>ERZ773229.460-NODE-460-length-35814-cov-11.009173_pt1 | contig 35814 bp, 19 predicted proteins | sample MGYA00580992_ERZ773229 | MGnify/ENA primary metagenome ERZ773229 (study PRJEB29015, sample SAMEA2737795) | human gut metagenome | biome: human gut; feature: human-associated habitat; material: faeces | place: China | collected 2012 ... | reverse complement strand
TGGGTGGGCGGTCTGAAGGAGACCAAGTACCGCATCCTGATGCAGGACAAGCCCGAACTGGCCATGCGCGTGGCCGTCCGCGGCATGATGCCCCGCAACATCGTCACCAAGGACTCTCTGAAGCGTCTGCACATCTATGCCGGCGAGCAGCACGATCATGCCGCTCAGAAGCCCGAGCTGGTCAAGTAAGGAGGAGAAAGAGAATGTATCAGTCCAAGAACCCCTACAAGTACGGCACTGGCCGCCGCAAGTCCTCCGTTGCCCGCGTGCACCTGTTTGAGAACGGCACCGGCTCCATCACCATCAACGGCCGCGACATCGACGAGTACTTCGGTCTGGAGACTCTGAAGATGGTGGTTCGTCAGCCCCTGAATGCCACCAACACCCTGGGCAAGGTGGACATCGTTGCCACCGTCGAGGGCGGCGGCGTGTCCGGCCAGGCCGGCGCTCTGCGTCACGGCATCAGCCGCGCCCTGCTGCTGGTGAATCCCGAGTACCGCGCCATCCTGAAGAAGGCCGGTTTCCTGACCCGCGATCCTCGTATGAAGGAGCGCAAGAAGTACGGTCTCAAGGCCGCCCGTCGCGCACCTCAGTTCAGCAAGCGCTGATCGAGTACGTTTTTACAACTCAAACGCTCAGAAAGCCCCGGAAAACTTCGTTTTTCCGGGGCTTTCTTATAACTTTTCCCTTTGACTGGCTTTGCTTTTTCGCGAATTTCGGCCAAGTAAGCCATGTTTCGCTCCTTTCAGGGAGACGAAACCCGGTTGAACCGCAGAGAAGGTACTCATCTCCGATGAAGCTTCGCTGATTGCCGCCCCGTTCTGACCTCCGTCTCTTTGTGCGCGCTTTGGCCAGCGCCGCAGAGCAGCGCGCAAGTACCTCTCCCGGTTTGGCCGTGATCAGATCCCCTGCAAGAAATACCGTCTTACTCTCTGCCGGCGTCTGTAGTCGGCGCGGACAACGGAAATGTTACGGCCAGTACGCTGCCGCTGTCAGTGCTTTTCTCCACCCAAACGCGGCCGCCGTGAAGCCGCGCGATCTCCCACACCAGCGGAAGGCCAAGCCCCGCTCCGCCAAGCTCGCGGCTGAGGGACTTGTCCACGCGGAAAAAGGGCTGGAAGATACTCTGCCAGAACTCCTGTGGGATGCCGCGGCCGGTATCCGCTACATGGATGACCACCTGCCCGTCCCGCTGCTGCACATCCACCTTCACCGTACCGCCGGGATGGTTGTATTTGACGGCATTCTCCACCAGATTGAAGAACATACGGCAAAGCAGCATATCGCTGCCCACAACGGTAACATCCTCCCCCTCACGCAAGAGGGAAATCCCATTGCGTTCGGCCAGCGGGGCAAGGTCGGCAAAGACCTCATCAATCATGGGCGAGAGCAGAATGACATCATCGCGCGGGACGGACTGAAGATCGCTCATGTCCAGCAGCGCATGCGTGAGCCGGCTGAGCCGCTGGACTTCGTCCTGCAGGGAGGCGAGGAACGCCGCGCTTTCCGGTGGAATATCCGGATGCTCATCGGGGAAAAGCTCCAGTTGTGTTTGCAGCAGCGTCAAAGGCGTGCGCAGTTCATGGGCGGCGTTGCCGACGAACTGCCGCTGAGCGTCAAAGCCGCGGCTCAGGCGCTCCAGCATTTCGTTGAGAGCCTGGGTAAGGGAGCGAAGCTCCGGCAGGGTCTCCTCGTCAAGCCGGATCTCGGAAAGATTGCTTGTCTCCACCTGTTCGGCCTGCTGTGCAAAGCGGCGCAGCGGACGCAGCGCACGACCGCTGACGAAATAGGCCAACATACCGCCGAGGAGCGCGATCGCCGCTGTGATGTACCAGTTTGTTATGCGGAAACGCGCCTGCGCCCCGCTGACAACGATCGTCAAGCCCTCACCGGGCGGGATAAGCTGCGGGTCAAAGCCGGCAGTTTCTCCGCCCTCAACGGCAATGTGGTCGTAGTCCTGAAGCGAATCTGCAATGGAGTCCATATAATATACGCCGGATGAGCAGAGCAGCAGATTCATGGAAACGCAGGTAACACCGATAAGCAGGACGGTCATCAGCGTAATGCGCCATTGGAGAGACAGCGCCTTCATTCTTCCGACCCTCCCAGCAGATACCCTTCTCCGATGCGGTTATGAATAGGATCATAGCCCATCGCAGCGCGCAGCTTTTTCCGCAGCGCGGAGATGTGGACGCGGATAGAGTTGCTGAAACCGTCCACGCTATTGTCCCAAACATGGTCGATCAGCTCCTCCTGGCTGACCGGGCGGCCCTGATTGAGCAGCAAATACTCTAAAATACCGCTCTCTTTTTTGGTGAGGGAGACAGTCTGTCCGTTCACCGCGGCGATGCGGCTTCTTGTGTCGAAGCGCAGCGTACCGAAGGAGAGACACACATCCGGCTGAATGAACTGCCGCTGGGTCAAGCTGCGGATCCGCGCCTCCAGCTCGGCCAGTGCAAAGGGCTTTGAGAGATAGTCGTTGGCGCCTGCATCGAGGCCGTCCACCTTATCGGCGGTGCCGCTGCGGGCGGAGAGGATCAGCACCCGCGTTTCGCGGTCGGTCTGCCGCAGTGTGCGCAGCACGCTCATGCCATCCAGCTTGGGCAGGTTAAGATCCAGCAGCACCAGATCGTAGCGCTCCACCTCCAAAAGCTGCAATGCCCGCTCGCCGTCGTAGGCGAGATCTACGTTGTAACCTGACCGGCGCAGCCGGCGCGCAACGGCATCGCACAGCGTGCGTTCATCTTCAATGAGCAAAAGACGCATGGTATGCCCTCCCTTTCCCGTGTAAGTTATCCATAGTATAGCACATTGCGATAAAGTTTTTGTTAATTTCCCGTTCTCAACATCCGCTCTATGTCCGAAAGTGTATCACAGAACCCTGTCCCGCTTTCGGGGCCGGGTACCGGCGGCAGCAGTCTCGTCCAGATCCAGCTTTTTTTATTATACCACAGGTTTCCTCATTCTGCCGGCAACGATCGTGCTGCGCATCATATTTTTTCCTCCCTTCTGCAGGCGCTGTGCCCGCCGGCGCGTTTTACGCGCTGTTTCACAGGGTGCCCCTGTTCCGGATAACGTCGGGCAGGGACAACTGCGCCTGCGCCAAGACCCGCAAAATGGATGCGGACGCGCCCAAAACGCCAAATTTGGAACGCCAATTGCCGGAATAGCTTGACTTTATACGGATGGTGTGTTAGAATTTTTCCGGTTTTTAAAGTGACTGTCTGCGGATAGTCCGCTGGGAAATCCATTAGAATTTAACAGATCGGAGATACATGTCATTATGGAAAGAATCAAGACTCTCGAGACTCGTAGCCTGTGCGACAGCGCCAAGAACGGCGGCTGCGGTGAGTGCCAGACTTCCTGCCAGTCCGCCTGCAAGACCAGCTGCGGTGTGGCAAACCAGAAGTGCGAGAACACCAACAAGTAATCGATCGCAATTTTCAAAAAGCTGCCGCCTGTCCAGGCGGCACTTTTTCTGTACGAGGAGAACGGAAGAATGGTACATCAGTATCAACTGAACGGCTACAACATCGTGCTGGACACCTGCTCCGGCGCCATTCATGCAGTGGATGAGGTAGCCTATGACATCATTGCACTTTACCCCGACCACACGGCGGATGAGATCGTATCGGCGATGATGGAGAAATACGGCGAGCGCGAGGATGTCACGGAGCAGGAGCTGCGGGACTGCATTGCCGATGTGGAGGCGCTGAAGCGCGCCGGGAAGCTCTATACCCCCGACACCTTCGCAGACATGGCCGGCACATTCAAGGAGCGCTCCGGTGATGTGGTGAAGGCGCTGTGCCTGCATGTGGCGCACACCTGCAATCTGAACTGCTCCTACTGCTTCGCCAGTCAGGGTAAATACCACGGAGACCGCGCACTGATGAGCTTCGAGGTCGGCAGGCAGGCGCTGGACTTCCTGATGGATCACTCCGGCAGCCGCACCAATCTGGAAGTGGACTTTTTCGGCGGCGAGCCGCTGATGAACTGGGACGTGGTGAAACAGCTGGTGGAGTATGCCCGCAGCGTGGAAAAGGAGCGGGGCAAAAATTTCCGCTTTACGCTGACCACCAACGGGATGCTCATCGATGATGACGTGATCGACTTCGCCAACCGTGAAATGAGCAATGTGGTGCTGTCGCTTGATGGCCGCAAGGAGATTCATGACCGGCTGCGGGTGGACTATGCAGGCAACGGCAGCTATGAGCGCATCGTGCCCAAGTTCCAGAAGCTGGTAGCGGCCAGAGGCAACAAGAACTATTACATGCGCGGCACCTTTACCCATGCCAATCCGGACTTTACGAAGGACCTGTTCCACATGGCGGATCTGGGCTTCACCGAGCTGAGCATGGAGCCGGTGGTGTGCGCGCCGGAGGACCCCGCCGCGCTGACGGCGGAGGATCTGGAGATCGTGAAGGATCAGTACGAGCTGCTGGCCAGGGATATGCTGCGTCGGGAAAAGGAAGGCAAGCCCATCACCTTCTACCACTATATGCTGGATCTGACGGGCGGCCCCTGCATTTATAAGCGGATCTCCGGCTGCGGCTCCGGCACGGAGTATATGGCCGTAACGCCGTGGGGCGACCTGTATCCCTGCCATCAGTTCGTGGGTGAGGAAGCCTACAAGCTGGGCGACATCTGGAACGGCGTGACCAATACGGCCCTGCGGGAGGAATTCCGCTCCTGCAATGCCTACGCCCGGCCTGAGTGCAACGACTGCTGGGCGAGATTCTACTGTTCCGGCGGCTGTGCGGCCAACGCCTTCCACGCTACAGGCTCGATCCGCGGTGTTTACGAGGCAGGCTGCGAATTGTTCCGTAAGCGTATGGAATGTGCCATCATGATGAAGGTGGCGGAGGATTCCGCCAAGGCCAACAGCTGATGGAAACGCCCATTGCTGATTTTGTCCGGCGGTATGCGGATTCCGGGATGGTCCGTGCGCACGTGCCCGGCCACAAGGGGAAACCCTTTCTGGGCTGTGAGGCACTGGATATCACCGAGATTCAGGGTGCAGACAGCCTGTATGAAGCGGACGGCATCATCCGGCGCAGTGAGTCCTGTGCGGGAGAGCTGTTCGGCTCCGGGCGGACGGTGTACTCCACGGAGGGATCCAGCCAGTGTATCCGGGCGATGCTGTATCTGGCCCTGATCTGCGGAAACGGATCCCGGACGATCGTGGCCGCCCGGAACGTACACCGCGCGTTCCTGTACGCGGCGGCCCTGTTGGATTTTGAGATCGTCTGGCTGTGGCCGGAACGAAGCGCCTCTCTCTGCAGCTGTCCCGTGTCGCCGGACGCATTGGAACGGACGCTGGCGGAGCTGTCTGCGCCGCCTGCGGCGGTCTATCTCACCAGTCCGGACTATCTGGGCGGCATGGCGGACATTTCCGCTCTGGCGGAGGTGTGCCGGAAGCACAGCACACTGCTGGCGGTGGATAACGCCCACGGCGCCTATCTGCGGTTTCTGGAGCCATCCCGCCACCCGCTGGATCTGGGTGCAGCTCTGTGCTGCGATTCGGCGCACAAGACGCTGCCGGTGCTGACCGGCGGCGCGTACCTTCATATCAGCCGTGCAGCGCCGGCGTCTCTGCGGGAGAACGCAAAAACGGCGATGGCCATGTTTGGCTCTACCAGCCCGTCCTATCTGACTCTGGCGTCGCTGGATCTGTGCAACCGCTACCTGTCGGATGGGTACCGGGAACGCCTGCGGGAGATGTGCGTGTGTCTGGACGAAGCGCGGAAGGCGCTGACAGCTGCCGGATGGCAGATAGAGCCGTCGGACCCGCTGCGCCTGACTATCAAGGCGCCATCCGGTATGACCGGCGGACAGCTGGCAGACCGTCTGCGGGAGAATGGCGTAGAATGTGAATACGCCGATCTGGACTTTCTGGTGCTGATGCTGACGCCGGAGAATCGTGCCTCGGATATTGAACGGATCCTCCATGCTTTCGGAACAAACGATGCCGTTTATGTGCCGCAGCCGACGCTTCCGCCGGCCCGTGGGGAGCGGGTATGCTCCGTGCGGGAGGCACTGCTTGCCCCGCGGAAGACCATACCGGCGGCGCAATCGCTGGGACGGGTCTGCGGTGCGCCTACCGTTGGATGTCCGCCTGCGATCCCCATTGTGGTGTCCGGTGAGCGAATTGGCCGGGAGGCTCTGGAACTATTCCGCCGGTATGGCGTGGAGCAGGTGGAGGTCCTGTGCTGAAAACGTTTTTTGAAAGAAATCAAGACCGCAAATCTGAACACAGACAAACCGCAGACCCGACAAATTCTGTCGGGTCTGCGGTTTTCCTTGATAGCGGGCCGCGCAGTAAAGAGGACGCCGACTTTTTGCAGCCTTACCCTCTTGAGCTTTCACGAACCTCGTCGTATTTTGTATTGTTCAGGGCTGCTATGTATGCATCGTAGGCATCTTCCAGTGTGAGATACTCCGTGCCGGCATCCAAAACCTTCTTATACTGGTCGGTGTACTGATTCACGAAGAGACTTTTTGAGATCGCAACATAACCGGCTCCTTTTTTATCTGTTCGCTGACCCGTCGTGGTTTCGGAAACATAGTATTTTCCGTCACCGGTTTGAATGAGTACAGGGATCTTCTTTCCGGCGCCGACCTTGTCTGTGTTGAAGGAAGTCCAGAAAAGGTAACGCTTTGCATTCTGCCCCTCGCGCCCATCTCCCAAAAAGGCCCAGGTGCAGTCTCCCTGCTGCAGAAGGCTGTTATTCATCTTTGCAAGCTCAGCTTCAATGCCCGGGATATAGGCTGAGTTCGGGCAGCGGGAGTCCAGTTCAAAGTTCTTATTTTCGGCAAGCATGCCCGTTTTCCAAAAATCGGTCGCATATAGCAGCGGCGAAAAATAATCCCTTATGCTGGTATCAAATGGGTAATCCGGCTTGGACGGCGCTGCCGTGCCGCTCCATGTGAGCACCACGCCGCAGCTCTCATCATACGAAACGGCACAGCTTCCTCCCGGCGTGGCCACACCTATCCAGTTGTCCGTATCGCCCTGCCCTCTGGAGTGAACGATGCCGCCGATGTTTACAGGGTCTACCGACTGCCAGTCGGCCTTTTTTTGCTTCAACTTGACTGTGACCGCAGCATCGGTGTCTCCCAACATAGCCTCTGTGGAGACCTGCGCATACGCGGCGCGCACATTGGCGAGGTCTGTCACTTCCCGGCTCTTTTCCAGTTGAGAGGAAAACATCGGGATCGCGATGGCGACCAGTACGGAAATAATCGCGATCACGATCAATAACTCCATCAAGGTAAATCCCCTGTCATTTTGCTTCATAGTACTCTTTGCCTTTCCCCAACGCATCTTACGGCATCCGGCGCCGGCAAGGCGGGATGCCATGCCGGCGCCGCAGCTTGCGCCTGTATTCCGCGCACAGCTCCTTCTTTTTCTCCGGCTTTTCCCACAAATGCGCCGCCGTTCCGTTTTATAAATCTATAAACAACGATCCGTCCCGCCATTATAGTCGCTTTATTCGCAAATTTCAACGCGTTTTCGAAATAGTTTGAGCCATTTTTCGCCGAATCGGAGAAATTCCGCGGCGATGGCCGCAGCAATATCGCGTAAATGGCACACTGAATATTGCTATTTGCCGGAATCAATGTATAATAACTTATGCAAATGATCGAAGGCGGAAATTGAGGGAATCGTACGGATGAAACACACCAAAACACTTATTTTACTTATTCTGTCCGTTCTGCTTGTGACCGGAGCGCTCTGCGGCTGCGCGGCGCAGACACCAGAGCAGCCGGATGCATCGTCGCTGCCGCAGATCACCATCGGCAGCGACACCTATCCGCCCTTCGTCTATCTGGACAATAACGGCGATCCAACCGGTATCGATGTGGAGATCGCATCCGAGGCGTTCCGGCGGATGGGCTATCAGGCGGTGTTTACGACCATCGACTGGGAGCAGAAAAAAACGCTGCTGGATAGCGGGGAGATCGACTGCATTTGGGGCTGCTTCTCCATGGACGGGCGTGAGCAGGATTACCAATGGGCCGGCCCCTACATGGTCAGCCGGCAGGTCATCGCCGTCAATGCAGCAAGCGACATTTACGCCATGAGCGACCTGAATGGCAAGACCATTGCCGTACAATCCACCGGCAAGCCGGAGGAGATCTTTTTGAAAAGCGGAGAGCCGGATATCCCTCAATTCGAGGATATTATCAGTCTGGAAGATCGGGGCATACAGTATGCGACGCTGGACTGCGGCTATGTGGATGCCATTGCCGCCCACGAAACAACCATTTTGCAGTATATGGCGGATTACGGCGCGGACTTCCGTATTCTGGAGGAGCCGCTGCTGATCACCGGAATCGGCGCGGCCTTTTCCGTCAACGATGACCGCGGTCTTGCGCAGGAGCTGACGGACACCTTTGCGCAGATGCGTCAGGATGGGACCATGCAGGAGATCGTCGGCAGATATCTGGAGCATCCCGAGACCTATCTGGAGGTGGAATGCCTTGAACAGTAATCATTTGCAGACTATTTTCGGCAAAAAATTCTGGCTCGTCTGCATTGCTGTGGGGATTTCCCTCTTTGGAGTCGTTTTCGCGCTTTCCAGGCGGGCGGATATTCAGAATTGCGAGCAGCGGCTGACGGGAGTAATGGAATTTATCAAGGCGCAGTCCGCCGACTATACGAAGTACAACGATACCGCCGTTGCAAAAAGCCTTGTGCGCGAGGCCGCCGCCGTCCACGCGCTGGAGGGGCTCTCCCTCGGCTGCGATGAGGCGGCGCTGTCGGAATACGCCAGGACACTGTGGCTTACAGGCGTTTCTGTACTGAACGCGCAGGGCGAACTGGTATGCGAGTACACGGAGAATGGCACCGGCTATGCGCAGCTTCAGTCCGGCATCAAAATGGAACCGATCCTCAGCGTCATCGACTACCCGCAGAAGACCTATGTCAAGCGCGTGGAGCTGGGCGGAGACAATTTTGTCAATGTCGCTGTCCACAGCTGCGCTGACGGCACGGGTGTGGTGCTGGCCTATCGCTATATCCCGGCAGAGTTTTCACAAAAGTCCGTTTTGTCCATCCAGACCCTGTTAGATGGCTATGAGATCAGCTCCACGGGGACTCTTCTGGTGGCGGAGGATAACCGGGTAGCGGCCTCCAACGATCCCACTCTGATCGGCATGAACATCTTCGAAAGCGAACGGCTCATGTCGATCCGGAGAAGCGGCCATGCGGATAAACTGATCCGCGTATACGCGCCGAAGGGCATCGAACAATGCTATGGGATATATAGCCATGGACGGGACTATTACCTCTATGCCTATGTTCCCGCCCGTCAGGTCTATACCCTCACCGTGATGAATCTGGTGATCACGCTGGTCATGTATATTCTGATCCTGGCGCTTGTGCAGGTCTTCCGCTGGAACTCCGCAAAGGATTTCTTTATGCAGCAGGAGCACTCCGAGCAAGAATACAGGAAGTCACTCGAGCAGAAAAACGTCGCGCTCCAGCTTGCCGTTCAGCGTGAAACCAAGGCCAATCTCGCCAAGCGGGAGTTCCTGTTTAATATGTCCCACGATATCCGAACGCCCATGAATGCCATCATCGGCTTCACCGCGCTGGCGCAGACGCACATCGACGACCGCGGTCAGGTAGAGGACTATCTGAAAAAGATATCCGTTTCCAGCCAGCATCTTCTGTCCCTTATCAACGATGTGCTGGATATGAGCCGCATTGAGAGCGGAAAGGTCACGCTGGAAGCAAAGCCGGTGCATCTGCCGGAGCTGGTGCATGAGCTTAGGGATATCATACAGGCCGTTGTTTCCGAAAAGGATCTCTCCCTTACCCTCGATACCGTTGGCGTGGAAAACGAGGATATCATTGCCGATCCGCTGCGGCTTGAACAGATCCTGATCAATGTTCTGGCAAACGCCGTGAAGTTCACGCCGGACGGCGGGCAGATCAGCCTGTGGATCGTACAGAAGGATACGGCTCCGGCGGGCTATGCCGATTTCGAATTCCACATCAAGGATAACGGCATCGGCATGAGTGAGGAGTTCCAAAAGCACATTTTTGAGCAGTTTGCCAGAGAAAGGACCTCCACCGTCAGTAAGATACAGGGTACAGGGCTCGGCATGGCCATCACGAAAAGTCTGGTGGATATGATGGGCGGCAGGATCACGGTGAAAAGCGAACAGGGAAAGGGCTCGGAATTTACCATTTCTCTGCGCTTCCCCATCGGCGAGGCGAAAACAGAACAGACGCCGCCCGCCGCAAAAGCCTCCGCTTCTGCCGGGAAGAAGCTTCTGGTGGTCGAGGATAATGAGCTGAATCTGGAGATCGCATCAACGCTTCTTAAAGAAGCGGGCTTTGCGGTAGATACTGCGGAAAACGGAAAGGTTGCCGTTGAAAAGGTCGAAGCGGCCTCTGCCGACCGGTATGATCTGATCCTGATGGATATTCAGATGCCGGAGATGGATGGCTATGAAGCGACCCGCCGGATCCGTGCGCTTCCGGATACAAAAAAGGCAGCGCTCCCCATTGTGGCCATGACTGCCAATGCGTTCGAGGATGATCGGAAAAACGCATTGCGTGCCGGCATGAACGGCCATATTGCCAAACCGCTGGATATTCAAAAGCTGTTTCAGGTATTGTCGGAGCTGTTGAAATAAGCCATGATCGATATGGTCGGCAAGTCATGCTATGCCAGCATGGACAAAAAGGATAGGTGAACGAATGAAGATCATATATGAACTTTCCTGGCTGTGGGAAACGCTGGGCATCGCATTGATAGCGGCGGCTGTTTGTGTGGTCGGTGCTATGCTGATATGCCGGGCAAAAAAGAAAACGCTCAGCAAAAGGAGCGCAGTCGTTATCGGAATTGCCGCCTTTATCATTGCCATCGTAGCAGTTATCGAGATCGCACGGATTCCGATGCCGCTTTGACGAAATGGGAGGCGTTGATATGGGCTATGCCGGCAGGGCGGGGTATTTTACCCCGCCCTGCCGGCATGTTATCCGATTTTCCCCGCGGGAGGGAATGGGTTATTCCTCTTCCTTCCGTCTGGCGCGGGTGGTGAGCATCACCAGAGCACTGCCGCTGACCAGCAGCGCCGCGGCCATGCCGCCCATGGGGAAGCCGTCGCCGGTAGCGGCGCTGGTCACGCCGGCCTTACCGCCGTCCTTACCGCCGGAGGTAACGGCCCGGGCGCTGTCCCGTCGGAAGGAGACGGAGGCGCTGCCGTCGTCGGAGACGATGGTGATGGTGCGCTCGCCGAAGGCCAGCGTGCGCAGGAACTGTGCGCGGAACGTGACGATCAGCCTGCCGCCATCGGGATCAGCCGTCACCTCGTAGTTGGCGGGATCCACCGTCACGCCGTCGATCTGCGCGGTGAAGTTGTCATACTCCTGGCGGAAGGTAACGCCCAGCGGCTTGTCGCCGGGTCTCCATACCCTCACATCGTCCACGATGCGCAGGCCGATGGCGGGCAGGATGGTGTCCCTGCGGGTGATTTCCCTGACGGCAGCGGCGTCCAGATAATACTTGCCGCAGCCGGAGCAGTACCAGTATTCGATGTTGCCGTCGGCGGTGGAGGTGGCGTTGACCTTGTCCACGCGGCGCAGCAGGCCGCCGTGGTTCCCGGGTGCCGGATCGCCGAAGCTCTCGCCGCAATATCTGCACACCGCCGGAGCCTTGCAGGTGGCGGGAGTGCCCACGGTGTGGCCGTCGTTGACCGTGATCTGCACCTGGGTGCTGTTGCCGGCCCGATCGGTGGCCACGATGGTGTGGGGCTGGCTGTCCGCCTCAATGATATAGGTGCTCCCCGCAGCGCGGCTGGGTACGCTGACAGCCGCCGTGCCGTCCACGGTGACGGTATCCAGATACGCATCGGTGACGGTGAAGGTCACGCTGCCGCAGTAGACCGCGCCGTCGTCCACACCGGCGATGACCGGCGCGGCGGCATCCAGCACCACGCCGTCGGACCGCAGATAGGTGACGTTGCCCGCCGCATCGGTGATCCGTGCATAGGCGATGAGCCTGTCGTCGGGGGTGATGGCCACAGGCGCAGTGTAGGGCTGGAGAGTCATGCCGTCCAGCTGTGCCGCGGTATAGTCCTCCTCGCTGAGCAGGTACTCGATGGCCGTCACACCGCTGGCCTCGTCCGCCGCCGTCAGCGTCACGGTCTGCCGGCTCTTGTAGAACAGGTCAAAGCTGATGGTATTCCAGAAGCTCTGCCACGCGTTGCGCTGGTCGATGCGGATCTCGCCGGTGGGATCGGTCTTGTCGATCTTGTAGGTGAGGGTGATGGACTCGGAGATATAACCGTCCGCCGTGTTCTTCACATAGAAGGTCAGGCTGCCGGTGCCCGTCTCATCGGAGCGGGTCAGGCTGCCGCGCCAATCGCCGTTGGCGGTATTGGTGCCGGACACCTGCCAGCCGTCCGCCGCCGTCACCATGAAGTCCTGATTCGTCCACTGGCCGGTGCCGGCGGTATACTCCGCGCCGGTGGCGGTATACGCCTTGATGCTGGCGGTGATGCCGGCGGGCTGGGTCAGGCTGTAATTGCCGGCTTTGCCGTTGGCGCTGTCGGCGATGGTAAACTCGGTAAAGCTGACGGGAATGTTATCGCCCGCAGCCACCGTGTCGAAGGTCGGCGTGCCGCAGCGGAGCATCAGTGTCTCGCCGTCCGCCAGATTCACCAGCGTGGGCGTGCCCTCGATGGCGGCGGTGTTGAGCCCGTCATAGAGCTTGTCGCGGACGGTCAGACTGCCAATGCTCAGCGGACGCGCCGTGATGGCGGCGCTGCCGGAAATGGGCTGCGCGGCCAGGGTATAGTTGGCCGCGTCGCTGCCCGCCAGAGCGAAGCCCGTAAAGGTCACGGTCCTTCTGCCCACGTCGGGACTGTCCGCGTTGGCCTGCCCCATCACCACGGACAGGTCATCGCCGTCGATCTTGCCCACCATCGCCCTCTCGGGATAGTAGTACCTGCACACGATGGCCGTGCTGCCGTCGTAGGTCTTGTCCTCCAGCGCAGGGGTGTGGAGCTGGATCTCCTTCGGAGTGATGGTAAAGGTCCCCGTCTTTTCAATGCGGTCGTAGTGCTCCGTCTCCGCCACGGTCAGCCGCACGTTGTAGGTGCCGGCGTCCTCGGGCGCTGCGGTGGTATAGGCGCCGGGGTCCGCGCCGTCGGGCTTGAACTCCCATGTCATGACGCCGTCGCTCTCCGTATTGGCGGAGGGCGTCACAGGCTCGCTGTCATAGATCTTGTCCATGGAGGCGATGTCAGCGTCCACAGTGGACCTGCCCACGGTCAGCACCACGGTGGTGGAGGCCGGCGCCTGATTGTCGCCGCCGGAGACATAGGTCTCGCCCAAGGGGTCATAGGACACGGTCAGGGTGTAGCTGCCCGCCGTCAGCGCCGTCAGGAAGCTGTTGGTCAGGGTGATAGCCAGCTGGCCGTTGGCGGATGCGCCGATCCGATACTCCGTATCCCTTACCAGCGCTCTGCTGCCCATGGTGATGCTTCTCACCGTGCTGCCGTTGTCCTTCACATGGAATACGCAGTCGTCCGCGGAGGCTTCAGCGAAGCTGACGCGCTCCGTGATCTGCTCCGCGTCGGTGTAGACCACCATGCCGTCGGCATTGACCACGGTAACGTTGCCCTCCCGGTCGATGGCCTTCACATAGAGGAAGCCCTTGCTGTTGGGAGCCACGGTAAAGCTGCCCCTGCCGTCGGTGTCCAGCGTCAGCGCCGTCCAGCCGTCGGCGGCTCCGGCGTCGGCTGCCTTGGTAAAAGCCGTGCCGCTCAGCAGGTACTCCGCCTTGTCCAGCCCCGCGCCCACATCGGCGGCGGTGACGCTGACCGTCTGTGTCTCCTTGAAGAACAGGCCGAAGGAAATACGGTTCAGGAAGTTCCTGAAGCTGCTGTTCCGGATGGTGATCTCCGCCGTGGGCGGCGTGTTGTCGTATGCGCCCACGATGCGCAGCAGGCTGTTGTTGAAGTCTGCCGTCACCTGAACGGTGTAGCCGGCGGCGTCGCTGCCGGTAAATCTCTGCTTTGTGGTCAGCGCACCCTGCTCCAGCTCCAGGCCGTCCTCGCCGGTGTAGCCCGGCAGCATGGTGACGCGGAGGGTGTAGGTCTGGCCGCTGCGTACCGTCCTTGTCAGGTCTGCCTCCTCCACGGCCACGCCCACATGGCTGGAAATGCGCATATCCACCAGACGGTAGAGGGTGAACGTCACGGTGGTCACGTTGCCCGCTTCGTCGGCGGCGGTGATGGTCACCGGCTTGCCATCACCCTCACTCAGGGGCAGCTCATACCGGCCGCCCGCGTCGGGGCGCACCTCTGCGGCTGTGCCGCTGCCGTAGGACACGGTCACCTTTACCTCATTGGCGTCCGTCACGGTGTAGATCACGTTGTCCGTCACGTCCATGACCTGCCGTCCGTTCTCGGTCTTGAGCGCCGCGCCGTTCAGGAAGCCGATCACCGGCGCGGCAGTGTCCGTTTCGCTGACGTCGCCGCAGCCGCACTTCTTCTCATGGGTAGTGGCGTCCCATTCATAGCTGTGGTTGGAATGGGGTCTCACCGTGTAGCTCTGGCTCATCAGGCTGTTCACATAACCGTTTTCCAGATGCTCGATCCCAAAGTAGGCATAGCCGGTCTTCAGCATATCCTTCAGCAGCTGGTCGCCGCCGCACTCGAGACCGCCATACTCGCCGCCGGACAGCTCACCCTTCGCGCCGATACCAAATTCCACGTTGCTGCGGAACTTACCGGCAGAGGCCACCAGCTTGCCGCCGTCCCCGATCGTAACCGCATTTCGGAACTCAGGCTCGCCGCTCTGTGCAGTCACGGTGAGCACACCGCCGCTGAGCACTTCGGTCTGATTTTCAACGGTGACGCTGCCGGTCAGTCCGACCGTACCGGCTTGCATCGTTATACGGCTTATCGTGCCGCCGGTCACCACCGCCGCCGGAGTGCCGTCCCTGGTCTGGAGATGCCCCATGGCCGCGCCGTTGGCGGTCAGCTTAGCGCTGCCGTACAGCTCCACATCGCGCAGCACGGTGCCGTTGACGGTCAGGTCCGCCGTGTCCCTGACCTGCATATTGCAGGATACCTCGCCGCCCGAAAGGATCACCGCCGCGCTGCCGCCGGCTGTGAAGGCGGTATTGCCGGCCTTATGGCCGTTGAGGTCCAGCGTGAACTTGCCGCCGGTGATGCTTACATCCTCCGCCGCGTCCTGATACAGCCTGACGGTATACAGGGCGGCGTCCTGCACGCCGGCAGAGAGGGTCTTGACTGCGGCCAGCGCCTCGCTCAGTGTCTTGTACCAGTCAACGCTGGCGCCGCTGCTGACGGAGGCCGTGAAGCTCTCGCCGCAGGCGCAGGTGCCGTCGCCGCGGATGCTGTGGACGTGACTGATGACCTTGACGTTGGTCAAATTGTCGGTTTTCCCCTGAATGAACTCGCTTATGTCGACCCTGTAATAGACGTAACCGCTCTTCAGCAGCTCGCTCAGCGTGCGGCCGGCGGCGATGCCAAGCTTTTTGTATGTACCGCCTGCCAGCTCGCCGACGGCCTCCTCCGCAAATTCCAGCACTCCGTTGAATTTGGCTGTGGAATTGGGAACGACCGTCATCCTGGCGCCGCCCCCGATGCGGACGTCCCCATCAAAGACGGGGGCTTCCCGCACGCTCAGCTCGCCGCCATCCGCATTGACCTGGCCGGTGACTTTCGCGTTGAAATGGACACGGACCTCACCGCCCGTCATATCGATGGTGCCCACGGTGCCGCCGTTCATGATCAGCAGTGCGTTGGCGCTCTCCACCTTGAAGGCCGACGCGCTGGCGTCGGGATAGAATTGCACGTTGGCGCTGCCCTGCAGCGTGATCCTGCCCAGCCCCTCCGCAGCACTGACGGTCAGCGCTGCACTGCTGACGGTCACGTCAGATACCAGCTTGCCGTTCTGGATGCCGATATCGGTCGTGCCGCTGATGGCCAGGCCGCTGGGCACGGTGGCCGTCTTGCCGTTGAGATCCAGCGTAAACTTGCCGCCGGTGATGCGCACATCCTCCGTCACATCCCGATGCAGCCTGACGGTGTAGCGGCTGGCGTTCTGCGCGTCGGCAGAGAGGGCCTTGACCTCGGCCAGCGCCCCGTTGAGCGTGTCGTATCCGGTGACCTCGCCCGCCGCGTCGGTCAGGGTAGCCACGAACTGGTACTGGCAGGTGCCGCATTTTCCGTTCGCATCGATGTTGAGGTGGCCGCAGGGCTCCAGCGTCACGTTGAAGACCCGGGACTCCGCCCGATAGCCGTGGAACGTCAGCTGGAGCTGGTACTGGCCGGTTTTCAGCGTGGTATTGCTGCTTACCGTAACGGTGCCGTTCCCGTCGCTGCTGACCTTAGGCGCATCCGCTGTCGACCACCCATCGATGGCGCTGGCGCGGTAATAGAGCTTGGCGTCGAATACCCAGCTCATGGCGCTGTCATACGCCGCCGTTACCTTCAGGCTGGGGATAGCGGGCGAGGTCTCGTAGATGGTCAGTGTGCCGCTCGCCGGTGTCTGCCGGATGATGCGCAGGGGTGCATCCACCACCTCGACCTCATGCAGCCGCTTCTGGCCGGCCACGGACGTCGTATCCGCGTTGCTGTCATCCTGCCAGGCATCTGCGCCCAGCACCGACCGGTACGCTTTGCCCTCGCCCAGCAGATCCATCACGTTCTCATTCGGATCCATCAGGGTGATCATGCCGAAGTAGCCGCCGTTGAGCAGCAGCGTGCCGTCGTCATGCTGCACGATGCCGCCGCCGAATTTGCCGCTCTCGACGATGATCCTGCCGCCCTCTGCGGCATTGGGCACGCACGGCTGCCCCACCTTGATGGACGCGCTGTCCGTCAGGGTCACCTCGGCGGTCTGTGCCGCGAAGAAGTTGTTCTCAGCCACCGTCAGCTTCCTGCCGTTGAAGTCGATGGTAAAGGTGCCCGCCGCGATGGTGTAGTTCGCTTCCACCGCCGCATCCGCCAGCAGCCTCACGGTGCTGCCGTCCAGACGCGCCGCCGCGTTGACGGCTTCCTCGAAGGTCCCATAGCCAGTGGTCACACCGGCGGTGTCCGTCACCGCTGCCGCCGCCACCTCCGCGCCGCAGTTGTTGCACTTGCCGTTGGTAACGCCCGCTCTGTGGTCGCAGACGGTGACCTTCAGACTCTGCGCCGGAACGTCATTCCTGACATAGGTGCTGTTGAGGAACTTGTATCCATCGGTCACGTTGTCAAAGTCCCGATAGGCCTCGCTGCCCTTGATGGACACCGTGTCCGGTGTGAACGCCGCGCGGCTGGCAGCGGTGCCGCCGGCAGCCTTGAAGCCGGCGACTCCGCTGAGCTCGATGGCGAGCTCGCCCATGTCCGTATGGTTGACGCCGTAGCTTATGACCGTCCCACCGTCCAGCCGCTCGGGATTGCCGATAGCGGTCACGCGGCCCGTTCCGTTGACGAACAGATTCGCCTCGCCGGCGTCCATCATATTGATACCGGCGCTGAAGCCGTTGGTCTCATTGGCGGAGGACCCGTTTGTCAGCTGGCCGCCGTTGGCGATCAGCACGCCGCCGCTGTTGACCGTCACCTCACTGCGGCTGGTCATCTGCAGGCCGACGCTGGCAAAGCTGTCGCCGCAGGGAGCCACGCCGCCGTTGGCGTTCACCGTGGCATTTTCAATGACCGCGTTATTGCCCAGATAGATACCGCCGCTGATGGGCTTGATGCCGGAGTTGAGATCCTGCACCGCCGTGCCGCCGATGGCGTTCAGCACGCCGCCGTCGGAGACGCTCACGCTGTTGCCGGACACGCCGTAGCTCTGGAGGCCGCTGCCGCCGGTGGCGGTGACGGTGCCGTTCTTCACGGTCACGTCGCCGAAGATGCCGTAGCTGATGCCGGCGCTTCCGGCGCTGCCGCCGTCCGCGACCAGCTCCGCGCCGCCGTCCACATAGACAGCGCCCTTCACGCCGCAGCTGTCCTTGGCCTTTACGTTGCCGATGCCGCTGCCGTTGGCCGTCACCCTCGCGCCCTGCTCCACGCGCAGCGTATTGCCGCCCATGTAAATGGCCGCGCCGCTGGTGCCGTTGTCAGAGCTGGTACCGTTGTAGTTGACGGTCAGCTCGCCGCCCGTGTACGCATCATATGCATGCGCAACGGTCAAATTGCCTTCCGCGCGCCAGCCCAGACCGTTGACAGTCAGCGTGGCGTCCTGCCCCAGCCCCACCGTCACATCGCCCTTGGACCACACGGCGCACTCGTTGGCGCCGCCGCCTGTGATGCTGCACTTGCCCACCACCTCCACGGTGGCGCCGGCCGGCAGGATCAGCGCATTGGAGCCCTCGGCCTCGATCTGCACCTTGTACAGATACAAATAGTTCTCGCCGGCGACCCATCGGTATCCGCCGTCGGCATCCAGGGAGACCTGGTCCTTTCCCGTGGTCAGGTCAAGGCAGGTGACCTTCTTCACCACGCCTGTCTGCGCCGCCGCGACGCTTTTGACGTCCCGGGTCACGGTGTAGGTGTCGCTGCCGCCCCGCTTCTGTTCCGTCCGTATCTGGCCGGACGCGGCGGGCAGGTTCTCCGCCATCGCCGCCCACGCCGTGGCGGGCAGCAGGGAAAATACCATCACCGCCGCCATCGCCACCGACAGGAGCCGTTTTTTCAAACTGCTGTTGTTCATCTCACTTCTCCTTCTTGCCCACTTGACTGCCTGCTCTTCACTTCTCTTTCTTGCTCATTTGGCTGCTTACGTCTCTCATCTGACCGATGCATCAGGTGCAAAATTTGTATCCGGCTGCCGGAAGGAATGATGATCGTCCAGATCGGTTAATTATCATTTTACCATGGGAATCGCGCAGAAGCAACATTTTTTAACGCATTATCTTCATAAACGGCAAAAACCACGATAGATGCACATTTTTTAATGGCATTTAACGGCCCCCGCAAATCGCCCCTTGACATCCTCCGGCGCAGTCATGATAATATACATATTGCAGCTTTGCAGGATTTCTTTCGAAGACCGCGAGGAGGAACGGACCCCATGGAGAATTACAAATTTTCGACCTTACCCTATCAGCGCCCCGATCTGGAGGCCCGCCGCACCCAGCTGGCCCGGTGGCAGGACGCCGTGGAGCAGGCGGAGAGCTTCGATGCGCTGCGTGCGCTGCTCTTTGAGATGGACCGCGCCAACGGTGAGCTGTCCACCCAGTGCGCCATCGCCCACATCCGCCACACTCTGGACACCCGCGACGCCTTCTATGAAGCGGAGATCCACTACCTGCAGGACACCCTGCCCACCCTGGGCGCCGCCGAGGTGGCGCTGAGCGAGGCCATCGCCTCCAGCCCCTTCCGCCCCGACATCGAGCGGGAGTTCGGCAGGCAGTATTTCGTCGCCATTGACCTGCAGAAAAAGCAGTTCTGCGGGGCCAACGTCCCCCTGCGCCAGCAGGAGTCCCGCCTGACCAACGAGTATCAGAAGATCATGGCCGCCGCCGAGATCCCCTTCGACGGCAAGACCCTGAATCTCTACGGCGTGCAGAAGTACTTCGAGCACCCCGACCGCGCCGTCCGCGCCGCCGCGGTCAAGGCGTACTCCGCGTTCTACGAGGCCAACGAGCCCCGTCTGGAGGAGATCTGGGACGAGCTGATCCGCATCCGCAACCAGATGGGCAAAAACCTGGGCTATGAGAACTACATTCCCCTGGGCTACCTGGAGCAGGGCCGCACCGACTACGGCGAGAAGGAGGTGGCCTCCTTCCGTGAGCAGGTGCGCACCGTCCTCGTTCCGCTGTGTCAGAAGCTCTATGACGCGCAGGCCAAGCGTCTTGGCATCGACCATGTCATGTGGCACGATGAGAAAATGGTGTTCCCCGACGGCAACGCCGAGCCCGCCGGCGATGCAGAATTCATGGTCGAGACCGCCCGGAAGATGTACCACGAGATCAGTCCCGAGACCGGCGAGTTTATCGACTTCATGATCGACCACCAGCTGATGGACCTGGAGAACAAGCCCGGCAAGGCCTCCACCGGCTACATGACCAGCCTGCCCAGCCTGAAGGCCCCCTTCGTGTTCTCCTGCTTCAACCACACGATCTTCGACATGCAGGTCCTGACCCACGAGCTGGGCCACGCCTTCGCCGGCTACATGGCCATGCGCAGCCAGCCCATCTCGGACTATTACAGTGAGACCACCGACATCGCGGAGATCCACTCCATGTCCATGGAGCAGTTCGCCTACCCCTATGCCCAGTGGTTCTTCGGCGATCAGGCGGACAAGTTCCGCTTTGCCCATTTGCAGGAGGCGCTGACCTTTGTGCCCTTCGGCGTGGCTGTGGACGAGTTCCAGCACATCTGCTACGCCGATCCCCAGCTGACGCCCAAGGAGCGGACGTACCAGTGGCGCCTGCTGGAGGAGAAGTACATGCCCTGGCGCAGGTACGACAATGACGCCTTCATGGAGCGCGGCGGCTACTGGTATCACAAGCTGCACATCTACCTCTACCCGTTCTATTACATCAACTATACGCTCACCACCATGGGCGCCATGGAGTTCAAGAAGAAGTACGCCGAGGATAAGGCGGCGGCCTGGCAGGACTATCTGAAGCTCTGCAAGACCGGCGGCAGCCGCAGTTATCTGGAAACCCTGCGTTATGCGAATCTGGCAAATCCCTTCGAGGCTGGTTCCGTTGCGCGTGCCTGCGGCTACGCCGAGGACATCCTCCTCCGCCAGCTCGCAGAACAGGAGAAATAAGCGCTATATCAACTGCAAAAGCTCCCCCTGCCGGCATATGCCGGCAGGGGGAGCTTTTCATACGCTTCCGCCCAGCGGGGTCCTTATTCTTTCTTTCTGCGCTTGGACGCTGCGATCACCGCCGCACCGGCCGCCGCTGCGGCCGCCGCCACGACGATCCACACCACGGCGCCGTTCTGCGCCGCAGGCTCCTGCTCCTCCGCAGGCTCCTGCGCATCCGGCTCCGCCGGCGTGATGCCCGCGGCCAGGTCGGTCATGTCGTACAGTGCCGTCTGGCCGTTCAGCAGCCGCGCATAGGCCGTCAGGGCGCACAGTGCCTGCTCCGTGGCGATATCGTCCGCCGCGCCGTCCCGCGTGTGGCAGAATCCGCCGTCCTTATAGTAGGCGCACAGCGCATCCAGCAGGCTCAGGCCGTACTTGATGAACCGGCTGTCCTTGGCAGGATCGATGCCCAGCGTGGTCAGCGCGATGATGACCTGGGCGCAGGACTCGCTGTTCACCGTGCCCCAGCTGCTGTAACCGCCGTCAGAGAGCTGCATGTCGGACAGGGTCTGCACGGCCTTGTCCACCGCCGCCTGTACCGCCGCGTCGTCGCGGTACGCCGCCAGCGCCTGCAGCGCCATGGCGGTCATATCGGGATCGGCGCTGTCACCGGACAGAGCCCAGCCGCCATCGGACAGCTGCTTGTCCAGAATGTAAGCCACCAGTGCCTCGCGGGAGGTCTGGTTGGCGCCCTCCGCCGCGGCGGGCACCTCATACCCGGCGCTATCCAGCGCGATCAGCGCGAAGATGGCGCCGTTAAGGCCCTGATACGTCACTTTGTCCATGTCTGCCAGCTTGGCCAGCAGATCATAGCCGCCCACGTCCGCAGGGTCCTTGCCGATGGCCGTCAGCGCCAGGATCACGCGGGAGTACTCGGTGAACTTCTTATCGCTGAGCTCGCCGCCCGCGTCCTGCACCGCCTTCACCACACTGTCGTAGTAGCTGTCGGGCACCGTCCTGCCGCTGCGGGCCAGCGCGATGACCAGCCACTCGCTGCCGAAGGTCAGGTCGTTCTCGCCTGCCTTGTCCAGCGCCGTCTCGTACTGGGTGCGCCACGCGGTGTTCTCCTTGACGCCGGATGTCTCCTGCTGCGCCTTCACCAGCGCGGCATACGTCTCCTCCGCCGCCACCAGCACCGCATAGTTGGTGACCAGCGCCTTCTCCTCTGCCGGCAGCCTGTTGTAGGCCGTCCGTGCCGCCGCGATGGCGCTGCCGCTGTCCAGCGTCACATCCCCGATGGCGTTGATGAGCTTGATGACATCCGCCGCCGTCAGACTCTGGTCCGCCATGGCGCCGGCGTCGGGATCCTGCTTCCAGTCGGTGGTGTAGTACCACAGGATGTCGTCGCCGTCGGCCAGCTTCTTCTGGGTCAGCGCCACATTGGGCAGCACACCGTTGACCTTGTACAGCCAGCCGGAGTTGTCGCCGTGGGTGAACTCGCCGTAGGTGACGCCTCCCTTGGTCATGGACCGGACGTAGCCGCTGGCCGCGCCGGACTGGGTGATGCCGCTGTCCCTCAGCGCCTCGATAAAGGCGTGGTACACGGTAGAGCCCTTCTTCACGGTGACGCTCTTACCGTCCATCCACATGCCCGCCGGCGTGCGGATAGACACGGTGACGGTAATATCCTCGTTCTCCTCGGGCGGGTTCACCGGCACATCCGGCTCACCGCTGCCGGTGGCGTGGCCCGGCTTCACCGCCGTCTTGCTGAAATTATAGATATTGTACGCCTTGCCGCCGTTAGCGCGGAACTGCGCCAACGCTACCAGGGCCCGGAAGCCCTGCTCCGTGGCCAGTGCGTTGTCCTCACCGGCGTACAGGAAGCCGTTGTTGGCGTCATTGGCATAGCGCAGCATGTCCTCCACCAGCGTGATGCCGCTGGCGCACAGCACCGTCTCGGGATCCACGCCCGCGGCAATGAAGCCGATGATGAGCATGGCGTCGCTGTTGGCGTTGCTGTAATAGCCCGCGCCGGCCACATGGTTCGCCGCGCCCTGCACCAGCTTATCCAGCAGCGTCTTGGCGCTGCTGCGATCGGTGTAGGCGCTCAGCGCCGCCATGGCCGCACCCGTGGTATCGGGATCGGCGTAATACGCGCCGCCGTAGCTGCTGCCCAGAATGCCGTTGGACTCCGCCGCCGCGATGGTGGCGATCAGCGTCTCGATCTGCTGGTCAGTGAGCTTCACGCTGCCCTGCATGTTGGCCAGCAGCACGTAGGGTGCCGCCCACACGGTGACGCTGCTCATATCCATGGCCTTCAGCAGCGCCCCGTTGTTCACGGCCTTGCTGCTGCCCTGGGGATACAGCTCCGTGCTGTCCACGCCCAGCGCCCGCAGCACCAGCTCGATGCGGCTTCTGGCGCCGGCGTCCGTCGTACCGGAGGCCTCGGCGATCAGCAGGTCCATGATGTTCTGCCGTGCCGCATCGGTGAGTCTGGCGGTCTTACCCGCCAGCTGGCCGTAGGCCGCCATGTCCATGGCGCTCCAGCCGTCCTTGGTCTCGGTGAGGGCAGCCGCGATGGAATCCATCAGGGCGGTATCGTCCACGATCCACGGCAGGGATACGCCGAACAGCTCCATGAGCTTGTCGTTCACCTGCTGCCATGTGGTCAGCTTCATGCCCTCCACCGCGGCCTGCTCGCTGCTGCCGGCAAAGCTGTTGCCTGCGGCCTTCCACTGGCCGTCCGGCTTCATGCAGTTTCCGTAGACATTTTTGATCGTGATCTGGTTGTCCAGACCCGCCAGCGTACCGCCCAGCCGTCCGGCGAAGCCGCCGGTATAGCCGTAGGTGGGCGTACCCGTCACCGTCACCAGCCCGGCGCCCACAGCGTTCTCCGCCGCACTGATGCCTCCGGCGAAGCCGCCGGTGTAGTCCGTACCGGCAACGCTGCCCAGACTGTAACAATTCTTTACCGTGCCGTCGCTGATACCCGCAAAGCCGCCGGCGTAGGACTTGCCCCGCACCTCGCCTTCGGCATGGCTGTCGTAGATGCCGCCGCTGTTGTCGCCGGCAAAGCCGCCCACCATCACGCCATCCGGCGCGGTGACGCTGCCCTGCGCGGCACTTCTGGTGATGCTGCCGCTGTTCTCGCCCACCAGGCCGCCCACCTTCTCCTTGCCGGAGACGCTGACCGCGGCGGTACACTTATCCACGGCGCTGGCCACGGAGAACATGGTCTCCTGATCGCTGCGGCCCTCGTTCAGGCCCACCAGGCCGCCCACGGCGCTGCTGCCGCTGACCGTACCGGACACGGTGCAGCTGCCGGCAAGGCCGGCCTTGCTGCCCGCCATATCCTGACGGTCCAGTTCTGCCTGGGCCCAGCCCACCAGACCGCCCACGCGGCTGCCGCCGGTGACGTTCACATCGCTGAGATGCAGGTTCTTGATGACCGCGCCCAGCGTCACATTGAAGAATCCGGCGTTGTCGCCGCCCTTCACCGTCACATGGGACACGGTGTGGCCCTGGCCGTCAAACATGCCCGTAAAGGGCGCGGCCGCGCTGCCGATGCCGGAGAACGTCACGCCCGACAGGTCCAGATCCCCGGCCAGCTTGTAGTTCTTCGCCAGCACTGCGGGGTCCTTGGACGCCGCCAGCGCCTGAAGCTCCGCCACGGTGGAAATGGTCTCCCACTGGATGGTGCTGCCGTCCAGCTCCGCCCACAGCGGACCCTGGAACTGGTTCTCGGTGGTGCCCTCGAACCACAGCACCTTGTCGCCGTCCTTCACCGACGCCGTGGAGGCGCTGACGTTGGACAGGGCGTCGTTGATGGTGAACATCCAGCCATCCGGCGCGTTGACTGCATGGCCGTTGATGGTGTGGATGAACCGTCCGAAGGTGGCGGTGGTGGAGTAGCTGTACGTCAGCTTGCCCTGCGCCTGAGCCGCGTCCATCACGTCCACCACGCGGGTGTTGCCCGTGCTCTCCACGGTGACATCCACCACGCTCTTGTGGTCGAAGTCGAAGGTGTACGTCTCCTTGTCATACGTCACCACGGCCACGTGTACGGTGATGTCCGCGGTTTTGGCCATCTCCGGCGCCTTCACCGTGGTGAGATAGGGCAGGCCGCCGTTCACCGCGTCGTCGCGGGTCCAGATGCCGCTGCCCAGCTCCCGCACGAAGTCCGCCAGCCGCATCTGCATGCCGGTTCGCGGCTCCGCGCCGTAACCGTGAGCGCCGGTGTTCTCGCTGTTGTAGTAGCAGTTCCACACGCCCTCAGACTGGTCGTACTGGAAGGCACTGTCCGGCTTGTTGCCGCCGATGAAGCCGTTGCCCTCTGCGCCCGCTACCGTGACGATACCCGCAGCGTAGCAGCTCTCATAGGCGTTGCCCTGGAATACGGAGCGTCCCACGAAGCCGCCGGAATAGCCGCGGCCCGACACGTTCCCCAGTGCGAAGCAGTTGCGGATGGTGCCGCCGTAGCCCAGGCCCACAAAGCCGCCGGCGTAATCGCTCTGGGTGCTGACGCTCATGGAGGTCCAGCACCGCTCGATGAGGCCGCCCTCCTCGTTGGCACCCACGAAGCCCGCGTGGCCCGTGGAGGTAGCGGAGTTGGAGGTCAGCGTACCGCCCTCCACATAGCTGTCGCGGATGGTGCCGTAGTTCCGGCTGACCATGCCGCCCAGCACCGCGCCGGTGTCGGCGGTGATGTTGGTGTTCACCACGGCGCACTGCTCCATGAGGCCGTAGTTGTTGTGTACCAGCACCGCCGCGTTGTCGGAGAACAGCACGTTGGCGTTCTCCACTTTCAAATCGTAGATATAGCCGCTGGCCCCCACGTACCAGAACAGGCCGGAGTCATAGTTGCTCAATGTCAGGCCGCGGATGACGTATCCGTTGCCGTCCAGCACGCCGTTGAACCGGTTGGTGGTGTTGCCGATGGACTTGGTCTTGGTCTGATAGGCCGCCGACAGCTGGGAGAAGTCCAGATCGTTGGCCAGATAGTATTTCTTGCTCCACTCTACCTTCTGCTGGCTGTCGGAGCTGCTGTCTGCGGGATCGGAGGGCAGATCCTCCACGTTGGCCAGGTCGATCCACTGCTGGGCGGAGGTGATGGCGACCCACGTGTCGTCGTGGTCGTCCGGTACCTCCGGCGTGCCGCTGCCGTCATAGATGACCGCCTGGGACGGGCGGCTGTCCGTCAGGCCCATTGTCTCCAGGATGTCCGCGTCGGAGTGGGCGATGACCTGCGCGGCATAGCGCCGCCCGGCGGCGAAGGTGTTGCCCAGATCCGCCATGCCCGCATTTCCCGACACCTCCACGGGGGTCAGGGTGCGATAGCTGCCATCGTCCTCTACAATGGACAGCAGAATGGTGTAGATCTGCTCCGCCGTGAAATAGGGCTTCTTGTCCCAGCGCAGGACCGTACCCTCCCACTTCACATTGGTGACGGTGGACATGCGGTCATAGGGCATCTGATAGCCCGCCACATACTCGTCCACGTACTCCAGAGAGGGCTCGGTGTACGCGCCGTCCACCACTGCCGTCACCGTGGCGTAGTACACGCCCTCGCCCTGCTCCGCCAGCTCGGCGGCGCAGTCATAGTCGGTCTCAGTGCCGTTGGCGGTAAAGGCCGTGGCGCGGGCCAGCACCATCTGGGTGTAGTCCTCGCCCTCCACAAGCTCTGCGGTCTGCCGCCACAGGGTGATGACATACCCCTCCGCGCCGTCCACCGCGTCCCACGTCAGCTGGGAGGAGGCCAGCATGCCCACACCGTCCTCCACCTCCACGGCGGAGGAGCTGGTGAGATGCACCTGCTCCAGCCCGAACTCCACGTTCTGGGCCAGCACGGGCTCCTTGACCACCGGCGTCAGCTTCTGCCACTTCAGCACCGGCATGCCGCCGTTGCGGCCCGCCACATGCTCAAAGGCGTCGCTGATGGCCAGCTCCTGCAGCTGCTGGGCGGTCTGCGCCGCCGCGCCGCTGTTGCCGTCCGTGCCGCTGTCCAGATAGAAGCAGTTGCTGATTCTGCTGTTGGCGCCCGGGGCGATAGCGCCGGTATTGGTGCCGGTAACGGCGCCGCTGTTGTAGCAGTTGGCCACCGTGCCCTCGAAGCCGCCGTAATAGCCGCGGATACCGCCGCCTGCGTAGCTGCCGCCGGTGATGCTGCCGGTGTTGTAGCAGTCGCTGATGTTTACCTCACCGGTGTTGCCGCCGCTGATGCCGCCGGCCCGCACCTTGCCGCTGATGTCGCCGGTGTTGTAGCAGGCGCTGATGGTGACCACGGTGCTGCTGCTGTGGTTCTTGCCCAGGATGCCGCCGCCGTTGGCGCCGCCGCTGACCTGCACCTCACTGCCGCAGTCCGCGATAGTCACGGTGCTGCCCTTGGCGCGGGCCACAAGGCCCGCCGCATCGCCGCTGCTGCTGTCGGTGCCGGCGGCGATGCCCTGCACCACCACGCCGCGGATCTCCGCGTCCTTCACCACGCCGAACAGGCCCGCGTACCGGGCCTCCGCCTTCATGCGGGACACCGTATGACCCTGGCCGTCAAAGCGGCCCGTGAACTCATGGGAATCTGCGCCGATGGGCGTCCACGCACCATCGCCCAGGTCGATGTCCTCCGTCAGAACGGCGTATAGCTTGGTGCTGCCGTTCCCTGCGTTCACCGTCCGGGCCAGCCACACCAGCTGCTCGCCGTTCTCGATCTCGTAGGGGCTGGCCTCCGTGCCGTCGCCCGCCTCCGGCGCCGTGACGGTCTGACCGTCCCAGGCGGCGGAGGGCTCCAGCGTCACCGGCACCGTCACATCTCCGCTGACCTTCAGCGTCTGGCTGACCTTGGCGTAGCCCTTGGCCCGCACCGTGTAGGTGTAGGTGCCGTCGGGCAGCCGATAGCTGCCGTCCTGCTCCGCCGCCACGGTCTTGCCGTTCCACTGCACCGTCACCGCCGCGCCGGCGTCCTCGGGCGTCACGCTGAATCGGACGGTGCGCTTTTCCACCGGCGTCAGCGTGATATCCTTCCGGGCCGCGCCGCTGACCTCGATGTTGCCGCTCTCATCGGCATAGCCGAAGGCGAACGCCGTGTAGCTGTATGTACCCTCCGGCAGGCGGAACGTCCACACGTTTCCGTTCTGCTTGCCCTTTGCGCCGTCGATGCGTACCTCCGCGTCCTCCGGCGTCACGGTAAATGTCACCTCATACGTGGTGATCTGCCACGTCAGGATGGGATAGCCCCCGTTGATGCTCTTGGCGTCCTGCATGAACGCCTCGCCCAGCGCCGCAGCGCTGTCCAGCGTTTTCAGCTGCTGCTCCGTCACCTTCACAGCCTTGCTGTCGCCGACGCTCAGCGTGTCGGGGTAGTAGCAGTTGGCCACCACCGTCGAACTGTAGCTCACCTTGCCGAACACCGCGCCCGCGCCGCTGCCGGTAACGCTGCCCGCGGCATAGCAGTTCTTCACCGATGCGTAGGAGCTGTCCACATACGCGCTGATGCCGCCGGAGTACCAGCCGCCGCCGGTGATGGTGCCGGTGCTGTAGCAGTTCTCCACTGCCACCTGGCCGCTGATATTGGCCGCGATGCCCGCCGCGCGGTGGCCTTCGGAGGTCACATCCCCCACATTGCCGCAGTTCTTGATGAACTTTTCGGCGCTGCTGGACCCGCCGGCCACATAGCCCACGATGCCGCCCACATACTGGCCGCCCTTGACGGACGCCCTGTTCAGGCAGTTCTCCACGCCGCCCGTGGTTCCGTATAGCTGGCCCACGATGGCCGCGATGCCGTATCTGCTGGAATCGCTGGTGACCTCCACGCGGCCCTCCACCGTCACATTCCGGACGGTGCCGCCATAGACGGTGCCGAACAGGCCGTAGTCCATGGACGTACTGCCGGTGACGTACAGGTTCCGGATGGTGTACCCCTGCCCGTCAAAGGTACCCTTGTACGCTTTGCCGGTGCCATTTCCGATGGGCGTCCACGCCTCATCGCCCAGGTCGACGTCATTGCACAGCACCGCGCTGAAGCTGGTGCCGTCGGACACACCGGCGTTCACCTGCTGGGCCAGCCACGCCAGCTCACTGCCGCTGGTGATCTGGTACACGCCGTCCACTGCGGCGGGCTCGCTGATGTCGCCCGCTCCCTCCCAGGCGGACTTGCCCGTCATGGGGATGGTCACGCTCCGCGTCCCGCTCTCGCTGACGCCCGTCAGGTCCACGGTACCGCTCTGCTTGCCGTAGTTGGCGCTGCGGAAGCTCCAGTCGTAGGCGTAGCCTGCGGGCAGGCGGAACGCCATGCCGTCGGAGCCTTCCTCCGCCGCCATGTCCCGCTCACCGGTGCGCACGGTCAGCTTCCCGCCGTCCACATCGGTCTTGCCGTCCGCATAGGCAAACGTCACTGTGACCACCGGCTTCTCCGCCAGCACCACCGGCTCCTGTGCGTCGCCGCTGACGGTGACGCTGCCCTGCACCGCCGCGTAGCCGAAGGCGGAGACGCTGTAATAGTAGGTGCCCGCCGCCAGGGTATACGCCGTGCCGCTGTCCGCCGCGATCAGCGCCGTCCGCGCCTCATCGCCGTACAGCGAGAACTGTGCGTCCGCCGGCGTCAGCTGGAACACCACACGGTACACCCGCGTCCACACGGCGTACAGGTCGGTGTTCTCCGTAATGGTGATACTGCCCTTGTCGGCGTAGGCCACCGCGCCGTCCGGCGTCGTGGCCCAGCCCTCAAAGCGGTAGCCGTCCCGCTGGAACGTATTGGCCTGCAGCGTGCCGCTGCCGAACACGCCCTGCTGCACCGTGGTCTCCGTGCCGTCGTTGGCATGGAAGATCACCTGCGCCGGCAGCGAGGCCTTGAAATTGCTGAGCCACATGCAGTTGCTGCCGCTGCTGGCCCAGCCGCGGTAATAGGAGATGGTGATGACGTCACCGGCGTTGGCCTGCACGGTGGCCGTGCCGCTGTCCGTCCCTTTGACGATCTCTGCCCCGCTGCTGCCGTAACTGCTGTACGTATACAGCGTCTTGCTGCCGTTCTTCACCTCCATGCCGCTCTGGCTGGGGCCGCTGAGCCGGTAATCGAAGGACAGCTCCGCCGCCTTCAGCATCGTCACCGTCAGCGTCGAGCGTGTGTAGCTGGCCGAGCTGTTGCCGGATTTCAGCTCCTCGCCGTCCCTGACAAAGCCCCGCGTGGCCGCGTTGGCCACGGTGGCAATGCCCTCCCACTCGTCGAAAAAGCCCTCCAGCTCCGCGTCGGCGGTGCTTCCCGCCAGCGTGGACACACCGTACCGTCCGGTGTCCTCACTGCTGCGGTAGACGTCCTCCGCCCACACGCCGGTAGGCAGCATGCTGGTGAGCATCAGCACCACCAGCAGCCACGATACCACTCGTTTCTTCATGTCTCTGTCTCCTTTTATCTGTAAATTTTCTGTCTTATAAGAGAAGGAGGCGGAAGGGGTCGGCAAACCCCTCCCGCCCTTATGGAAAGCGGACGGCTTGCGCCGTCCCGACTTGACTGCGGGCGGATGACGCCCCTCCCGCGAAAAAACCGGCCTCCCTGACGGGACAGCCGGCGCATTTGCCGCAAAAAAAGGCCGGTCCGCCCCTGTCGGGATGGTCCGCGCCCACTTCTGCTCTCTGCCACAACGAAGAAGCGCCGCTGTGTACCTGTTCTCCGCCGTGCAATTCTCCTGCCCTAACGCCCCGAGGCTGCCGCCTCCCGTACATGACCTACCTTCTCAGGACATCCGTCCCAATGGCTGCTGTTCACCACACGGCGTCTCCGCCGCTTTGGTCACTTCCTTGCGTTTACAGTGCCGTCCGCAGAGGGTCTTGCCCCTATTTCTTCAAAACTGCCGCCTGACCGTTTCCGGCCGTTACGGCGCGCAGCCACACGTCGTCACAGAACACGTTATCCACTTGTCGGTCCGGCATCTTCCGAACCATTTATACTATATACGGTTTTCCGCCTCTTGTCAACGGCGGCGCTCGCCAAAAGCTGCCAAAACCCGCGAAAAAACAGGGCAGGGACGCACCTGCCGTGCGTCCCTGCCCTGTTTTCAGGAAGGAAACTTTTCGCTGTTATCTTATAATGTGGGCGCTCACTCCGCCAGGTACTTCAGCGCGATGGCGCTCATGGCCGCCGTGCCGGACTTGAGTACGTCCTCGTTGAACACGATCTTGCCATTGTGCAGGGAAACCATCTCCTTGCCGCAGCCCGCGTCGATCATCATGAACGCCGACGGCGTGTTGGTGAGCTTGCCGAAGAAGCTGAAGTCCTCGCTGCCGGAGAAGGGGCGGTCGAGGTGGGTCACCTTGTCCGCGCCCAGCTCCTCCGTGACCGCCTGCTCCACCAGATCGATCATGGCGCCGTCGTTGTACTGGAGGGCGTAGCCCTCCTCCAGCCGCACCTCGATGTCGCAGCCGAAGGCGAACCCGATGCCCTTGCAGATCCGGTCGATCTCCTCGATGGCGGTATCCCGTGCCGTGTCGCTGAAGCTGCGCAGCACCGCCACCATCCGGGCCTCGCCGGCGGTGATGTTCACCGCGTCGCCGCCGGACATGGTGCCCACCGTCAGCACGGCGGAGTCCATGGGGTCGATGCGGCGGGACACCACCGTTTGCAGCGCGGTGATGAGATACCCCGCGCAGGCAATGGCGTCGTGGGCGGTGTGGGGTGCGGCGCCATGGCCGCTCTTGCCGTGTACGGCGATGTGGAACAGATCCACCGCACTGGTGAAGTACCCCTTATAGAGCTGCATCCGGCCCACCGTGTCATTCTCGGAGGGGCAGACGTGCTGGCCGAAGATGGCGTCCACGTGGGGGTTCTCCATGACGCCCGCCGCCACCAGCGCCCGTGCGCCGCCGGGCATGGTATCCTCGCTGGGCTCAAAGATGAACTTCACCGTACCCGCAAAGGAGTCCCGCATATGGCACAGGGTCTTGGCCGTGCCCAGCAGCATGGTGGTGTGCAGGTCATGGCCGCAGGCGTGCATGACGCCCTCCGTCTGGCTGGCAAAGGGCACGCCGGACTCCTCGTGGACCGGCAGCGCGTCGATGTCGGCGCGGAGCGCCACGCACTTGCCGGGTCCCTTGCCGCCGTGGAGCAGACCCACCACTGCGGTGGGCAGGGGCTGCTGGATCTCGTCCATGCCCATCTTCTCCAGCTCCCGCCGGATCAGGGCGCTGGTGCGCACCTCCTGCATCCCCACCTCCGGATGGGCGTGGATGTCCCGCCGGATGGCCACCAGCTCGTCGAAAATACGATCTACATACGTCTTGATCTCAGACATTTTCACTACCTCACTTCTGAATATCCGCTTGGCTTACAGCCAGCCGCTCATCACGCCGGCCACCAGCACGGAGGTGATGGATACGGTGACCATACCGGCCACCAGCATCTTGGGCATGATCTGGGCGTTGATGGCCGCCCGTTCCTCGGCGTTGGCGCCGGTGGACTCGGACACCTCGTTGGAGATGATGACGGTTCCCGGGAAGCCGAACAGGCAGGAGCTGCCGATGGCCATGGACATCTGCCAGCTGTAACCGAAGATCTTGCCCACCAGAATAGACACGACGGAGAAGGCGATGGTGCCGATGACTACGCACACCAGCAGAGGCACCACCATGCCGCCCACCATCTCAGGGGTGGCGGAGGCCAGATTCGTGAAGATGGACAGGGTGATGATGGGCATCACGATGCCGGTGGCGTGGGCCTTGCCCAGCGCGTCCTCATCCAGGAAGCCCAGCTCCTTGCACAGCACGCCGAAGATCAGGCACCACACCAGCTTGTTGATGGCGTCGTGGAACAGGCTGGACACCCACACGGACAGCAGCGCCACCAGAATGACCTTGGCGATGATGGCGTTGGGGGTGTTGTACTTGTCGGGCAGGGCGGGGATCAGCTTCTTGCGGCCCGCGGCGGCGGCCTGCACGGCGCCGGCGGCGGTGTCTACCTGCAGTTCACCGGCGTCGATCTGTGCCTTGATGCGCTTGGCCTCGCTCTTGAGGCACAGGGAGGCCACGGGGTAGCCCACGAAGCCCTGGGCGCACATGACCAGCGTGGCGAACACCGCCAGATCGGGGAGGTTTGCCTTGTTGGCCATATCCTGCATGGTCAGCGTGGCCACCACACCGCCGGACAGAATGGGAGCGCCCACCAGCGCGAAGCCGCGGTCAACGATCAGCTGGCCCAGGAAGAATACCGCGGCGGAGATGGCGATGCAGGCCACGGCAGCAATGATGACGGTGCGCCACTGTGCGCCGAAGTCACGGAGCTTGATGGTGGTGCCCAGATGCACCAGCAGCATGGTCACCAGCAGGCCGGCCATGCTCAGCAGCGTGGAGTCGGCAAACATGGTGGTGGGGAAGATGCCTGTCCAGAAGCCGGCCAGGAACACCACGGACGCCACCAGCAGCATGGATACAATGGCCTTTGTTTTGGCGGAGATCATGTCTCCGATGGCGAACACCACAAAGATGACCGCCGCAGCTAAGATCGCATTCATTTTGATTTTCTCCTTTTCCTTTTCAGTTTGTGATTTCCATTTATTTGTAAACTCTGCCAATAAGAAAAGCGGCCCCGCCTGAACGACGAAGCCGCTTATCGACCCTTGTGAGGAGATCGAACCACGTATGTCATTTCAGCCGGTATCCATTCTGGTCGCCGTAATAATAGGCGCACCAAAAGTAGCCCCGATAGCAGGAGCTGTTACCGGCATAGTTATAGGAGGCGGCCTGGATCTTGCCCATGTCGCTGCGGACCATATCCTGCTGCATCATGTGACGGGTCATGGCTGTCTCCTTTCCGCCGGCACTGGACCGGCACTACTCATTGTGCTGATTTTAGGACTTTAAGGCGCAAAAGTCAATTGGGCATAGTCACAGCATTCTCCCGCTATTTTTCGCCGTTTTTGTCGATACTGCACATAGACGCGTCGTGAATGGTCACGTATAATAATACGAAAGCGTGGATGCCGTCAGGGCGAGGCTCTGTGCGTCCGCGTGAAGTGCCGAAGGAGAAGCGTATGACCGTTCGCATCCAGACCAACTGTACCTGTTGTCTGCCCGCCTGCTGTGCGGGCCTGGTCTGCTGCGCCCATTTCCGTCATACGATCTCTGCCGAGTAACGCGGCCTCTGCCGCAGCCACACCGTATTCTTTGAGGACGGTGGGAGATGTGTGACATCTCCCGCCGTTCTTTTTTATTTTGGAGGGTTCAACATGAGCAATACCGCAGAAATTGCACGCGCCATGGCAACGACCATGGAAAATGCGGCCATACCTATGTACGGGAAAAAGCTGCGTCTGCCGGACCGCAGCGCCATCATCGCCCTGCTCAAGGAGCTGCGGCGGCTGTTCTTCCCCGCCTATTTCGGCGACCCGCAGCTGATGGCCCTTCCGGCAGAGAACTATGCCGCGCTGCTGCTGGAGCGCATCGAAACGGGGATGACGGCCCAGATCGCCCTGGCTCTGCCGGACGGTGAGACGGCTCAGGCCGCCCAGATCACCGAGTCCATCATGGCGGAGCTGCCCCGCATCCAGCAGATGCTGCTGACGGACATCGAGGCCACCTTCGACGGCGACCCCGCCGCCGCCAACAAGGAGGAGATCATCTTTGCCTACCCCGGCCTGTTCGCCATCTTCGTCTATCGCATCGCTCACGAGCTGTACCTGCGCCACGTGCCCATGATCCCGCGGATCATGTCGGAGTACGCCCACAGCCGCACCGGCATCGACATCCACCCCGGCGCTCAGATCGGTCCCTGGTTCTTCATTGACCACGGCACCGGCATCGTCATCGGCGAGACCTCCGTCATCGGCAGCCACGTTAAGCTGTACCAGGGCGTGACGCTGGGCGCACTGTCGCCTCGGGCGGGCCACGCCAGCCTGCCGGGCAAGCGGCACCCCACCGTCTGCGACGACGTGACCATCTACTCCGGCGCGTCTATTCTGGGCGGTCAGACCGTCATCGGCGAGCACACCGTGGTGGGGGGCAACGCCTTCCTTACCAGCTCCGTGGCCGACAACACCCACGTGGTCATCCATGCGCCGGAGATGGTTTTCAAGAACGCCTGAGGGTATAACTATTCATTTTCCACGCTTTTTCTTGCATAAATAATTTCCATCAGGAAGTATTTTACTTCCTGATACGCCTCATCCGGAATTCATGAGGAAATCACCGGCGGACGCGGCCCTTTTGCGGGCGGTGCCCGCCGGTTTTCTGTCCATTTCGGCAAATATGCTGCCGAATTTTTGTGTACTTCGCGGAGCGCCGGCGGACACACGTTTCTTGCCTTCGCCGCCGTATCTGTATTATAATGTGTACAGAAACATGAGGAGGCGCTTGTATGGAACGCATCAGTAAGGAAAACTACTATCTGGACATCGCCGAAACGGTACTGGAGCGGGCCACCTGTCTCCGGCGGGTGTACGGCGCCATCATCGTCAAGAACGACGAGATCATCTCCACGGGCTACAACGGCGCGCCGCGGGGCCGCCGGAACTGCGTGGACATGGGCTTCTGCACCCGCGAGGCCATGCAGGTGCCCAGAGGTCAGCGGTACGAGCTGTGCCGCAGCGTCCATGCCGAGGCCAATGCCATCATCTCCGCCAGCCGGCGGGACATGGTGGGCAGCACCCTGTACCTGGTGGGCCGCGATGCCCGGACCGGCGCGCTGCTGGGAGACGCCACCAGCTGCGCCATGTGCCGCCGTCAGGTCATCAACGCCGGCATCAGCCGCGTCATCATCCGCCGGACGGAGGCGGAGTTTCAGGTGGTGGACGTGACGGACTGGGTCCGGCAGGAGGATGATGTGCCCGCCTTGTAGGGCGCGAAAAGCCGTACATCCGGCCTGCGGCGCAAGTGCCGCCGGGCCTGATCGCGCCAGTGCGCGGCGCGGAAGCGTCTGCGCTCCGGCGGCAAAATACAACTGAAAAAGGAGAATGTGTGATGTTGAACGACTCTAAGATCGCCGCCTACACGGCGATCCTGCGGGAGGAGCTCCTGCTGGCTACCGGGTGTACAGAGCCCATCGCCGTCGCGTACTGTGCCGCAAAACTGCGCGAGGTGTTGGGCGGAAAACCGGAAAA
>ERZ773229.451-NODE-451-length-36551-cov-6.616835_pt1 | contig 36551 bp, 33 predicted proteins | sample MGYA00580992_ERZ773229 | MGnify/ENA primary metagenome ERZ773229 (study PRJEB29015, sample SAMEA2737795) | human gut metagenome | biome: human gut; feature: human-associated habitat; material: faeces | place: China | collected 2012 ... | reverse complement strand
TCTTGTTAGTTAAAATTTTATATTTGAACTGTATACTTGACAGGACATAGTACAATTGACTTGCGACTTCCTTTGTTCGGGATTTCATTTAAATTAGGGCCCGCAATCAAGCCGTTTTCGACGATCATGGAGAGTCGTTTCGGAATGGAAGCATTGGGAAGCATCGCAAGGCTCAATGACTTGCAGCTGAAAATTCAAAAAACGGTTCCGAACGTTCCGCATGAACCGGAAAAAATCTATGATGCAACGGCGGAACACTTGCTCAGAATGTGGGCATATCTCGGAATTTTCGTCGTTATCGAAACGATCATCGCATATTTCTTCATTAGAAGTATAAAGATACGCGAGGAAAATAAAGGAATCCGTAATTTTTAAAAGTTTTTTGAAAAAATTTTTGCACGCGACAGTAATTGTCGCCCGTAAGATTTATTCTTGAATCATCAAGAATAAATCTTACGGGGTGGTAAAAATGGAAGAAGAAAGCAAAATAACGGCAGGTCTGTCAAAATTCAAGGAATTCATGATCAAACTCAAAAAGAATAACATAATAACGAAAAATCTGTCAGAGTGCAAAAATTTCGTGGGCAAACTGAAACGCGGGCCTGAAGAAGGGGAAAGCTGGACGAGAATCGGCTATGCGATTGAAAGCATTCCGAAGATCATCAATAAAATTTCTGGCGTGGCGTTCATATATCTGTACCTTCTTTTTATTGCAAAGGGCGGATATAAAAATTTTGTCAAGAATGGGTTTAGTGCTCCTGATGATAAGTGTACGTATTTTGAATTTGGCGAGATCCCCCTTAAAAACGTTGTCTATGGCCTTACCTGTGTATTTGTCGTTGCTGCTTTTTTAAAGATATTCAAGAGCAACTCGCGTAAGATGAAAATATTTGCCGGAATTTTATCAATCGGGCTCATCGTAAGCTTTCTGGCAAAGTTGTGGTTTATGAAGATTGCTCCCACAGGATATGATTGTTCATATTCAGTTCAAATGAAATATCAAAATTACATAAATAACAGCAATCTTGTTTTGTATATGTGTCTTTCACTTTCAGTTATTTTGGTATGCATTATCAACCATAGTATTTTTTGGTCATGGCTGCGTTATTATATCGGTATGCCTTTATTATTAGGATTTTTGGAAGTCCCCGGCTTATACGCAAAGTTTATTGCGGTAGTATTGGTGATAATATTAGTTTTTGCTTGGATTATGGATAATATGGAGGATGGCAGCGGAAGTTGCGTAAGCGTTGGAGATGGTAAATTATCCAATAAAGATATTGAGATGTTGAGGAAGTTGTTAAAGAAATTACAATCAAAATAATATAGTTTGCAAGCAGACGGTCCCGCTTAACCGTGATCGAATCACTTATTGCAATTTCTCAGGTTGTTTTTTTAATTAATTAAAAATTTAAATACATAAACACAAAGGGGAATTGGCAATGAAAAAGATTTGAAGCAGCTGGCTGAGAGAAGCCTTGGTTATTGTATTCAAACAAAGACGGGGTCGCTTGAAAACTTTACTGCAACTGATGCAATTATCGAAAAATAATCATTAAATTGAAAAACCGGATGATTCGCAATAAATTGCAAATCATCCGATTTTTCGATTTGAGGCATCGTTTCTGAGCGTATACGCCGCAAGCGACGATTTCACCGGAATAATCGAGTCCCGTCAGTTTGGCGGTTAATTTTAACGATGCGGACATCAGTAGCCGAGTTTTTCTTTCAGCCTTTCAACGAAGAGGTAGGCTGCGGGGCAGTAGAGCGTGTTTTGAATCGTCAAATGGTTGATCTGATAGATCTTTTTGCGATCCGTGTGCGGAAACTCGCGACATGCCTTGGGACGAATCGGGTAAATCGTGCAAAGGTTGTCTGAGCCGAGAAACGGACACGGCATGCATTTGAAAACTTTGTCGCCGTCCTCGTCGACGCGAAGGTATGCATCTTCAAAATGACCAAGGTGCATTCTGAAAGCCTTGGCGATTCTTTCAATATCAGCCTCGGTGAACAGCGGCCCCAGATCTTTGCAGCAGTTGGCGCATTTCGTGCAGTCAACGACGTCAAAAATTTCCTGGTGCGTTTCTTTGACGATTTTGTCGAGGTGCTTAGGTTTCTTCTTTCGCAAAGTCGCAAGAAATTTTTCGTGCTCCTGATGTTTTTGTTGTGCAAGGTCATGATAGTATTTTATATCAACCATGCCGTCTTTTGTTTTGATTGTTTCAAAATCTTCTTTTGACATTGTTTTGGCCTTTCTTGTTATAGTCAACAATTTCAATTATAGCACCAGGGTCAACTTTTTGCGGACGTTGTCTGATGAAAAATGCAGAGCTTTGAGGCTTCGTGCACTGCATTTTACAAAGCAATTTTCTTCTTAAATAATTTTGACAAATTGTCGATATACATATTGTGATTACAAATAGTAAGAGGTGATTAGCATGGGAATCAGTTTAATCGGCCTGTCGGCATCGGAAGCTTCGATTGCGAAACTGCCTGAAAAGCAGGAGAACTACCGGATTGATCAGGCAAAAGTCAAAGATTCGTTCAAGTATGGGAAGACCTTGAGCAAAGACGTCGTCGAACTCTCAAAAGAAGCGCTGACTTATAAGGGAAATCTTAATCCTGATGAGATCAAAAATGATTCAGACGTCAGAAAAGTCAGTGTTGATCATACTTTGGATGCTTTTTTCAGGAAAAATCTGCCTAGTGCCTCATCAGACGGCAATTATTCGATCGGAGGCGTTACGTTCAGCAAAGAAGAATTTGAAAAAGCACGCTTGGTAATGAATGAGGCAACCGCGGGAATCGGATGCGGAGTCGGAAAAAATACGTATATTGATTATCGCAATTATGCACAGATGGGCATTGCCGAAAATGCGGTCGGTTCATTTGCTGATGCCAATCTGAACGAACAGCAGGCAGACGTTGTCAAAAAAGCAATGAGCGAGTACGGCCAGGCTCTTGTCAAGATGCAAGACGACCTGATGGGCAACGGATCGCATGTTGATTCACCCTATGAGCGCTTTTCTGATTATTATGGAAAAGTTTATGTTTTGGGCGATACTGACCTTAAGGCGCTTAACGACATCAAACAGCAATTGGGAAAGCTTACGGGGAAAACGTACGGAAAATCAGAGCAGGGAACGGTTTCTGTAATTTCTGCGGCTACGAATCAAAAATTGATTAATGACGTTTCCGATCTTTTCTCAAATCTTGATTATACGAATCAAGACGAGATCGACTCTGCCATGGAAAAGTACAAAGCTCTCATGACTCCGGTTTACGAAGCCTATTATGACGATCAGAACGGTTCTGCAAAAGCGAGTTTGAATCTCATCAATTCTGATATCAAAGACTTTATGAAGCAGATTGAAACGATCAGGAATGCCTCGGCCTATCATGCGGTTGATTACCAATCCTAGATTGAAAAAGTACTTTGCGCGTTCGTAAGGTACTTTTTTTGTGCGCAAAAATAAGATATGATTAATGGTAAGCATCACGGCCGGAAAGCCGTAAGACCTTATTTACATGATGTATAATATAAATATTGGCTTATATTATGTATTAGGAAGCGATTAACTTGAAGAAATTGGGAATAACATTGACCGAAGCTGGGATCAGCGGGGCACCGATGATTCCGATGATGGTTTTCGTGACGACTTTTATTCGGAACGATGGCAGGCTCGATTATATTTTGCCGTTTGTGATTTTCTATTCATTTCTTAAAATCGGCGCATTTACCGTATCGGTTTTTGGTGAAGTCAATAATCCCTTTCGGCTTGCGCAGTTTGCATCGTTGACCGTTATTTTGGGATCCGTTTTGATTTTGTCGCGTAGCGCGCGTGGAAACTCGGTAATTTATTACCGAGAGGAAAGCGCCTTTGTTAAAGATTGATGGATGGGGGTTCAGACGTGGAAACATATGAAGGAAAACAGAAATCAAAAAACGGAATCAAAAGGCTGATTTTTTCAGTCTTGTCAATCCTGCTTCAAGTCGTCTTTTTGATTTTGATTTTCACCAGACTGAATGAATATGCAAGCATCATTGACTGGACGACGCGAGTGCTCGCAATTTTGCTGGTGCTCTTTATCTACAGTCAAAACCAGACGGCAACGATGAAGGTGCCGTGGATTATTTTGATTTTGGCATTTCCGATTTTGGGCGTAGCACTGTATTTTCTGGTCGGATTAAACGGCGGAACGAAGAAAATGAAACGACGCTACGATAAAGTTGACGAAAAGCTGTTCAAGTATTTGGGTGAAGGCGTCAAAAATCCTGACGGCAGAGGAATTTCCGAGTATATTCACAAATATTCGGGATATCCCGTTTATGAAAATACAGAGGTGAAATATTTCGACGAAGCAATCAAGGGACTTGATTCGCAGCTCCATGATCTGGCGCTTGCCAAGGACTTCATTTTCATGGAATACCATGCAATCGAGGACAAGGAAGCCTGGCAGAAGATCCAGACGGTTTTGGAAGAACGCGTCAAAGCAGGCGTTGAGGTTCGCGTTTTTTATGACGATATGGGATCGATCGGGTTCGTCAACATGTCGTTTGCCAAAAAACTCGAAGCAGTCGGAATCAAGTGTCGCGTTTTTAATCCGCTCATGCCAGGGCTCAACATGTTCTTTAACAATCGCGACCATCGCAAGATCACGGTGATTGACGGCAAAATCGGCTATACCGGCGGGTATAATCTCGCAAATGAGTATTTCAACTTCACGCATCCTTACGGTGAGTGGAAAGACACCGGCATAAGAATTTGCGGCCAAGCGGTCAGGTCTTTGACGGTTTCATTTTTGGAAATGTGGAATGCTTCTTCAAAGGAAGAACGTGACAGTGAAGAAAATTTGGCATTTTATCTCAAGAACAGAAATTATCCTGAAAATTGCGCAGGCTACATTCAGCCATATGCCGACAGCCCGCTTGACGGCGAACAGGTCGGTGAAGAAGTCTACATCAGCATGGTCAACAAGGCTGAAAGGTATTGCTATTTCATGACGCCGTATCTGATCATCACTGATGAGTTTGCTCATGCGCTGTCGCTTGCGTCAAAGCGCGGCGTCGACGTCAGAATCGTTACGCCTGGGATTCCTGATAAAAAGCCGATTTACAGCGTGACGCGTTCTTTTTACAATGTGCTTGCGGAAAACGGCGTGCGCATTTTTGAATGGAAGCCTGGTTTTTGCCACGCCAAAATGAGCGTGGCAGACGATCGACTGGCGACGTGCGGAACGATCAATCTTGATTACCGCAGCTTGTATCATCATTTTGAAAATGGATGTTTTATGACGGACGTGCCGGCCGTTCTTTCGATTAAGGAAGATTTTGACGAAACGTTCAAGCAGTGTCGCGAAGTTACTGAAAAGTACAGCGTCAAGTGGAGCGCGCCTCATCGCTTGAGTCAGATGATCATGCGTTTGTTTGCGCAATTGTTATAGTTATGAAAAGGTTTTTCCCGTATTTTCGGAGTGCGGGGAAAATCTTTTTAATTTGAAAAATGCAGTATCCGCATCACGCTGACGGTGGTCGGGTTGAGCAGATTCGCAGCCGTTTGGCAAGCCCGCGATGCGCAACGCTGGATTTGGCAAAATTATTGTTTACGGGCAAAACGTGAAAAACAGGGATTTGCCCGTAAAATGAGACGGGCGGTTACGGGCAAAACGTGAAAAACAGAGATTTGACCGTAAAACAAGACGGGCGGTTACGGGCAAAACGTGGAAAACTGAGATTTGCCCGTAAAACAAGACGGGCGGTTACGGGCAAAACGTGGAAAAACGGGATTTGCCCGTAAAACAAGACGGGTGGTTACGGGCAAAATGTGGAAAAATGGGATTTGCCCGTAAAACAAGCTTGCAGACAAAACGGACTTCGGCAATCATTGCGTCTGTTTTTGGCGCAGGGACGTTTTCTTTGAGATTCGCGGTTTTCAGCGCTTTGATGAGACTTACCAAAAAAGATGATATTGCCGGATAACGTTCGTATTTTGCTTGACTTGGCTGACTTTTGTAGCGTATCATGGATTCTATGCTTAATTTCTGGAATTCGAGGTGAAAATATGACAACAAAGAAAAAGTGGCACGTAATGCCAGCAGTCGTCGCAACGACGATCATGAGCTTTTGCGGCGTTTTGATCGAAACGTCGATGAACGTGACTTTTCCGACGCTCATGAAGCAGTTCGGAATCGATGCTGGACTGATTCAATGGGTGACGACTGCCAATCTGCTGACGGTTGCCATCAGCATTCCGTTGTCAGCCTATTTGATTCGAAACGTTTCCGAAAAAAATCTGTTTATCAGTTCAAATCTTTTTTTTCTGCTTGGCGTGATTTTGGATTCGATTGCGGGAAATTTCGAACTGTTGTTAGCCGGTCGCATCCTTCAGGGAATCGGCACCGGACTTGCCCTGCCGCTTGCGATGCACATTATTTTGGAGCACGTTCCGTTGGGAAAACGCGGTTTCATGGTCGGCGTGGCCACGATGACGACCTGCTTTGCGCCGGCAATCGGTCCGACCTATGGCGGAATTATTCTGCATCATTTTGACTGGAACAAGATTTTCCTGTTTCTCGTGCCGATTCTTGCGATTTCTTTTGTCGTCGGAATCATGTCGATTCCTCAGCGAAAAATTGAAACAAAGACCGGTTTCAATTTTGGCGGATACTTCTTTTTAGCATTGGGTTTGGCGCTTTTGCTAGTTGCCATCGAGCGTTTTTCGCTTTGGCTGCTTTTGCTCAGCATCATGGCGCTTTTGATGTTTTATTTTTCCAACAAAAAGAAGCGTCTCATCAGTCTGAACGTCTTTTCCAATCAGCGCTTCGTCTGGTTCATGTATGGTGCTTTGGTCACGCAGGCCATCGCGCTTGGCATCTCATTCATTTTCCCGAATTATCTTCAGATCGGATTGCATCAGAATACCGTCACGGCAGGGCTGTTCATGCTTCCGGGCGCAACGTTCGTGTTCCTGCTCGCACCGGTTTCCGGTCGATTGATGGATGAATTAGGTTATTTCAAACCGATTGTTTTCGGACTGACGCTTGCATCTTTGGGTTTGGCTTTTTTGGCCTTTGTCTTGCCAAATGCAGGGGTGAAACTGCTTTTGTGCGGCGACGTTGCCACAAAGATCGGCATGGGGCTTGCGGCAAGCAGTCTGGTTGCGACAAGTCTCAGTCAACTTGAACGCGAAGAAGCAATCGACGGCAACAGCGTTTTGAATACTTTGCAGCAGTTTTCCGGAGCGCTTTCGACGACTGTCGTTTCCGTCATCTTCGGCTGGGCTCAAAAAACGATGCCAAACGGCAGCATGGTCGGCAGTCGCATTTCGATCGTGCTTATTTTGGCGATAACTTTGATCGCATTGGGCTTGGTGCTGAAATTAAAGTTTGAAGCGAAAAATTAATCGATGTCTGCGCACTGTATGTTTGATTATGTCCAGCCGGAAACCCCGTGACTTTGGTGCTCTGTCAAGCTTTGCAGGCAGCTTTTTCATATAAATGAACAAATTGCAAAACAGGACTTTTGAAACCCGGTGTTCTCAGAAGCCCTGTTTTTTATCGGCAACATGAAAGGATTTGTCTGGCGAAACCTAATCTTAATGCATTCTTATAGGCGTTTTGACTTAACTTGAGTTATTATTTACTTAGAAGCTTTTCGAAAGGGAGTTTATGGATGGAAGATGCTAGATACGGTGGCTTGACTAAAAAAGAAGTCAAAGAACGAATCAACGCCGGAAAAACCAATCAGTCGGACGCTTCGACCGGACTGACCGTCAAGCAGATCATTTTGAGCAATACTTTGACGTATTTCAACTTGATCTTCCTGGTGATCACGGTGCTTTTGTGCATCGTCGGATCGTTTCGCAATCTGACCTTTTTGCCGATTATTTTGTGGAACATCATCATCGGAATCATTCAGGAATGGCGCGCAAAAAAAACGCTTGACAAAATGAACCTGCTGAATGCTCCGCATGCAATCGTCGTGCGTGATGGAAAAGAAAGCAAGGTCACGTCTGAAGAACTGGTGCAGGACGATGTCGTGCTTCTTTCGGCCGGCGAGCAGATTTGTGCGGATGCGACGGTGCTTGACGGAAACGTTCAGGTCAACGAATCGCTTTTGACGGGCGAGTCGGATGAAATCGACAAGAAAAAAGGGGATACGCTTCTTTCCGGCAGTTTCGTCGTTTCGGGACGGTGCTATGCGCGCCTGGACAAGGTCGGAAACGAGTCCTACATATCAAAATTAACGTCGGAAGCCAAAACGATCGACGGTTATGAACAGTCTGAGATGGTGCGTTCGATCAATGAAATCATCAAGTGGGTCGGAATCGTCATTATTCCGATCGGGGTCATTTTGTTTTACCAAAGCTTCTTTTTAAACGGTGTCACGTTTCAAAAGAGCATTACGTCAATGGTTGCGGCCGTTTTAGGGATGATTCCCGAAGGACTGTATCTTTTGACGACGGTTGCCCTGGCCTTGAGCACGATGAGACTTTCGAAACGCAAGGTTTTGCTGCATGACATGAAAAGCATCGAAACGCTGGCTCGCGTTGACGTTTTGTGCGTCGACAAGACCGGAACGATTACTGAACCTGAGATGAAAGTCAAGGAAGTCGTCTTTGAAGAAGACGACGTCACTGAAAGGCTGACGGACTACGTGCTTGCCTCAAAGGACAACAATGCGACGATGCAGGCGCTGCAGTCGTTTATCCCGGAAGATGCAGAGCAAAAACATGCTGCTCTAAAGGTTGTTCCGTTTACGTCTTCGACAAAGTATGGCGGAATAATCTTCGATGATGCGACGTACCTGTTAGGGGCGCCGGAGTTCATCATGCGCTCTGAATTTGAAAAAATTGAAGATAAAATTTTGCCGTATACGGATAAGGGGTACCGTGCGCTTTTGTTTGCGAAGTATGACGGCACTGAACTTGAACATGGCCTTTCGGGCAGCGTTGAGCCGTTGGCCTATGTGATTTTTGAGAATCCGATTCGTCAAAATGCCAAGCAGACGTTTGAATATTTTAAAAAACAAAAAGTTGCAATCAAGGTCATTTCGGGCGACAATCCGAAAACCGTTTCCGAAATTTCCGAACAGGCCGGGATCGATGGTGCCAGAAATTACGTCGATGCTTCGACTTTGACAACCGACGCGCAAGTGGAAGAGGCGCTTGAGACAAAAACGGTCTTCGGACGCGTGACTCCGAAGCAAAAGCAGGCTTTCGTATCCGCTCTGCAAAAAAACGGGCATACCGTTGCGATGACGGGCGACGGCGTCAACGATATTTTAGCGATGAAGGATGCGGATTGCAGCGTTGCGATGGCATCCGGCAGCGAAGCAACCGCACAAGTTGCGCAAGTCGTCCTGCTTGATTCCGATTTCGTGCACATGCCAAACGTCGTGCTTGAAGGAAGACAAGTTGTCAATAACATCCAGCGGTCGGCAAGCCTGTTTTTGGTCAAGAATATTTTCTCGCTGCTGATGGCGGTCTTTTCGGCTGTTTTGATGTTTACGTACCCGCTTGAGCCTTCGCAGATTTCCCTGGTGACGGGATTTACGATCGGCGTTCCCGGCTTTTTGCTGGCGCTTGAGCCGACAAAAGACCGAATCAAGGGGCATTTTTTGACGAACGTGTTCATCAAGGCTTTTCCGGCCGGATTGACCGATATGATTTCGGTTGCTGCGCTTGTGGTCTGCGGCAAGATTTTCGGCATTTCCGATGATGAGATTTCGACGATGGCGACTCTGCTTTTGGGTGCAATCGGGCTGATCGTTTTGGTTCGGATCAGTCGGCCGTTCAATAAGAAAAAGTGGGCAATTCTATGGCTCAACGTTGCGGGTCTGGTCTTTTGCTTCTTGTTTTTGAAGCATCTTTTTGCGATCAGTCCGCTGTCAAGGGCCGATTTTTTGCTGGTCGTCGTCTTCATGTTTGCGGCCGATTCGATTTTAAGGCATTTGACGCATGCAACGGAGCGCATTGCCAGGAAAATTCGCAGGAAGAGGCAAGATTTACCGAGGCATTTTGGCAAGAAGGGGTAGTTTATTTTGGAAATAGTTCAAGCAACAAAAAATGATTTATCAGAGCTCTGCATTTTTTATGAAAAGGTCTGCGAGCAGCAAAAATTTGACAAATATTCGCCTGACTGGCACTGGGGGCAATATCCGTGTCGTGACGATCTCGAGTATGCGATCGCAAATCGGCTGTTTTTGCTCGGACGCATCGATGGAAAAATCGCAGCAGCGGGAATTTTGTCAGACGGCGACGATGATGCATACAATCATGCGGACTGGAAGGAAACAAAAGATGTCTGCGTGCTGCATCTGTTTGCCGTTTCGCCGGAATTCAGGGGGCAGGGCATCGCTTCTTCGATGCTTTCTGCGATAAAATCCAGTGCAAAAAAAGCGATTCACCTCGACGTGATCGAAGGCAACGATGCCGCCGGAAAATTATATCGCAAAAACGGCTTTGCGCTTGTCAAGCAAACCGAACTTTTTTACGATGACATCGGTGAAAAGGGCGCAGAACTTTATGAATGGGTTTCGCCGAAAAAAGCAGTCGAAACGAACAGGCTTTATCTGCGCAGGCTGAACGAGCATGATGCAATGAGAATCTATGAAACGTGGGCAAATGATCCTGAAGTCACGCGTTATCTGACTTGGGACGCTCACGAAAGCGTCGACGTGACCAAGAAGATCATTGCGGAATGGATGCGTGCCTACGAGGATGAGAAGTGCCATCGATACGGCATCTGCCTTAAAGAAAACGACGGATTGATCGGCATGATCGATGTCGTCGGTCATGAAGACGAGGTGCCGGTCATCGGATACGTTTTGGGAAGAAGATACTGGGGCAAAGGCTATATGACGGAAGCCTTCAAAGGGTTTAGCGATTATTTGCTTGAAGAGGGCTTTCCTGAAATCAGGATTGAAGCAGAAGAGCAAAACCTGGCAAGCAACCGCGTCATCATGAAGTGCGGTTTTGATTTCGTCGGCAAGAAGACGATGCCGGTCAAGGGAAGAGATGTCATCATCAATAAATATCGCAAGAAAGCTTGAGAAGAAAGTTCCCGTTTCAGAGAATGCTGCATTTTGCAGTAACATTAAAGCAAAGTGTTGACAAAATTAGAAAAAGGGTATAAACTTCAGTCAATAATATAAAACAAAACGTTGACGAGAAGAGTAGGCGGACTCGGATTCCAAAGAGAGCCTTTGACTGATGAAAGAAGGCGGGTCAGACAAGCTGAAGATGAGCTCTGAGTTTAACTGCGAGTGAAAGCTCAAGGTTCGTGAGGATACGATATAATCCCAGGCATGACGGTGCCGGAGAAGGCTGCGGATGATGCAGCGAAGATGGGTGGTACCACGCTAGGATGCGTCCCTGTGAAAGATGTTCTTTCACGGGGGCGTTTTTGTTTTAGATACAAGGAGGTAGGCAAGATGCCGATTAAAATACAACATGATCTTCCGGCACGCGAGATCTTGAATCAGGAAAATATTTTCGTAATGGACGAAACGCGTGCGATTCATCAGGACATTCGACCGATCAAAATTGCAATCTTGAACCTGATGCCTTTGAAGGAGGCTACTGAACTGCAGCTTTTGAGGGCTTTGTCGAACACGCCGCTGCAAGTCGACGTTTCGTTCGTGTCGCTTGAAACGCATGAATCGACGCATACGGCACTCAGCCACTTGAACAGGTTTTACGAGCCTTTTTCCGAGATTTCCGACAAAAATTTCGATGGCATGATTATTACGGGAGCACCCGTTGAGCAGCTGGAATTTGAGGAAGTCGACTATTTTGACGAACTTTGCAAAATCATGGAATGGTCCAAAAAACACGTCACTTCGACGCTGCACCTTTGTTGGGGCGCTCAGGCAGGTCTGTACTATCATTACGGGATCAAGAAGCACCTGTTGAAGGAAAAACGTTTCGGTATTTATCAACACCGGCTGTTGAATCGCAAAGTTCCGCTCGTTCGTGGTTTTGACGACGTTTTCTTTGCGCCTCATTCGCGTCATGCGGAAGTCGACAAACAGGATGTCTTGAAACATCCTGAGCTTTCCGTTTTGGCAGAGTCAAAAGAAGCAGGAATCTACCTTGTGATTGCAAATGACGGGCATCAGGTCTTTGTGATGGGCCATCCCGAATACGATCGCTATACTTTGCAAAAGGAATATTTGAGAGACAAAGAAAAAGGCCTGCCGATTGAGCCGCCTTTAAATTATTATCCGGATGACGACGACACCAAAGAACCCTTATTGACCTGGAGATCGCACGCCAATATCTTGTATTCCAACTGGCTGAATTATTACGTCTATCAGACGACGCCGTATGAGTTCATTCAGACGACAAAATAGGAATTCAGCGCTGCCTTTTAGTCAGGCTGCTCCAGTCGGCAAAAGCTGCAACGAACAAGACGTTATAGGATATGTCCCACAAATGATGATCGATTGCGGATTCAATCACGATCAGTGCCAAAATGACCAACAGCGGAACGTATTTTGTCGAAAACCCGCGGATGATGAGAAATGCCGTCAGCATGATCATCAAAATCGTGAAGACGATGCCGAACATGGTCCACATGCGAACGATTGACGAGTCGATGAAAAAGTACCGCTCACCGGGTTTCAGCATGAGTCCGTTGCCGTTTTGAGGGATGAAACGCCCAAAAAGAGGCGGAATCTGGCATTGTTTCATGGCAACGTTGCCGTAGAACAAGCGGCTTGACAAAAAGCGGTCGAGTGTTTCCCAGAAACGACTGGGCATATAGTAGACGTGAGTTATCCAAAGATCAAACAGAGCATATCCGCCGATAATGATGCCAAAGAAGCCGGGTCCGAAAGTCGTGATGAACGCTTTGATCCTATCATAAAATGCAGTGCACAAAAGCAGCAGAATCATTAAAATCAAGTCAAGCCGCGCATCAGTGAGAGCAAACGTCAGAAAAGCAATCAATGAAAGAAGGATCAGGCATTTTCTGTCGCACTTAAAATCTCGCAGCAAAACAGCAGCCATCATCAAGGAAAAGACATGCGCCGCAAAATCGGTCGGAGTCGCAATTCCCATGCTGAAACGACGGAACGGGATGCCAAAATACGTTCTTGACTGTGCCATATTAGGAATTATGCGAAACAAAGCGCCAAAAAGCGAAAGGCACGTCAAAAGCAGACCAGTGAAAAAGAAACATTTCAGAATCTTTTTCCAATCGACTCCGACTGCACCGAAGATGAAAATAGCCATGAAAAAAGGCGCCATTGCCTGCGCACGATGGCAGATGAAATAAAGCACGGCAAGCGTCAGAAAAATGCCTGTTTTGGTTTTTTTCGTCGAGTCGTCCAAAAAGAAGATTTTTCCGAGTACGCCGAGAACCGAAAGCTGGTAGATGCGATATGTCAAAGCCATCAATCGATCTACGCCAAAAACATGCGTCAGAGTCGTTCCTTCAATGAAGGCAGCTGCCGAGAAAATTGTAAACATTATTAAATAAGCCGTTTCCGGAACATGTTTTGTGCGTAATTTCTTTATCATTTATAACTCCTGAATTTAGTAACTGTTTACATTATACATTAATTCAAACGACATATGGGAGACAAAACTTTTTTTTGCGAATTTGCAATGGTAAAATACTCGTATATCCAAATTGGAAAGAAGTGGTTGAATGAGAAATGACGAGAAATTAGGAACGGCTCCGTTGGGCAGGCTGATGCTTTCATTGGCACTGCCAACGGTTTTGGCACAGCTGATCAACGTTTTGTACAATGTCGTCGATCGAATCTACATCGGACACATGCAGGGCGACGGGAACCTGGCTTTGACGGGCGTGGGGGTTACGCTTCCGATCATCACTTTGATTGCCGCGTTCAGTGCATTTGCCGGAGCAGGCGGGGCACCGCTTGCAGCGATTGAGCTTGGGAAAAAAGATGAACGAAAAGCTTCCTTGATCATGGGAAATTCGGCTTGGCTGCTCGTGTTCTTTTCCATTGTGCTGACAATCGGCTTTTTGATTTTTAAAGTTCCGATTCTGTATGCCTTTGGGGCCAGTTCGAAAACCATTGCATATGCCAACGAATACATCACGATCTACCTTTTGGGAACGATTTTTGTTCAGCTTGCTTTGGGACTGAATGCGTTCATCAGCGGACAAGGAGCTGCCAAAGCAGCGATGCTTTCTGTTTTGATCGGTGCCGTGATCAATATCGTTTTGGATCCGATTTTCATTTTTGCTCTGCATTTGGGCGTAAGAGGAGCAGCGCTTGCAACGGTCATCTCGCAGTTTGTCAGCGCAGTCTGGGTCGTCTCGTTTTTGAAGTCGAAAAGAAGCGTGCTGCACTTGAAACTTGTCAGGCCGGACAAGTCTTTGATCCTTAAAATCGCTGCTTTGGGCATTGCACCGTTCGTCATGCAGAGCACGGAAAGCTTGGTGACGATCACTTTCAATACTGGCCTTCAGCGTTACGGCGGCGACCTTTACGTCGGTTCGATGTCGATTCTGATGAGCATCATGCAATTGATCGTCATTCCGGTCAACGGCATTACTCAAGGCGTCCAGCCGATTGTCAGCTACAACTACGGTGCAGGAAACAGGCTGCGCGTGAAAGAAACGGTGATTCGCCTGGTTTCCGTGTGCTTGCTGGGAACGCTCATCTTGGCGGGCGTTGCGATTTTTTGCCCGGGCATTTATGCTTCAATGTTTACGAACGATGCCGAACTTGTTGCTTTGACATGCCGAATCATGCCGATTTTTTTCTTGGGCATTGCGATTTTTGGGATTCAGGCGGCTTGTCAATCGACGTTTCTCGCATTGGGACAGGCGAAGATTTCGCTTTTTATCGCCACGCTGCGGAAAATCATCCTGCTGATTCCGTTGGCACTCATCTTGCCAAAATTTTTAGGCGTGAAAGGCATCTACATTGCAGAACCGGTTTCTGACGTTATTTCAGTAATCGTGACATCCGTTTTGTGCGTCATTACGTTGAAACGGATTTTCATCGAAATGGAGGATAAATCATGATCAGGAAAGCAAGTGACACGAACGAAGACGTTTTGATGCTGCAAAAGCTGTCAAAAAAGACTTTCTATGACACTTTTGCCTATGAAAACAGCGAAGAAGACATGAAGGAATATCTTGAGACCGCCTATGATTTTGACGTGCTCAAGTCAGAAATCGAGTGTGAGACATCGGATTATTACTTCTATCTTGACGGCAATGATGCCGTCGGATTCGTCAAGGTCAACTGGGCTGATTCTCAAACCGAACCCGATTATCCGGATGCGTTGGAGATCCAAAGAATTTATTCTTTGAAAGAATATCACGGTCACGGTATCGGTGCGGCTTTGATGGAGCATGCCATCTCCGTTGCGCGCAAACTCAAACGCCCCATGATGTGGCTCGGAGTCGAAGAGCAAAACAAGCGCGCCTATCGCTTTTATACGAAATATGGGTTTAAAAAGGTCGGTACCCACGTTTTCATGCTCGGAGAAGATGAGCAGCATGACAGCGTTCTGGTCAAGAATCTTGAAGATTGAAAGACAAGCGTCAAACGGCGCTTGTTTTTTTATGTTGTAAAATGCAGAGCTCGGACGGAAATTCGTTGCCTGGTTGTTCAGCGCGGCGGGGTGTTACGGGCAAAACGTCGATTTTGGGGATTTGCCCGTAAAATGCAGCCCGCGGTTACGGGCAAAACGTCGATTTTTGAAATCTGCCCGTAAAATGCAGTCCGCGGTTACGGGCAAAACGTCGATTTTTGAAATCTGCCCGTAAAATGCAGCCCGCGGTTACGGGCAAAACGTCGATTTTTGAGATATGCCCGTAAAAGCCGCTCCCCGGTTACGGGCAAAACATCGATTTCTGGGATTTGCCCGTAAAATGCAGCCCGCGGTTACAAGAAAAATGGCGCTTTTTTAAGATATGCCCGTAATCAGTGGGAACACCGGAAATTTGTCAGCAAGCGTGAAGCAGACCAAGGCAAAGGATGTCGTCAGCTCTGCATTTTATATGAATAGAAAAGAAAAGTTAAATAAAACGCTTGCATTTTGATGAAAAGGGTTTATAATAAAAAGCGTAAAGAAAACTTGAAACGTTTAAAGTTGTTGTAAGGTGCTATTTTTACAATATTTATTATTTGATGTTAAACGTTTTATTTAAAATTAGGAGGAAATATTATGCCAGTAGTTTTAGCAAGAGTAGATGAAAGATTGGTTCACGGCGTAACCGTTAATCAATGGAACAGTGAACTCCATCCAAAAAGATACATGGTTGTTGACGATGAAATCAGTCATAACGATATGATTAAAGCAACGATGAGAATGAGCAAGCCGGCAGGAACGGGGATGTCGATTATTGACACTGAAACGGCTATTACGAATTTCAATAACGGCAAGTACGATTCTCATTCAGTCTTTGTTTTGGTTAAAGAACCGGGAACGCTTTTAAAAATGATTGAAGGCGGTGTCAAAATACCTGCGATCGATTTGGGCGCAATGTTTGAAGAAAAAGATCGCAAACCATTCACGTCAAGAATAGCATTGGATGAACAAGAAATCAGCGACCTTAAGGCAATTAAGGAAAAAGGCATTGAGACTTACGCACAATATACGCCTGAGGATGAGAAGGTTTCTCTGGATGATTTGTTGAAGAAGGGAGAAGAATAATATGCCTAATTTTTTGCAAGACATTTTAGTCATTTTGATTGCGGCCTACATGGCTTGGGATAACGGAACGGGAAATCAGATTACCGGTAATTGGCCCGTGACGATCGGATTGCTTGTTGGTTTGGTGATGGGAAACGTCGGAGTCGGTTTGGTAATCGGCGGGACGCTTCAGCTGATGTCTTTGGGCGTTGCAGGTATCGGCGGTTCTTCAGTCCCTGAATACGGCGTTGCAACGATCGTCAGCATCTATCTTGCTATCAGAACGGGAGCGTCGACCGGTACCGCAATTGCCGTCGGTCTTCCCGTCGGCATGCTGACTTTGCAGCTTGACGTCGTTCTTAAGATTATTAACAACTTCTATGCTCATTGGTCACAGCGTTTGCTTCATGAAAAAAAATTCGCCAAGATGGACGGGGTCTTTTACTTGACTGCCGTAACTTGGATGATGAAGTACGTTATCCCCGTAACGTTGGTTGTTCTTTTCGGTACTCCGATCGTTAAACTTGTCTTGAACGTGATTCCTACATGGTTTACGAACGGATTGCAAATTGCCGGTGGCATGCTTCCGGTCGTAGGTATCGGGATGCTGCTCCGTTATATGCCGGTTAAGAAGTATATGACGTATTTGATTATCGGATATGTGGTATCAGCATATCTTAATGTCCCGGTTTTAGGCATCGCATTGCTTGGCGGTGCGGCAGCCTATGCGGTTTATATGAATAACGTTCAAAAAGCAGAAACGCAATCTGCATCGCAAACAGCAGCTGGTGCAGCGGAAGGAGACGATTTTGATGAATAATAAATTAACGGTTAAAGAGCGCAAAAGCATGTTCAGACGTTGGATCTTTTCAGCAGGACTCGGATATAATTATGAATCTCAACAGGCTCCTTCAGTAGCTTTTTCCATGCGGAAAGCCTTGCGCAAAATTTATCCGGATGATGACGAATATATTGCTGCGATGGATAATCACTACAACTACTTTAACGCAACGCCGCAAATGGCAAACGTTATTTTAGGTGCCACGCTCGCAATGGAAGAAGAGGACGGAATCGGTGCAAAAGATGCCGTTCAATCGCTTAAGACTTCATTAATGGGGCCTCTCTCAGGTGTCGGTGATTCGGTTTTTTGGATCTTGATTCCGACAATCATGGGATCTATCGCAGGATATATGGCATTGCAAAAAAATGCAATCGGCGCAATTTTATGGATGATCATGTACGTTGCATTTTATTGGCTCAAGATGTGGCTTTGCAACCTCGGATATGAGTCTGGTACAAAGCTGATTACGACTCTTGGAGAAAAAATCAACATCTTTACTGATGCAATTTCAATCATGGGTTTGATGGTCGTTGGTTCTCTTATTCCGACCGTTGTCAAAGTCTATACGCCGCTCAAATTTGCAACGGGAAAGGTTTCTCTTTCTCTTCAGAAAGGCGTTTTTGACAAAATTATGCCCGGACTTTTGCCAGTAGCCTTAGCATTCCTTGTTTATTGGCTTTTAGGCAAAAAATCATGGACGCCTACGCGTATCATCATTTTGATCATTGCAATCTGTCTGATTGGTGCGGCAACAGGAATCCTTGGCATTGCCAAATAAAAATACAGTGAGGGGAAAGAAAATGAGAAGACGCGTAATTATTGCAAGCCATTCCACGCTTTCAAAAGGGATGGCGGAGACATTGAAATTCTTTGAAGGAGAAGACGCTGAATTTGTCATCGTTACAGCCTATGTTGACAATAAGCCGATTGAAGGAATAATCGAAAAAATTTTTGCCGATATTCCCGATGAAGACGAAGTGATTGTTTTGACTGATTTGATGGCCGGATCCGTCAATCAAAAATTCATGCCTCGCATTGCAAGACCTCATACCCACCTTTTGACCGGGATGAATCTCTCGCTTGCAATGGCTTTGACAATGGAGTCGACCGATTCATATTTGACCGAAGAAAGAATCAATCAGATTGTGGATGAGGCAAGAGATCAGGTTCAGTATGTGAATGTTGCCTTACAGGCGTTAAGTGAGGATGATGAGGATGAATAGCTGGAAAAAGGAGGGCATAGTTTACGAGATATATGTCCAAAGTTTTAACGACTCGAATAATGATGGAATCGGAGATATCAGGGGAATTATTCAAAAACTTGATTATTTGAAAGATTTGGGCGTCAATATTTTATGGCTTACGCCGATTTTTGAATCCCCGTTGGTTGACAATGGTTATGATATTGCGGATTATCGCAAGATCAATCCTCAGTACGGAACCATGGATGACGTGGATGAAATGATTGAAAAGGCTCATGAGAAGGGCTTGAAAATCGTGATGGATCTTGTCGTCAATCACACTTCCGACAAACATGAATGGTTTGAAAAATCTAAGCAAAGTCGCGACAATGAATATTCTGATTATTATATCTGGAAAGATCCGAAAGAAGACGGATCCGCTCCGACGAATCACGGCTCTGCATTTGGCGGATCGGCCTGGGAATATTGTCCGGAAAGAAAACAGTATTACCTGCACCTTTTTGCAAAGGAACAGCCTGATTTGAATTGGGATAACGAACAAATGCGCAAGGCAATCTATGATACGATGCGTTTTTGGACCGAAAAGGGGATTGACGGTTTCAGAATGGACTCCATCAGTTTTATCTCAAAGCCAAAGGAATTTTCGGATGCCCCAGTTGTTGAAAATAAAGAGTACGGTGCATATTATTACGGAATTTCCAATGGCAGAAACATCCATAAATATCTTCATGAAATGTATGAACAGGTTTTAAGCAAATATGATCTGATTACCATCGGAGAAACTCCGCATACTGACGTTGAAGAAGGCGAAAAGTACGTGGATCCTTCACGTGAAGAGTTGGACATGGTCTTTCAGTTTGAGCACATGCACGTTGACTATGGCGAGTACGGTCGCTATTCCGACGTTTCCTTTAAATTAAGCGATTTGCGTCATGATCTTGACCAATGGCAAAAAGGTCTTTCATGGAATTCAAATTATCTTGGAAATCATGATCAGCCTCGTATTGTCTCGCGTTTTGGAGATGATCGAAAGTATCGCGAAAAGTCGGCTGAAATGCTTGCAATGCTGATCATGTTTCAACGAGGGACTCCTTTTATTTATCAAGGCGATGAAATCGGAATGACGAACGTTGACTTCAAATCAATCAATGAAATGCGCGATCTTGAGGCTTACAACACGTATGAACGTTTCATGAAACTCGGGATTTCAAAAGAACGAGCATTGACAATGGTTAACCGCAAGACGCGCGACAACGGCAGAACGCCGATGCAGTGGAATTCCAAGCAGAATGCCGGCTTTTCAAATGCAGAGCCTTGGATTGAAGCAAATCCGAATTATAAAGAAATCAATGTTGAAAAAGATCTTGAAAACAAAGATTCAATCTATCGTTTCTATCAAAAGGCAATCGATCTCAGAAAAAGCAATGAAATTTTGATTGACGGGGCCTATGCATTGATTGCGGCCGATGATTCTGATATTATTGCTTTTGTTAGAGAATCGGGTAATCAAAAAATTTTGGTTATTTGTTCTTTTGCTGACAAGAAAATCAAGTTTAATAATCCGTTTAAAGGCAAGGGCGGAAAATTGCTGTTGAGCAATTATGAAACAACCAAGCCGGAACTGAATGACGTGATTTACTTGCAGCCGTACGAAGGGAGAGCATATATAGTTGGCTAATATGAAGGACGTGGCAAAAGATGCCCATGTATCGGTAGCGACCGTTTCGAACTATCTTAATGGCAAGAAGGTCAGGCCTGAAGTTGAAGAACAGGTGAAGCATTCAATTGAAAAACTTCATTATGTCAGAAACGATGCTGCCAGAGCACTTAAGATAAGCGAATCTAAATACGTGGTTTTCGTGTTGCCGACTGTTTGGTCCCCGTTTTTTGCAGAGTTGACTTTTTGGATTCAACGTTATTTGAATGAAAAGGGCTATAAGATGATTTTAAGTATTTCTGAAAATAAGTATGAGCAAGAAAAGTCATATGTCAAAATGGCAGAAGAACAGCGAGTGGCAGGGATAATTTCGATTTCGTATTCTGATTTGAACAGTCACGTTCCTTCAAACATTCCCCTTGTGTCGATTGAAAAGGATGATACGGGGATGTTCCCGTTGGTGACATCGGATAATTACGGCGGCGGGAAGACAGCTGCGGTTGAATTTTCCAAGCGAGGGTTGAAACATCTTGTTTATATCGGAACTTCCCACGAAGGATTTTCACCGATGATTGCAAGACAGTCAGGCTTTATCGATCAATGCAACGACTTGGGAATCAAATATGACATTTATGACGTTCCCTCAGTCAGAAATCTGCAAAGATTCAATGAGGCAATTGAAACCGTTTCGGCAAAGATAGTCGAATCTTTTAAGAAAATAGGACCGATCGGAGTTTTTGCTTATTCCGATGAAACGGCATTGCATCTTAAATCTCAAATTGAAAATGATGGTCTTAAAGTTCCGGAAGATATCCAAATTATCGGTTTTGACGGCGGAAAACTCTATATCGGAACCGATCTGGGAATTTCATCCATCAGACAAAACGTTCAAGAGATAGCATTAAAAACAACTGAATTATTGGACAGTCAGATTTCTGGCAAAACAAGCGATGATATCAGACGTTTCATGATTCCGGTCAGCTTTAAAGCAGGAAATACGACGATGAATTAAGCATCATAAGGAACGCTTCAGATTTTTGGAGCGTTTTTTATGATGCTTTGAAAAAATATGCCTCAAATTGAAAAGCCCATATGATTTGCAGATAACTGCAATTTTCATCCGGGACTTTTGTCAGAGACATGGTTTTATCCCAGCCTCTTCTTCATTTATACGCAGTCTACATTTCAACATCCGAACTCTTCGTGCGTTCCTTCAGGGTCAGCGACACAATAAGGCCGGCAATCACCAGGACGGTCGTGAAGTAGAAGCCGTAGTGGACGCCGCTTGTGAAGCGCAGGGATTCGCTTCCGGATGATGCTGCCTGACCCATCGCAAGAAAGCTCGTCGCAAGAGCCGTTGCAATTGCGCCGACGATCTGCTGCAGCGTGTTCATGATCGTTGAACCGTCGGCAGATTCCGGACCGGCCAGCGCATTCAAGGCATGCGTCTGGGATGGCGACATCGCAAGCGGACAGCCGATCATCAAAACGACGTGAGCAGCGATGACATAGGCAAGAGACGACTTTGCGTCTGCAAAACAAAACATCAAGACACCGATCAAGGCAATGACGAAGCCCAAGCGAGCAAGCAGCTTGGCCCCCATGCGGTCATACATTCTCCCGGCAAATGCAGAGACCAAGGCATTGACGATGCCGCCCGGCAGCATGATGAGCCCGGTCATCGCAACCGGCAGCATCATGGCATTTTGAATGAACTGGGGCATGAGATACATCGCGGACAAAATGATGCCGAAATCAAGCATGACGAGGATGGCGCCGGTCCGGAAGGCAGGCTTGGCGAAGACTCTGAGGTTCAGGACTGGTTCATCAAGCTTCAGCTGACGTCCTGCATAAAGGACGAGTACGATGATGCCGACGGCAAGAAGACCGAGCACTCTTGGTGAAGTCCAACCAGCTTCTGATGCGAGACTTGTTCCTGCAACAATGGAACTGAAGCCGATGACGGATCCCAGCACTGACGGCAGGTCAATCTTCGGACGGGTGATGCGGCTGACGTTCTTCAGACCGATGAAGGCAAAAAGAAGTCCGACAAGTAAAATGATTGCAAACATGAAGAAGACGGCACGCCATGAGAGGGATCCGAGGACGATGCCCGTGACGGTCGGTCCGATTGCCGGTGCAAACATGATGACAAGTGCGTTGATGCCCATCGCAAGTCCCAGCTTCTTCGGCGGGAAGATCAGCATCGCAACCGTGAACATCAGCGGAAGAATCAGTCCGGTGCCGATTCCCTGAATCATCCGTCCGAACAAAAGCATGCCAAAGCTGTTTGCAAAGCCGGAAATCAATGCCCCGACCGTGAAGTCAGCCAAAGCGAAGATGATGATCTGACGGGTTGAAAACCACTTTGAAATCAGACTTGAAAACGGCAGCACAATGCCAATCATCAGCATGTACCCCGTCACGAGCCACTGCAGCGTTCCGGTTCCGACTGAAAAGACCCTGCCAAGCGTCGGCAGTGCAATGTTCAGGGAAGTTTCGCTGAGCATTCCGACGAACGCACCAATCAGCATGGATGACATGGCAAGCCATGGACGGTCAACTTCAACAATTGCAGTGTTCATACGCATTTCTGCATTTTCCAAAAAAATCTCTCCTCTCAATGTGCAGTCGATTTTCGCTTAAGCAAAGATCGGGAGACTTGTCCACCGTCGCATTACTGCGACCTGACTGTCACAATTTCCGTAAAAATACAACATTGATTATCCTAGCACACTGAAAGTGGATGACGTAAGTTAAAAAACGGTTAGAATTTTTCTGAAATGCAGATCTTTGAAAGGAATTTTTCAGAAAAAACGCAAGATTGCAATGCTTAAAAAAGCATGGACTGCAAACGAAACTCTGCATTTTCATTACGCAAAACGCTTGACCTGAAGTTAACTTCATGTTATATGATCAATTCATCAAACCATGAAAGCGAGTGGAATCTAATGAAAATTGCATATTATGAAGAATCGGGGAAAATGAGTGTCGTCGAACAGGAAAGGCCGAAGATTCAGGAAGGAGACGATGCAATCATTCGCGTCGTTCAATCGTGCGTTTGCGGCTCCGATCTTTGGGCATATTCCGCCGGCGACAGCAAGCAAAAGCACTCGATCAACGACGGACACGAAGCAATCGGCATCGTGGAAGAAGTCGGAGAAAGCGTGACGACTGTCAAGCCTGGCGATTTCGTCATCGTGCCGTTCACGCACGGATGCGGGCACTGTCCCGCATGTCTGGCAGGCTTTGACGGCGTTTGCGTCGATCATGATGATAATTTCAGCATCGGTGCCCAGTCGCAGTACCTGCGTTTCCAGCACGCCGACTGGGCTCTGGTCAAAGTGCCGGGCTCTCCTGATGATTACAGCGAAGGGATGCTCAAATCTCTGCTGACGCTGGCCGACGTCATGGCAACCGGCTACCACGCCGCTAAAACCGCACACGTCAAACCAGGCGACAAGGTCGTCGTCGTCGGTGACGGCGCCGTTGGTCAATGTGCGGTGATCGCCGCCAAGATGCTCGGAGCTTCGCAGATCATCATCATGAGCCGTCACGAAGACCGCCAGAAGATGGCGCTCGAATCGGGTGCAACTGATGTCGTGGCTGAACGCGGAACGGAAGGCATCGAAAATGTCCTCAAACTGACGGGCGGCTACGGTGCCGATGCCGTCCTTGAATGCGTTGGCGCGCAAGGATCGACCGACCAGGCATTCGGCGTCGTTCGTCCCGGCGGCTTCATCGGCCGCGTCGGCCTGCCGCATGGCGAAAGGATGGATCCGGCAGAAACGTTCTACCGAAACGTCACGCTTGCCGGCGGTCCTGCTTCGGTGACGACCTATGACAAGGAAGTCTTGCTGAAGGCGGTCCTTGACGGCCAGATCAATCCGGGCAAGGTCTTCACGAACAGCTATACGCTGGATGAAATTGATCAGGCATACAAGGACATGGCGGACAGAAAGACGATCAAATCGTAGTTGGTGATGGAATAGAGGGATGAGGTTGCTGAGCTACAGATAATAAGGATAAGTGGGGGATGCGGAAAATTCCAAGGTTTCGGAAGGGGCTTTGGAATTTTTTTGAACACAAAAAAATAGGTTCAAAAATATATGCATATTTCTGAACCTATAAACAGGAATATTTATTGCCCCATAAGGGGGTAAGTGCAGTATAGCATTTGGGATGTTAGAATACAAGGAAAATATAGAAATGATTTTATTGATGACGAGGGAGTATCGATTGTTCTATTACAAATAATGAATTAGGTTAGTTCGTGTGGAAATATATAATGGTAACTGAATATTGTAAGATGTGAGTGTGTGATAATTGATATGTTAATCTGTAGTAAGAAATACTGGATTGTCCGTTTCATTTATCAAAGGTCATCAAAATGAAAGGAAAGTTGCATAGGGTCGATATTTCAAAAATGAAACACTGAAATCAATTTCAAATCGCCGATTTCCTGCATTTTTTGTATACTCACTTTATTAATATTTTGAGGAAGTGATGCGTATGCGAAAAGACGTTTACGAAAGGATGAGATATTTTGTGTTAGAGAAGATAAAACCAAATTACTCCGCTATTGCACGACAATATGACGTTGATCCACGAACCGTAAAAGCGGCATATTTAAGAGCTCAGAGCGATAAAACAGCAGTTGTTAAGAAACGTCGTAGCCGTCGCAGTAAGCTGGACGGATATCAAGACATCATTGAAGACAAATACGCCGCAGGTTCTTCTGCCAGATCGATTTATGACTTTATCGTTGAAAAAGGCTTTACTGGCAAGTACACAATCGTTAAAGATCATTGTCGTCGTTTTCGTAAAGTACAAACAAAAAAAGCAACGATTAGAGTTGCATACAATTGGATTAAGTGCTCAAGTTGATTGGAAAGAATAGGTCACAATGACTGACCGAAACGGTGTCTCACATATATTCAGTATTTTCTTATATGTCTTGCCTTATTCCAAATTCAAGTTTTTAAAACTAACCCTAGATCAAAAACAGGAAAGCTTAAAGTGAAGAATAAAGCGGACCCGTTTCCCGATTGTCAAACGGCTCAGTGATTTTAATTATCAATTTCAGCCTTCGGTTAACCAGCAGCAAATCGACGAGTTTGAGACCGTGTCATTTCTGGATAATCAAGAGAGCATTATTCATAAACTGTCACGAATTAATTCTTAGATTAAAGGTAGCTCAATAAAAGCAACATCTGGAACGAGTAATGCATCGATATGAAAGGTATGATCTATTAATCATTGATGAGCTTGGGTATCTGCCGATATCGGCGAATGAAGCCAAGCTGCTGTTTCAACTAATAAATGGCCGTTATGAACGCAAATCAACAATCATAACGACAGATAATTGGATACAAAATTACTACGACAAACTAGTTAACGGTGAAATTATTCCTCAATTTGCTGAGGCTCCTTCAAGGCTTAGAAGAATAACTATTAATGAAGCAAGAAGAATCCAAACCTTCCCCGACAACTATGTATTCTGTGGTGCCAAAACGAGTGTATATAAGCAAATCGGAAATGCGGTCCCTTGTGAAATGGCTAAAACTATTGCTACAGCAGTCATAACCTATTTGAATAGTCACTCAATTTAAAAAAGAGAGATTTATATCGTTATTGATATAAATCTCTCTTTAACTTTTATATAAGCTTACAGACTAGTGTTTCAGATTTATTTTGCATCTTTAATTTTATAGTAATCCTCAGCATCTAACCCAGCATTCACATGATGCTTTGCCTTCGCATTTTGGTTAATCAACAAAACTACCGTCTCAACGCTGTCCTCAGTCGTTTGTCCGTTGACAGGTTTATTTAAGTCTATCATATTTGTCAATTTACCTCCAATGTTAAGCGGGAATTTGAAGGTGACACTCTTAATCACAGAACCATCTTCTTGTTCTTCCGGAAAGATTTCAACTCTCTCAATAAACTGATTTGCTAATTCTTTCTTGCGGATTTCTGTGGAGCCATCATAGGATTTTCCCATCTCTTCGATAAATGTTAATACCTTGTCCTTCGTGACTTGCTGATTTTGAATGCTCTTGATGGTGTCCTGTACTTCGTCCAGACTCTTTTGAAGAGTTACCACCTCGTCAACCTGATGTAATCCGCATTGAGTGCATCATAAAGCGTATCACTGTTTTCTACATCCCAGTCAAAATTATCAATGGCCGTGATCTTGCGTTTTAAGGTCATGGTCTTATTTTTTATCTGCTTAGATAATAATTCCACCTGAGCCTCATATTCACTTGTATCGACCGCTTTACCTAATCGGTCGGCCATATCCTGACGGAACTGTTCATTGCTTGCAATCTGGACAATGATGTTACGCATCAGCGCATCAATCTTATCTTGTCTCCATCCCTTGGAATATGGGCAACGGTATTCACCTTTCTTTCTTCTGTGCTTGGAGCAAGTGTAATAATATTGGCCGCCTCCGTGTTTGCCATCTTGCTTTACCTTGCCTAATCCACCGACACCATGCATTGGAGAACCACATTCCGGACAAACAAGAAGTCCGGAGAATACTGCTGCATGATTTGGATTATAAACCTTCGGCTGATTGTGGGTATTCTTCTTTCGAATGGCCTGTGCTTTGGCAAATAGTTCCTTTGAGATAATCGGCTCATGAAGTCCTTCTGAGCGGTACCATTCTGATTTATCCTTTACCTTTGTTGTGACCTTTCCTGTTTTCGGATTCTTCACATTGGTTCTTTTACCATAGACCATCACGCCGCAGTATATTTCATTGCAGATGACCTGACCGACAAAAGACTCATCGATATATACAAGCTTGCCATTTTCCCTCAGTGCCTTTGTATAGCCGTGTGTGATGAGATACTCAGCAACTCGACCATCACCACGCTCATGATTTACGTATCTGTCGAAGATAAGACGAATCAAGGGTACTTCATCCTCATTAATCTCCAGAATGCCTTTCTCACTCTTATTTGTTGGCGATAACCATATGGTGCCTGACCACCGTTATATCGTCCCTGACGAGCCTTCTCAACGCGTCCTGCAAAAGTCTGTGCCAGAATGTTCTCTCGTTCCATCTCTGCAAGTCCTGACATAATCAGAATAAAGAAATTACCATAGGCTGATGAGGAATCCACAGCACCGTCATCTGTAAGAATATTGACTCCATGCTCCTGCATCTTGCGAAGACTCTCCAAGGTATCAATTGCATTTCTTCCGAGTCTCGAAAGCTTAAAAGAGAGGACATAGGTAATCCCATCTTTCTCATTTTCGATATCCTTCATCATCTGTGTAAATGCCGGTCTGTTTTGTACATCAGCACCGGAGAATCCTGCATCAACATATTCATTTACAACCTCAAAGTCCTTGAGATCCGCAAGCTTCTGAACATTCTTCCTTTGTGCATCAATCGAATAACCATCCACCTGTTTCTCTGTGGAAACACGGAGGTAAGTGTAACATCTCTTTTTCTTATTCATCTCTTAACTCCTCCTTGTTTTTGATAGAGCCTTGGCTCAATTTCATTATGTCGTGAACATCATCATTTTTCAGTGGCCTATTTCCATCATGTACCCCGGTGGTTAGGAAAAGATGTCGAATGCATCAAATCCCATTCTCATCAGAGCCAATATCAGTGCGGTGACACCTCAAGACTGTCATTTCCTATACTTTTATATATAGATTAATTTTTATACTCTATAGAAAAGGTATGTAAATACTAGTCATAAGGTGACACCACCACTGTCAGCATATAAGCAAAGGAGTCGATCAGTTGACCGACTCCTACGCATTCTCACCATCATCAGAATCTGAATGCTTCGCTGTGTAGTCATGATACATGTCTACCAATACATCAATGAATGCATCGTAGGCTTCAGCCTGTTCTTTGGTCATGGTTTTCTTGTCAACGGTTATATCCGTTCTTAATCTATTTTCCATAAGAAAAGCACCTCCTACTTAGTAGCAAGGAGCAGAGGTGCAAAAGGACACATTTCCGAAAAATAATTCGATTTTTACGAAAGCCATCAACATATCATGGTCATTTATGAAGAGTGCAAGTCGATGCAACCGATTTCCTATACTCTTATATATACTTATTTTTTTACACCTAAAGAAAAGTTATATATATGACCTACATAGACCTACACCACCGCAAACATCCTTGCAAAAACACCTCTCACCAAATACTGGTAAGAGGTGCTGATGTGCTTCTGTAAATCGGTTTATTTACTTGATGGCAATGACCTTCACAGCCTCCGAACGAATAAGCCTTGCATCCAAATACTCATTGCAGAGATATCCGACCTGATTCTTTGCTGCAAACAGTTCCTGTAATACCTTCATGCTGACAGGGGAGCGGTCAATGATCCAATAGTAGGACAGGTCACCGAAGAGAATCGGCTTCTTTCCACTATCGGCATCAGGCATATCGTTACTGATTACTACCGTTTTTCCAAGGATGGTATCATTTGCCTGATTCCAGAGATAATTGCCATCGGCATCTTTCAGCTTACGAAGAGCAAGAGCGGTGGTATCATTCATCATCCATACGGCATTTTTGCGATACTCCGGCTTCACTGAGAAGAACAGGTCAATGACATTATTGTTTTAATCAAGTTCTGAACGATACTCATCATTCGTGTTAATCAGTTTCATTCCGTGATCCTGACAGAATTCAACCGCATCCTTGAATGTCGGAAAGAATACGGTACTGAAGCCATAGGCAACCATCCAGTTAAATGGATTTTCTCTATTGCTATGCATAATCAGAACCATTCCGTTATTTCTTCCTCTACGAAGTTGCACTCCGTCATAATGGTCATTTAAGAAATCATCTGCCTTCATCGTAGATAAGAAGTCATTCTGAAATGCCATTCCAATCGGTATCATTCGTTTCATAGATTCTTTGCTCCTTTCGTTTGATGATGTCCACAGTGGTGGAAATTATTATTTTTGTCCTTTTTGTCCGCTGTCCTGACATAGCGGAAGTGTGAAAAAGTAGAATATATAATATATATTTACTTTTCATGCTGAAGTTATTGACAATTACACATAAAGGACAAAAAGGACATAATTCAATCTGTGGTATAGATACATGGATTGATGAAATAGATCTCGCCCTTCGTTCTACCTCGTCCCGTCTGCTGCCTCATTGGCTTCACAGCAAGATAGCCATACTCAACCAACTGATCCAAGACTGATTGAACCTCATCCTTTGTCTTGAGACTCCTGCATAGTCGTATGATGTCTCGTCTACTTACTTCCGTCAGTCCGGACTTCTTGATTGCCGCAAGGACATACTTGCAGTTTCGGATTCCTTCATCAATGCCAAGAAGTGAGAAAGCAATCTGTGCATGCTCCAGGTAATACCTTCCGATGCGGATGGCGTTTGCCATCACTTAACCACTCACCATAAGCGGCTTGGGATCACTCAGGAATTCCCTTATTATCCGTACCTCAGCCCGGCATAGGAGTGCTGCGATCCTTGCCACACTTCCTACAAGCTTTCCTGCCCAGTCTGCGATATCCGCATATTCTGTGATCAGCTTTGGCTCCAGTTCTTCTGAAAAGGCTTCAAGTAGTTTATCCGCCTCATCTGATAAGGTAATGACCTCAGGCTTCATATCCGGTTCATCTTCCAGGATATTTCGGATGCATTGCTCATACCGCTGATACGCAGGTTGGGGTAACGTTTCGTTCCGGTAGCTTCGCTTGCCGACTTTCGACTCCGGTACACAGTACAGAAATCTTGCTGTCAGACCTCGTCCCCGGAAATTCCCGTTCTCCATCACTCCCGATAAAACGGTTGGATGCGCCATCAACATGACAGTAAGAACAGGATTATAGATGGTCTCACTCTCGCGTCCGATACGATCCACACGGATGGGATCTCCAGAGTAGCCTTTTAGGAATACATCGATATTCACATATCGGGTATACATCCCTTTGAGCAGATCAAAGATGCCGCCTTCCGGTGAGAAGATGGCTGCCTTGCCGTCATTCTCTGCAATCATGCTGACAAGCTTCTCTGTGGTCACATCATCCCCGTAATAGCGGAGCGGCTTGATGTCCTGATAGCCGGAAAGTGCTTCAGAAGCCTTCCTGACTTCATCGATCTCAGCCTTGCCCTTTGATGCCTGTTCTTCCAATGACTTCAGCCGCTTCTCCAGAATATTCCGCTGCGTCTTGCTAAAATCAATCTCTGCTGCATGCTCCTGGTTCCATTCCTTCTCATGCTCATTCATCGGCTTGCCCATCCAAGAGCAGACTGCTGACTTTCGCTCAGAAGGCGGCATGAAGATGGCAATGAAAGTATTCACCGGTTCCGTCCAGTCTGGCTTTGGCCTGATAACATATTTGCCCTGCATCCCGATCGACAAGACCGACAGGGAAGCAGAGGCTGCCACATCCACAGGTGTCTGTGTACTCTCAGCAACTGCAAGAACATATTCCCGGATATCCTTCGGCAGAGCATCGACCGGAAAACTCGGCGCTGATTTGTCGCTGAGTGGTATCGGCTCATCTGGGAATGATTCATCCCGAAAATCATCTGCTGCGGACGAGATCTCCACAGGCTGATAAAAGTCCGTTACTCCGTTAATAGCCTTATTCAGAGTCCATGAACGGTAATCAGCACGGTTCCATTTCTCACGGTACAGACCGCTGCCAAGATAGATCCGTTCCATCTGCTCCTCATCACCACCACACCAGAATGCAAGAATGGTCATGAAGGCAAGTTCCGCTTCACTCTGTGATGGGTATTTAGAAATATCTCCGTCATAGAGCAATTGGAATTTCTCTCCATTGACTGCTGACGATGCCTTTTCAATGACTTCCTCATCTGATAGAAAACTTCCCGCTGCATCCGTGCGTTTCTCTGCATTCTGTAATGTTGGTCGAAGCATATAGGTATCTAGAATCTCCGGCAGAACATCTGTGATATCACGGATGCCTGTCTCCCGGAGAGCATTTCCGGTGATGGTCACGAACTGACCTTTGTCCCTTGCTGCATAGACCTCAAGACCAAACTTCCGATTGTTGATGTAGTATCTTTCTTTGTCATACTGGAAACCATGAGTCTTTCCGATAACGCGGACTCCGATGCCGGAAGGGCTGACTTCGGTATAGCTGTCAAGCTTCTCAATGACCTTCTCAGCCATCTCAGAAAGCTTTCCATCCTCGATACAGTGATCGATATCGATGGCTGCCAAATTGCCTCTAATGGCTATTCCAAGGCCATCAAATGCATCAATACACCCAATGACATCATCGAATCCACAGAACCCTTTCAGTGTGCTGTTATTGGCATTCCTTCCATCAATCCCTTTCGGCACCTTTGTCCTGCTGCCGTTATGCATTTCATACTTCCATCCGCAGAAGTACGGATATTCCTTCAGTTCCTGCGGTAGTTTGTCGTACATTGGTTTTTCTCCTCCTTTCCTCCGTATTTGAGGAATTGCTCCTCAGAATATGGAGATTAGAATGGTGGGTTTGATGGGGTATATAACTTCCTCAGCTTCTTCTGAGCCGCCTTGATGGACTCATTCACAGAACTGTAATCCGCACCTTCCAACCTTGCGATTTCTCGGATGGAGTTGCCGTCCATGTAGAGATTGAACCTCCGGTACTGCGCTCCTGTGAGATTCTCATGAAGCCACTCATCAATCAGATTCTCCATTTCCTTCTTCATGGTCTCAGCCTCCACATCCATATCCGCTGCGAAGTCTTCACCCTCATAAATCAGACCTTCCAGGTGGCATGCTGTGTGGTATCGTTCCTTCCGTTCCAGGTTCTGCGTAAGCCTTGCATCATCATTGAGAAATGCAAGGACTTCCTCAATTCCCTCAGCATCATCATCCTCAAGCTGCACGATGACCGCCACAGGCTCATAGGGATCTTTGTAACTTACTTTTTTCATTCGCCGTCCTTTCCGCCCGGAAACGAAAAGAGCCGGAGAATGGCATAAAAATAGCCTGATCACGCAAAAAGGGCATAGTTATACCAGGTACATATCCATTCACTGCAATCGCAATGAACGAAATATGTATTCCGACCCTTATACGTAATCAGGCTCATATTGTTTTTATTGGAAGAATGGCACTCCACAGAGAACCATTCCCGAATTCATGAAAGAGGATGATGGTGACAATTACGGAATAACCATAAGCATTCGGAGGAGGAATCCATCACCCTCTACTTGGTATCCACGGCAGAGGGGGTAAAAGGACATTTTTTCTGAAAAAAGTGCAAAAAAATAAGAGTGACCATTTCTAATCACTCTGTAATAAAAATTCAAACTACGATTTCAGTTTATTTGGCATATCATTTCCCACTTGTTAACTGGTCTATTTTGCTTTCAATTAATGAAGTTCAATTGCAACGATTCATAGCCCTCTTAATTGATGGTTAAAAGTCAAACATCTAAGGGTCGCAAACAATATAATGAGAGAAACTGGAGGTGATCAAATGAATTCGGAATTTGATTCAAAACAAGTCTTATTGGTTTTTGGCTCCAATATTAGAAAAGAGCGAGAAAAGCAAGGACTGACCATTTCGGAATTAGCAGATTCAATAGGATACGACAGAGGATGTCTTTCATCATTGGAGTATGGTGAGCAAAACATTGAGTATAACACGGCATTAAATTTAGCACGGAGGTTAAATATTTCTTTCCCAATTTTGTTTTCCCGAAATTACCTTGATAATTTTTCAAATAGTACAAGTCTCATAGCAAGCGGATTTAACGAGGATGATTATCTTCTTGTATTTATAGAGAACTTCCAAAAATTAATGAAGAAGAAAGGACTTCGTCAAATTGATGCCTACGGAGAAACCAATATTCAAACGGCTTTGATAAGCAGAATTATCAACAGAAAAATATCAAACCCAACAATCAAAACTTTATCTGCAATGGCGTATACAGTGGATACAGAAATGTATTACCTATTTTCACGAAATTCTCAGGAGGAAATTATATGATTTTTACAGCGTATTCGGATGAATCTAATGTAATTAATATGATTCATACTTTTAGAAACGAGGATTATGCATTGATTCGCATGACCTCTACAATGATTGAAAAGAACAATTTAGATGCAAACGGTATTCTGAGGGATTTATTGTATGAATGGAGACTTGTGGATTATGATTCTCTTGATCATGGTGGACGATATGGAGTATCTTATGATGCCCTGTTTGTGCAATCCGGAAAAACAGAAGTTATCAAGTTGAAATTCTATCGTGTGGCCAACAGCCGAGGAGATAGACGCTTCTCGATTGAAACCATAAAACAGCGAATGCACAACGGAGAAATCAATGAGGGCGATCTTCTCTACATCTCAGTTTTCCAGAACCAAAATGGAGAACCACAAATCTATCTAATCAATTTAACTCATAACATCCCAACAGAAAATGATCTTCTTAATGCAATTGGAATTGATGCAATTACTGATTTGTTTTATCAAATCAGACCACGTCTGCAAGAGATTATCAATGGTGGTTTCTTTGATAATGCAAAGGGACATGGTCCAATTGCGCCAAAAGATGTCGGAGATACATTGGAGTTCCTTCTTGGAATCAATACAAATAACCGTAATGATGCAGATTATAATGGTTTGATAGAAGTTAAGACAAAAGGTGGATCAAGAACAATGGACACACTTTTTACCTTAAGACCGCAATTTGAAGGAACTAGAGTTGCAGAATATGAACCATCTGATAGAAAACGAGTTTCTGCTTTTGCCAGAATATACGGATACGATTCAGAAAAGCATCCAGGTTATAACAGTCTTTACATAACAATCGGATCTCTTGAGGCACCACAAAACAATCAAGGTTTTTATCTTCATGTCAATGATGAGGGCCGAACAGTGAATTTAGTATGGCGTAATCCTGATAATGGTAAGGCGGAAATAGCAGCATTCTGGACTTTTGAAGATTTACGCCGCCAGCTTTATCTAAAACATCCATCCACACTATGGGTTAAAGCAGAAAGCAGAGAGGTCAATGGCATGGTTCAATTCAAATATAATGAAATTGAGTTTTCAAGAGCTCCTCAGTTCACTACTTTCTTATCACTCATAAAAGCGGGTGTTGTTACCTATGACTGGCGTGGGTATACAACTAAAGACGGAAAATATTCCGGAAAAAATCATGGTAATGCATGGCGAATCAAACCATATGCAAAGTCCGAATTGTTTGGTGAAATAGATGCAGTAGAATTCTAACGACAGTGTCATCATTAGATTGAATATTACGGATTATCCCAAAAAATTTCTAAAAGAAAACAGAAAAGAGCATCCATCTAGGTATCGTTTTAGATAACCTGATGAATGCTCTTTTACTATTTGTACGTTTATAACACTTTTTTTATTTCGAGTGCTACTGCTTTCGCTAGAAGTGGCGGAACGGCATTACCAACTTGCGTATATTGTGGTACTTCGACTCTGCGAAGAAGTCCACCCGTAGTACGCTTTCCTAGGAACTCAAATGAATCATCAAATGACTGACATCTTGCCATTTCTCTTACACTGAAGGTTCTAGGCTCCCATGGACTGATGTAATCATCTGCTATAGTAACAACTGTAGCAGATGGCTGATCAGGATCCCATTTTTGTCTAATATTTTTCTTTGTAAGAAGAATCTCTGCTTGCTCTTTTGTAGCACCCGGCTTGCCAAATAATTCAACAACTTCATCTGGACTCATCTCAAGGCGTTCACTACATAACGCTATAAGTGCGGGTTTATCAGAAATATCTATACCGTTCTCCATAACCCTTCGTTTAAGGTATGTGCCAGATTCGCCGGCTTCAAATAATTCAAATCTTTCTCTAACAATATCTGTTATACGAGAGAGTTCTGTATTTGGCGTGGTTTTCGCTGCGATAGGTTTTCCATCAACAGCGGGAGTCCTACCGCTAATACTATCCAACTGATACTGTGAGGGCATTGGATTAACCTGTTCTCTTTGCTCAGGATCAGTAATCAAATCTCCTATTGCCTCTAATAAAGTAACCCTATCTTCTGGCTTTACTGTTGGTTCAGGATACTTTGGCGGCGTTAATCCTCTCCGATATCCCATAAATATAATTCGGTTTCTTCTCTGTGGAACACCATAATCTGCTGCATTAAGAATCCTGGGTTCAAGAGTATCGTAACCGATTTCGTTCAGTTCACTTCGAAGAATGTCCGGTGTGACACTTCCGTCAGGATATTCAATACCTGTTATTCCGACGTATCCCATAAATTGCATATCAACAAAGCCCTCAACATTTTCAAGTACAATGTACTTTGGCTTTATCTCATTAATTACACGCACATACTCACCAAAGAGCATGTTTCTTGGATCTGATTTGTCTCTACGTCCGGCTCTGGAAAATCCCTGACAACTCGGTCCTCCAATAATCAGATCTATCTCCGGCATTTCTTTTCCCTTGAATATCTCTAACGATGTGATATGTTTACGAATATCTTCTCCTGTAAGGTCTCTGATGTCGGAACGTTCAAACCAAGTATTCTTCCCTTGAATTAATCCTAATTGCTCATGTCGGTGCTTATAAGTAACTTCAACCATATCACTGATATCCGAACTGAAAAGGATATGAAAGCCAGCTTGTATTAAGCCTTCGGAACAGCCGCCCGCACCACAGAACAGATCTACTGCATATGGCATAAAAACAACTCCTTTTATTTCGGTATTAACTAATTTTATCATGACATATTTTGAAAGTCCAGGACTTTCTATATCACGAATATTATCATGAATACAGCGTAAAGTCCAGGACTTTCTATATCACGAATATTATCATGAATACAGCGTAAAGTCCAGGACTATTTTAAGTCTCTATTAGATGATTTTTTAGATTAAATTGAAATGCTTAAACGCATCCATGATGGCTTCTTCTTTCTCAGCCGGACATGTAGGCACTTTCCCTTCTCCAGAGCCTTTATTGTAGTTCTTACGTTTCTCAAGCCCTACTTTGTCCTTTATCTGTGCGATATATAATGTGGAAACATTGAAGCCATATTTCTCTTTAATCCACTTTTTAATATTGCCATATGTAGGCTTTTCTGCTGGTTTATATTCTCCCTGATTAAGAGAAATCCCTTCTAAATCAACCTTTATGGACACTACTTCATCATCGTTGATATTTTCCCTAACCAGTAGGACGCACGTCTCCACATGCGCCGTTTGCGGGAACTGGTCGACCGGCTGAATCCTGCCCTCG
>ERZ773229.449-NODE-449-length-36611-cov-5.857342_pt1 | contig 36611 bp, 32 predicted proteins | sample MGYA00580992_ERZ773229 | MGnify/ENA primary metagenome ERZ773229 (study PRJEB29015, sample SAMEA2737795) | human gut metagenome | biome: human gut; feature: human-associated habitat; material: faeces | place: China | collected 2012 ... | reverse complement strand
ATGGTATAATGTGTCTGAAGAAATCCGTCAGGAAGAGACCACGGAAAACAGGGAATGTTATCAAGGACTTCCGATTACTTCTATGGCAGTTGCACTTCCTATTTTATATGTGTTCCGTCCGATACTTGGCAAAGATTTTATCATTGCCTTGCATGCGCTTGTACTGATCGTCGGACTTTTATTTATCACAAATTTCAGACTCCGAAAGCCGAAGAAGCTGGGACAGACTGTCATGGTTGTCATTGTCGCACTGGCAGTGCTGCATGGACTGCATATCTGGTAGAGAATTCCTGCAAAGCCAGGTGGAATCGTGAAAGAATATATGAGAGATTGAACATTAAGTGAGGGAAAAGACATGGCTGTGACATATATCACTCGTGATGGAACGAAAATAGACGGAACGACTGGACAGGATCACCTGTTAGAAGTTATTTATGGTCATGCGCTGACCAGAATGCTGCTCCGCCCATTTTTGTCTCCGGCAGTTTCTGATATTTGTGGAAAGTTTTTAAGTACAAGACTTTCCAGGAGGATAATCCCTTCCTTTGTAAAAAAGAATCACATTGATCTTGGCATTTATGAAAAGCAGGAATTTGATTCCTATAATGCATTTTTTACAAGGAAGATAAAGGCGGAGCAAAGACCGATCAATGAACAGAAAAATATTCTGATCAGCCCAAGCGACGGAAAAGTCACTGCATATCCAATCACGCAGAAAGGGAGATTCTGGATTAAACACACACAGTACTCGGCAGCGCAGCTTTTAAAAGATGAGCGTTTGGCAGAACGTTATATGGGCGGTTGGATTTATGTGATTCGTCTGACAGTGGATGATTATCACCGGTACTGCTATGTGGCAGATGGACGAAAGTCAAGGCAGCGGAAGATTCGCGGCGTACTTCATACAGTGAACCCAGTGGCAAATGATTACTATCCAATTTACAAAATGAATTCGAGGGAATACTGTCTTCTAAAGACAAAGGAGCTAGGAACAATCCTTCTTATGGAAGTAGGAGCTTTGATGGTTGGAAAAATCAATAATCATGAAGAAGATTCTGCTCAGGTAAAACGTGGTGACGAAAAAGGAATGTTCGAATTCGGTGGTTCTACGATTGTGGTGATGACAGAGCCTGGCATGGCAGAACCGGACAAGGATATTATCTACAATACAAAAGCACAGGCAGAGACATTGGTAAAAATGGGCGAGTCTATTGGTTGTAAATATGAATAATTCCGGGCGTTAAAAAAATATAATCTTATGTTGACATTATAAAAAATGAGTGTTATATTACAAGTAGAACAAAAAGAGTTCTGAAGTAATCGAGAAATTATGTTTTATGGCAGATATGATTACCCCACAGGTAAATTCCTGTGGGGTAATTTAAGATATCAGAGGGTATCAGAATACAATCTGCAGACATTCTTGAATATGAAAAACAGCAAACTAAGGGAGGAACAGATTATGTCAGCAAAAAGAGATTATTATGAAGTCCTAGGAGTTAGCCGGGATGCAGACAAGAACACAATAAAAAAGGCATATCGGAAACTGGCAAAAAAATACCACCCGGATACAAATCAGGGAAATGCACAGGCGGCAGAGCGATTCAAGGAAGCAACAGAAGCCTACAATATATTAAGTGACCCGGAAAAGAAAAAAATGTATGATCAGTTTGGTCACGCTGCTTTTGAGGCGGGCGCTGATCCGGGAGCCGGTGCAGGTGCCGGTGGATTCGGCGGATTCCAGAGTGATGGCAATGGCAGCTATCAGGAATTTCACTTTAATGGTGAAAACATGGATGATATCTTTGGTGATATCTTTGGAAATATGTTCCACGGCGGTCACAGCACAGGCCATGGCTTTGGCGGAAACAGCACTTATGAGCACTTCACCGGTAACGGTGGCGGATTCCACGGCGGCTTTGGAGGAAGCGGATTTCACAGTGGCGGCGGCTTTGGCGGATTCCATCAGCAGGATTTTCCACAGAAAGGCTCCGATGTGAAGGCCAGCATCAACGTTACCTTCGATGAAGCAGCTTTTGGCGCAGATAAAAGGATCTCCCTGTCCAGCACGGACGGAAGCTCCGGTGCACCGCAGACATTACAGGTTCACATTCCGGCAGGTATCGATACCGGCAAGAGCATCCGCCTGAAAGGAAAAGGTATGCCAGGAACCGGTGGCGGCGAGCCTGGTGATCTGCTTCTGAAGGTTACCGTAGGAACCCGTCCTGGATATGAACGAAAGGGCTCCGATGTTTACACTACCATTTCCATCCCGTACACAACAGCTGTTTTCGGCGGTGAAGCTACTGTTCCAACACTTTATGGAAATGTTATCTGCAAGATCCGTGAAGGCATGCAGTCCGGCTCCAAGATCCGGCTCAGAGGAAAGGGCATCGTTTCCATGAAGAACCCGTCCGTCCGTGGTGATCAGTATGTAACCATCCAGATCCAGGTTCCACAGAATCTGAATTATACCGCGAAGGAGAAACTTCATGAATATGCGAAGGCATGTGGACTGGAACGGAGTAATGCCACCGGGTCACATGTAGCGTAAATAGTGAATATCGGTTAAATAAAAAAAGTATCACAGATCTCATCTTTATCAGGGAGTTTCTGTGATACTCTTTTTTTGATTTTACAAGGTAATCTGATATAAATTGCTCTTCATTTATGACAATGTCATATCTCCGTCTTTTACCCATCCAAGTTTACGTACAAACATATTGATGAGCGGGCAGAGAACTGCCGGAAGAATGAAGGAGATCAGGAAAAGTCCCGCCCAGTCCATAGCTGTGACAGCTGTCTTGGTTCCTACCGCAATGTCATTCATCCATCCTGTATACACACCGATCTGTCCCACAAAACCGCAGGTACCCATTCCTGAGGATACTGCTGTTCCGTTCATCTGAAGCTTGAACAGACAGGTAGCGATCGGACCTGTGATGGCAGAGGTTACGATGGGTGCGATCCAGATCCTTGGATTTCTGACGATATTTCCCATCTGGAGCATGGAGGTTCCGATTCCCTGAGAAACCAGTCCACCCCATTTGTTTTCCTTAAAGGACATAACCGCAAAACCTACCATCTGTGCACAGCAGCCTGCTACTGCGGCGCCGCCTGCCAGTCCGGTAAGTCCCAGAGCCGCACAGATCGCAGCGGAAGAAATCGGCAGTGTCAGTGCGATTCCCACAAATACAGAAACCAGGATTCCCATAAAGAACGGCTGCAGGTCCGTTGCCCACATAATTATACTTCCCACTTTCATGGCAGCTTTTCCAAGGGCAGGTGCCCACCATGCGGAAAGGCCTACACCCACCCCGATGGTTACAAGAGGCGTTACAAGAATATCTATCTTGGTCTCCTTGGAAACGGCCTTGCCGATCTCAGCTGCAAGTATCGCAACAAACAGTACTGCCAGAGGTCCGCCTGCTCCGCCAAGTGCATTGGATGCAAAACCAACCGTGATCAGCGAAAACAGCACCAGCGGCGGACAATGCAGGGCATAGCCGATCGCTACTGCCATGGCAGGTCCGCTCATGGCAGAGGCCAGAGAACCTACCGTGTACTGGGTGTCATTGACTGTGGCAACTGCCATAGTCAGAAACGGAATGTGGAATTGTGTGCCAAGGGTGTTGATGATCGTACCGATCAGCAGGGAACAGAAAAGTCCCTGCGCCATGGCGCCCAGTGCATCGATACCGTATCTCTTCAGGGAGATCTCGATATCCTTCCGTTTCAGAAATGCTTTGAATTTTTCCATTTTAAAACTCTCTCCTTACCCTGATCCGTTTCCCGTCGGATCAGTTCTTTTATTTGCAAAAAGTCTCGCTGACTTTCTCCAGTTCCTCACGGATAGAGATATGCTGCGGACAGACTTCCTCGCACTGTCCACATTTTACACATTCGTCTGCGCGCTTTCTGCCACGGCCTCCTACCAGCCATTCTTCCTGATGCGCTGCAGCAGCTTTGTTTCCGTACAGTGTCAGGTAATTCATCGCTGTGAAAGAACCGGAGATTCCGATTTCCATCGGGCATACCTTTGCACAGTAATTACAGGTTGTACATGGGATCAGAGGAATTTTGCTCATCGCCTCTCTTGCCTTGTCCAGAGTTTCCTTCTCGCTTTCCGTAAGACCGTTAAAGTCCTTCATAAAGGAAAGGTTGTCTTCCATCTGCGCGATGTTGCTCATTCCGGAAAGTACGGTGATCACGCCCTCCAGGTTTGCCGCAAAACGGATCGCCCAGGATGCTGTGGATGCTTCCGGCTCTGCTGCCTTTAAGATCTTTTCCACAGATTCCGGAGGCGTTGCCAGCATGCCGCCTTTTACAGGCTCCATGATCACTACCGGTTTGCCGTGTTTTCTGGCAACTTCGTAGCAGGCTTTTGACTGGATTGCCGGATTTTCCCAGTCTGCATAGTTGATCTGCAGCTGTACAAACTCCATCTCCGGATGTGCGATAAGGATTGCTTCCAGTTCTTCCGGTGTGGAATGGAAAGAAAATCCTGCATGTTTGATCAGTCCGGCCTCTTTCTGCTCACGGATCCAGTCCCATAAACCGTACTCATCGAAATATTTTGTTCTGTGTTCTCCAAGATTGTGGAGAAGATAGAAATCGAAATATCCGGCTTTTGTTCTCTCCAGAGATGTTTTAAACTGTGCAAGAGCTTCGTCTCTTATCTTGCAGTTGATCCAGGCTGCCATCTTGGTTGCAAGCTGATATTTTTCTCTCGGGTAACGCTCTACCAGAGCTTCGCGGATAGCATCTTCACTTCCTGCATAAGCCCACGCAGTGTCAAAGTAAGTAAATCCGGCTTCCATAAATTTGTCTACCATGACTTTGGTCTGCTCCACATCGATCACACCTTCGGATTTCTGCGGAAGTCTCATGAGACCAAAACCAAGTTTTTTAATTTCTTCGCCTAAATATGCCATATTTTTCCTCCCTTCTTATTACATCCCGGAAAATTCTCCATATCAATATCATCAGATAAGCAATATTTCCGACACGGATATCTCCCGGACTGTTATATTTTTACTGCAGGAAAAAAACCTGCGTTTCTCCTATTATAACGGTATTTCTCCCGGTGGTAAACCTTTTTCTTTTACAAGTGTCAAGACAATGCCTTAATTGTGTCTGGCCAACTGGTCCGATCTTCCCCTCGCAGATAAAGATTTTTTCCGGTCAGGCAGATATTTGCAGGCTACATTCACTGCGGAGTTTTATACAAAAAAACAGCTGCCGCACGTTTATCGCACGACAACTGCCTTTTGTTTTACTGCTTCCGTATCTGTTTCTTCTCTTTTCCATAAAGAAACGGCCTTGCCACTGTCCGGTTGAAAAACTCGATCAGTGGGCCCATAAAAAATGCGGTAACAAGAGTTCCGGCCCCAACAACCGCCCCCATAAAAAATCCGGCCGCAGTTGTGATCACATCCGTCCCGATCCTGCACATGCGGAAAGGGATCCGGGTTCTTTTATCCAGGATCAGTGCATAGGCATCATAGGCGGAAACACCCATATCTGCGGTAAAATACAGCGCTGACGCAAAACACATCATTACAACAGCGATGCACATCAGAAGTACTCTCACTCCAAATGTCCTCTCCGGCAGATACCTGTCAAAAAGCTGCATACCTTTTTCCACGATAATTCCCATAAAAAACAGGTTCAACACAGTTCCAAGTCCGATAAAATGCCGGTCCAGAAAGAACACACCCAGCAACATCAGTGCATTGATGGCAATATAAACATAACTGTATTTTATTCCCGCAAGATTCCACACCCCCATCACAAAACAGGAATTGGGATCTGTTCCAAAATCTGATGCCTTGAAAATGGCCACACTGACCCCCGCCAGAAAAATCCCTGCAAATGTCATGAGAACTCTTTTTACCGTTAATGAATTCATCTTTCTTCTTTACACCTCTGTTCAAATATTTTAAACTGATATTACCCTATAACCATGCATCGAAAGGCAGAAAACTCCCATGGAAAACAAACAGGTCCTGAACCATCAGACTTCATCAAAAGAACTTCATCTTATTTCCTGCGGCTGGGAAAAATGTACACCAGAACAATCCTATGGTCCGGGTGTCCGGCGGTATTATACCATTCACTTTGTGCTGAGCGGACAGGGTTATTTCTACATGAATAACCGGAAATATACCATAAAAGCCGGACAGTGCTTTTTCATTCCTCCTGTGACCAGCTCTCTCTATAAGGCAGAACCTTCTGATCCCTGGACTTATATCTGGATCTGTTTCAACGGAGAAAATGCTCCCATGCTTTGTGAACACTGCCATCTTACCGAGGAAACTCCGATCCAGCAGCTGGATTCTGTTCTTCCCTATCAGGAAACCATTCTTGAAATGATGACCCATCCACAGCTGACACCTTCCAGCGAAGCTTATATCCAGAGCGGTCTTTACCGGATCATCGCCATGCTGGAGGAAGAATTTCACGCTTCCTACACGACCATGGAATCCAACGAAAATTTTTATATCACACAGGCTGTTGATTACATCAAAAAAAGTCCGCTTCAGGATATTACTGTGACCGATGTTGCTGACTATCTGCATATCAGCCGCAGTCACCTTTACGGACTTTTTAAAAAACATCTTGGAACCACGCCCCAGGCTTTCCTGACTTCAGCCAAGATCATCAATGCCCGGGAACTTCTGACGATCACAGATATCCCTGTATCCAGCGTGGCGATCTCCTGCGGATATCAGAATCCTTTTGCCTTTTCCCGCGCCTTCAAAAAAGAAACCGGCATGACGCCCCGGGAATACCGGGAAAAATATCATCATGCCGAGGATCTTCTGGATTGCTGAATCACTTCTTCGGATTTACGGAACAACTACCTTTGCATTGTAGTATTCTACTGTCGCATCCATGGTCGGACCTTCGTTATCATACCAGTCGTACGTGATGGTCTCGCCGTTTTCTCCCCATACTTCCGGGCAGTCGATCTCCTCCCAGTCAAGTGGAACAAAATGCTCTTTCTGTTCTGATGCCCGCAGCATGATCTGATGAAGCTCCTCAAATTCTTCCGGGTTCAGAACTCCAGGTTTTGCGGATACAAACAGTGGTGTGCCGCTCTTTGCAAGAACGTCTGCCCACTGACGGTTTTTATCCCACGGGATCATTCCGAAAATACCTACACAGTCTGCATCAATATGATAAAAAGCATTGTGCTGTGGGAGACGGAATGCCAGTGTATTTACTCCCATTCTTCTGGTACGCTCCCAGATACGTCCGCTGGTATCGTCACCGGTCCGGTTCAGGTGCATCAGACCTGCGCCCAGGTGTCCGATAGTGTTGCAGCCGATGATCACTGCGTTATTACTGCGGGAAGCATCGTAAACTTCCTGATAAAGCATTTTTACAATTTCTGCACTGGTTTTGGTCTGGTCGTAGAAATGCCATTTCTCCATGGAATTATCTCTTAAATTTGCCTCAAATCCCCATTTTCCAAAAAGATCAAAAGTTGAAAAATCATGTTTGATCAGAGTGTATCCCCAGTCGCAGATCCGTTCGATATCTCTTCGGATATATGCCAGTGCGTCCGGATGGGACGGGTCGAGACAGTCATTATAGGAAATCCTCCACTCATCCGGGATGTTCTCATCCTCATTAAGAAGCAGACGTACCCAGATTCCCGGGCGGACACCTTTTTCTTTCAGCTTGTCTGCAAGGCCTTTCATATCCGGGAACTTGGCGTTACCTTTTGTCCATGGTCCTCCGTTGTATTCGTCCAGGCGGTGATGCTCCTGCCAGCAGTCATCAATAACCATGAATGGAGGATTTTTTACCCCTTCGGTCAGTTTCAGGATGTAATCGGTATCACTTAAGATCTCCTCTTCAGAGCTGTCGCCGTAAGCATAGTACCAGTTGTTGCTTCCATATACCGGGAACTCCGGGAAAATCGGATCTGTACACATTTTTTTGCAGAATTCCTGTGCAGTCTCAAAAGTATCTGCTCCTTCTGATTCCATGCAGACGATCTGTGCGGCATGCAGCTTTCTTCCTTTCAGCTGTACTCCTGTATTACCGCAGCGAACATCCAGAAATAATGTGATTCCCTTTGTATCTGCCTGCCAGCAGCACATAGCGGAAGGGCGGACCTTTACACCAAAGCAAAGGACTTTCTCAGAAAGCTTCGCCAAAAAATACCATGGCAGATAACGATTACCGCTCATTCCATGCCATTCCACATCACCATAGGTACGTTCCCAGGCATCTCCCAGGAATCTGGCGGATTTTGGGATCTTGTAATTCCATCTCAGTTTTACACATCTCACTGCATCCTCTGAGGTGACAAATATATCCTCATGTTCACCTGCATCCTGAAATTCCACGGTAGTCGCACCGGCCGTTACTGTCGGCTGTCCTCCCTGGCATACCAGTCTCTCATCTTCTGTCTCCACAGTTACATAATCCGGTACACCCAGTTTAAAATCTGCATATTTTTTCTTCATTTCTTTCTCCTCCTGCATTTTTCCAACTATTCAGCACATCCTTTTATTGTCAGTCCAATCCAAAATGACATAGTCAAGCGGATATTCGCAATCCGCTTTGCTACGTAGCTCTACACCAAATAACTGCTCCGCAGTTTATCAGGAGGAGCTTGCACTCCTCCTGATACAAGCAAGTCCCCACCCACTGCTTATTGCTTTTCGCAACCCCGCAGGGGACTTACTTGATTTGGTTAAAATTTTTCTTCAACGCATGTCATCTATATGCCTTATTATATTGATTTTTTTTCTTTTTTCTATGCTTTAAAGTTTCTATAACATTGCAGAATGTTCAATCCGTGTCTTTGATATGACTAAGGGTGGAAGTTACTTTTTCATTTTACCGTTCACAAATTCTTCACAAAAAAATTAGCACTCAAGGCTTGACAGTGCTAATAATACGTGTTATAGTACATATAGAACAAAGGAAGAGAGAAAAAAAGAAGAGCTTCCGGATGTTCCAGATAACTAAGACATCACCACAGCGGAATAAACCGCAATGGTAAGACCGACAACAGCTGGATCCCCTTGATCCGATCCGCCGGAACGGCGTTTCAATTTGAAAGGAGAAATGACTTATGATGTTCCCGAGTGTATTTGGAGAAAACTTATTTGATGACTGGATGGATGATTTTGGTTTCAGAGATAACTTCTTTGGCGGCAAGAATCCTCTTTATGGCAAACATGCCAAAAATATTATGAAAACTGATGTACGTGAGACTGATAAAGGCTATGAACTGGATGTAGATCTTCCTGGATTTAAGAAAGATGAAGTTCAGGTACAGCTGAAAGATGGTTATCTTACTATCTCCGCTGCCAAAGGCCTTGATAAAGATGAGGAAGATAAAAAAGGCAATTATATCCGCCGTGAGCGTTATGCAGGCAGCACAAGCAGAAGCTTCTATGTTGGTAATGGCGTAAAGACCGAAGATGTTCATGCTAAATTCGAGAATGGTGTTCTGAGACTTTCCGTTCCGAAAAAAGCAGCCGAAGAAATCGAAGCTGACAAATATGTATCTATTGAAGGATAACAATGACTCACTTTCACAGGAGGAGGGGAATCCACAGTGATTCCCCTCCTCCTCTTTTTATACATAACACCAGCCACTCGCATTCCACTTCGCTGCATTCTCATTGTCAAAAAATTCATAATATCGGGCATTTTTTAACAAAGTTATTAGTATTTCAGAATATTTTTTTGTATATTTTGCAGTACATTATTCCATTTTTTTGAAGTTAATGGTATAATATGCACATTAACTAAATCTGTTTCGCAATCTTTCAGGACAATACTCCTGAACAGCCACGTAAAACACGATCATGACAGGAGGTTTTTATTATGGATCAGGACAAAATGATTAAAATCTATGCACGTAGTGACAGCCGCATTCAGCTGAAAATGATTCCGGGACATTTCGTAACTTCTCAGTCTCATATCACGCATTATCTGGACCTCACCACCATGAAATCCAGATGCGCCGAAGCGCAACGTATCGCAGCCACTCTCGCAACAAATTATGAAGCATCCATTCCGGTAGACACCATCGTCTGCATGGACGGACTTGAAGTGATCGGTGCCTATCTCGCTGAAGAACTGACCAAAGCCGGTGTACTTTCCATGAACGCTCACCAGACCATTTACGTCATCACACCGGAATTCAACAGCACCGGACAGATGATCTTCCGCGACAACTATGAGCCGATGATCAATGGTAAAAACATCCTCATCCTCAACGGTTCCATTACCACCGGTTCCACACTGAACCGTGCCATCGAAAGCATTCTCTATTACGGTGGCAAGATTCGCGGTGTCGCAGCCATCTACAGCAGCGTAGACAGCGTAGCCACCCTCCCTGTCCACTCTATTTTCCAGGCCAGAGACATCCCGGACTACCACTCCTACCGCTCCGATAACTGCCCACTGTGCAAAAGCCGTCAAAAGATCGATGCCATTGTCAGCAGCTATGGATATTCTGTATTATAAGTTTAACCAAATCAAGTAAGTCCCCTGCGGGGTTGCGAAAAGCAATAAGCAGTGGGTGGGGACTTGCTTGTATCAGGAGGAGTGCAAGCTCCTCCTGATAAACTGCGGAGCAGTTATTTGGTGTAGAGCTACGTAGCGAAGCGGATTGCGAATATCCGCTTGACCCGAATCTGCAAACAAAGAGGAAGCCATATATTAACCAATGCTTCATAGATAACATCGATATCCCTATGGCTTCCTCTTTATGATTTCTGCTTATAATTGATATTCTCTGTACATGGCTTCACGCATTTCTTTATCCGTAACAACCTTCTGAATCTCATCACCCCGGCCATCAAGGATAAGCCTGTTGATCAGAACACTAAGACGCTCCTCACCCTGGGCCATTCCTTGGGCCATTCCTTGAGCCATTCCTTGAGCCATTCCTCGTTCTAATCCCAATGCTTCAGCCTGTTCTTTAGCTTCCGCAAGCAATCTTGCCCTTTTCTCAGATTCCAGTTCCAGAACATGTCCGCCCATAACCTCACCTATTCCTTTCCGGACTTTCTCCTCGTTTCTGAAAATATAATCAGATATCCGAGTGATCAGTCCAATCAGATCACTGAACAGTTCAGACCTTCCAGCTTCAGTAATCTCCACTTCCAGTTTACTCCGGATCACCTCATATTCATTCAGCAATTCCTGAAAAAGTTGCGGATCCTCACTCATCTCATGCCCTCTTTTCTCATATCTCATGATATAAAAAGGAAGCAGCATGAGAAGACTCTTCTCAAATATCTTATCTTTTGTATAATTATCAACTTTAATCGTGGGCACTCTGTACAAATGACATTCTCCATCCGGAAAAACCACATCCACTTCCAGAAAATCCGGCGTATTGCTACCACTTCTCAGATACAACACACAAGAACGTGGAAACTCCATCCGATACCTCCGTCCCTGCTTCCTTGCAAATTCAACAGCAGTTGCAAAATCATACTCAATCATCCGTACAGCCATCGTCGTGTCATCCGTACTCTGACATTCTATGTGATAAATCTTATTTCCGATCAACAACCGCGAATCCGTAATAATCTCACCATCCACCCGCTGATACTCATTACGCAACTGCACAATCTCCACATCAGCCGGATACGACGTATGAAAAACATCATTGATCAAAGGCACGACCAGAAACGTCATCTTCTCCATCATAGTACGAAAAACATCATCAAAAATCGTATTATCACTCAAACAATACTCCTTCTGGTATCTATAATTATACCATCAAACAAACACTGCAGAAACCCTGTATACAGTTTTTATAAATATTTTTGAAAAAACGCTTCAGACATTGAAGCCAAAAGAAACCAAATAAATGGCCAGATCTTATAAGATACATAAATCATACCACACATCCCATCACAACACCACAAAAAACCATCCCAAAAATTCGACATCCCTCCAGGCGTCCAGCAACGCGGCGACGCTCTCAACCTCCCGTCAAACCACAAACAATCTCAGCCTTTCCTCCCAGCCATCCAGCACAGTGCGAGATTTGCAGCAGAAGTCCAGGTGCTTTGGAGTGAGCCTTGGTTCATACTTAGCGTGTGAGGTGGCTCACGGAGAGGTACCCGGCAGCCACAAGCCGCAGGGTAAGGCCCATCTGTCTGAACCAGGTACGCATCAGCGTACATGGCGAGTTATGGGCCGGCCGCTCCGTGAGACACCTCAGACGCTTAGTATGACCAGGCGAAACGACGGCACCCGGACTTCTGCTGCAAATCTCACACGTCCGTCTGCGTCACCTTGCCCCCACCAAACACCTGTGCTATAATCAAACTAATCAAAAAACCGAGGTAAACCACACATGAATAAAAAAGAAATCGCAGAAATAAAAAAACAGTTCACCCCCGACCGATGTTCCATCACCCGCATCTGCGGCTGTTACGTAGACGGCGAAAAAAACAAAAAAACCGAACTCAAAGAAGCCTTTTTATCCTTATCAGAAGAAGAAACTTTTAAATACTTCGACATCTTCCGAAAAACCCTCACCGGCACCATCGGAAAAAACCTCATCAACATGGAATTTCCTCTGGACCAGGAAGCGGAAGGCGGAACCCAGAACTTCCTTATGAAGCTTCGTGAAAGCAAACTCACCGACGACACCCTCACCGAAGCCTTCTACGACAAAATCATCGAAAACTACGACTATGGTGAAAACTACTACATCATCCTCATCCACGCAGTCTACGATATTCCCGGCAAATCCTCCGACGGAGCCGAAATGTTCGACGCCTCCGATGAGATCTACGACCATATCCTCTGCAGCATCTGCCCGGTCAAGCTCTCCAAGGCAGGCCTGCACTACAACGCAGAGACCAACAATATCGAAGACCGTATCCGTGACTGGCTGGTGGAAATGCCTGACTGGGGATTCCTTTTCCCGCAGTTCAACGACCGCAGCACCGACATCCACGGGCTCCTCTACTACACCAAAAACGCCGAAAACCTCCGTTCCACCATGATGGAAGAAGTCTTCGGCTGCACCACACCACTGTCCGCAGCAACCCAGCGTGACTCCTTCAATGCTCTGGTAGAAGAAACCCTTGGCGATGACTGTGCCTACGATACAGTTCTTGAGATCCACGAAAAGCTCAACGATCTCATTGAATCCCAAAAAGACGAACCGGAACCAGTTGTTCTCACCAAGTCCGAAGTAAAGCGTCTCTTTGAAGAATGCGGTGTGGAGGACGACAAGCTTCAGAATTTTGACGAACAATACGAGCTTGCCGCCGGGGAAAAATCTTCTCTGGTAGCTTCCAACATCACCAACACCAGAAAATTCGAGATCAAAACTCCGGATGTCGTGATCCACGTAGCACCTGACCGTGCAGACCTGGTCGAGACCCGCATCATTGACGGACGGAAATGCCTGGTCATCCCAATGGAAAGTGAGGTAGAGCTCAATGGAATCCGTGTCAGCGCACTGAATCCGCCGGAAGAAATTTCTGACATCTCTCTCTCCAACGCTGAAAACGAATCAGAAGAAATACCTTTTTAACCAAATCAAGTAAGTCCCCTGCGGGGTTGCGAAAAGCAATAAGCAGTGGGTGGGGACTTGCTTGTATCAGGAGGAGTGCAAGAAGCTCCTCCTGATAAACTGCGGAGCAGTTATTTGGTGTAGAGCTACATAGCGAAGCGGATTGCGAATATCCGCTTGACCATAAGGAGGATCTTATGAACAATAAAAAAATCTTATTCTTCGACATAGATGGAACTCTGCTCACTCCACATCCTTTCACAGTTCCGGAAAGTACAAAGCTCGCTCTCAAAAAAGCACACGAAAACGGCCATCTTCTCTTCATCAACACCGGCCGCACCAAAGCCATGATGCCGGAAGAAATTTCCGAACTCCATTTTGATGGCTATGTATATGGCTGTGGAACCCACATTTACATGGATAACAAACTTCTTTTTTTCCGTACAGTCCCCAACCTTCTGTGCAAGGAGACCGTAGATCTTCTCCGAAAATGTAAGATCGAGGCAATGTTCGAATCCAACACTGCGATCCTGTATGACGGAGCCTCTCCCGCACAGTCCGAATTCGGAGCTAGAATGCGAAAAGAGATTCCAATGACTGACATCACCAAATTTAACCGTGAGGACGCCTGCACATATTCCTATGATAAATTCCTCGCACGTATGCTGCCGGACTCTGACGTAGAAAAATTCCGTAAATTCTGTAACGATCATTATACTGTTTTTGATCATGAAGATGGCATCTGGGAAGTAACCCAGAAAGGCACCAGCAAGGCAACCGGAATGGAATTTCTCCTGGATCGTTTTTCCATCCCGAAAGAAAACTGCTATGCATTCGGAGACAGCCCAAACGATCTCCCCATGCTGAAAGCAGCCGGTATCAGCGTCGCCATGGGAAATGCTTATGGGGGCATCGAAAAAGACTGCACCTGGCAGACAAGCGCAGTTGATAAAGATGGCATTTATCATGCATTAGAGCATCTGAATCTGATCTGATAATTACATCCCGCTCATGAACGCAAAACGGGAAGTGTACTATAAATCGTACACTTCCCGTTCTTTTATCTTGTCATATTCCGTATTTTATTTCTCTGCCTCAGGTGTAGCTGTAGTCTCCGCCTCAGTATCTGTCTCTGCAGTCTCATCCTCTGCTGCAACCGTAGTCTCACTCTCCTCAGCCGCCGGTGTCTCCGTTGCCTCTGTTTCAGCCTCAGATGCTGCCGGTGTTTCGGTTACTGCTGTGGAATCTGCTGCTGCGGAGTCCTCAGCTGCCGGTGTCTCTGTCACATTCGGATCCGGTGTAGGTGTCGGAGTCTGGATTGTAAAGCTGTGATTATCTGTGATCTTAATCTTCTTGATCAGTTTTTTCTCTTCTTTGATGTCGGCTTTTTTCTTCCATCCATCTGTAGTATCGTTATAAAAATCATCCTTCTTGGTATTTGTCAGAGACTCTTTCTTACTCTCTGTTGCTGTTTCATCATTCTTGGAATCCAGTCTTACCACATACCATACGGAATCTGTCTTGATAATCTCCTCGTTCAGTGCACCTTCATCCAGTTTTCTTAATGCGGTACGGACCTCATCCGGATAAGTAGTTCCGTTAGCCGCACTGTCATCGCCTTCCTCATAAGTCGGACAGGTACCGGTTGTTGCTGTCATATCTTTAGAAATCTCATCTCCAAGAGTATTGAAGTCTGCAGTAGGATCTTCTTTAACCTTGTCAAAGAATTTCTGGAGATTCTCTTTATTTGTCTTGATATCATCATCAGAAAGATCATCTCCGCTGACCTTCGCGCTTGCATAGCTGAAAGACATCTGCTGATATTCTTTCTCATCCAGCTTCACGTCTGCCTTGGCCTCAATGGCGTCTTTCATTTTCACATCGTAAGTCTCAAGCTCCAGGAAAGTTTTCACCATATCTTCATCAACTGCAAGCTCTGCAATTGTCTCATCAGAGTTTGCTGCAATAAAGTTCTTGGCAGCTTCCTCAAGAGCCTTCTGCTCATCCTCGGAGATCTCCACATTATACTCGGAAGCGTGCTCCTTCTCCAGGCACATTTTCTCAACAGTCTCAACGGATGTTGTTACCGCATTCTCACCGTAAGTCTCATCGGAATCATCACCCATCTTGGTACTCCAGATAGACATGTCGCTTCCGCCGCCAAGATACATCCTGTACATAGCCTCAGCCTGTGCCTGCTGCATACGTGCCGCAAGACTTACAACACCAAGCGGGATCTCCTGCTTATTCACTGTCACTGCAGTCTTTGTGCCGTCGAGTTTTTTATTTCCGCAGCCTGCCATCATTCCTGCTGCTGTAACGCAGACAAGAGCGGTAACTGCCGCTTTTTTTACTGAATTTTTCATTTCATCCTCCATCTATCCGTCCATAAAAATCACGGTCCGGCTCTTATTCCATAATGCTTAATTATAAACGTTTTCCTCTTTAAGAGCAAGGAATTTCACGAACTTACACGACATTTCACAAATTATCCACAAGTCTTTCCGGGAAAATATCCGGTATCCACAGACCGGATGTTTTTTCCCGTGGATAACCCTAAGCTTAGCTGATTCTTCCCTTTACTCCAGTGGCTCTGCCAGTTTTGCCAACTCCCCCGCAAACTTCATCAACTCTTCGATCAGCCTTCCCTGTGGTGTCAGGATAAATTTCGGCTCCTGATCCGCCTTAAACTGCAGTCCTCTCCGGTACTGCGCCAGAATCGCAGGAATACCTGCTGGATCCAACTTCGCTTTTTCGTAGAGCGTGATCCGCACATCTTTTCCAAGCTGCTTGATCTCCGTCACATATCCCTGATGAGCAAGGGCCTTCAGTCTTGCAATGGCAAGAAGATTCAGTACTGCTTTCGTCGGCTCACCAAAACGGTCGATCAGCTCTTCCAGCATATCGTCATACTCCTGCTGACTCTCAATACCGGCAATTCGCTTGTAAATATCCAGTTTCTGAAATTCGTTGCTGATGTAGGAATCCGGAATAAATGCATCGATATTAAGATCAATGGTCGTCTCAAAATCATCCATAGTCTGGATTCCCTTAGCCTCCTTGACAGCCTCACTGAGCATTTTGCAGTAAAGGTCATAGCCCACCGCGTTCATATGGCCATGCTGCTGAGCTCCAAGAAGATTTCCTGCTCCACGGAGCTCCAGATCCTTCATGGCGATCTTAAAGCCGCTTCCAAGATCCGAATATTCCCGCATGGCGCTGAGTCGCTTTTCCGCTGTCTCCTGAAGCATCTTATTCTTCGTATACATCAGAAACGCATAGGCAGTACGGTTAGAACGTCCTACACGTCCGCGAAGCTGATACAGCTGAGAAAGACCATATCGGTCGGAATCATGGATGATCATGGTATTTACATTGGAGATATCCAGTCCCGTCTCAATAATGGTAGTGGAAACCAGTACATCCACATCTCCGTTGATAAAATCATACATCACCTGCTCCAGTTCCCTCTGGCTCATCTGACCATGGGCAAAATCCACCCTGGCTTCCGGCACCAGCTTCGATATGCGAAGAGCTACCTCCGCAATATCATTAACCCGATTGTATACATAATAAACCTGGCCGCCACGTCGAAGTTCCCTGCGGATAGCCTCCCGGACAGTCTCCTCATCATATTCCATAACATACGTCTGGATCGGCACACGGTCCATAGGCGGCTCTTCCAGAACACTCATGTCACGGATACCAATGAGACTCATATGAAGAGTTCGGGGAATCGGAGTTGCAGTCAGTGTCAGCACATCCACATCTTTTTTCATCTGCTTGATCTTTTCTTTATGAGTGACACCGAAACGCTGTTCCTCATCAATGATCAGAAGTCCCAGATTCTTAAATTCCACATCTTTGGAAAGAACCCTGTGAGTACCGATCACAATGTCCACCTGGCCTTTTTTGATCCCCTCGATGGTCTTTTTCTGCTGGGCAGAAGTACGGAACCGGCAGAGAAGATCCACTTTCACCGGAAATTCCTTCATACGCTGCACAAAGGTGTTGTAATGCTGTTGGGCAAGAATGGTAGTGGGCACCAGATAAACGACCTGGCGGCTTTCCTGAACTGCCTTAAACGCAGCTCTCAAAGCAACCTCCGTCTTACCGTAACCAACGTCACCACACACAAGACGGTCCATGATCTTGGTACTTTCCATGTCCTTCTTGGTATCCTCGATGGCTGCCAGCTGATCCTCTGTCTCCTCATAAGGAAACATTTCTTCAAATTCCTTCTGCCAGACCGTATCCGGGCCACAGACATAGCCCTCTTTTTCCTGGCGGACCGCATAAAGCTCCACCAACTCTTTTGCGATATTTTTAACCGCACCCCGGACACGGCTCTTGGTCTTGTTCCACTCCTGTCCGCCAAGTTTATTCAGCTTGGGTGTTTTTGCATTTTCGGAAGATCCGGAATATTTCTGCAAAGCATCCAACTGGGTTGCCAGGATGTAGAGATTGCTGCCACCACGGTACTCAATCTTGATGTAATCTTTTACAACTCGGTCCACTTCCACTTTTTCGATTCCACGATAAATTCCAAGTCCATGTTTTTCGTGGACAACAAGATCCCCGATGGAAAGCTCCGCAAAATCCTGGATACGGTTTCCACTGTACTTTTTCTTCTTTTTGCGCTTCTTCTGCTCTTTGCCGAAAATGTCTGTTTCCGTCATCACCGCAAATTTGATCAGCGGATACTGGAAACCACGGCGCGCATGGCCATAAACAACCATGATCTCACCGGGGCTTATGATACGGTCTGTATCCTGTCTGTAAAAAGCATTCAGGCCTTCCTCTGAGAGATCCTTTGCCAGACGCTCTGCCCTTGTCCTGGAACCGGAAAGCAGGGCGATCCGGTACCCCTGGCTTTTATACTGGAGAAGATCTTTTACCAGAAGTTCAAAACTGCTGTTGTAAGAATCCACAGATTTCACCGTGAGATCAAATTCCTCATTGATCTTCCAGCCGGAACGTCTCGGAGAAAGTGCGGACACAGCCACGCAGTTCCGTCTGTTCAGTTTCTTCTGCACTTCCTGAAAACCACAGAGCCACTGTTCCGGAAGATTTGCCTCGCCTTTTTCCTCCCTGTGCATGCGGCTCTGACGGTACTCTTCCTCCACACCTTCGCCGTTTTCTGCCAGATGGTTCAGCTCATCCAGAAACAGCAGTGTTTTTTCTTCCGGAAAATAATCCAGGAAAGATACCATATCCTCGCAGTCCATCTTTTCTGTAGCCGGATAAATGGTGATCTCATCTATATTTTCCAGAGATCTCTGGCTTTCTGCATCAAAACTCCGGATGGAATCGATCTCATCATCCCAGAGTTCAATACGCCATGGATTCTCCTCCGTCAGCGGATAGATATCAATGATCCCTCCCCGCACGGAAAACTGTCCCGGAAGCTCCACCTGGCCAACCCGCTCATATCCCAGATCCACCAGATCTGCTTTCAGCTGATCCAGATCGATCACACTGTCACTTTTAAAATGAAGAAGGCTGCTTTTGATCTTTTCCAGAGGCATCAAAAAATCCATGCATCCGTCTATGCTGGTAACCACCGTCACTTCTTCCTGCTCCAGAAGTGCCCGGATCACACGCATCCGCTGCCGGATCAGAAGATTTCCATGAATGTCTGCCTGAAAAAACAGAAGATCTTTTGCCGGATAAAAATATACATTTTTGTCATAGAAGCGGTAATCCTCATAAATTTCCTTTGCGTTACGTTCATCATCCGCAAGGATCAGATGACATGGAAAAAGCCCGGAAAGTCCATACATCAGATGGACTTTCTGGGACTCCATACATCCGGAAACATTAAGAATTCCGCGGTTTGCGCCACAGCGCTTTTTTATTTCTTCAAACTCTGCAAGGCCCTGCAGAGGCTGCAAAAATGCTTCCATACAAACCTCAATTCTTAGGCTTTTTCCTGTTATACTTATTCATCGCCGCATCCACGCCCTCGGACAGGATCATTTCCACGGCTTCCGCCGCATCGTTGATTCCCTCGTCCACAAGCTTGCGGTCGCTGTCCGAAAAATGACCCAGCACAAAATCTGCCAGATCCCAGTCTTTCGGTTTCGCACCAACACCAACACGGATACGGATAAACTTCTCAGTTCCAAGACGACGGATAATATCCTTGATCCCGTTATGTCCGCCTGCACTGCCTTTTTTGCGGATACGAAGCTGTCCCGGTTCCAGATCGATATCATCGTAGATCACGATCAGCTCTGTCTCCGGATCGATCTTGAAATAGCTGGACATCTCCTGAATCGGACCGCCGCTTAAATTCATATAGGAAAGCGGTTTCATCAGAATGGCTTTTTCACCGCCGATGATGCTTTTTCCATACATGGCATTAAATTTTACGCCGCCCTGTGGGATATTATGCTTCTCCACAAGGCAGTCGATGGTGTCAAATCCCATGTTATGGCGGGTAGCCTCATACTGCTTTCCCGGATTTCCCAAACCTGCAATTAAATACATAAAAACTCCTCAGTTAGTTGAAATATACCATCTCATCAGCAAGAGGCTCACACACTTCCACATGCTCTGCATAAAGTACAATACCCTCTCCCTGATATTCCATTCTCTTCTCAAAAGCAACCTTCGCGGTAACTTCCACCCACTGTCCTTCTGCAATCTTCGGGGCAAAAGCGCTTTTGCAGATATATCCCAGGAATGTGGTATCATCTGCACAACATGTCATGGCTGTTCTTCCTGGAACAAAGAATTTGCTTCCCATTCCACGCGGTTTCAGGGCACGTGCCTTGAAATGGACAGTTTTTCCGACGTAACGGTCCGGATGATCCATGGAATCTACAAACCAGATGCCGTAATCCTCCGGAAGGATATCGATCACCGGTGCATCAATATCAAACGGCATCTCATCTTCAAAAAGATCACCAAGCTCGCCTTCTTCATCCTCAAAGATGATCTCTGCACGCTGGTTTACCACCTTGATGCTTCTTCTGTAGGAAGGAAGCGGATCCTCTTCCTGACAGCGGTTAAAGATAACCATATCTGCATTACGGACCATGTCCATAAAAAGGGACTTCATGTTGGCCATATAAACCTGGAATGTGCTGGCATCCACACAGGTAATGTGCTGTTCCACACCCCAGCCCGCCGGTTTTTCCATCTCTTCAAACTTGCTTACCAGCCACATGCCATTGTACTCAATAATCACACGTTCCGGCTGATGCAGGATATCCATTGCCGCAAGTCTCTCCGGTGTCAGTTCTTCCTCGCTGTCGATAACCTCCACAACGGTGTTGCTCTTTTTCAGGGCTTCCTCATCATACTCCTCTTCTCCTTCTTCGCAGAGGATAAGAAGTGTTTTTCCCTCAACCTGAAAATAATCCTGCTGCAGGGTAAAGCTCAGGAAAGAGGTCTTGCCACTTTCCAGAAAACCTGTGATCAGATAAATGGGAACTTTGATCTCTTCCATAAATTTATCCTGTAAGATACTATCCGTTAATCCGGACAGTATCCATTTCCTTTCTGTAATATAAAATCTGAAAAATTTCTCTTATGTTCTGTTTTTATGCGATTCCAAAAAGCTCTTCCAGAGCATGCTCGTCAAGTTTGGAACCGATCACGCACAGACGGCCTGTATATTCCGGTGCGCCCTCACGGATCTCGGTTTCTTCCGGAACCATATCAAAATAGATCCATGTTCCGTCCTCTGCCGGAAGCATTCCTTTTGCACGGAGGATGATACCATATTTGTCAGACTCGGAAAGTGCCTCAAGGATCTTCTCAAGTCCCTCACGTGTGAATTTTTTAATTGTCTCACGGCCCCAGCTTGTGAAGACCTCATCTGCATGATGGTGATGATGGTCATGTCCACAGCCGCACTCACCGTCGTGGTGATGATGGTGCTCATGGTCATGATCATGGCCGCAGCCACACTCGCCGTCATGGTCGTGATGATGATGCTCGTGCTCGTCATGGTCGTGGTCATGGCCGCAGCCGCACTCCTCGTCATGGTGATGATGGTGCTCATGCTCTTCGTGATCATGGTCATGGCCACAGCCGCACTCCTCATCATGGTCGTGGTCATGGTGATGCTCATGCTCCTCGTGATCATGGTCATGACCGCAGCCACACTCGTCATCATGATGATGGTGATGATGCTCATGCTCTTCCTCAAGCATTTCCTGCTCCAGAGATACCGGATGCTCCATAACCTCTACCAGTTTCTTTCCGTCAAGGTTCTCAATCGGAGTTGTGATGATGGCTGCATCTTTATTCAGGCTGCGAAGAAGCTCCAGGGACTCCTGAACTTTCTTCTCAGTTGCGATATCTGTACGGCTCATGATGATGGCGCCTGCATACTGGATCTGATTGTCAAAGAACTCACCGAAGTTCTTCATGTACATCTTGCATTTCTTGGCATCAACAACAGTTGTATAGCTGTTCAGTTTGATGTCAACCTCATCCTGAACACCCTGTACAGCTTTGATAACGTCAGAAAGTTTACCAACTCCGGATGGCTCGATGAGGATTCTGTCCGGGTTGTATTTGGTAACAACTTCTTTCAGGGAAGTACCGAAATCTCCAACCAGTGAGCAGCAGATACATCCGGAATTCATCTCACGGATCTGGATTCCGGCCTCTTTCAGGAAGCCGCCGTCAATACCGATCTCACCAAACTCGTTCTCGATCAGCACGACCTGCTCACCCTGAAATCCGTCTTTCAGAAGTTTTTTGATCAGAGTTGTTTTTCCGGCGCCAAGGAAACCGGAGATAATATCAATTTTTACCATTTTGTATACACTCCTTTTAACGTAGTTTGACCAGGAAGCGTTTATACCCCCTGGTTGTATCCTGTTATGATCATGATTACAGAGAAAAATTCGTGTTTCTTTCTCTGCTATCATTATATCCAATTTGTAAAACAGACATTTATGTTCTGTTTTGCATCCAGATTAAGACAGGGATGTGAAAAGCTCACATCCCTGAAAATCGTTCCTCTTATCAGCCGTTGATCATAAAGTTCATAAGCTTGTCGATATCCTCTTTCTCTGCTGCAACGATCTCAAGTTCCGGGATCTCACCAGCGGAAAAGATGTTTGCAAGAGATACATACTGGGAAAGCTTGGATTTCAGGTTCAGTCTGTCTCCCTCTCCTGTTACAAGCTCTACTCTTCCTTTACAGCTGTCAATTACCTCAAAAAATTTATCGATATCTGTAATATGTGTTACTTTCATTTTCAAAATCTCCTTTCTTAATTAAAGGGCTGTTCTTAACTCTTTCCGTTAGATTATACCCCAGTGTTTTTAAAAAAGCAATCCCCGCCGGGCAAAAACACTTCACAGATATTTCCTGTAAATAACAAATTCCTTTGTCACATTTCTTCAATCTCAACGGTACAGTCTTTTCTTCCTTTGTTCCATTTCATAAGATAAACTTTAAATCCAAGAGAATCTCTGGCAATGGTAAAAGGTTCCTCCCTGAGCACTTCCGACTCTGTTCCCTGTTTTTTCAGTTCTGCCTGTTTTCCCCGGGCTTTTTCCACCAGAACTTTCAACTGTTCATCCGCTTCTTTTCCAAAAGAACGATCTCCGTATCCGGCAGAAGCCTCCTGCAGTTTCCCGGAAAGGCACATTGTCACCTGGATGTGTTTTGTGCAGTGAAGCATTCCTGCCAGCTTCCGTGCTACCCATTTAAACGGAAATCTCCGATAGATTCCAAGCCATCTCACAAAAGTGCGGTCTCCTGCCTCATGTGCAATTTCTTCCATTACCGAAACAGCGCTTTCTGAAGGAATCCACGGATCTTCCCTGGGGACAATATATTTCTCCGGAACAGCCGGATAACAGCAATAATTCAGCGGCGGAAACTCCACCAGTGCAGAAAGTTTCTCCTCCAGAGCATTGCAGCTGTCCCCGCCAATATAATCATATTTGTCACGGAGGATGGCCAGACGGTACTCCAGCTGCCGCAAGTATTCATATCCTTTCACCCAGAAATGACCGATCTGACTGTAATCATAGAGATGTTTTTCCAGAGTCAGGGTTTCAAAAAACAAAGTCACCACCGAATCATCCTGGTGGACCACAAGGATATATTCTCTCCCCTGCCGGCTTAAATCTGCCAGGATCTCGCCCTCGTAATCCGGTTTGTATACACCTGTCATACGGGCATTTCCAAAAACAAGAAAGCTTTCTACCGCATCATTCATAAGATACACAAGACGGATTTCGCCGTTTTTTACATAAGAATCCACTCTGTACATATTGTCATCGGACTTTTCCGCAATTGCTTCCGAAAAAGCACTTTCTGATCCTGCTTTCTGATCCTGCGGATCTTTCTCATCATTCACTGCAACCAGCTCAAACTGATCTTCACCAAGCAGCTCTGCAAGCTTCTGAAAAGCATCTGGCAACTCTTCAAAAGCCTTCTCGGAAACGTATCTCTCCGGCGCTGTTTTTCCCGCAGTATTATTTCCAGTATTCATCAATTACCTCTTTGTTCAGTTTTTCTCCGATGACGATCATGATCTCCTGGCCAAGTTTCGTTGGCTGGATACAGATCTCATGGCGGGTGGCATTCAGCTCCAGCCACTGTCCGTCTTCTTTCTTAAGAAAACCTTTTACGCGTAAAACATCTCCGCAGGACGGGTCGTTCAAGATCTTTTCTGCTGTTTCCCGAAGTTCCTCTTCGCTCTTATGAACATTCATAAAAAACAGGGAATCAAATCCACCGCCTTCTGCATAGGATTCTTTCACATAATCTTCTGCCACATACCTGCAGTTCAAGATCTTTTCCAAATCTTCGTCTGTAAAATCATCCCAGTTTTTATCCATGATTTCGCTGTCCAGACGGCGCTTACACTGGATCTGACCAAGTGCACGGTTGAGATGTTCCTTTGTGCTGTGGATCTCTTCCTCTGTAGCTTCCTGACTCCTGCTCAGAAGTACGCAACCTGCATCTGCCACCTCAGAAGCCAGCAGATAATCCGCTTCCGCAGAAAAATCCTCCGCAAGCTTGGCATCCACAATAGCGATCACATTTCCGATCTCATACCATTTATCCAGCGGTTCTTCATGCAGCGCATCAAAAAATTCATCCACATCAAAGATTCCGGATGGTTCCACGATCACACGGTCATAACCGCACATTCCCATGGCGATCAGTTTTGTCTTAAATCGACGTCTGTGACAGTCCGCATCACATCCACCAGAAACCATCTCCAGCTCACAGTTGTCTCCCATCAGATCCTGAAGCAGCATCATATCCACATTTACTGCCCCGAAATCATTTTCCAGGATACCGATGTTCATGCCTTTTTTCAGAAGATAGGAGGCATATTTTTTTATAAATGTTGTCTTCCCGGATCCGAGAAATCCGGTTATCAGATCAATTTTTATCATATTTCTTCCTTTACTTTATCTCAATAATACTCCTGTCCGGCAGACACCGGACTGTTACCAGTATATAATCTTTTGCCCACAAAGAAAAGAGGCGGCCCTGAAAAATCTTCTCAGAACTGCCTCTTTCCGGCTATTTTACCCTTTTATGATTATGTATGAAGATTACTTTGTAAACAGATCTACCAGATCCTGGCCATCGTCATAGCCCTGATCTTTCAGCTCCTGAACAAACCACTCATCTACGCCGTCTACCGCTTCTTTGAAGGAATCGATATCCATGTCAGCTTTCTCTGTGAAAGTCACACCGTTTTTGTCTGCCCAGCGTGCTTTGATCTCATCATCACTGGAACGGTTGATGTAACGCTCATACTCAACAGCTTTCTGACCACACTCGTCAACAACAGCCTGCTGCTCCGGTGTCAGCGCATCATAAATATCCTGGTTGATGCAGAAGAACAGGCAGTCATAGATTGCATCCCACATGGAGCAATATGGCTGTACCTCCTGTACACTGGCTGCATCGATGGCGGGCAACGGATTCTCCTCGCCCTCTACCGTATTCTGCTGAAGTGCTGTGTAGGTCTCGGACCAGTTCATATTTGTAGCATCTGCCCCCCATCTCTTATAACACTCCATAAGAAGATTAGAGCCTGCTACACGAACCTTCAGATTCTTCATATCATCTACAGATTTTACCTCATGCTTGCTGTTTGTCAACTCACGAAATCCGTTCTCTGCAATACCCATACAGTGAAGTCCGTAGCCGTTAAGGATCTCCTTCAGCTTGTCTCCGGCCTCTCCGTCAAACTTCGCATCTGCATCATCGTAGGAATCATAGATGAACGGCAGGGATACCACATTGAAGCGTGGATCAAATGCAGAATAGATCAGATTGGAATGCATGGAGATCTGTACCGGGTCTCCGTTCATCAATGCCTGGATTCCCTCGGACTGATTTCCGTTTGTCAGCTGATCCGCTGCGTAAATGTTAACCTTGACCTTTCCTCCGGTAGCCTTTTCCATGAGTTCACCGAACTTACGTCCGCCATCAGCCCAGGTACTTGTCTCCGTTGTGGAGCATGCAAAGTTCCAGGTTGTCTCAGGCCAGTTCAGATCACTGTAATCCTCCACGGTATCTACCGAATCCTCTGTAAACAGATCTACAAGATCCTGTGCATCGTCATAGCCTTCACTCTTAAGCTCCTTTACAAACCAGTCGTCGATTCCGTCTACTGCTTTCTTGAAGGAATCGATATCCATATCCTCTTTCTTTGTAAAGGTCACACCGTTGCTCTTCTCCCAGCGGCTCATGATCTCCTCGTCGCCGGAACGGTTGATATAACGCTCATACTCAACAGCCTTCTGGCCTGCCTCATCAACAACCTGCTGCTGTTCCGGTGTCAGGCTGTCATAGATATCCTGGTTGATACAGAAGAACAGACAATCATAGATTGCATCCCACATGGAGCAGTACGGCTGTACCTCCTGTACACTGGCTGCGTCGATCGCAGGCAACGGGTTCTCCTCACCCTCTACCGTATTCTGCTGAAGTGCTGTGTATGTCTCAGACCAGTTCATATTTGTGGCATCTGCCCCCCATCTCTTATAGCATTCCATAAGAAGGTTGGAACCGGCCACACGAACCTTCAGGTTCTTCATGTCGTCTACTGTTTTTACTTCATGCTTGCTGTTTGTCAGCTCACGGAAACCATTCTCTGCGATTCCCATACAATGAAGTCCGTACTCACCAAGGATTTCTTTCAGCTTTTCTCCGGCCTCACCGTCAAATTTTGCATCTGCGTCATCGTAGGAATCATAGATAAACGGCAGGGATACTACATTGAATCTCGGGTCAAATGCAGAGTAGATCAGATTGGAATGCATGGAAATCTGTACCGGGTCTCCGTTCATCAGTGCCTGGATTCCCTCGGACTGATTTCCGTTTGTCAGCTGGTCTGCTGCATAAATATTAACCTTGACTTTTCCGCCGGTTGCTTTTTCCATAAGCTCACCGAATTTACGTCCGCCGTCAGCCCAGGTACTTGTCTCCGTTGTAGAGCATGCGAAGTTCCATGTCATCTCCGGCCAGTCAAGATCACTGTAATCTGCGATGGTATTAAAGGAATCACTTCCGTCTCCGGCATCCTTGGAGCTCTGGCTTCCTGTGTCAGAAGACTGGTCTCCTGTATAGGAGCCCTCTTTTGCAAGCGCCTTCGGAAGAGCTGTGGAAACAGCCGGAATATAAGTGATGATCAGAAGAACTGCAACGGATGCAGCGATCATCGGCATAACTGCTCTGGAGATCTGCTGAAGAGTAACCTCCAGACCTTTTTTGATCTTGATACTGATGGCAACGAAAAGGTTTACACCTACAGGAGGTGTTACCTGTCCGATCGCAAGGTTAACTGTTGCCATAACACCGAATGCTACCACATCATAGCCCAGAGCCTTACATACCGGAAGCATGATCGGTACAAAAATATACATTGCAGAGTTTGCATCAATGAAGCATCCTGCGATCAGGAAAATGATGTTTACGATCAGAAGGAAGGTAAACTGATTATGTGCAATGCCGGCAAGAAGCTCCGATGCCGCATTTGCAATACCAAACTTGGTACATACAAAAGAGAACAGGGAAGCACTCGCTACGATCAGCATGATTCCGCCTGTTGTCTTTGCAGAATCCACAAGAATGTCAAACAGATCTTTGAGCTTAACCTCACGGTAGATCACCATACCAACAAACAGACCGTAAACAACAGATACGGCTGCAGCCTCAGTTGGTGTAAAGATACCGCCGTAAATTCCTCCGAGGATGATAACCGGCATCAGGAATCCCCAGAATGCATCTTTAAATGTATCCCAGCGCTCTTTTGCGGAGGCTTTTTCACGAGATGGCTGGATATTGTGTTTCTTTGCCTCGATCATAACGATGATCACAAGGGCAACACCCATAAGAAGTCCAGGAACGATACCTGCCATAAACATATCTGCGATGGATACACCTGTGATGGAAGCGTATACAACGAATGCGATACTTGGCGGTATGACAATGGCAATGGAACTGGACGTTGCCATCAACGCTGTGGAGAACGGTGCGGAGAAACCGCCCTGCTCAACCATAGCCGGGATCAGTACTGCTCCAAGTGCTGCAACCGTTGCAGGACCGGAACCGGAGATCGCTCCGAAGAAACATGCTACGATAACACATACGATAGCGATACCACCTTTTTTGTGTCCTACGCAGGTGTCTACGAAGTTGATCAATCGTTTGGAAATACCGGCTTTTGCCATGATGTTTCCGGACAGAACAAAGAACGGGATGGCAAGAAGCAGGAATTTACTGATTCCTGAGTACATGTTTGTAGCTACGATGGTCAGTGATGTGCCGGAATAAAGGATGGCACATACAGATGACAGACCCAGGCAGATCGCAATGGGAAGTCCCAGGATCAGGAAAATAAAGAAGGAGATAAATAAGATTGCACTGATCATTTATTTTTCCTCCTTTTCATCATCTTTTTTCAGGCAGAAGTCCAGACAGTACTCAATAAAATGAAGGATCATACAGCCTGCTCCGATCGGTACGAAGGACCAGAAGATCCACTCCGGCCAGTTCAGTACGAAAGTTCTCTTGCCGTTTGCCAGCTGTGTAAGAACTTTGTCCATTCCGTATTTAAACAGGATTGCGGAAAAAACAATGCTGAGAACCGTGATCAGGATCACAGATGGTTTTTCCAGTTTTTTCGGAAGACGGTCTGTAAACAATGTCAGACTTACCAGTCCTCCTTTTTCGCGGCAGGCAAGTGCTGCTGCCAGAAGTGTGATGAGAACGAACACCGCTACAACAAGTTCTTCTGTAAAAGACCATGAGCGGTGGATGACTTTACGGGAAAAAACATTTCCCACAGTCAGCACAAGGATCAGCAGTGTGGAAATGACCAGTACGATTTTTTCTACTGCTGCAAGTGCATTCATGAGTTTTTTGTACACTTTCATACTCTTTCCCCTTTTGTATATTTTTCCGGTTTCAGATCCTTACCGCGTGGTTTAAAATGTTTTGGATAAAAAAAATCCGTCCCCTCTCAGGGACGGATATAAAATTCCGCAACCACCCTGTTTCTCCATTGAAACAAGCACGATTCTGCAACGTACCGGCATACGCGACTTCTGTAACGGGAAGTACCCGTGAAAACCTACTTACTTGTCTGAAACTTTCGGCTTTCCTTCTCAGGGATGATATTCAAGGCAGTTCCGACGCTGCATCACACCAGTCACAGCTCTCTGAAGACGGTTCCTCTGTCTTTACTGATTCCCTTCATGGAATTTACTTCTGTTATGTGTTAACTCTTTAATGAGTTAAACCAATTCTAACTCTGTTTGTTTTGATAGTCAAGTTTTTTTTTCAAAAACTCCTTCAGGCGTTCTTTCCTTCTCCGGCGAAGTACTCCTTCACAAGCTTTACAACCACACCGGAAAGCAGGAATACTGCGATAAGGTTAGGGATTGCCATCAGACCGTTGAAGGTCTCTGCGATACTCCAGAGAAGTCCGAGATCAACAGTTGCGCCGATGATCGCTACCAGAGAGTACAGTACCATAAAAGGCCTGATAGCTTTTTCCTTAAAAAGGAACTCCGCACATCTGGCTCCGTAAAGTCCCCATCCAATGATAGTGGAAAATGCGAAGCAGCACATGGCAACTGCTGTAAAGATGGAAACCCAGTTTCCGTATGTACTGGTAAAACCGCTGATGGTAAGCTCCGCTCCTGCTGCTGCGCCATAACCAACCGGCACCCCGCTGCAGAGGATGACAAGCGCTGTCAGCGTACAGATCACGATCGTGTCCGTGAATACCTCAAAGATCCCGAAAAATCCCTGTTTTACAGGTTTTCTGGTGTCTGCACAGGCATGTGCGATGGAACCGGTACCAAGACCTGCCTCATTGGAAAAAATACCTCTGGAAACACCTTTTTTCATACTCATGAAAAAGCTTCCTACTACGCCGCCTGTCACAGATGCCGGATTAAATGCCCCTCTGATGATAGCGCTGAAAACCCCCGGAACATTTTTCCAGTTGATGATAACTACACCGACGGCAAGAATAATATAAAACAATGCCATAAACGGTACCAGCTTTTCTGTAACCTGGCCGATCCTTTTGATTCCGCCAAGCAGGATCATTGCCACAAGAATCGCAAGGATGATCCCCATAACAAGGTTTACCGTAGAAGTATTGTCTGCAGTGATCACATTGTAATTGATCAGTGCAGAATCAATGGCTGTTGTAATGGTATTAACCTGAGTTGCATTTCCGGTTCCGAAAACAGTGAGCACACCGAAGGCGGAAAACAGATAGGCCAGCCAGTGCCAGTGTTTTTTAAGACCATTCTTAATGTAATACATTGGTCCTCCAACCAGATCTCCGTTGGCATTGGTTTCGCGGAAATGTACTGCAAGTGTTACCTCGGAAAACTTTGTACACATTCCCAGAATTGCGGAAATCCACATCCAGAATACGGCTCCCGGTCCTCCGATGGCGATGGCACCTGCCACACCTGCAATATTTCCGGTTCCCACGGTAGCCGCCAATGCGGTGCAAACAGCCTGAAACGGTGTCAGACTTCCATCGGAAGCTTCTCTTTTCCGAAGCATACGTCCGATAGTGACCTTGATGGCATAGGGGAATTTCCGGATCTGGAGAAAATTCGTGCGGATACTTAAATAAAGACCTACACCAATAATACAGATCATCGCAGGAACGCCCCAGATAAAATTGTTTACAGCAGCATTCACTGATTCAATAACAGATAACATTCTATAATCCTTCCCTTATTTAATTTTGTCTTTTCGGTCAGTACGTTTGTTTGTACAAAAAAGACGATTCTCCAAATTATAGCACATTTTCTGTCGAATGTATAAGAGAAAAGCTTTATAATTTTACTGCGATAAACAAAGGAAGTGAATAAAGCACTCATCTGCGGTCAGTATCATTTTCCTCGTCATCCAGGAATGCAAGCATATATCCCCAGTATTTCTCCAGGATCTTGCCACGGCTTCCGTAGATCTCATGTTTTGTTCCGATCATATGGATATAATCGCAGGTGGTTTTTCCCTGACGGTTGATCTTTCCGGCAAAATTTTTCAGGGCACGGACAGACACCAGATCTTCGGTCTGGGCCTGGATGAGCAGCATTGGTGCCGTATACTTTTTCCAGCCGTAGAGACGCAGATACCAGCTCATCTCTGCGGAAGCCCAGAGCCAGCCATAGGACGGAGACCAGGTCTGGAGTTCTTTGTGCTCTGCGCGGAGATTTTTGTAACGCTCATATCTTGGTTTTGATGTTGCGGAACTTGTCTCAAAAGAACCGCCGCCATCATATGGTTTTTTGCCTGCTACGTATTCTTCATCTTTTCCCAGAATGCACTTCTCCAGAGCGATTCCGGTGGCTGCAGGCCACGGAACATTTCCGGTAAGAGGCCGGATCATCGGGGAGGAAAGAATTACTTTGTGAAACCAGTCCGGCTCCCAGGCTGCCGCAATACCGCCAATGGCGCCTCCCATGGAATGTGCAAAAAGATCCAGTGGCAGATCCGGGTGAGCTTTTTTTATGTAGCGGCATGCTTTCAGGAAATCACGGACATAACGTCTCCAGGTATCGATGTGTACCAGGAACGGATCTGCAGTAAGGCGGTAACTCCGGCCGTGACCACAGTGTTCCGGAATATACACGTGGTAGCCTTCTTTCAGAAAATAGTAAGCCACTTCATCGTATTTCGCTGCGGATTCTGTAAAACCGTGACTGATGACCACCACACCTTTTGGCGCATCAGACAGATACTGCAGCATGTGGATCTTACCTGTGATCCGTTTGTTTTCATTACGAAATGGGTAGTCTGCTCCCGGTACATATAGTTCTCTTCTCCGGGCTGACAGATATGGCTCTACGGTATTTTTCATGGTTTCTTCGTATTCAGTTTCATGTATGATTTGCATATTGATTAAAAACCTCCTTTACTTTTGGTGTATTGCTTTTTTCTCTGCAATTTATGTTTATCCTTTGTAAGATTTTTGAATGATCGTTGATTTCTGTCTTCTTACAGGATAACAGAATTCACTTCTTCCGGCAATATTTTTTAGTCCATTTTGCTCTTTAATTTCTGTTAAAAAATACCCGGACATTTTCGCATGTACCGGGCATTTCTGTTATGATTTCTATTATGATTTCTGTTGTGTCAAGCGAATATTCGCAATCCCGAAAAGGACTTCCCTGATTCGGTTAAAAGAATTTCACAATGTCTTCCACATCTTTACGTTTCGGGCGTGCAGGCTCCTCTGCTGCTTTTCCGATTGCAATCACTGCAACTACGGTCTCTGTTTCCGGAATGGAAAGGATCTCACGGAGCTTATCTCCTGTACGGAGTCCCATGATCACAGTTCCATAACCAAGCTCCCATGCTTTAAGAACCAGGTTCTCATTCTGAAGTCCCAGATCATAGCAGCCCCAGCCATTTCCAAGTTCATTATCCGGTGTACCGTCTTTCTGGAAACCGGAACGGTTCTGTACAAAAGTAGTAATGATCAGAGCCGCATTCTCTGCCTTGGGCTGGTTCATTTCCGGAAGGCATTCTTTGCTGATCTTCTCTACCATATCTTCAGATGTCACACAGTAATATCTTCCTGTCTGGGAGTTCTTCCAGCTTGGTGCTTCCTGTGCCGCCCTGATTATGGTAAGCAGCTCATCTTTTGTGATCTTTCCCTCCGGGCTGTATTTACGGATGGTTCTTCTCTCTTCGATCAGTTTCTGAAATTCCATATTGATCCTCCTCGCCTGGTGATGCAGAATTTGTGTAATTATTATTAAGTTCTGCGGTTATTGGTATGCTGATTTATATGTTCATATTTTTCATGAAATAATTTTAGCACAATACTGTGTTGAAATCAATTTGTACTATGAACAACGCACATACTGTAAACATTGAACACTGCTGTTCGCAAAATCACAAGCTTTCTTCTCAGAATTCCAGCATCTGTCTGGAATCTGCACCCTCCTTCTTAAAATCAGAATTCAGAAACTCAATCTTCTTCGGCTGCACCTTGATCAGGTTCATGGTATGCGGCATTTTTTTCAGCGCATCCAGCGGGATCTTCCGAAACTCTGCCGCTGCATTATACTCATCAGAAAACGGTGCCACAAGCTCTGCCTCTCCTGTCACCTGCATTCCCTTCAGTTTGCCAAAGCCCTCATATTTATCAAAAATGGCCAGACACACATGCTTATTCTTTTCCAGTGCGGCAAACTTCTCGCCGCCTTCGGAAAACATCCAGAATGCACCGTGATGATACGTATACTCGATAGGTGTGCAGCGCACAAACTCTCCCGCACCCGTTGCCAGTGCACAGGTTTTATTAGCCAGGATATACTTTTCCACTTCTTTCTTCAGTTTCGCTTCATCCAGCTTTACACTTTCTGCGTCTTTTTTCTTCCAGTAGGACGCAGCCGCCTCATATTCTTCATGGGAAAGATCTGTTTTTTCCAGAATCTCCTCACATTCATCTTTATCCAGGCACAGTGGGATTCCTGTTACGCTGTTTACATTAAATCCACCGTACCAGGTTCCTGTCACCTCTAGGATATCTCCTACTTTATAGTCGGAAGAATACTCGTCATTCTTTTTGATCACTTTGATCTTTGCCATGTTTTATCCCTCCCATATCTTGGCAATATATCCAAGTTTCACTAATAAATATGATTTTTCCGAAAAAAGTTGTCAATTAACAGACGCTTTATCTTTACGATTTACCACATAAATTCCCACGCAGACAAGGAACAGTGCGATCAGGCTTCCCAGATTAAATGCCTGACGTACTTCTCCCAGGACCAGTGCAGACAAAATCACACTGAACAGCGGATTTACAAATCCAAAAATGGCAACTCTGGATACATCATTCCATGCAAGCAGCACTGACCACAGCGTATAAGCCACAGCGGAAACCATCGCAAGATAAAAAATAATTCCGATTCCTGCTGCATTCACCACTCCCAGATGTCCGCCCATTATTTTTCCGATAAGGAACAGAACAATTCCTCCCATGGTAAACTGTGTTCCGCTGAGTATTACCGGCGACACTTTTCTGGAAAAAATATTAATCAGTACTGTAGACATTCCATAAGAAAACTGCGCGATCAGGATAAATCCTTCTCCCGTAAGCTTAAATCCTACATCCAGGGAATTTCCCATCAGGTTGATCACAACGACGCCTGCAAAACCCAAGATACATCCGATCATCTTTCTTCCTGTCATACGCTCCTTACGGAAAATAAAACAGGATAACAGAATTGCGATAAAGTTTCCAAGGCCTGTGATGATCGCACCTTTTACTCCGGAAGTATGCGCCACTCCGATATAAAAGAAGAAATACTGACACACCGTCTGCGCCAGGCAGACCGGTACTGCATATTTCAGGATCGTCCGGTCCGGGATCATCACTTTCCGTTCACTGATGGACGCAAAGATCAGTACCAGAATCCCTGCCAGTGCAAAACGCACTCCCGCAAAAACGATCTGGCTTGCGGTATCTGCAGAATCCACCTGCATCAGACGATATCCTGTCTTGATCAGCGGGATCGCACTTCCCCAGAGAAGACAGCAGACACAGGCAAGTGCCGCCACCACCCAGGTTTTTGTCAACGTTGTTTTTGTTTGTTCCATTTGTTTATTCTCTCTTTCCCAAAACTTCTTCCATCTGACTTAAGATGGATCTTATTTCATTTATTGCACTGATGCTGACATCTCGAAAATCAATCTTTTTCTCTTTTCCGCGAAGTTCCGATTCATAAGTTCTGGCTTTCTCTTCATCTTTGTCCTTATATCTGGCTTTTCCAATCCACCAGGCATTGGAATCCGCATGATCCGGATATTCCGTACTTCCCTGGATCAGAAAATCCTTCGGCGTTTCTGTCAATGCTGTTTTCAGTTTTTCTGCTTTATTCCGAAATTCTTCCGTTACCTGCGGGTAATGTTCTTTTATATAGAAGAGATTTTTGTGAATGCAGGTGGCACTTTTTTCCATCAGTTTCCGTTCTTCCGGATTCTTAAAATTATCATATTCCCCTGGTTTCACTTCCCAGCCACGGATAGACTTACTCAGTTCCATCAGCCAGTACACATGTCGAGAAACATCATCCGGGAACATGAAATAGGTAGAAAATTCATGATCGATCATCGGCGCAAGGCTGATAATCTCGCCCTCTTTATCACAGAGAAAAGCTACATTCTCATAATGATAATTCTGGTCTCCCTTCAGAACAGAGATCAGTACCTGCATGGCAAGCTGCTCTGCCAGATCTTCGTGTTTCTGGAAAAATTCCGATTCAAAGATGTCCCGGTAATCGTAAAACATCTGGCAATAGTTTACATAATTATCTATGTCGACTTTTTTATCCGGATATTTTCGGAAAAACTCCAGAAGATTCTGAAGGGACTCTCCCTCCTTATATGCCACAGGAACTGCGGTTCCATAATCAAGATATTTCTCATTTACTTCCTCATAACCTTCACAGGTCGCCAGCTCGTACTGAGGCGCAGGCATAAAATATTTATTGATGACCGTTGACCAGAATACCTCTGCATAAGCATATAGTGGTGTCGAAAATGGCTTGGATTTCGTCAGTGGTTTAAAGATCATGTTCCCTGGAAATATGGGGAAATGCTTTTCCCCGCTTACCACACCTACTGCTTCAGCTTTAAGGTTTCCAATGCGGTCTTTGTATTGATAATGTGTAACTTTATAACACATAGCAGTCATATCGTATTGCTTTCCCCTTCAATGTATAAGACGGTTCCCGACCGGCAAGACATTCACTTTTCAGCGGACGTTTGACAATGATCTTATCCGGATTCGCCTTGATCGCTGCATCAAAAAGATCCGTTTCCTCAGAACACGGTGGTTCCAGTTTCTGGATCAGCTGAAGTTTCTTATTGATCAGGCTGGATTTCTGTCTTGCCGGAAACATAGGGTCCAGATAGATCACGTCCACCGGATCAAGAAGTTTTGACATGCATTCCACACTGTTTCCTTCGATCACTTTCATACGACTGGCAATGTCTTTCAGATCTATATTTTTCTTCGCACGGCGAATCGCATCTTTCAGAAGAGCTGCGATCACCGGATTCTGCTCATACAAAGTAACTTCATACCCCTGAGCAGCCAGAAGAAAGGCATCTTCCCCCATTCCGGCTGTGGCATCAATGGCCTTCCTGCCCTCTTTATCAGACTTGGCAGCTTTCACCAGCATCTCATGCTGCAGCCGTCCATTGGTCACTCTGTGCAGCATAGACTCTACGAAATCCCCCTGATAGGTCAAACCAAATCCCGACAGAGATACCCCTTTAGAATCAAACCGGACAGTAAGATAATCCCCCGGCTTATCCTGAATCGGCGCATCCGTCCTCCTGGCAAAAGACTCTGCCTGATCCCTTTGTCCACCCTTTCCAAGGCAGACTACGATTTTATTGTTCATTTTTGTTGTTCTCACTTCCATGGTTGTTTGTGGTAATCCTGAAGATATAAGTATAACATAGTATTACCAAAACATCGTATCATTTTTTTGAGAATGTCACATCATTTCTTAATGTTCCTCCACGACAAACGCATGAATGGTTAGCAACTGCAAATTCTATTTTTTTCTACTTTTT
>ERZ773229.443-NODE-443-length-37110-cov-6.084280_pt1 | contig 37110 bp, 55 predicted proteins | sample MGYA00580992_ERZ773229 | MGnify/ENA primary metagenome ERZ773229 (study PRJEB29015, sample SAMEA2737795) | human gut metagenome | biome: human gut; feature: human-associated habitat; material: faeces | place: China | collected 2012 ... | reverse complement strand
GGAAATCCTCGACCGGGTAGACATGGTGCACTGTCGTCGCGGTTTCGTTTCGGCCATAGCGGCCAGCCTCGCGGCACTTGTAGCCGTCGCGCCGCAGGATTGCATCCCGCAGGCGCAGCCATCGCTTGCTCTTGTAGTCCGTCTGGGATCACCGCCCTTTCATCCAGCATCGCAGATAAAGCAAAAGCGCCATGACCTCACGACGGAGATCATGGCGCTCATGCCATCCGGCTATCACCTCGGCTGCAAAACAAAAGCGCCAAACGATCTACCGTTCACACGGTCAAATCATTTGGCGCAGGCGCTGGCGCAAAGGCTCTGGCTCAGGCTCATATTCACGTTTACGACGGACTCGCGTCTGCACACCTTGCAGTACAGCGGGAAGTCTGTCAGCGTTGTCGTCGGCAGCACACGCTGCTGCGTCGGCCGTCCGCACAGCGGGCAGATCAGCTTGCCGCCTGCTGACACTAATAGTATATCATGCGCGTTTTTGCTTTGCAAGACTTTTGTTCCACCTTTCTGATTATTTATAGGTTGTTTCAAGGGAAAATTGTAAATGCAATGTTCAGTTTTCCGGGATTTCATAGTCGTACAGCACGTAGCTTCCGAAGCTGTTGTCGATGCGCTCCGGGAACTTCTCGCCCTCGAACGGGACAGCTTTGTCCGGCGGCGAATAGTGCGCGCCCGGCGGCAGCTCGACGTCCAGCCGTTCCGGCTTGATGAGGCCCTTGCTTGGCGTCCACATCCGCTGCCCGACGCGGAGCTTCCCGGTTTTCCTCGGCTCCTTGGTAAGATACCTCGCCACCTTGCGGTAGCCGCCGAAGTCCTCAATCGTCCGGGTATCGACCGATCCCTTCTGCCAGAAGCAGCGGAGCAGCATCTCGTCGCCGTCCGCCCGCTGGATCACGAAATGATGGTGGATGCGGTGATCGCCGTGTATACCCTCCATGACATAGACATATCCGAACGGCAGTGCCCTTACCCGGCGCGCCTCTCGCACCTTGCGGAAGTAGGCCGGTGCATTTTTGCGCGCTGCCTCATAATTCGGCGGCAGGTGCTCGTCATCATAAGTGAGTGTCACAAACCAGTCTTGCGGGCTGAAGTTTGCATACAATAAGAACTCAAGACGCATACATGCGGTTTTAATGTTGACGGCCTCCTGAACGAGGCTGGTTTCAAATTGCTTTGCCGCACGGCCACCGGTCCTCGGTGGCCGCGATGCAAGCTCAATTGCGCGAACGCGGTTGCCCGCGCGCAGTTCAATCACCCTGTTGATTCGGCATCAGCTCCATTCTGTGGTATTCATTCATGTGCTGCAAGGCTGCGTTCTCCTCATCGCAGAAAGCAATGTCGCCGAGAAGGACACGTCGAACGCCGTCCGGGAATTCTACAACTGCCGCCACACCGCCGAGGAGCGTATCGTCCCAGCGATGAAAATATCCAAGCTCGTGGCCAACCTTGCAGAGCCGCCGCTCCTGTTTGACTACGAACTCGATCTCTCTTGGCGTCACAGTCCAGTCCCTCCTTTGATTTCGTTTATAGCCTGCGCCAATCGGGACATTGCACAGCGCGCGGCGGCGGCCACGGCTGACAGCCGCGCGAAGGCTAAAGCGCTATCTCGCAGACGGTGAGCCAATGTAATGCGGATGTAATGACTCTCATTGCTATGCCCGGGAGGCTTTGCGCGCATAAGAGAATTTGCACAGTTCCGGCTGCACCCACGCGCCATCAGTAGCTTAACGGCTCTTTTTCTCGTCATTTCTTCGCTCCTTTCCCGTATTTCAGTTTCCTCACCCATTCGTTTCGTTCGCGGAACGGCACGAACTCCTCGCCGCAGAGCGGCTTCAGAACGCGGTCAATCTGCTCCTGCGCATAGTCGGACTCCGGCTCGTTTCGCCACGCATGTCCAAACTCACGATAAAGCTGTGCCACACCGTGTGCTGTGCGCCGCATCCGCCCTGGGCCGAAGCCCTCCTGCGCCAGCGCGAGCATCCACAGATCTGTCGCTGCCTGGAACCCGGCGTTAAACCCAATGTCCAGATTCGTCTGAGCAAGCTGCTCCAGCTTCTGCATGTAGCTCATGTCGTGCCCTCCGTGAAATTTTTGGTCACCATCGGGAACGGATATGTGTACGGCTTGCACTCCGGGATATCGATCCATTCCCATTGGTTGTCGCGGTAGATCAGAAATATTTCCGCCTCCGGCTGGACGGCATACACCGTGAACACGCCACCAGATAAAAGCTCAACCTGAAACATCGTTTTCACCTCCATCCTTTCTCACGCCTCGGCTGCAAAAAGCGTCCGGCAGCGTCGCAGATAAGCCAATCAAATGATCTTTTAATCCGCTCGCGTTTTTCGCGCACATATCGCGGCCCAGTACAACGTAATGCTTGGCACAATCCCTGCACCGCACCACCTCCGCAACGTCGGCGGCGGGCAGCTTCCTGATTTCTGCAAACGCCGCAGCGTAATCCCCGCACGTCCGCGTTGTAATTTCCAACGCCGCTTCGCGGCTGATATAATCACCCGCCATGCCGCACCTCCACGCCTGCCATTTCAAGCAACTCGTAAATGTCCGTTTCATCGCTGTTCGCGAGGAAATCGTCATTTTCGTCGTAGTAGTTGTACGCTGTGTATGCGCGGGCTTGGATTCCTGCGTATTCCTCGAGCAACTTATTTGCCCCCGCGATTCCAAATGTGCAAGCATCCTCCAGCTCTTCCATCTGTGATTTCGTGATAAACTTAGCCATCCTTCTTGCCCTCCAATCTGTTCAAAGTAAAACTTGATCGGTTTCTCGTGCTCGATAACGTTGCCGTAGGCAACTCCCACCTTGTAGATGTAGTTCTCCCTGAGTTTGCGCGGAATCTCCTCGATATAGCGCCGGAATGTCTCCAGCGTGTTTGCCCGCTTGTAGTGGTTACACATCCGGCAGGCAGGCATGAGGTTTGAAATATCGTCCGTTCCGGCTTCTTCAATGCCCCATGCCCGCAGTGGTAGGAAATGATCGACCTGCATATCCTTGTAAGCGATTTCTCGCCCACAATACGCACAGTGGCCGTCATACTTCGCATAGACCGCTTCACGTTTTTTCTTACTGAAACTCACTTCGCATCCTCCATTTCCGCCAGCGCCTTTTCCGCCTCTTCGCGGGTTAAAAATACGGTTTTGCCGATATTAAAAACGTCTTGCAGCAGGAAGGCGTCCGGCTCAATGTATGGCTTGCTTTTATCCGGATATGTTTCAAATGTCCGCTTTATTCTCCACACTGTATCCCCCACTTTGCACGGCAGCACGACCACGCGCCCCTCTTTGTCAGCCACATGCAGGTTGTGTGCTCGCTCAATTCTGGATGTGTCATTGTCAAAAGCTGCTTCGACGACTTCTTTCATCCAAGAAACCTTTTCAGGGCTTAACCCTGTGTCCTCGTAGGCCGCAAGGCGCTCACACACCGCTGTTTCAAACGGGCAATCCTCGATTTTGCACCCGCTGCCGTAGCACGGTTCTTTAAAGCAGCGCGGGTAATAGGCATGACGGGTTTGTTCGTCATTCCATTCAGTCAGTCGTTCCATAGTTCTTCCTCCACATACCGCCAGCTCTGCGGTGGGCGGGTGATTGGCACCGGTTCTGCCCCGAATTTTGTCTCCCGCAGACCGGTAAACTCCCACAGATCGCGCGGAGTATCGTAAATCTTGAGGTTGGATATGTGCCAGCCGAAGGTAATTTTGCTGATCTCATCGCACAGAAATTCCCCGATGACTTTGCCGTTTCCGCATTTGTAGATGTAGCACTTAAACGGTGGGTTCATCTTCGGGCGCGTCTTGCGCACCTCGATAGTTTTCTGCCCGTTTATGATCTTCTCACACCACTCCGGGCGAATGCTGATTAAAACAGCTTTACTCATGCTTGTCTCCTACTCCATAATCCCGAGTTTGTCTATCGTTTCCACGTAGCAACTTTGGCAGATATAGCAAAGCGTTTTTTCTAGGCTATATGGCTTTCTTACCAGAACGCATATGCTATTCTTTTTGAGCCGCTCACGCCCGCATTTTACGCATTGGCAAATAAACCTTTCGTCGGCTCTAACGCAGTTGCACTCTGCATCATAGATTCCCATTCGTTTAACCCTCCGGCGCTTCCGGCAGCGTCCTCCAGTGAGTAATCAAGTTCTGCGGTACGTCCCAGTTATTGCACGTCCATCCGTCGCTCGGAAAGTAGCTGGCCATATCTACAATCGGGCCGAACGTATCCCGAAAAGCAACGAGATACTTCTTGAGACGGTCTATTGGCAGTCTTTCCTCCACGCTGATCCACTGCGGCACCTTCTCCCGCAGCGCCTTGACCAGTTCGTTGGGGTTCATCTCCATGCTTTCTGCTCCTTTCCAGTTCCCGTGCCGCGCAGAGGCGAACCATCGCGCAGCTATACGCTGACTGCGTGCTGTTGTGCCGATACGGGCACAGAAGGTTATAACATTCCGTCCAAGGAGATGGCGGCGGGAGTGTCCGCCGCTTCTTTTTTGCCATCATGCCGCCCCCGCTTCCGTCTGGCCGGTTCCGCGGCCAGCTCCGCCGCCCTGACCTGCCGGAAGGCCGGGAGCAGGATCTCCGTCTCCCAGCGGTCCACGAAATCAAGCACCCGCTGTGGGATGGTCAGACGCTCGCCGGGCGCCCACTCGTTGCCGTAACCGTGGAGCTGAATTCGCGTCGGCTTGTCTTTTGTGACACTGATGTTGAGTGTGAACCAGCTCCGTTCCGGCCGGCGTGCATGGCGCACAAACAAAATCAGATTGCCGGTCAGGTGCTGCTTGCCGTAGCCGCCGACGCAGTGATGCAGGACGTGTCCCTCGCGCACCAGATCGCCGTTGCAGCGCGGAAGACGGATGCAGATCTCTCCGTCCGACCATTCCAGCGCCGCCCACTTCTTTGCGACCGCGAGGAAGTTCGCAATGCTGTCTTTGTCCTCCCGCTGTTTTTTCGCGGCGAAGATCCGGTCGTGCGCGGCGCGCAGGTCGCGCGGCCACAGTTCCTCCTGACTGGGATCGTTGACCTGCTCATCCAGCTCCTTGCGGTAGTCGATCAGCAGGCCGAATCCGTTCCGGCGCGGGAGTCCGTGCTTTTCGAGCTGCTTTTCGAGGTATGCCTCCCACTTCGGCAGCGGTTCGAAATCATATCCGTCCGTGACCTTGCCCACATAGCGGCTGACGTTCTCCTTCCCGAACTTCTTGAGCAGCCGGTCAAACTCGCCCGCACACCCGGTGCCCCAGAGACCGAAGTTGACGCCCTCCATCCAGAGCGCGGCGATGTCTGCCGTCCAGCGCCATCCGCCGCAGGCGGCGACCTCTTCTTTTGTGAAATGCAGCATCTCCCGCGGCTTTTTGAAGTTCCAGTCCGCAAGGTCTCCGACCTCCACGGTCGTCTTGCGGAACCCGTAGTTCGCGGACTGGTTGACGCAGTCGTCGATCCGCCCGACGATCATGTGGGCCATGCCGCATTTCATCAGGTTCTCGGTTGCCGGGCGCTTCATCCAGAGTTCCAGATACACGACCGGCCACTCGCCGCCGGCACGGATGTATTCGGCCAGCCCCGTTTTTTCGGCGGTCGATCCGGCCAGTTCCGGCAGGTCTTTCCACATCGCGACGCCGAATTTACGCAAGGGTGTAGCCTCGTGACTGTAATACTTGATCTGATACGGGTCATCCCGGCTGTTGACCAGCCGCCAGCCCGGCAGGCTGTTCATGCCGCCGTAGGCGTTGACCGTCTCGTGCATGTACCGTTTCATGTGGCCATTGGGCAGCAGCACCATCGCGCCGAATGGCCGGACGTCAATGTCCCACACCCCGAACTCATCAACGCGCCGGGACACGATCCAGCTCATGGCGACCGCGAGATCTCCGACGCGCTCGATGCTGCCGGCCATCAGCTGATAGGTGCGTCCGTTGCGCAGCTTTTTCCGATGCACCGGATGCACGGAGGCGCCGCACAGCGGGCAGTAGAGATCGTCGTGTTCGTCCGTCCAGCCAACCACATCCGTGCTTTCTTTGTCCGGGATGCCAGGCCACGCGCTTCCGTCGTCTCCGACGACCATCGCCACGCCGCCGCCCTTGATCCATCCGGCCCAGAAGTCCTCGCGGCAAGCCGTGCAAGTGCATCTCGCACCCCAGCGGCCCCGCGCGGGTTCGTCGAGCCACCATTGGGGAGCATCCTCATCCGGGTAATACGATTCGCGGGCGTAGATCAGCAGCTCACCGCCAAGGTCGCTGTCGATGTAGTCCGATACCACAGCCTGAAGCATCCCGCCGCGCGGCTTCGTGGGAAGCCGGTTCGCCAAATCTTCCAAAATATCCATGCCGCGCCTCCTCAGAAGTAATCTTCGAGGTTCAGCACGACGCCCTCCTCGGAGGACGCCGCGCCAAGCTCGGCGATGCCGTAAAACTCGCGGATGATCTTTTCCGCTTCGGCCGGAATGACGCACGCAAAGTTTCCGGTTTTGTGCGCATCGGCGAATGCCTTGATCTTCTTTTCGCAGTCCGCGAGGCTCATGCCCTTTGCGTCGAGGTCGCGGCTGACGATCTCCTGCGCTGCGGGATCGTGCCGAATGATGTTGGCCAGCTGCTCGCCGACCATCCAGACCGCTGTGCGCTGCGCCGGCTGCTGCGCGCGGATCTTCTCAAATACATCCATCCGTCACGCCTCCTTTTCGACCAGCGCCGACATCTTGGCCAGCGCGTCCCGGCTGAACCGGGCCAGCTTCGCGGCCTTCTCCGCGTCGCGAGTCTTGACCTTCTGCATCAGGCCGCAGGCGCGGTTGAAGTTTTCCTGCACCGCCTGAAAGAAGCTCTGAAAGACGGCAATGTCTGCGTCAGACTGGATCGCCCCTGCCTTCTGAAGCTTCTCAGCATTGGCCTTTGCGGCTGCTAGCTCGGCCTGAAGCGTCTCGACGCGGCGCGTCAGGTCATCTGCACGACCCGTGCTGTTTTTCAGGTCTGCCATGGCCTTCGCAGCTTCGGCCTGAAGCTCTGCCTGCTTCTTCTCGGCCTCCTTGCGGCGCTTTTCCAGCGCAGCGACGTCGGCCTTGTGCTTTTTCTCCGCCTCGGCCAGCGCATCCGCAACGGCCTTTTCGATCTCCGCCGGGTCTGCCGCCTGCACGGCGACCTCGACCGGCCGGTTTTCCAGTTCCGTGATCTTCGCGGCCTGCGCGTCGGTGCGCTCCCTGAGCGCTGCCGTTTTTTCTTTCTCCGCATCGAGGGCGAAGGTGACGTCGGCCAGCTTCAGCGCCGCGCCCTCACTGGCCGCGCGCTCGGCCTCCAGCTGGCGCCGTGCCTCGTCGCGCTCCCGAATGGCCTGTTCCAGCTCGCGGGCGGAAAGATTCTCCGCATCGACCGCCTCGGCGAACTCTTCGCGCTCTTCGGCGGGCACCGCGAGCAGCTGTAAAGCGTTCGACACGCTCAAATTTCCCAACGTTGGGAAATTTGAATTGTTTCCATATTCCTTGGCAATCTGCATAAATCTCGCAGCGGAAGATTTTGAAAACTCCGTTTCGTTTTTCAGGAAATCCAGCCAGCCGCCGTGCCCGACCATAGCCTTTGCCTCGGCAAGGCGCTTGCCGATCTCCACACCGAACCAGACCGTCATGCACTTGGCCTGATGGGACAGATAGCGGATCTCGCTTCCGATGGTCTCCGCCGTCCGCGGCCCTGTTTCCGGCAGCGTCATATCTTTCGGTGTAGGTGCGGCGTCCTGCAAAATACGGCTCACGTCAAATGCCATCGCACACGCCTCCCTTCACGTCCTCCATCGTCATCTGCGGCTCCAGCAGCTCCTGGACGAAATTGCGGTAATCATACCCCGCCGCGCTGTACGGCGACGAGACGAGGATCGGCACCTGCTTAAACGTCATCTCGTCCACCTTGTCGGTGCGCCGGATAACCGTCTGGAAAACAGGCAGCACGCCGGACTCCCGCAGCTTCGCTTCCGCCTCCAGCACAACCGGCACATTGCGCCACATCGTGATGAGCGCGCCTGCAATGCGGATATTGCCGTTGATGCGGCGAATGTTGTCGATCTGGCGGCTGACATTTGCGAGTCCACGCAGGCTGAATGCATCCAGTTTGATCGGGATGATTACCTCATCCGAGGCCAGCAGTGCCGCCGCGCTGGCGGCATTAAACGCAGGCGGGCAGTCAAAAATCACGTAGTCATACGCATCGTCCTCCCGGATGCAGCGGCACATATCGGCCAGCACCCGTCCGCGCACGCGCCTGTCCGCGATGTGCGACATGTCCAGATCCATAAGCCCGTCCGACGCGGGGATCATGTCCAGATCGCTGTACGACGTTGGCGTGATGTTCTCGGCGTAATACGGCTCGCACTCGCCCAGCAGCACGGCGTCCAGAGTGACGTCGTATTCCGTCGGCGCAAGGCCGAAAAACTCGGTAGCGTTGCACTGGCTGTCGCAGTCGATCAGTAGCACCCGCTGTTTGTGCTCCGACGCCAGAATGTGTGCCATATTGACGGCGGTCACGGTCTTCCCGACGCCGCCCTTGAGATTCAAAATTGCAATTGCTTTCATGATTTCGTCCTTTCGTCAAAATGGGATAGGGAAGTCGCTCGGAAGCTCGTCAAATCCGATCTGCGCAGCCTCCTCCGCAGGCGTCTGCTTCGGAGGCGTCCAATCGCGGCGCGACTCCATGAAAGTCTGCGTCTCGCCGTTGAATCGCAGATAAAACGAATTCCCAGCGATTCCGGTTTTGTTTTTCGCAACTGTAACAACGCGATCACAGTCCACGATTTTCTGGTTTTCGCGGAAGAGCAGCAAAATGAAGTCCGCGTCCTGCTCGATCTGACCGGAACTGCGCAGGCTTGACATCGTGGGTGGTGGGATTTTGCCGGTCTTTTTGTTTGGCTCCGGCCGTCCGAGCTGGGACAGCGCGATGATTGTTGGCCCGCCCTGACGCCCGAACTGCTTGAGCGCCCGCGAAACGGCAGTGACACGTGCGTACTCCTGATTGCCCCACGGCGTTTTGTCCGATGCCTCAATCAGCTGCAAATAGTCGATGTAGATCACGTCGTAGTGCTTTGCCATCGAGTACATTCGGATATCCCCGGCCGTCATGCCTGCCGCCTCGATCAGATCGAGGTTGCGGCCGCCGAAATCAGCACTGATTGCCGCCAGAGTATCCCAGTCATGGTCGTTCATGGCATTCAGCTGAATTTTCGGCAAGCCGATCTGCGCCGCCGCGGAGATCATTGCGTCTGCCAGCTTTTCGCAGTCCGTCTCAAAGCTGAAAAAGCCGACTTTCTTCGTCTTTGCCTGCTCGCGGGCGGTCGCTAGCGCGAGTGTCGTTTTGCCGTCCGAGGGGTATCCGCCGATGATGCCAAAGTCGCCGCGCATCGTGCGCAGGTGGTCGTTGAGCTTCTCAAATTTCCACGGCAGATAGACAGGCTTTACCGCCGGGTCGTGCCGTTTGTAAAAATCGGTCAGTGCATCCTGCATCGTCATGGTACGCACGCCCGGCCGGTCCACCATGACAGCGTTTATGCGGTCAAGCATTTGCCGGATGTCGTCCTCATTGTCAGCGGTCAGGATCTCCGAGGCTGCTTCCTGCATCAGGCGAATTCGCGCCTGCCGTCTCAGATCGGCGATGTACGCCTTAATGTTGGCCGCCGTCGGCGTCAGCTCAATGATCTGCCTGAGCAGATCCGTGTAGTCCTCGCCAATCTGTCCAAGGACCGTAACAGCGTCAACCGGACGGCAGACTTGGAACAGCCCGCGCATTGCCTCGAAGATTGTGCGGTATGAGCTATCGAAATATTCTGGCTTGAGGGCCTGAAGCGCGATGCCGACGGTGCGGTCGTCGATCAGCATCGAGCCGATGACACCAAGCTGAGCATTCAAGAGAGCTTCTCTGCTTGCAGCCATCACACAAACCTCAGACCGCTGGTGTCAATAGCCCCGGTCGGCTCAGATGCCTGCACAGGAGCGGCCTCGGTGATCTCGCGCTTCTCGTCGGTCCAGCGCTGCTGGTTAAGGTACGTCGATGCATGGGGGATACCGATTCCGGCCTGCCACTCCGGCGACGCCTTCTGCAAGGTCAAGGCCCGGCCAATGCGCAGGATTAGTTCGTCGCTAGGCTGGAGCCTGTCCCATGCTCGGATTGCAGCTTGTCGCCCTTCACCTCTGGGGTAGAATTTCCAGAAGCCTTCGAAGCGTTCAGGCTTCCATTCTGCGGTTGATTTCGTGCGCCGCCCCCTTGGGGGGCTTTTAGGGGGTAATATATTATTATCTAATACATTACTCATCGCTTTTTTTGCCGATAAGGGGTCGGTTTTTTTGCCGATAAGCTTATCGGCATTTTTGCCGGTAAGGGGTGGCGCTTGCAGCACCTGATAGATGCTGCGGACAGGATGTCCATCCTTCGGATCAGGGGCATACCGGACTTCAATGTGGCCGGCCTTTTCAAGCGCCTTGATAAGGCGGCTGACCGAATCCTCGGATAGTTTGTTTGGCCCAGCAAGCTGCGCATTGGTTGCGGTGCAGCACCCGCCCTCGCCGGTGTAGCCGGTCATCGTGGAGATCTGCCCATAAAGCAGCTTCGCGTTGGCAGGAATGGAATCGTCATACAGAACAGTCGCAGGCACGACAGCCCAGAAAGCCCGAAAATCTTCGTTCAAAACTTTTCACCTCCCACCCTTGCATTTTTGCGAAACTGGTGATATACTGAATATGCTTTCGTGATTCCGTTTTCGGAATCGACCGTCCGGTTGTTCGCAGCAGCCGGGCGGTTCTTTTTATGCTCATTTTTCCGCATGGCTGGCACCCTCCGCGTAGCGCAGCGTATACGCCGCACCGATGATATCATTCAGTTCGCGCACGATCTCGTCGTAGGTCGGGCGCTCTTTTTCGTCAATCGCGCCGTCCTCGGCGATCTGAAGCAGCTGCTTGTCGCGGTTCCGGTCGGCAAAGCGAATAATGCGGTTGACCAGCCGGATCACAGCCAGCGGCAGCGGCTGGCGTTCGGTATCGGGCAGCACGCCCAGGCAGTCCGAAGTCTGGCGCAGGTGCTTGTACGCATACCACGATTCGCCGCACAGATCTACCATCAGACAGACGTGATAGTTTGACGGGATGCGGATATCGCGTTCCCAGCCCTTGACCGTATCGACGGATACATGAAGAGCCTCTGCCCACTGCTCCTGACTCAGATGCGCAGCATTCCTGCACGCCCGGCAGATATTTGTGTATTCCTGTTCCATGTCTTTTTCTCCAATTCTGTGGGATAATGTTATCAGGCGGACTGCGGCAGCTGCTGCGGCGTGATGCCGTTCAGCTCGCGCCAGCGCCGGATGATCGCCAGATCGTCTGCGTCCGTCACAAATCGGGTTTCCTTCTCCTCCATCTCTCTCATCTCCTCAATAGGGGTAGGTGATCGCTTCGCGTACCGACTCAATGGGGATGTGCAGGCCGCGCATCAGGCGCAGCGTCTTGTCCATATATGCGGTCGGCGACTCGAAAATCTTGTACAGGGTGTTCGTACAGCAGCCCGCATAGCGGCATGCCGTCGCAACCGGCACCGACTGCGCGGCCATCTCGCCGCGGATCATTGCCGTCAGCCGGTAATCCGTCGTGCGCTCGACTCTTAGCTTTGGCATGGGTTTTCCTCCTTTCAGATCATTCCGAGGATGCGGAGCATCCTCACGATGCACAGGATTCCGACGATCGAGCTGATGACCAGCCGCCGCAGGAAGCTCCTGTTTTCACGTTCTTCTCGGCTCAAGCGGTTGCCTCCTTCTTTGACTTCCTTTCGCCTCTATGCTAAGATGCAGGCGAAAGGGGGTGTGAAAATGCAATTTCCGAATTTCCACGAGTTCGAGCCATATCTCCGCTCGATTGAGCATGAAGTTGGCCAAAACGCAAGCAAACTCGTGATCTACCAACTTGAGGACAAGACGCCGGAGTCCGTTTCCGCGTTTGCCTCTGACGTTGCTGGTCAAACGTTGGCAGTTGCGAACAAAATGGCTATTGCGTACCTTGCGGCCTATCATCAGTTTCTTTCGGATTATTTCGAGAATCGAGAATCTGACTGATTTGGTCGAAATCGACCGGCTGAGGAGATACCTCCACGCGGACGCTGCGTTGCGCGTGGAGCTTCTCCAGCGCGGCGACTCGCCTCTCCAGTTGTCGGAGTTTTCTGTTGTTTCGCATTGCACCCTCCTACGCAGTTTTTTCCGGCGGCGCGTACAGCTCATCGATGGTGCAGCTCAGCGCCTTTGCTAGATCCGGCAACTGAGAGGCGCGCGGCATCTTTTCCCCAGATTCCCACGCCGAAATTGCCGACTGTACAACGCCAAGCCGCTCGGCAAGCTCCTTCTGGGACATCCCTGCGGCAAGTCGGAGCGTTTTCAATCCTTTCGTGATAATCGCCTCCTTTGTTTTATCTCTGTATGAGATACTAACACACAGTTAAAATTTTGTCAATCTCTTTTTGAGATATTTTTAAAAAAACATTTTACTTAACAATCTCTGCGCGTGATAATGTAAATGGGTGGTATTTATGAGATTACGAGAACTCCGAAAAGAAGCAGGACTATCGCAGAAAGACTTTGCGAAAGAGTTCGGTGCTGCCCAGAACACTGTGTCGCAGTGGGAAACAGGCACTCGCAGAATCGATGACGAAACGCTATGCAGGATTGCAGCATACTTTGACGTAAGCATCGACTATTTGCTTGAACGGACGAACGAAAAGAAAAGCCTCGCCAACAACGTCAGCGAGGCCAAGCGTGAAATGATAGCATTGATCGATCAGTTGTCAGACGAGCAGGTGACTAAGCTGTTGCAGATAGCAAACGCAGCGCTTGATCTATAAACCACTGGAACTGTTCATCTGTCATGGCGGCAATTTTCTCTTTCAGCTCTTCTCTTTCAGTTTCCATCCCGCGGCGTCCTTTCTTTTTGTTTTTGATGTATTTATAGCTTAAAGCAGATGACCTCAAATGACAAGACCACCGTTGCACGGATATATGCAACGATTTTTGTGAATGTCCAATTCCTTTTCCGTCGCGTTTTTCAGCATCTTCTTGATTTCTTCTAACAGCTCGATCCTTTCCATTTGCCCCGATTCCTCCATCCTTTCACAAATTCCGCGTTCATTTTTCGTTCATACTTCCATCTTGCACCAAATGTAATTCTGTCGTAGTCTATATTTATAGCAATTTATTATTCTGATTCTGTTGGGAGGATTTACGATGTTTTGCAATAAATGTGGTAAGGAGATAGCCGACGAGGCGCTGATTTGTCCTTATTGCGGCTGCGGCACCGTCAACTATATCCGAGATCAGGCCAAGACAGAGGCCCGCGCCTCTGTGCAGGCTGCGCCGCAGCCTCTCCCAAAAAAGCGCTCTGTTGCGCTGCTCCTTTGCTTGTTCCTCGGCTGTTTGGGGGCGCACCGTTTTTATGTCGGCAAAATTGGCACTGGTATCCTCTGGCTCTGCACTCTCGGCTTTGGCGGTATCGGCGCTTTGATCGATTTGATTATGATTATTGATAACAAGTTTACCGACTCTTTCGGCGCGGCGCTCTACGACGAGTACACCGCCAATATGACTCAGGAGGAGTACGACGCCGCTGCCGCCGGCCCCCGCAAGGTACGCAAAATCGTCCTCATTGTTGCAGTCGCGCTTTGCCTCCTGTGCTTGCTCGTGCTCCGCGTTATCCCTGGTATCCTCGATTTGATTTACGCTTAAGATTTGCCCGCGCCGGGTGCCGAAATCCGGCACGGGTCTTGGTTCCTGCAAGCGATTGGGAGCCGCCTGTAGCTCAACCATACGCTTTCACCAATGGTTGTGTCCAGCCCTTTCCATGGTTTTCTCCGCCCCAATCATGTGTTTTTGGAGTGATTTTCTTGGAAAAAATGTTATGGCAGCTCTGCCGCGAAGCAAAGGAGGCGTTGCATCTCACAAACCAGGCCATTGCCGACCGCGCCGGCCTCGCCCTGAATACGGTTTCTCAGTACCTGCGCGGCGAATCAAAAAGCGCCTCTGTCTACACCGTCGGCCCGATCTGCTATGCCCTCGGCATCGATTTGAACGCATACTTCGGCATCTCGCCGCCCGCTCCGGAATCCGTTTCCGAGCTGCTTCGGCTGGAAAACAAAAGCCTCCGCATCCAGCGCGAGCATCTGCAGAAATCCCTGCGTATGCACCGGCTTGTGACGCTTATCCTGCTCAGCATCGTCGCGCTTTGCGCTTTTGCTCTGGTGGTGGATATCCTGAGCCCAACCCTCGGTTGGTTCCGTGCATAAAAAAATAGCCGCCCCGGCGCACTGCCGGAGCGGTATTCTGTATCCCTTGGAGGTGTCCCCATGAAAGTCCCCGAGCCTCGCAAACTGAAATCCGGCACATGGTTCATCCAGCTCCGCCTTGGCGGCGAGAGCATCCCTGTCTCCGCCCTCACGCGCTCCGACTGCATCAAGCAGGCGCAGCTCATCAAAGCCCAGCACCGCGCCGACGCCCGCGAAGTCAAATACAAGACGGACAAGACCGTCCGCGACCTCATGACGGACTATATAGCTGCCCTTCCGTCTGATACATCTCCCGCGACAATCCGCGGCTATGAGATCATCAAAGCACACCGCTTCCAGAGCGTTCTGGATATGCCTCCCGTTAAGATCGACTGGCAGAAGGTAATCGATGCCGAGCCGGTCGCCGTAAAGACCCTGAAAAACGCATGGGGTTTTACGGCCTCCTGCCTGCGCGCTGCCGGCGTGCCCGTCCCGGATGTCCGTCTCCCGCGCGGGCAGAAAAAAGAGCGGCCATTCTTGCAGCCAGAGGACGTTTTGAAAGTCCTTCCGCTCCTGAAAGGCCGCAAATATGAAATTCCCGCGCTGCTTGCGCTGCACTCTCTTCGCCGGTCCGAGATCATGGCGCTTGACTATTCTGATATCGACACAAAGAGCAGGACAATCCATGTCCACGCCTCCGCCGTGCAAAACGCGGATAACAAGATCGTCCGCAAGGAGCAGACCAAGACCGCCGCCAGCACCCGCTATGTCCCGATTATGATCCCGCAGCTGCTGGACGCCTTGCAGCGCACCGGCAAGACTTCCGGTCCCGTTTGGGAAGGTACGCCCTGTGCGCTCTACCGTACCATGGAGGATGTCTGTGCGCAGCTTGGCATTCCGAATGTCGGTGCGCACGGCCTGCGTCACAGCTTCGCATCCCTCGCCTATCATCTCGGCATGTCAGAGCTTGAGGCAATGGAGATCGGCGGCTGGTCTGATTACAATACCATGCGCAATATCTATACGCATCTCGCCAAGTCCGACCGCCTGAAAGCCCAAAATAAAATGGCCGCATTTTACGAACTTGCTAACGAAAATGCTAACGGCTCAAAAAACGATTGATTTTTCCAGTGTTTTTCAGCATGTATTCCTGTTCGAATCCCTCATCCCCTGCCACACAAAAGAAAACCCGCAATCCATTGAGATTGCGGGCTTTTCTTTGCGCATCAATGCTTTTGGGCATTTTCTCCTTTCTGCGAACGCAGAAAATATTCTATATTTACGCAAGTAATTTTGTGCGCTCAGAACACAAAACGCTAACGAAAAATGCTAACGTTTTTGCTTCACAATGCACCTGTAATACGCACAAAGCTTTTCCTCCGGGCCGGGGCCGTCCTTATCCATCAAGAACGCCCGCGCCAGCTCCGCGTAGAACTCCGGCACGTTGACACCGAACTTCCGCGCCACGTCGTAGTAGTCCGAGTACATCATGTTCATCGTCACGCCGAAAACCCATTGCGGAATACCGTGCCCGGCTCCGCTCGCATCCGCGACGGCGGAAGTCTGCTCCATCGTCCAGTGCGGGCCGGTCGAGCCGTCGGCATTCTGCATGCGCTCGGCCCACTGCATGGCCGTCTCTCGGTCAAACTCTGCCGCTTCCGGCTGGTCTTCGCGGCAGTTCAGCTTTTCCAGCCTGCGGATCGTCTTTGCGTACAGGCCGACTTCCTCCGCGCTGCCCAGCGTCACAGGTTTCTCCATGGCCTCGTGCAGTTTTGTGTAAAGCTTTTCGATATATTCTTTCATCTCGTCACGCCTCCTGCATGTATCGGTAGAGTTTGTCCACGTCGTTCTGATCAAAGCGCAGATCGCCCAGCAGCGGCACCGATACGGCCAGCTTGTTTTCAAAGCGCGGACGCGCCGCGTTATAGAGCTTGTCGAGGTCGATGTTTCCGGCTTCGTCGAAGATCTGCATCATCTTTACCGCCGGATTTTCGCGCAGCGCGAGGATCTTCTCGCGGCTGCCCTCCATGATGAGGGCCAGCATGATCCCGGCCCCGATGCCCTTGCCGCCCGGCAGGTGCGGGATGACCTCATTGTCTGCGTAGCGCATCGCGCCGCGCATGGCCTGATCTATCGTCACTGTCATTGCAGATTTCCTCCTTTAAGGATGGGGCGGCTATTGCCGCCCCTTTTCCTTAGCTGTTGCAGCACCCGCCGCACTTCTGGATCGGGTTGTAGAGCGTCTGCGCCGTGGTCGCGGTGCCCGTGGTGACGTCGGCGACCTGCTTGGGATAAAAGGTCGCGTTGACGTAGGTGACGATGGAGTTGTCACCGCAGCAGCGGCGCTCGGCCTCCATCTTGATCGCATCAAGCGCTTCCTTGCGGACGGACTCGACGTCCTGCTTTACCAGCGTGAAACTGTCCTCGGTGCGCTGGTTGTGGACGGCCTGCTTGCACAGCGTCTCACGGACGTCCTTGAGCTGCCTGTCGATATAACCGTACACCTCCAGCATCTTGCCGTCGTTGTACGTGTTGGCCTTGAGCAACGCGATCTCGCTGTCCTTCGCGGCCAGCTTCTGCTCCCGGTCGAGATCGTAGCGCGTGACCGGCATGTTCTCGCTGCACGTCGGCGCCTGCTGCCGCGCGGCGAGCATGGCGGCGACCGTCATGGCAGGCGTAACTGCTGCAACGACGTCAGCGGCTGCCGGCTTGTTGTTCTGTCCGATGCCGCCCAGCAGATTGCCGAGCCCGCCGTTTGCCAGACTCATCGCGGCGCCGCCGATGCCAAATCCCAGCGCAGTCCCCGCGAGTCCCTTGCTTGCGTATTCCATAGTAGTACCTCCGATAAAATAGTAAGCTGGCCAGCTCCTATGCTCATTATGAGGCATCCACGAAGAACAAAAAACCAACTCTTCGGCCACTTTTCGGGCACAAAAAATATAAAAACAGCCACCCCTTACGGAGTGGCTGCCTTTACATATGCTCCCGCAGTACATTCACGCACCGCGCTATGATCTTCTTGACGCCGTTTACGCTCAAGCCCTCGCGTTCGGCAATGCGCTCATGGCTCCAATCGTCAAGAATCTTCCGTTTCAGGATTCCCCGGTATCGCTCCGAAAGAATCCATTCGTCGATCAAATGCTCCCAATCGCTGCGGCTCAGACTCGGCAGCCCCCGCAGCATAGGCTTGCCTTACTTCGTATCCAGCACCGCGATATTGCCCTTATTGGATACCTTCAGGCCCAGCGCGGCGGCGATATCGCGCACCTTGACATAGTTCGTGCCGTTTTTCAGGATGCGTTCGACGGCGATCTCCTTGCCGTCCACGATCATTTTGCTTTTCTCTACCACTTCATCTTCAAACCTTTCCAAGAATTTTTTCCACTGCTCGTTGCCAGTGGTGTGATAGTAGGTGTTCATGTCCGTGCCTACAAAAGGACGCGGGCAGAACTTCCCGGACACGTCGTAGTGCCGGATGATGTGATCCGCCGGAATGTTGTGCTCCTTCATGAGCTTGTGGATCAGCCACTCGGCATTGTCCAGAACCTTTTTTTCGAAGAACCAGTCTGTGTCGTAGGCTCCCATGCGCTTCCGGTTGACCTTCTTCGGTCTCAGCTCCACGCCGATGGAGTTCCAGTTCCGGCACTCCGGATGCAGCGTACCGTCTCCGCAGTGCCACGCCACGTCCGTATCCTTTACGCACCGGTAAATGATATCGCCCTCGTCCACGGCGTAGTGTGCGCTGGCTCTGGCCTGCGGGTTCTTGAACCACTCGGCCACGCTGGCCGCAGAGCCGAGCGCACCGAAGTAGTGTACGACGATCCATTTCGGCGTGCAGCCGCCCGCTCGATGGTTGATCGGCGTGAGCGCATCTTTAATTACCGGCATCGGAAGCACCCCCATAAAGCTCATGGTGGAGCGTCAGCACCGCCGATTCAATCATTTTGTCAACGGTGTCACTGTCAAACTGGATGCCCTTGGACGCGAGATAGCGCAGCACATAGGCTTTCTTTTCCGCGCCGTCCGTCGCGTTGTAGAGCTGCTCCGCAGCCCTGACCGCGATATCAACGTACTGCTGCCATTTGGCGAGCTTTTCCGCGCCGATGCGCTCTTTCATCCACGGGATGAGGAACGCCGACACAAGCGCCGTCAGCAGCGTAATGACTGCCGTGATGATGTTCGTGTAGTCCATATGTTATGTACCTCCATTTTCGTCATTCGTATCACTTGGTTTTGCAAATACTCTCTTGAGCAGCAGGAGCAGCAGCTCCCCGCCGAAGGCCGCGCCCGCGAACGCCAGCACATCCGAAAGGTCGCACGGCCTGTCCAGCAGGACGGCGGCGGTTTTCAGGATCATTGCCCATGTGGCCACTGCCGTGAGCATCCACAGGCAGTAGTACACAAGCTCGCGGGCCATACGGCCCTTTGTCCACCGTTTCTTGTCTCTGCGCATCAGCCCAGCCCCAGCTTCGCCAGCGCAAATCCGATCAGCCCTGCAAGGATCGCCGTGATAACTCCCTTCACGACCGCCTCCCAGCGGCTTCCCGGCAGCGCCTTGATGCTTTTCACATCGGCCTTGATCTCATTCACGTTTTCCTCGATTGCCTCCTGCTTGGTCGCCAGCACCTCCACCGAGGTCGCCAGCTGATGCAGCGCCCTGTTGTCCGCCTCCAGCTCGTCGATCCTGTGCGAGTTGCTCTTGCATCGCGCCTCCACGGAGGCGATCTGCGCCTGAATTCCATCATCCATCTTGATACTCCTTTCAAAGCTTTCTATTTCGCACTCCGGGCAAACCATCCTGCCTTCCGGCACGGGCCGCCCGCAGCATACGCATGTATCCATAGACCACTTATCCTCCCGTGATAGCCGGATAATCTTCTATCGCACTCCGGACAAACCATCTGTTGCCCAATATGAGCCATAGAGGATATTGTTTTATTTATGCCTGCTCTTGCCAACCAGCAGGATATGCCGCTGGTGAATATACATTCGCATCAATCAGACTGATGTAATGCTTGCCTTTGAAGGTGATCTTGTCACCCTTTTTGTAAGCATCGTGAGCGCCAGTAGGCTGCACAAATTCAGGCCATTCGTCTAGGGAAACGACCACAAACAATGCAGGTGTAATATCAGGTGTCCAATCCGCTTGCGAGGTATGCGCCTGAACCACGCGATATAATACGCCATTGTATTGCAGCCGCTCATTTACTACATAAGCATGATCTGTCACCCACTGTGGGAATAGCTCTACTGCCTGTAGTGCGTCCTCATCCGTTAGGCTTACAGATGACTTTTCAATATAGGGACGGAGTGCTCTGGCCCTTTCTGTATAGCTCATACCGTTTCCTCCCCAAACATGATTCCTAGTGCCGTCTCAGCGTCTTGCAAACGTTCTTCTGTAGTCAGCTCCGGCGTTGGAATCGGCGTTGCAGTCTCCGTGTAGGTATATGACGCGCCCTCAACATCGATAGCTTCTGAATATTCCAGACCAGTCTCATTCTGCCGAATCATCATTCCTGCATCAGAATAAGTACGGTATAGCTTTACACCGTCATTGCGCTGTATATAAAATTCTCTTTGAATCATCTTTACACCCCCACAATGTGACTCGCATAGGTTGACCAGTTTGTAGCCGCTTTCCATTCGTCAACAAGTTTTGCTGGAACGCGGATTTGACAGTCAGCGGGGATGTTGGTAAACGCATTGGTGTGTGCTAGTGTCGGAACCGTTGTATAAGCTGTGAAATCATAAAAAGCTACACAATAACACCTAGCGAACGACGATCGTCCAATACTTGTTACACCATCAGGCATTGTAATTGATGCTAGAGAATAACAATAGGCGAACGCAGATTGTTCAATACTTGTTACACTATTAGGCATTGTAATTGATGCCAGAGAATCACAATCGTTGAACGCAGATTGTTCAATACTTGTTACACCATCAGGCATTGTAATTGATTCCAGAGAATCACACTGAGAGAACGCATATTGTCCAATACTTGTTACACCATCAGGCATTGTAATTGATGCTAGAGAATAACAATAGGCGAACGCAGATTGTTCAATACTTGTTACACTATTAGGCATTGTAATTGATGCTAGAGCATAACAAGTAGCGAACGCAGATTGTTCAATACTTGTTACACCATCAGGCATTGTAATTGATGCCAGAGACTTACAAACAGAGAACGCATATTGTCCAATACTTGTTACACCATCAGGCATTGTAATTGATTCCAGAGAATTACAAGTGTAGAACGCATATTGTCCAATGCTTGTTACACCATTTCCAATCTCGATTTTCTGAACACTATTTTGATAAACATAATTTCGATTGTCAGCACTAGATGAATACCGAAGGATTGCACTACCATTATTCGATGAAGATTGTCCATAAAACCCCATTGCCCCATCCACTGTCAGCTTTATGACATACTCGCCCGGTGCGGCATAAACATGATTCGGCGTCCATTTTACGGTCGTTGTGCTTGTTCCTGTCAGTGTATCTGGTGTGGTTCCATCACCCCAGTCCACGGTGACAGTTCCATTTGGACAAATGCCAAGCATTGGAGATGTGCGTCCTTCTTCCAGACGGATATAGATTCTGGTTTTTCCGTCATCCGTGATATACATAGCACCGACATTCATTTTGCGATTTGTGGTCTTGAGGTCAGCAAGCGACCAGTTCCAGCCCTGACAAGTAAGCCCCTCATGCGATGGATAATCTGGCAACGCCGTCTTTGTTGCCAGTTCTGCTAACGTCCAAGACGTGACAATCGTGCCGTCGTAGTCGTAGAATGTAATGTCTCCGGGAGCACCGGGCGTGAGGCTTCCACCAGTCTGAATGTTCCCAATGGCTGTCACAAATCCGCCCGGGTAGACAAGTGGGTCAGATGTGCCGCCCTTCGCGCGGATCGCATCGGCGACCGCCGTCAGATCGGTTGTATTTGTTAAATATTCAGCCATCAGAAACTCCCTCCATTTGCATTGTCAATCGCCGCAGCCGCCCATGCACCATTTACGACCCTCAGAAACTTCCCGTTATCAGCGGCTGTAACAACCGGAACGTCGCGCGGAATTTCCACGTTTTTCGCCGCGCTTCCGTCGTAGGCCGTCGTCTCATTCCCGATTTTGATGACGAGTGAATAGGGATTTTTGAGTTCCGTCGGAATCGTGGGGATATCCTGAATCTTTGCCAGCGTGTCGCTCCATGCCGACCAAGCGGCCCCGTTGTATAGCACGACCAAACCCTGTGGGTTTACATCTGCATTGTTTGATCCAATCGTTGCAAATCCGAGCACCACCGTCCCGGAAACACTTACCGCGGCCAGAAGTGGAAGTGTGTATGGTACTTTAGCTCCTGTGAATTTTGCAATTGCATACACGGCGTACCCTGCCTCATAGGCCGCATACACTTCCGCAGCCGTTTTGTCGGCGGTTGCGTGATTGCCGTTTCCTTGTGTCACCGCCACATAAAACGTGCTCTTCACTTCGCCCGTCTGCCCATTCACGCTTTTGACCGGCACGTCATCCGCTCCGATGGGCGTAAACCCGAGCGCGCCGACAACCGCATCCTTCGTGACATTCGCATTGTCCCCGTTTGCGCCCTTCGGAATTCCGAGGTTAAGCGTAGGCTGTGCGGCAGTTCCGCCCATGCTGGCCGTAGCCGCGCTTCCTGCTGGCAGCGTCGTCACCTTCCCGATCTTGATATCCGGCGTCACGCCATCCTTACCGGGTGCGCCATCCTTGCCGGGAGCGCCCTGCGGGCCGGGTTCACCCCTCGACGGCTTCCCGGTGTCCTCGTCGCCGAGATACCAGTTCCCGTTCTCGCCGATCGTCGGCGTAATGCCGTCCTTTCCGGCAGGGCCGGTCGCTCCATCCTTTCCGGGGTCGCCCTTCTGGCCTTGGATGCCTTGCTCACCCTGCGGGCCGGTCTTGCCGATGGGGCCGGTATCGCCCTTCGGCCCCTGTTCGCCGGGTTCGCCCTTGTCACCCTTGGGGCCGGGGTCACCCTTCGCGCCCTGCAACGGGCCGTTGTTTATCCAAGTGCGCGTCACGCCGTCGTAGATGTAAATGTCATACGGCTCGGACGCGCCGACGCCGTAGGCATCGCCAACGGCGGGATTCTTCACAGAGGTCTGGAGTGCAGAGACCGTGCCATAATAGCCCTTTACAACAAAGCCGGAGCCGGTTTCACCCTTCTGTCCGGGGTCGCCTTTGTCACCCTTGGGGCCTTGCGGGCCGCGTTCGCCCTGCGGGCCGGTTTCACCCGGAATACCCTGTGCCCCCGGAATGCCCTGTGGGCCTCTCTCGCCCTGCGGGCCAGTGTCGCCTTTCGCTCCGTCAGCACCCTTTTCGCCCGGAACACCCTGCGGGCCAGCGTCACCTTTCAAGCCTCTTTCGCCTTGAGGCCCCGTTTCTCCGCGAGGGCCTTGTGGGCCTGCCTCGCCTTTTTCACCGGGAATGCCCTGCGGGCCGGGATCACCCTTGGGGCCTTGTGCGCCGTCCGCGCCGGGGATACCCTGCGGGCCAGCCTCGCCCTTGAGTTCGGAAACCGCAATCAGGTTTTCCCATGTCACACCGTCGTTGGAATACTGGATATATCCGCCGGACACGCGCATATCAATCGTGCCGCCGCCGGAGCCGCCGCCAGAGCGTGCCGCCTCGTTGATCGCGGCAACAAGATTTTTCTTCTCTTCGGTCGTCAGATCAGCCAGATTGCCGATCTGCGCCTGAATCGCATCGAACCAGCGCTTGGAGGGATCGTCCGGCGGCTCTGCGCCTGCATGGAGCGACGGAACGCACACCGTGTCGTAGATGCAGGATTTCACAAGAACGTCCTCTACGCGCCACTGGAGCTGCACCTTGCCATATCCGGAGTATTCGACGTCCGATGCGCTGACCGTCCAATACGCTGTGTGGCCGTCCACGGAAAGCGCCACGGGGTACGCCTCCGTGTCCCTGCTGGAGCGCGGACGCTGGACTAGCAGCAAAGGTGTGCCGCCCGGCCAGTCTGCCTCAAAAGCTGAAAGAGGGAAGGCTACCCGCATCGCGTCGTTTTCGCCCTGATGCCGCAGGCAGATCGGCTCACGCCTGCTTGCGTTGACTGTAATCATATGATTTCTCCCTTCTCGGTGTCCAAGTCTGGCACCGTCATGCTGGATTTCCAAAAGCGAATGCCACTACCCAGCTGCCGGAGATCCGCAGGCAGACGACGCGGCTCCCAGCCGCAAAGGTCACCGCCGTGTTGCATTTGTAGTGCTTCGTCGTTGCGGCGTCCTGCCCGTCGAAGATCAGCGATAGCCCGTCCGCGTACTTGGCTGCCACAGTCGCGAGTGCGATGCGCTCCGGCTCAGCCACTAATTTTGCAGTATATCCTGTGATGCCCGTCACGCGATCACCACCCTTCGCGCAGTGTGCTGCATCAGCTCGCCAACGGCCATTGTGAGCGACCACTCGGTTTCCTCCCAAATGCCGCCGATATCCGGATCGTCGATCGATACGATATCCCCGACGCCATGGCCGCCGGTCGCCAGCGTGTAAAAGGTAATCGTCTTTGTCGCGTACATCGACTCATTGCGCAGCCGGTTTACCAGCTCCTGAAGCTCGTCCTGACTGGCCACGTTGTTTACCTTTGCGACGTCAACGATGCGCAGCCCGCGCCGGAAAGTGGACGTGCTGGAGGTAGGGGAGTCGTTGACGGCAGTCGCCGTCAGCGGCGCGCCTCTGTCAGGATTTGAGCAGATCCGCACAAAAACATTCGGCGCGTCAAATAGGTCTATCTCCTGCGTGTGGTCGTCTGTGATCGGTGCAAACTGCAAGTCTGTGCTGCTGTATGCGTGGTCGATCCTGCCGCCGGTCGGCGCTTTGTACGGCTCCAAGTGGCAGATGCCGCGGCCGTCGAACCATATCGGATTGTAGTTGATCTCCTCCAGCAGTTGGTTGCAGATCGTCAGGTAGTCCGTTCCGGTGTCCCAGTCCTCGCGATCCGTCGCCAGCACCGCCGAGGAAGGCACGGCCAGCACAAGCTTGATTCCTGCCGCCGTAAGCAGCTGCTGCACCGCCGTCAGGTACGGCGTATTCGCGGCGATGTGATAGAGGCCCTCCGTGCGACTCTGCTGAACGCGCCAGCAGCGATCGTATGCCTCGATCCGGAGCCGCCGCCCGTATGCGTCCATGATCTCCTCGACTGTGGTCGCCTGAAATACGCCGAGCGGTGTCTCGACTCCGTTGAGGACAAGAACGGGTTGCAGCTCGTCTGACAGCAGATCAACGTCGGCATCCGGATAAACCTCCGCCGACAAACTGCCCTTGATCTCCGAGTCCTTGCGGACGTAGACATTCGGGGCGGCATCTGCCGCCCACGAAAGCTGTTTGAACTCCGCGCCGTCGCGAAGCACGTTGATCTTGTACGCTACGTCACGAATCAATGTCCACAACCTCCTCCACGTCCGCCTGTTCCACATCGAATTGATACGACGTGTAAAAGCCGCCGTCCGCAGTGGCCGCAAGCACCGATAGGCACCCGCTCACCATTTTACCCTCCGGCGTTTTTGCCGTGACCATCTTGCCCACAAGCGCCTCAAGCGCCGCGCAGTCCTCCGCCTCGCGGAAAGCGCACGCAACCGAGATTGTCTCCGCATAGTGCATACTGCGCTCTATCGTCGGATATCGCCGCCCGGCAAGCTGCACGGACTGTACGCCCCGGCTCAGATTGCGCCCCGTCGTGCGGTGTGTGCTGGCCGAGTAGGGAAGCGGCAGCACATCGCCTGTATCAAGATCGATCAGCGTCACGCACGGCACGGATGCCGTCACCTCCACTGTGTTGGACAGCCGGTAATTGGAGCTTGTGTCAAAGCACCCGCGCACCTGGTAGCTTACGCTGCCGATGGAACTCAGATCCGTGTATGTGTGCTCTGTCGTTTTTGCGATGAGCTTCCCATCGCGGTATATCAGGTAAAAGTTGTAGTGATACCCTCCGGCAGCGCTCCAGAAGAGGCGCACCGTGTCCCCGGCCTCTGCCGTCAAATTGATTGCCGGCCCCGCCGTGTTGGCGACTTGCAGCGCCGCCGATCCCCATGGCGACCACATGGCGTATTCGTTTTGCACGCGGACGCGCACAATGTATTCACCATCTTCGAGGTACATCGGCGCTGTCCACGTTTTTTCCGTGCCGTAGTACGTGCCGGAGCTGTAAACGCCGTCGATTTCCACCTGGTAGGCCAGCTGTTCCGATGATTGCCAGCCGATAACCGGGCGCGGAGACTGCGACTTGATTGAAACCGCCGGAGCCGCCGGAGCGCCGACACAGATAAACTGCGCTGCGTCGCTCCATTCAGAGGCAACGCCATCGGTATTGTAGGTGCGCACACGCCAGAACTTCGTCCCAGATCCGAGCGTATTGGCGGGGGCTGTGTACGTCTGATCTTCGCCCGTAACGGTCGCAAGATCCGTCCATGTCTGCCGATCTGCGGATATTTGCAGGTCGGCTTTTGTCTGCGCCGTGCCTGTCGTGATGATGTGCGACCAGCGGAATATGGTGCTGGCTCTGTTGTCAACGACCTCCCCATTTGGGGACAGGGCGACGGCCGATGGCATCGAGTCCTCCGTGGACAGTTCAATCCAGTCCGATGTCGTTGTTTTTCCGCTATTTGCAGTCACAACGATCCGCCATTGGACACTCGTCCCTGTAAAAGTTTTTGCTGGGACGGTGAAACTGTTCGTGTTTCCGGAGACGCTGTGTGAATGGATCGTTCCGCTAGGACCTGTGCGCCACTGAAAAGTTGCAGAGGCTTGGACGAGTCTCGGAGCACATGGGTATGGGGCTGTTGAGTTCCACGTGAAAAGAACATCGTGATACTTGTCAATCGCTCCGGCATTGGGCGACATACTTGATATATTCAGCGTATCCGCTGTGGCGCTTTCATCTATTGTCAATACGAGGTACGGTCTGTTTGCACCGCTCGTCTGTACGGTAAATGGCTTAGCATTAAGAAGAGAAGATTGCAATCTTATACCGTAGGTAACAGCGTCACCAAATAAGATTGATGCGGAAGGGAACTCTACCCATACCGGGGCGTTCCCAACGCCCTTACGCTGGAATACGAGATTGTAACCAGTCTCGTTCCATGTTCCCCACGTTACAGTTTTTTCGTCAAATTCCTTTGTGTTTGCATGCGCATCATACCAGTCATAGGAACCCTCGGCTGCCAAGAAATAAAAGAACAGTTGCGCACCAGATATCCGTTTAAACCTAAATTGATCCGGCAGGCTCTCGAACTTTACAAGGAGCCGGCTCTCATATGTCCTAAGTGTTACTTGCGAACCAGTATGCACATTCGATCCTCGGTTGTCGGAGTCAAGAAACGCGAAGGCCTTGGAGTAGAGACTTTGTGTTGTACTCATTCCTTATCCACCCCCATTCTGTCTGTGCGGCGCTTATTTCGCGCGATGTTTACGATGTCGTTGAATTCCTTTACCGTATTGGCCGGGATCGTGATGTAAAATGTATCACCTCCCGACGCCTGCCGGGTTTCCTGCGCCGTCAGGATGCGCGTGCCCTGCGGCAGCACAACTTCCTCCGGGCCATACTCGCCGATCAGCGTCCGCCCACCTCGCCAGTAGTCCGTGCCGGAGGCGTTATAGCCCTTCTGCATTTTCCAATACTCAAAGCTAGTTCCTGTCCCGGACTTTTCCCATTCGTCGCGGAGGTAGCTCTCATAATTGGAATACCACTTTCCGTTTGCGTAATACTGGCCGTAGCCGTTCGCGCTGGTCGCGCGGTTGATGTCTGTCTGCTCCCATTTTTCCTTGAGTGTCTGCGTGTTGTTGCCGTTGCCGTAGGAGTATCCGAAGCCCGCAGCCTTGCCCATCTGCTTCCAGCCTCCCGACCACTTATCCCAGTCCCATATGCCGGTCGTGAGGACGGTCGCCGCACCGCTGATAAAGTCAATAGTGTCTGCAATTCCCGCCATGATCTCGGCCAGCGGGCGAAGCGCCTCCGTGAGCTTCGGTACAGTGTCCGACGAGAGCTGGTCGGTAGGCGCGATAATGTCGCCCACAGTCTCCAGCAGCATACCGAAGGAGTCCACGATTCCGGAGTCCTTGAGCGCCTGTCCGCCGTCCTTGATGAGCTTCGTGATCTTCTCATAGAACTCCGTGAGATACGGCGCGAACTCAGCAGAAAGCTGATTCTTTGCGCCCTCCTGCGACTTTTGCAGTCGCTGGTATGCGTCGTCCACCTCGGTAAGCGCCGTCAGCGCCTCATTATCGAGCACGTAGCCCATGCTGTGCGCCTCCTGGGCGTACTGCTTGAGGCCGTCGCTGCCGATCTCGATCAGCGGATTCAGCTCCTGCGCAGACTCGGACAGGAGATCCATTGCAATGGCGTCGCGCTCGGTTTTGTTCTTCATCTGGCCGAGGGCGTCGATTGTGTCATAAAACACGTCCTCCGCGCTGCGCAGCTGGCCGTCCACGTCGGTGATCTCCACGCCGAGCTTGTTGTACGCCTCGTAGGCGTCGCCTGTGCCCGTCGCGGCTTCCTGCATTTTGTTGGTGGTTTCCTTGAGGCTGTCGCGGATGCGGTCGGACGAGACGCCGATCATCTCGGCGGCGTAGTCAAATTCCTGAAGGCTCTCTGCGGACTGCCCCGTAACGCTGGAAAGCGTCTTAATCTCCTTGGCATATTCGGCGCTCTCCTTCGTCATGGAGATCAACGTCTTTTCAGCTTTCACAATTGCTGCGGCCAGCAGCCCGATCCCGGTCACAGCCAGCGCAGCCCCTGCGTTGATGCCGTTCAATGCGCTCGCAGCCTTCGATGCACTCTCCGGAAGCTGGATGCCGAAATGCCCAGCGATATCTGTCAGTGCCGTGCCAAGGCCATTCGCAGAATCCGTGCTGAGCGTAAACTCATCCTTGAGATTTGCCAGCGCTTCCTTGACGCCGCCGCCCTGCTCCTTGGTCGCGGCAAAGGCGCTCCTGACCTTATCCAGAGGGCTCGTCATCTTCTTCAAAGCATCTGTGTTGGCATCAAGCTCACCCTGCATTTTCGCAAGCTCAGCCTCGGCATTGTTCAGCGCGATTTTCCAGCCATTGGTTTTCTCGCTGCTCTCACCATACTCTTTGCCCGCGTACTGAAGAGCCTCCTTCAGCTTTTCAATCTTCTCTTGCTGGGTGAGAATGCTGCGTTCAAGGATGTCGTTTTTCTTGCTCAGCGCATCCACGCTGCCTGCATTATCCTTAAATTGCTCCGAAGCTAGATTCAGCTCGGATTTGAGCACCCGCAAGCCGCTGTTGATTTCAGCCAGCGCCGCCTTGTACTCCTTTTCGCCGTCAAGCTTGATTTTTGTGTTGATACTTGGGCCTGCCATTAATTGCACCTCCCCATGAGGTATTCGGACAACGACAAGCGGGCGGGCTTCTGCTCCTGAGGCGCGGGCTGCGTCTCAGATGCAAAAGGCCGGCACGGTGCGCCCGTGAGTTTGAAATACTCTCGGTAAAGTGCAACACACCGTGCCGGCGTCATGGACCGCCAGAAAACGGCCTCGTCGTTGTGTAGGATATTGATCCAGATATTCAGGTACCAGGCAAAGTCGATGCCGTTCCGTCGTCCTTGCTGGTCACTGCGTTTTTTTCGTCTGCCTCCGGCTGCTCCGTTTTCGGCTCCGCTTCCTCCGGGTCATCGACAATGACGGCGGAAACGAGCATCGCGAACACAGCGTGGTTGTTCTTCCGAAATTCTCGGAAACTGATGCGGCGGCCGAGGTCTCCGTCGGTATAGGCCGCGTCCACACCCTGGCGGCGAAGCTCGCTGTTGATCATCGCAGCCATCAGCCGGAGATAGTTCCGCATTGAGCGGTCACCGTCCAGCAGTTGTCCAAGGTTGCTGTCCTGCGCCTGAAGCTCTGCAAGCACATCCATGTTGCAGGAGAGCGTCAGCTTGTGGCCGTCGATCTCATACGGCATGGTTTTGAGTCGTACATCCATCAGCCCGCCCCCGTCACTACCGTAGGCTCGGTCGTGAAGCACGCAGCGAGCCACTCAATGGCCTCGGCCTCGGTGTCAAAAGTGTACCACTCGAACAGGTGGCCGAGATCGTCAACGAGGGACTCACCGCTTGTGGTCGGCGTCTGGAAAATGATCGACTCGCCCATCGTCTGAAGGACACGGCTGGGCGGGCCGAACAGCGTCTTGTGGACAAAGACGGCAGTAAATTTCTCTACGCCGTCGATCATATCGGGGCTGTAAAAGCCGTGTCCGACGTACTGGCCCGTCGAGGTCCTGCCGGCCGTCATGCTCTTGACGGTCTTCGGCGAGGTAGAGCCGACCGACCGGCTCAGCTCATAAAAGCCATAAAGCACCTTTTGGCAATCGGCGGGAATATACTTCACGCCGACGCTGGTCGTCATACCGGTGCATTTCTTCATGTACTCCGAAAGCGAGGATTCGGCATAGATGCGGCCTTCGGCAAATTTCATTTCGAGGTTTGCCTTCATGGCCTCGCCCATGCTCATAGCCTCGCCGTATGTGATTTTCTTCTGCGATTTGTCGTAATTGTACTTTGCGGCCTTCATGCCGCGCAGATCAAATTCAGGCATTTCATTCTCCTTTCAGCTTTCGCGCCGCTACTTCAGCCATCGAATCGTTGACACGCTGCCATGTATTTTTTACTGCATTGCTCCAGTAATGGTCAGCAGTGATCCTGCCGCCAGTGCGGCGGCCATAGTTGAGGACAAAGCCCTTGACGCCGTAGCGCTGATTGCGGCTGTCCTTGCCGTTGATCGTCACTTGCATATACGGCACACCATGCTTATCTTTCTTGACGTTGCGGGTTTTGGCAATATGCCGGTAGGTCTCGCCCGTCCGGCGGGCACGCCCGACAGAGTTGTGTCCGGCCGTGACAAAAGCAGATTTAACCGCATCCAGCATAATTCCCGCGCCGGCAGTCAGCATCTCCTTGAGGTTTTCGTCTGTAAACAGGTCGGCCTTTTCCATCCGTCGAATAACTTCTGTGATGTTATCCGAACCGCTGTTGGTCTCTAATTGCGCCATCAGATCACCTCACACGGAATATCCGTAAAATAAGTGGCAAGCTCATCGTCATATGAATGCTCCGGCGGCTGCATCGCCACACGCGCCTCGGCCAGCGCCGCCGTGACCTTTCGCGGCAGGTCGTCGTCCTCAGTCTGCGTACCCACCGTCACAACCGCTGTGTGGACGGTTGCAAACGGCTTTCCGTCGGCATATTCGTACCGTTCGCCGGTCGGCGTCCACACCAGATATCTGGTGATCGGGTTGCCGCTGGTGTCCTCGATTGGGGCCTGCACCTTGTACACGGCGCCCGGCAGCACGCTTTCCAGTGCGCGCTCAATCTTGGTATAGCTCATACTTACCCTCCGGCTCTGCCAGGCTCAGCGTCGTGACCGGCAGCCCGTCATCATCAAGCTCACGCTGCGCCTGGTCGATGCGGTACGCATGCCCGTCGTCCAGGATGCAGTATTGGTCGGCCTCGATTGGCGGGTCGTACACGCTGCGAGGCACTGACACCATTCGTACCAGCTTCGCGCCCGCCTGCCTGCCCGCATAATAGCGGGAGGCGTAGACGGTGCGCTCCGCGTAATACTGCTGGCTGATTTTCCCAAGCTTTCGCACAGCAGGCGATTTGCCGGGGCGCAGCGTGCAGATGGTCAGAATCTTGTCATAGATCATTTGTTGCCTCCCATCTTGGCCGCGCACAGCCGATCCTTGATCTGGATGTCCAGGTTCCGGGGAAGCTGTGCGCGGTCGGCAGATCCGCGCGCACGGTACATCCATGCAGCCACCGACGCAACCAGCAGATCGTCGTCGGTATCATCGTCCGCCAGAGGCACGCCCCGGCGGCGGATAAAGTTCTCAGCCGACGTCAGCAGGCTGCGCAGATACAGTTCCTGTGGCTCGGCGCAGCTCAGGAGGCCGAGATCGACCTTGAGTAAATCAATACGCAGTCCCGCTGACATATCGGCCCTCCTTAACCGCCGGTCTTGGCGGTCACGCTGCCGGAGCCGACAGCCACAGCGCGGCCCTCTGCGTTGACCTCGACAACGGTGATGGTCTCACCCGTTGTGCCGTCGATGATCTTGGTAGCGGGGAGATCCGTCCAGCCCTTGCCAAGCCGCTCACCATTGCCCACGGCGATGGCCTGCCCGCTGGTCTGGTACTTGAGAGTGCCGGAGCTGTTGCCGGCTACTGTGACGATGCTCTTGCCGTTCGACGCGCCTGCTGCGGTCGTGACGATCAGCGTACCCAGTTTTTCATTCGCAAGATCAGGCGCGAACGAGATCGACGTGGTCGGCTGCGTATTGTGGAAGTTTACAAGCACGAAGCTCTCACCGCGTGCGGGCTTGCCATCGTAGCGGCCAATGGAGCGGTAGACCGTCATATTCCGCAGGAACAGCGGGATATCGGAGGATGCAATCGTTGCGCCCTCGCGCTCGACCATGCGCATCATGTCGCCGAAGCCGCCCGCAATATCATTGTCGGCCATGAATTCCAGCTCAACAATATCGCCGCCAATAATCGGGAAGGTGTTATTGATGCCGGCGGCCAGCGCCGCAGCGGCGTCAAATGCCAGCGCCTTGGCCATCAGGCGGATGTGCGTCTTGCGATTCATGATCCAGAACGCGCGGCCGTCCGAATACTTCGGATCTGCAATGCCCAGCGCCTCGATCAGCGAGCCGAAGAACGCAGCGCCGGAGGTGGAGTCGATATCCAGTTTGAGGATGTGGCTGGTGTTCAGCGCGATAAAGTCGCCCTGATCCTTGCCCCACCAGGACGGTTTCGCCGACGCGGCAAGGCGGGTAATAAAGCCGACAGGCATTTTCACGCCCGTACCATAGGCAATCGACTTGTCGAGTGCCCGCGCGTTTGCCTCGCCCATCGCATTAAGGATGCTGGTCAGGAGTTGGAGGTCGGAATCGTCGGCAAGCACGGCATTGGAGATCGCCATGTATCCGGCCAGCATATAGCCGTCCACTTCCAGCTGTGTGAAGTCGAGCACGATTTCATTGATGTTGGCGACGGTCTCCGTCCACACAGCATCAGAGGCAGTGCCGACGATGTTCTGGCGAGCATTGCCGCGCAGAGATTCGCTGTGGACATACTTCCACAGTTTGGAGTTCTGATAGGTCAGATCGCGCAGGATCTGCATGAACTCGGTCGGGATGCCCAACTCAGCGCCGGTCGCGCTGTTCTGCTGGGCGCGGAGCTGACGGAACCGCTGAAGGAATTCCTTCGTGCTGTCACGTGTCAGCAGCTCATCGCGCTGCTGATAGGTCATGCCGAACCAGCGGCGTTCGGGATTGCTCATTTCTACATTGCCCCTTTCGTGGTTGGTGTTGCCGGTGTCAGAGTTGGGCACCGGATTGTTTGCCGGAGGCGGCGTCTGCGCGGCCTCCAGACTGCGGATTTGTTCCTCGCGCTGCGCGATCTCTCCATGAATACGGGAGATTTCTGCGGCGTTTGTGCTGCGTTCCTGCTCAAACGTTTCAATCGCCGTGGATACGACGCCGCGCTCCTCGTCGGTCGCTGCCTCCGAAATTGCCTGTCGGAGCTGTTCCTCGCGAGCGGCGAAGCCGTCGCGCGTCTGCTCCAGCGGCGTGAGCTGCGAACGAAGCGCTGCGATCTCACTGTTGAGCATCAATACTCTAAGTACGGACATTTACGATTTGCCTCCTAACTTTTTGGTCATTTCCTCGCGCCATGCCTCGGCGCGTCGCTTCTGAATTTCGGCCAGATCCTGCCGCCTTGCGCTTACGGATGTGGACTCATACGCCGGGAAGGTGCAGACGCTGACCTCGTACAGCGGGTCAACCTCTTCAATTTCCCAACGATAGTTACCATTTCCGAGATCCACGAAGGTTTCGCGTTTGATTGCAAAACCAATGCTGCACTGGTCTACATCGCCACGCTGCACGCGCGCATACAAGCTCATCGCGTCCACATCGTCGCGGTTGATTCGGACGCTGCCCCACAGGCCGCGGTCGTCCTGCCGGAGTGCCAGCGTGCCTGGCTTTGTCCGGCCAAGCACCAGACTGGTGTCGTGGTTGATAAGCGCGCGGACGTCCCCGGAGATTGAGACGGTAAATGCGCCGGGCTTGATCACCTCACTTGCACCATCCCAAAGCTGATATTCCGAGTTAAACACCGCAAAATATCCTTCGATGTACAAGTCATTGTCCGCTGCCCGCGTCTGAAACGGCTGCGCCACGCAGCGAACCTGCCGCAACTGCTTGTCACGGTTCATTGTCGTCGCCCCCTTGTGTCAGTTTGTTCTGGTTGCCGATCATTCCACGCGGGATATAATTCTCCAGAATAACCAGCTCGTTCAGTCCCTCCCGCGGACTCAGGCCGACCCAGTCACGAACCTCGTTGCCGTCCATCAGGCCGCGGATATAGAGGCCCTCGGCCACGTCGGCCAGCTCCTTGGTGCTGTAGCTGTAAAGCCGCCTTGTGGACATCGAAAAATACAGTTCGCTGGAGATCAGCAGCTTGCGCGTCAGTTCCTGGCAAATAATATTTGCAATGGTAGTCGCGGTAGTTTTTACCATGTGGTTGTGGTCACTGTCCGAATAGGCGCCCACGCCCAGCATATACGGAGTCACGCCGACCAGCGATGCGACGGCGCGTTTGTCCAGCTCCACACTATCGCGGATTGCCAGATCGGTGAGGCTGAGCGGCTTCACCTGCTGCACCTCCATCAGATCAGCCGGGATGATCCACGGTGCGCCTGCGCTGCTGTTGGACAGATACTGATCGACCAGGCGCTTTCGGCCATCCTCGTCGGCAAATTCATCCGCCAGCGCGTCCACCTTGACGATGACGCTCGGCTTCCACTTGTCGGACATAAATCCCTTCTTTGTTGCCGACGTCTGTCGCAGGCTGTTTGCCAGATCGTGCAGGCTCATCCGCAAACCGAGGCCGCGCCAAGGCTGTGCCGGGTCCGGCCAGCGCCGGAAGTGCAGCACCGCGCCGGAATCGAAGCGGTTGCCGTGCCACATGACATAGTAGCTTCGGCCGTTATCGTCGCTCATAGCTACCGCATCCGGCATCGGCTCCAGCTCCGTCAGCAAGCCGCCGGATGTGTGCGGCAGCAAAAAGGCGCTTCCACAGCTGTTCGTCAGCATTGTCCACACGATCCACGCAATCAGGTCCTTGCGTGTGCCATGTGCCCACGGCTGAATGTCCATGAAGCGGGAAAGAGCGTTGCGGACACGGACATCGCCGTCCGGCGTGTTCTGCATGAGCTGAATTGTCGCATTGGATATAATATCGGCAAGGCCGCCAACGGCTGCCTGCACGTCCGGGCTGTCAATCAGCCGTGTATAGCCGGGTACGCAAAGCGTATCCTGATTTACAGCACCCAGCAGGAATCCTTGCAGCGTCAGATCCTGTGCGGACCTGCGCTGCACTTTGACTTTCAATCGGCATCATCATCCTTTCCATCTTTCTTGTCATACCATCCGGCCGCCTTATTGCTGGCAGTCAGATCCTCCAGATAGGCGCACACCGCGAAAACGGCGGCGTCGAATACGTCAATACGTAAATTCGGCTCGATCTTCTGGTACATTACCATATCGTCTGATTTCTCAATGCCGGCGACATTCTGAACGCAGTACTCAAACGGCTCGGCGTGCAGGTAGTAGAGAGTCCCTTTTTTCGCGCTGTTCTCGATGTAGCGGAAGCCCTCGGATTTCCGCGTGAAAAGCTGCGGCTGATCCTTGATTGGGAATCGCTCCTGCTTCATCTCCACGAAATACTCGCGGCAGAATTTACGGTCATGCCCGACGCGCCGGATCTTAAAGCCTTCCGCGCGGCGCTTCTTGTACCACATAACCACGTCGTGGTAATTGGTCACCTTGTCATTGGTCATGTCCAGCCAGCCGTCCTCAAGCCAGCCGAACAGCGGGATTTGATCCTGCTGTGCTTTAACCATCGCGGCCGGACGCGGGAACCAGCAGTGCGGAATGATGATGTCCACGCCCTTGTAGTGCCCGAACAGGGCGCTGGTCGTCAGGTCGTAGAGCTTGGACAGATCCGTCCCTCCATACCACCGGATCGGCAGTTTTGCCAGCTGCGCAAGCGTCCAGCTGTACCGTTCGTCGCTTTTACGGAACTCCGCAATGTCGAACCACGCCTTAACGGCATTTGTCGTAACATTTAGACTTTTGTTGAGGAATTCCGGCCGCAGCGCTGGATTCTCTGCGGCCATTGCCGCGTCGTTTATCATGTCCTGCGGACGGATGGAGTAGCCCCAACCGGGGGAAGCTGCCTTCAAAACATTTGGGTCCTTCAAGTCAACGTCGCCGTTTTCCAGCGTCGGCGCAGAGCAGAGGAAACAGAAAACCGAGTCGGCAGCGTCACCTGTGACTGTCCCGCGGAGAATCTTCCGGCAATACTCCAAATGCCCCAACAGGAAGCCGCGGGCATTCGGACCGTTGGACGAAATGATGATTACCAGTTTGTTGGTGTACGCCTTGGTCGCGTCCTTCAGGATCTGATACTGCTGCGGGCCTTTGTAAGTGTGAGCCTCGTCCGCAATGACAATGTTGCAGTTGAAAGAGTCCTGTTTGTCGGGATTCGCAGCCAGAGCGTTGATGGAGATCATACCGTCGCCGATGTCGCCGGAGATCGAGCGTTCCATGTTGTTATCGATAATCCGCAGGCCGTTTTCCGGATCGTCCTTGACGGTCACGCCCAGGCGCGCGGCGTTGTACTTGAGGAAGTCGAAGCCTTCCAGCGCCTGCTTGAGCGCGCCGCCGACCTCGTACACCTTCGAGCCGGAGGCCCGTTCATACAGGGCCAGCGCAAACGCCAGAGCCGCAGCGAACGTCGTTTTGACGTTTTTGCGGGGGATGAAATCGACAGCTTCCTTAAAGCGCCGGATTTTCGTGTCCGGCAGGTAAAAACCCATAACGTTGTAGACGATGAATTTGTGATAAGGGAGCAGCAGAAACGGCGTCCCGCGAAGTGGTGTCGCGTCGAGAAATTCGCCCTGCTGGTGGCAGATCATCGTCTCGATGATGGCAATGATATCGTTCGCGGGCTCAGCACGGAACTCCCACTTTCCGGTGCCCAAATCGGACACGTATCGCTTGCAGGCGAGCACTGCGTCCTCGCATAGACCAGATTCGCCGGAAAGCACGGACTGCACAAAATTCTCAACGTCGCGCTGATACTGTGCGGCGCATTCGATTGCGTGATTATGCGCATCCTCAAGCAGCCGCTCCAGCTTGCCGACGCCGCCGTTCGATGGGGCCTTGCCGCGGGCCTTGTTGAGGCCGGTCGGCGTCAGACCGAGTTGATTGCGCAGGCTCTGGACAGTGGCACGCAAGTCCTGGACATCCGTCCAGTATGGGCTTTTCGCCGTATATTCTGCGCCGGTCTTGTTGATCATCGTACACACGCGCTGGCCGCCCTGCTTCTTCCACTCCTTCTCGGCACGCGAAAGCTCACGTTCGGTTTTCGCCAGCTGTTTGATCGTCGGCTCAAAGATTTCGTTGTAAGTCCCGACAAGATTCATGTCCTGCCGGATCATATCTTCGCGTGCCATGGTCTCCTTTCCTCGGAGGCTCCGCCAGACGCGGCGGCCAAACCGCGCCCGGTGTGAAGGACTATCATGCAGGCAAAAGCGCCCGGCGCAGCCTCCGATGTATTCTCGCACCGCCATTCGAGCGGCCGTTTTCGCGTGCCCGCGTCGTTTGCGCCCGCGTCGCGCAATTCCACGACGCGCACGTCGCGCGCACGCCTGGCCTTCCGGCTTAACCCCCTCCGCCGGTTTTCCCGCCGTCGGAAAAGGT
>ERZ773229.440-NODE-440-length-37193-cov-8.341752_pt1 | contig 37193 bp, 64 predicted proteins | sample MGYA00580992_ERZ773229 | MGnify/ENA primary metagenome ERZ773229 (study PRJEB29015, sample SAMEA2737795) | human gut metagenome | biome: human gut; feature: human-associated habitat; material: faeces | place: China | collected 2012 ... | reverse complement strand
AATAACAACAATAAAATATATGACGTTTTTGCCATTGACTTCTTTCACTCAACTGGACAAATCGTTTCACTCGATAGACAAGAAACCTTGATGTGTAAAATTAATTTAGATAATCTAATACAATGCACAGGCTTAAAAGACAAAAACGGCAAACTCATATATGAGGGCGATATTGTAAAATTTAAGTTTCTCGCAGATTTTGAAGCTTTTGGAACTAATGAAAAATATGTTGAAATTATTGCTCCTGTCATTTATGAATATGGCGGATTTTTTATAGAACAGTCAGAAAATAGTATCTTTTTAGGTCAACTTCCAATGAATGAAATTGAAGTTGTTGGCAACATCTACGAAAATCCAGAACTATTGGAAAAGAGGACTTAACAATGCAAATATTAGTAACGAGTAAGCAACTTTTTGAGATTTTTTCGTGGGGCGTTGACTATGGTCAGTTAACTATGGAAGAAGAACGTGAGCAGGAAGAATGGGCTGACGCATTTCAGGGAGTTATTATTGACAAGAAGTATAGCATGCCCTCACAACCTGCACCTAGACGACAATTACACTCTGAAAAATGGTTTAATGCCAAAAGAGAAAGTTTTAAAAAGTTCCAAAATTTTTTAATAGAGAATTATGGTGGAGTATAACAATGACAAAACTAATAGATAAAATATGTAAAGTCCGTGATTTGGTTACATCAAAGGATTACGGCAAATTAAAATTTTACAATATGCAAATATTGAAACTTAAAGAAGAAATACACAGACACATTGCGAAAAAAGCTAAGGATTACAACTATGAACTTGATTTTACAAGTCAGGATTTGAGAGAACTTGCGCAAGATATTCATAGTTTATTCAAAAAGTGGGATACCGCTTTATGTCCTGAAAAGAATATTAAAAAACTTTTAAAGAATATGAAAGAGAACCAGATTGACATAAACCCATTTTATGAGCAGGCAATCCCGATAATGACTGCAAGAGCGGGGAATATACAAGCACTCACAGAGTTTTTAAGTTTAGTGGAATATCATGCAGTGTTTTTATATATGGTAGAAGAGGCAAGCAATGATAAGTTTGCACTAGAGTACACGGAGAGATTTTAAATCACTTCTTAATTGTTTCGTTTCGAGGTTGAGCCAACGGCTTGACCTCGTTTTTTTGTGCGTAAAAAAATGGGGTGATTGACACCCCGCTTTCATACTTCCGTTTTGTGCTATTTCAAAACTTTTATCTCATAGTTTTGAATAAGCTCATTGATTAAATCGGAAATATTAAACCCTAAGAGCCTTAATAACATTAATTTTTGAGAAATAGTTCTATTTTGAATTTTGATTTTAATAAACTCCATACATAACCCCTTGTCTATTGATTTTATTTTCTTTCTAAGATATGTTATTTACATTCTCTAGAAGGGTGATTATTTGAAACCAGTTAGGCAATTTATGAAAAAGATTTTAATTTTAACAACAATAATATTTATTTCACTTCCTGCTATTGCAAAGCAAAGAATTTATGTTGAAAAGGTTTATCAGGCGCAGTGGTGCAAAGCTCACAACGGGAAAATGGAATATAGGCTTAATGATAAAGCTCGTGTTGATTGTGTTACAGATACTCTTGCAGTTGAATTTGATTTTGCAAACAAATGGGCTGAATGTGTTGGGCAAGCCTTGTATTATGGTCGACAAACAAAGAAACAACCGGCTTGTGTTTTAATTATGGAAAATGAAGAAAAGGATTTAAAATACTTATATCGTTTACGTCGTGCTGCATATAAAAAAGGGGTGAACATGCGTACCTTTACAATTAAGCCTGAACAAATAAAAAATTAAGTCAGTAGTTATTTTACACGATATGTTTTTTGTCAAAATCTTTTAACCTAAAAATAGGTTAGAAAAAAGGTTTTGATTATGGGAACGCAAATTGCTCAACAGTTTTCTTTATTTGCAAGTGATGAAATAGAGCCACTTCTTAATAGGACTGTAAAAGGTAAGGTTGCCAAAAAACGTGTTCGGTACAAAAAGCCGACGTACACAAAAAAGTATGAATTAATCAGGTTTAATGAATTTACGGAAGAATGGGTACAAGATAGTGACGAAAAGCATATTTACAGAATAAGAACACTACAAAAAATTTATTCGTTACTTTTTACATATTGTGGATTTTCTCCTTTTGCGAATGAAAGTGTTATAAAACGTCTGAAATGTACACCAGTAGAGGATTGGACACTTTGGGAAACTGCTACAATGGTTCGTATAGAAGAATTGGACAAAAAAGGGTACACAGTGCATTTTGATGAAGAATTTGGAAATCAACTCGAAATCAAAGGTACTGAAATGAAAAGTATTAAAGAACGTTTAAAAGCTCATATAAGCCTTTTAAGACGCTTGAGAAAGGGTGAAAGATTATGAAAAAATTAACACCTAAACAAGAAAAATTTTGTCAAGAATTTATTAAATGTGGAAATGCAAGTAAAAGTTATAGAATTGCATATAATACTTCTAACATGAAACCAGAAACAATTAATAGAACCTCTTTTGATTTAATGCAAGACCCCAACATAACCGCAAGGATAAAAAGTTTGAATGAAGAAATAAAAAATAAATCTATTGCTGATGCAGAAGAAATTCAAATGCTTATGACAAAACTTTTACGTGGGGAAGAAGTAGAAGAAGTTCCGATGATGTCTGATGATGGAGTTGTTATGGCAAGAAAAAAAGTTACGCCAAAAGATAGAATTAAAGCCGGGGAAACTCTTGCCAAAATGCGGGGATATTTTGATATTAAGGTAAAAATTGATAATATTCCAATAATAAGGGATAATATTTAATGATTGATTTACGAGATGTTATTATTCCAAAATTTTATGATGTTCATAAGGATATTAAAGCGAGAAAACATACACATTACTGGTTTAAAGGGGGGCGTGGTTCTACTAAATCTTCTTTTATTAGTCTTGAAATAGTTTTGAATGTAATGAGAGATAGTAAATGTAATGTAATATGTTTTCGTAAAATTGGAAAAGATATTGAAGAAAGCGTTTATAATCAAATATTGTGGGCAATTGATGTATTAGGTGTTCAAGATTATTTTAAAGCAACCAAATCACCTTATCGAATAGTTTATGAGCCAACGGGACAAATTATATCGTTCAGGGGACTTGATGATGCAAAAAAAACAAAATCTATAAAACTTCAAAAGGGATATTATAAAATATCTTGGTTTGAAGAACTTGACGAATTTTCAGGGATTGAAGAAGTCAGAAAGGCTGAACAATCTGTAATGCGTGGGGGGAACAAGTTTATAGCTTTTAAATCTTATAACCCGCCACAAAATATTAATAATTGGGTAAATAAAGAAGTTTTACACGAAAGAAAAGACCGTATAATTACGCATAATACTTATTTAGATGTTCCAAAAGACTGGTTAGGAGAGCAATTTTTTATAGAAGCTGAATTTCTAAAACAATTTAATGAGTTGGCTTTTCGTCATGAGTATATGGGAGAAGTAACCGGAAATGGTGGTATAATTTTTCAAAACGTTAAAAATTTACGAATTACAGATGAAATGATAAGACAATTTGACCAGTTACGAGAGGGGATAGACTGGGGATTTGCTGCAGACCCATTTACATGGAATAAAATGCACTATGATAAAACAAGAAGATGTTTATACATTTATGATGAAATTCACAAAACAGGGCTTACAAATACTCAGGCTATGGATTTAATAAAAACAAAAACTCAATGTAAAATTATTGCAGATAGTGCAGAACCAAAATCAATTGCGGAATTTCAGATAAATAATTTTAATATTGTAGGAGCTATTAAAGGTCCTGATAGTGTTCGTTATGGAATAAAATGGTTGCAACAACTTGCATATATTTATATTGATAAAGAAAGATGCCCTCATACATTTGATGAATTTTCTTTGTATGAGTTGGAAAAAGATAAAAACGGGGATTTCAAAGATAAATATCCTGATAAAAATAATCACCATATTGATACAATACGTTACGCTCTTTCAGATGATATTGATAGAAACAATATCACGCCTATTAAAGGTCTACGTTTATAAGCCCGTTTTATAAGGGTTTATCATCATATTAAGGAGATTTTATAAATATGATGTATCAGATTGAGGCTGACAATAACGAAATAAATAAAACTAATGTAGCGGAGTGGTTAAGAATTTTTCAGACTTGTATTTTACCCGAAAGACAAAAACTCGGGGCATATTATATGGGTAAAAATAAGATTGAGAAACAAGGAGTTGTTCAAGGTCGCCCGAATTATTTAATTAATGTTAATATGGCTAAGTATATCACAGATGTTGCAACCGGTTATTTTATTGGCAAGCCTGCAATTTATGAAGCAGTGGGGGAGAGCACAAAATCAGCACTTGATAAGCTCATGGATATTAATAAAAATTGTCGTGGAGAAGAAATAGACTTTGAAGTTGCAAGTGATATGTCTATTTATGGTGTCGGTTATCAATTATTGATGGTAAAAGAGGGACAAGAGCCGATTGAACAACGTATTGTATTTAAGCGTTTAAGCCCGCTATTTACTTTTTATGTTACTGATAACACTATTTTGCGTAATCCTTTATGTGCTATTTATTATTACACATATTTAGAAAACAAACAGACTAAAAATCGTGCGTATGTGTATGACAATGAAAATTTATATATCTTTGACGGCTTTGGATTAGCGTTAGAGTTATCAGAAGTAACTCCGCACAATATGGGGCAAATTCCGCTATTGCAGACAATTAACAATGACAAAGCTATTGGTGATTACTTCTCTGTTGTGGATTTGTTGGATAGTTTAAGTCTTAGCTTGTCAAATAATACAGACGACTTGCAATCTATTGCAAATGCAATCCTTGCGGCGAGCGGTGGTACACTTAATGAGGAACAAATTCAATTAATTAACCAATACCGTACGGCTAATTTGCCTGTTGGTGCCGATATGAAATGGGTTGTTAAAGACCTTAATCCTGATGCAATTAAAGATCATGTTGACCGCCTTATGGACTTTATTTTTCAAATTTCGCTCGTACCTGACTTAACAGATGATGCCTTTGCGGGTAATCTTTCAGGTGTCGCGATGGAGTTCAAAATGTGGGGTATTGACCAGTTATGGACAGCAAAAGAACGAAAATATAAAACAACATTGTACAAACGTATTAAAATGCTTTTGCACCTTTTGCAATATCAGATTAAGAATGATTTTGAGTTTTCAAAAGATATTTCAATCACTTTTTATAAAAATTTACCGCAAAATATGCAGCAAGATTATGATATTGCACAAAATTTAGCCGGTATTATCTCGCTTAAAACTTTATTGAAGAATATTTCTATTGTCAAAGATGTGGACAAAGAGATTGAGCAAATTCATGAAGATGAACAACGGAAAGCGGACACATACGGCTTTAATAACCCGGTTAATAACAAAGATGTAAATGACGATGGCAAAGACGAGTAAAAGTTATTGGCAAGAACGTAGCAGGCTTAATAAATTGCGTGTTTTAAATCTTGGGGAACGCTTTATTGATGAGCTTAAAAAGGTCTTAAAGGGTAATCTTGATGATATTGACAAAGAGATTAAAGCTTTTTATGACAAATACGGAGATAATCCCGCCGAAAAGCTGTCTTATGATGAATTTCAGAAGTATAAAGCAAATCTTATAAAAAAAGCTAAGAAATACCCGAAAGATAAGATTTTACAAAAACAAGCCAAGCAAGACATTCCGAAATACAAAATTGACCGCTTACGACAACTTGAAACAGAACTACAAATAAAGCTCGCAAGTGTCACTGCAACGCAAGAAACAGCGATTAAAAGTAACTTATCAGAGGTTGCACTCATATCAAACAAAGCCACTGTTGAGATGTTCAAAGACGGCTTAGGGCTTAATCTAGGTGGAATTTCTGAACGCAAGATTAAACAAGTCATAATGACTGATTGGCTCGGTGGTAAAAATTGGAGTGAGCGAATTTGGGACGATAGAGAAAAACTCGGGCAAAATGTCAAAGAAATTATGACAAAGGGAACTACTCGGGGGTATGGTTATCGCAAAATGGCAACTGAACTCAAAGGAAATATATCGAGTAGTTTTAATAACGCTTTCAGGCTTATCAGGACAGAGGGTGCGTTTATTCAGTCTGCTGCAACTCTTGAAAGCTACAAAGAGGCACAAGAGGAGCTTGAAGAAAAAATGCAGTATAAATATGACGCTTTTCTTGATGATAGAACTTCAAGTATTTGTAAAGAATTAAATAATAAAACCTTTTGGGTAGATGATGCGGTTGTTGGTGAGAACTTTCCACCAATGCACCCGAATTGTCGTTCAACTACACAATTAATTATTCCTGATTAATGCCCGTTTTGTAGCCTGTCATACTCTATTTATGCGGTACTCACGCAGTTAAATTAGAGGAAATATAGGAGAAAACAAAATGGCAGACGATGAAAAAACTTTAACGCAAGCTGACGTTGACAAGTTAATGGCAGACTTAAACACAAAACATCAAGAGGACATGAACGCCCTCGCCGGCAAATTAAGGGCAGAGTTTAAAGACAAAGAGGCTAAGGCTAAGGCAGAAGCTGAAAAACTCGCTAAACAAGCTAACATGTCCGAACTTGAAAAGGCAAATGCTGAACTTGCTGATTGGAAAGCTAAATATCAGGAAAAAGAAGACTTAATCAATCTTTCAACACAAAAAGACGAAACACGTAAATTGATGAAAGAAATGGGAGTTGATGAGGGCTGTCTTGATTTTTGTTTTATCCCAAAAGATACAGACGGTACAAAAGCCCGTATTCAGGCATTCAAGGACTATACAGACGGGGTTAAAAAAGCTACGTTTGAAAATGGAATGAAATCCACAATCCCGCAGACTAACAGTCAAAATGGAGCAAAGGATGACACAGCTTTGAGAAAAGCAATCGGGCTATAAAGGAGATTTGAAATATGACACAACAAATTGATTTGGTTACAAAAATGCTACCTCTCATCGACGAGGTTTACAAAAAAGAGGCAAAATCCGCAATTTTGGAAGCTCCGAGCGAATTGGTACAACAAACCGCTGACGCAAACGTTTTTAAAATCGCAAAACTTGCTTTAATGGGATTAGGCGATTACTCCAAAACGACAGGATTTCCAGAAGGTGACGTCTCGCTGACTTGGGAAACACACCAGTTTACAAACGACAGAGGCAGACGTTTTTCTCTCGACAGAATGGACAATGTCGAAAGCTTTGGACTTGTCGCAGCTCGTATGGTTGGCGAATTTCTAAGACAGTACGTAGTACCTGAAATCGACGCATACAGATTTGCAAAAATTGCGTCAAAAGCAGACAATATTGCAACTGCTGCAACTTTGACTTCTTCCACTGCAAAATCCGCACTTGATACCGCAATTACGACTTTGCAAGAAAAAGAAGTTGACGATAGCAGATTGATTATTTTCACAACGCCAACAGTTGCACAGTTGATGTCCGATAACATCACAAGAACAACGCTTAACGGCGAAAATGCAATCAATAATGTTATTGAAAGTTATAACGGCATTCAGATTGTCAGAGTTCCGCAAACTCGTTTCTATACGCAAATCACATTGGCAGACGGTCAACCTGCAAGCGGTGCAAATACAGCGGGCGGTTACTCCAAAACTGAGACAATAGGTGCAGACATCAACTTTATCGTTATGGACAAATCTGCATCCGTCAACATCACAAAATCCGTTGTTGCGAAAATGTTCACACCTGATGAAAACCAAAACAAAGACGCATGGCAATTTGATTACAGATTGTATCATGACAGTTTTGTATTTGATAACAAAAAAGCAGGTATTTACTTGAACGCAAAAGCCGCAGGCTAAGGAGGTTGAATGTTAGTATATAAAGACGGCATAACTCGCAATATTTGTGAAACTGACTGGCAACGCTATAAAGAGTTAGGTTTTGTAGAAGTCAAGGCAACGCCGAAGGCGGAAGACGACGAAGAACTTGAAACACAAGATGACGAAGTCGAGGCAACACCGAAAAACAAAAGGAACAAAAGGGGGAATTAATCCCCCTTTCCCTTAACAAATGGAGCAAAAATGATTGATAATTACGACAAAATAAAAGAATATGTGCTTTTGTTATCAGGACAAGAAGATAACCCAAAACTAGATTTTCAAATTAATATGATTATTGATGAATGTCTAGCATATTGCTATCGGAAAGATGTTCCCGAGCGAATGGAAAGACCGTTAGCAGACGTTATAGTGAACGAATTAAACCGTAAAGGCATATTTACTATTGACGGGGATATTACAAGCTATAAAGAGGGTGATATGCAAATATCATTTGGCGGAATGTCAACTAATTCAACTGGGTTAAAATACAATGGAAAGCTTGACCCATTTAAGTTAATTATTGGAGTAGTTAGTGATGTTTAGAAGTGATATTTGTACAATTAAACGTCAATTGAAATCAGTTGTTGAAGGTGAAACACTCTGGGGCGATTACAAGACGATTGCGGCGGATATTCCTTGTCATTTATCAGTCAAGGCAATAAGTGCCTTAAATCAGTCGCAAAGCACTGCTACTGTAATGTATGATTTTACTTTGTTTTATGACACTTCACTTGACATAGATTTGCAACCTAATGATGTTGTTTTTGTTAAGACTTCGCAGGGGCAAGAATATAAACTTATTGCAGGAGAAAGCCATCAATATTATTTGACTACTCAAACACACTGCGAAAAAAACACAGAGGTGTAATTATGTTTGACCAATATGCTGCAAAATTAAAGCAATATCAAGCTGATGTACCAAAAGTGTTTAAAAAGGTTGCAAGAAAGACAGCTATAAAAGCAGAAAATACCGCAAAAGAGTTTACAGACAAAGAGGGGCTTGTTGATACGGGTGCATATAAAGGAGCTTGGGAAGCAAAATCGCAAGAGCTTGAAAAAGGCACATATGCGGTTTTTTTAAACAATAGTATGGATTATGCAAGTCACTTGGAATTCGGACATGCTTTGCGAAATGGTGGGCGTTGGAAAGGTCGATTTGTTGGTCGTAATACTCTTGATGAAGCTCACTTCTATGCGCTTGAACAACTAGACAAGGAGCTTGAAAAAGCAATTATTAGTTATCACAATTCTTTTTTAAATGAATAATGTCCGATTGGCTCACTGTCATACTGTGTTTATGGGTATTATTGTAGAACTAAAAAATGCGATAAGAAAATCTATTTATTCACTTGACAAAACAATGAACTTCAATTTTGAAAAAATCAAGCGAGTACAATATCCTTACGTTTTTTTCTATATTCGCAATTATAAAATTATTGAGCCGGCAGACCCGACACGTTGGGCACAAGTAACGGTTAATTGCGTGCTTGAATACTGCAAAGAGGCTGATTGCGATAATGCTGATTTATTGACTTATGAGGATATATTCCGCAAAGCTACAAAGAATTTTGAGTTTTTAGACACAAAACTATATGCACAAAATACTGAATTTAGTCTTGTCGATGGGGCTTTGCAAATGCTTTTTGACCTCACTTTTTACGTGAGAGAACAAGACGAAACAGAACTGATGCAAGAATTACAACTAACAATGAAATAAAGAGAGGACAGGGAAATGGTAGAAAAACAACCTAGTTTTTTAATTACTTTTAAGGAATTGGCGATAGCAGCTATTCAAAAACAAAAGTTAGGCAAAGTCGTAATGATTTTAAATGACAATACTACTTCTAATGATAGGATTTCTTATTTTACGCTTGGAGATGTCAAAAAAGCTGATTGGACAAGTGCAAACTATGATTTAATCACTTTGGCATTCTTGGGCAATCCAACAGAGGTAATCTGTATTAAATCAGAAGAAGATTTTGCAGAAATTCAAAAGAAATTGAACTATTATAGCGGTTATGTTCTTGTTTATCCGTCTGCAAAAGCGAGTGAACACACAATGATTAAAAACTACTTGCAAAAACAGAGAGAAAACAACAACTACTCTATTGCTATTCTTGGCAATCCTACTGCGCCGGATGTTCCATATATTGTTAATTTTGCGACTACAAATATTAAAGCAAACCTTAACGACGCTGATAAAACTTTCACTTATGGCGATTTTACAACACGTGTTGCGGGGGCTTTTTCAGGACTTCCTGCAAGCCGTTCATTGACTTATTTCGAACTACCGGAAGTTTACGATTGCACTTTGTCTGAAACTCCTGATGCAGATGTTAAGGCAGGTAAATTGATTATTTTGCAACAAGACGGCTCATTTAAACTAGGTCGTGCGGTAAACTCTTTGACAACATTAACAGACGGCGTTACAGAGGCTTTCCAAAAAATCCGTATTGTCAACATTATGGATATGATTGCAAATGACATCATTACAACGTTCAGGACAACTTATGTCGGCAAGTACACAAACAACTACTCAAACAAATTGCGTTTTGTAGGTGCAATCAATGCGTATTTACACGATTTAGCCGTAAACGGATTGCTTGAAATTGCAAATCAAAACGAAGTCCGAATTTCTTACGAAAAGAACAAGGCTTATTTGGAAAAGAAAGGCAAAGACACAAGCAAGATGTCTTATCAAGACATTATTCAAGCAAATACAGGTTCAAACGTGTTCTTAAATGGAGTTTGTTCTCCTACCGACACAATGGAAGATTTAGACTTGGGTATGTACTTATTTGAAACTCTCGCAGAGGCTGCGTAATTAAGAAAGGACAAGGTATTTAAGATATGACTGCACAGGCAAAAGATGTATTGACAGGCACTGACGTACAAGTGTGGCTTGACGGTGAAGAAGTCGGCGTATGGGCATCGTTAGAGGCTAATGTAACAATGAATTACGATGATGTAAACATAGGTCAAGATGTTGATCGCAAATTTTTGAGTTTTCAAGGCGATGGCTCGTTGAATTATCAGGCTACAAACTCAATGACGGTTGAAATGTTCAACAAAATCAAAAACAATCCTGATGTTAGATTTACTATTGAGGGTGAATTAACAAGACGTTCAACAGGAGAAAAAGAGGCTTATTCAATCCCGGGAGTTACATTCGATAGTATTCCGCTTGCAACTTGGAGCAAAAACGAAATTGTATCAAAAGAAATGTCTTTTAGATTTCCACCATCTCAAATTGTTACGACATCAACTATTGACTAGGAGATATTATGAATTTAGATAAATTATTGAAAAAAATCGAACTAAACAAACAATCTGAAAACGAGGTTAAGGCTTTCCCACTTACAATAGGTGGCGAAACGTATCAAATCAGAACGTTGACACGTGCAAAAAAACGTGAGTTCTTGTATATGAACGAAATCGGCAAGTCTAATTTGACAATTGGTGACATTGTCAAAAAGTCAATCCCTTATATTTATCAATCAATAGAGGGGATTAAAGACCTTGCAGAACGTGCAAAACAAGAAAAATTAATCGTAAAATATTACGATGTTATTGAATACTTGTTTGAACCTGATGAAATCATTGAGATTGTCGGCTTTATGACCGAAATCAATAACATTTCTGAAAAACAGATGGAGGAAGATGTTGAGGAGATAAAAAAGCCATAGGAGAAGATATTAACCTTCTCCTATGCGCATATTATTTGCAAAAGGGCATAACTCCTGAACATATTTTAAACTTAACAATACACGAAAAAATGTTCTACTTAGCATCAATGGCTTGGTGGAACGAAAAACAACAGATTGAGGATTAAATGGCAACATATAAAGACATATTACTACTTGTAGATAAAGTATCACAACCTTTGAAAAAAATACAAAAAAGTATGCAAGAGGCACAAAAGCCTATGTCTAAAATTCGAGAACGTATTCAAAAAGTAGGGAATAGTTTTAAAAATCTTGCTAATAAAGCAAAATTAGCAGGTAGTAGTATGCAAAAATGGGGTAACAAAATTACCGGTGTTGTGTCAAAGTTAGGATTAGGCATAACTGGCTTTACTGGTGTAGTCGGGATGGCTTTTAATCGTGTTCAGGGGTGGTTTTCTCAAACCGCAGAATATGGTGACCGAATAGACAAGATGTCTCAAAAAATAGGAATGTCAGCAAAAAACTTTCAAGAATGGGATTTTATTATGTCTCAAAATGGGGGACATGTTGAAAGTTTACAAATGGGATTTAAAACTCTTGCAAATCAACTTAATTCTGTTAAAAAGGGTTCAAAAGACAGTGTAAAAGCTTTTAAGGCTTTGGGAATACGTATTACAGATAATAGAGGGCGTTTACGCGACCAAAACGATGTTTTTAATGATGCAGTAAAAGCGTTGCAACGCATGCAAAATCCTACACAAAAAGCAATTTATGGAAATAAACTATTTGGGCGTAGTTTTATTGAAATGAAACCATTGTTAAATCAATCAGCAGAGGCTATTGAAAATTTACGTAAACAAGCACAAGATACAATTATTTCTCAAGAAGATATTGATAATGCTGTGAAATATACTGATACTATGGACAGATTTAATCGAATTTTTCAAGCTAAAATGGCACCGATTATTACAAGACTAATGCCAAAAGTTTTGGAAATTATGGATAAACTTCTCCAACGTTCTGATATTCTTGAAAAATTAATCGGTTGGATTGTTGTTTTGACCGATAAAATTGTGGCAATGGTTGATTGGTTTATGAACTTAAACAGCTTTCAAAAAAAATTAGTAATTGGCTTTGGTTTATTTTTAGCTGCTATTGGTCCAGTGATTAGTGGTTTAGGGTCAATTGTAATGATATTAGGTTCTTTTGGGGTGACTGCTACTGTTGCAGCTGAGGCAATTGGTGGCTTTGTTGTAGCAACAGCACCTTGGGCAGCTGCAATTATTGGCATAATTGGACTTGTTTATTCCTTAGTGAAAGCTATTCAAACTCTTGTCGGTTGGTTCCAACATCTTAAAAATATGAAAATTAGTAGTATCAATACTGGATTTGATACAGAACAATTAGACAAATTAAGTAAATTACAAGCTAGTATGGGTGATAAAGCTTTTACCGCTAAATATGGTAAAGATGTAAACAAAAGAATTACAAATTATAGAAAAACACAGAATACAACCACAAATACTTACAATACTTTTAGCGGGAATATTACACTATCAAGAGATAATCAATTAAATGATATTATACTTAGTGGTTTAAATATGGCTAATTAAATCTTATTTTTTAAAAACTTCCATTAAAGCTGCTCCAATGACACCAATAAATAACCCATGAATGCCAATTCCGAATATTGCAGTAATACTACAAACAATTTCGCCTAATCTTGTAACAGGTGTAATATCTCCGTATCCGACTGATGTAAAGGTGATTATTGCGAAGTATATACATTTTGGAATTGATGAAAAGATGTGCGGTTGTGCGTCATGTTCAGTTAAATATATTAATATTGCTGATATAAGAATTCCTACTGCCAAAAAAGAAAAAGTTATAATTAATTCTTCTTTCTTTGCTTTAAAGGCATCTATGATATTATTCAATGCTTGTGAATAACGACTTACTTTTAACACCCTCAAAAATCTTGAAAAACGCAGAACTCTTAAAAATATTGTATTGGTTGAATTTATATAAAATGGAGCAACTGCAAAGAAATCTATTAACATCATAGGCTTAAAGAGGTCTTTAAGGTTATTAATAGTCAAAACTCTTAACACGTATTCAACAGTAAATATCACTATAGAAAAGATCTCAAATCTCCGAATATAATTATTAAAATTCGCATGAAAAGAGTTCATACTATCTAGTATAAAAACGACTAAATTTAGTACAATCAATATTAATATCGGTTTTTCCGATTTCTCAAGTATTTGTATTATCTTCTTTTTCATCAGCATGAATAAAGTTTTTTACCCCAAAAACAACAAAAGCCATTATCGCAACAACAACTCCACTGACAATAGAATATAGTAGAGTTTTAAAATAATTGATTTTTAGAAAATAACAAACAATATAAGTCCCAAAACTTGAAATTAACATCAACATTGTAGAAATAATTATACTTAACATATTAATATCATTTTCGGTAATTTTTGTATCATTATTTTCACAAACTTTTGTTTCTATATCTGTCTTTATAGTACAATGAATAATCTCACCTATAAAAAAAATAAATGGTAATGTAAAAATCCACATGACAGTATTAAATATTGATTTAACAATTCCATAATTCAATACAAATATACAAAAAAAAGTACCAACAAATAGAAAAATCGTAATTATAGTTATTCCTATTGCTGTTGCTTTGTCCATTTCTTCATCAGTGTTTAAATCTGTATTAGATTTATCTAATCTTTTGCGATAATACATTCCATTACTACCACAATTCAAATATGTTTGTCCTTTGGCATTCCTACTTATTCTAAAACCTTTAACACCAACAGAAACCCCAACGCCATTTTTAGACAGGTTTAAATCAATGCCTTTACATAATCTAAATCTTTTTCTAAAGAAAAATCCCATTATTAAAAATCCATTCTTGCAATAATATGTTCTCTAAGCTTTTCAAATTCAGGTTGTTGGGCTTTTGTAAACATAACTGTATTTTCGTCTTTTGTTGCACTGAACAAACCGCCTTTATCCTCTAAACTTCCCGGAAAGATAAATTGAATATACCCGTTTGTTACATTTCCTGCTTCTTTAAATTGTAATGCAGTTAATTGTCTTAAAAAGATTGTTTTTGTTCCATCAAACCCATGAAGTGCAAACCCCATTACTCCTTTTCGGGTAATATCTATTTTGCTATAAGACAATTCCACTTGCCCATTAACACCCTTAACTACTTGGCTAATTTGTTGTTCCATTCTTAACTCCTTTAATTAACTATTCCATACATGAATACACAAAACAAAACATTTTGTAACTACCCATGTGGCTAATTCTTCAAAAAACTTAATGCCCCTTTTAGTAATTTCTATAATTAAACTATGGGTAAACGATTAGAAATTCAGTTATATTGCGCAAAAACAGGCGAAAGTATTACATTGCCGCTTAATCCTGAAACAACAGATATTCCGAATGAAAAAGAAATTGAAACATTCGATATTTTAGGCTATGGAGAGGTGGCTGTAAAGGGCAAAAAACGACTTAAACGTATTACCCTGTCAAATATATTGCCGTCTAATAATTCGTGGCTTGCGTTGGCAGCCTCACTTGTTAAAGGATTAAATTATAAGCCGTATTCATTGCAAGAAACAATTGATATGATTAATAGATGGGTAGACAATGACGAAATTATTCGTGTAATTATTTCAGAAAAACTTAACAAATTATTCAGGATTGAAAAACACGTTGAGGCAGTACGAGAAAGTGTTGTAGATGTCGGTTACACCATTGACCTTGTAGAATATGTAGACCCAACAAATAAAAACACTGTTCTTAAAATGAATGCATCGGCAACAAGCGTAACCAAATTAAAAACACGCACAATTAATAAGTTTGTACCAAATGAACAAGTTGCTCAAAGAGGTATGACTATTTATAAAATAGCTAAACTTACTTACGGCGGTCGTTCACAAGAATTAGCAAACCTTAACGCTATTTATAATCGTAATGCAGATATTGCGGGCAAAGTTGTGGAGATGTTGCCTCTATGATCAAAATTAATGACCAAATTATAGAAGTTGTGCGTGATGGGGTTACTTGGCAAGGTGCAAAAGACACAGTGGCAAGAACTTTGAATTTTTCTATCGTTTATCAACCACTTGATGAAAATTTCCCAAAATATAAAATCAAAATTGGAGATAAAGTCACATATATTGAGAACAACAAGACATATTTTTACGGATATATTGAAAGCATAAGCTATGCAACAGATAACGGCACGCTCGAAATTAGTTGTTGTGATATTATGAAACGATTACTAAATTCAAAGTGCGTAGGGCGTTTCAGAGGTACTCTTAAACAACTTGCAGACAAAATATGCGGGCTTTTCTATCTCAAAAACGGAATTACAAGTAACAACACACATATTCATAATATCGTTTCAACAGGAGATATGAGCTATTACGAAATCCTGAAAAATGCTTGCGATGTTATGTTTGAAAGATATACACTATACTTAGACGGCTTAACGCTTAAACTTGCAGAACATAATTCTTTTGCAACGTTCACAATCGGTCAGAATATCCGCTCATCGTCTTTTTCACAAGATATGTCAGAAGTCGTAAACAAAGTTTTAATAATTGATAGCAAGGGGAAATTGTTAAGTTCCGTTCAAGATACCGCAAGCATTAATCAATTCGGCTTGTTTCAAACGGTTTATACGTATGATAAAGACAGTAAAAACAATCTTGTAGATGCGAAAAAAGAATTAAAGACTATAAAAAACGAGGGTTCAATCGTTGTAAATAACGATAATAACTGTATCAGCGGACGGTTTATAAAGGTTTATGAACCGATGAATAATTTCAATGGCTTATTTGAAATTGTATCGGATAGTCATACTATTGCAAATGACAGTGTTATGACGTTAGGGATTGAACTTGTGGAGACTGCAAAATGAGCACAGCGGGGAAATTTTGGAAAGAAGTAGGTAAAAAAGCAAAGGCAACAAATCCTGATATGGTGGCTTTATGTCAGGTTTTATCCTTAGAGCCTTTCGCTTTTGAGTACAGAGGCATAGATATAAGTATTCAAAACGGTGATAACATCTTTATTGACCCGCTTTTATTGCAAGCAAATATTGAACTTAATCTCGGAAGCTTAGACAGTGCACAAAATATCAATCCTGCATTGTGGAAAGCGGATAACACGCCAACCGGTACGGTTGAAATATCCGGAACTCAAAAACAATTCTTGACAGATTTTTATAACTTCTTTAAGGAATGGCAAAACACATATATTCTTGCCGTTGGAGATTATGTAACCGTTCAAAAGCTTGGCAATAATACATATCTTGTAATAAGAAAGGTGGTAGAAATTGAGCAGTAATTATCCATTTATCCCGACTACATTAACCGATATTGAGGAAGTCAAAACAGATATTGAACTACCTGTTTTTAAAGAACTTGCATTTGATTTTCAAACAAATCAACTAAAAACGCAAGGCGGACAATATTACTACGTTGAAAAAAACGAGGCGATTAAGATATGGATTTACTTTGCTTTGCTTATCCCTCGATTTACTTATGTCGCATATTCTACCGATTATGGACAAGAGATTTATACGCTCATTGGGCGTTATTTGTCAGGAGAACTCTTAAAATCTGAATTAAAACGTTTTATTGAAGAGGCTTTATTGTGTAATCCGTATATCACAAGTCTTTCAGACTTCGATATTACTCGCACAGGTTCAAAAGTAATTTGCAACTTCTCTGTAAATACGGTTTATGGAAACGTTGCACAGGCTTACGAATACTTACAGACAATTTAAAAAAAGTTTGTCAAGTCCATGAAAACATGGATATGTTTTTGCCCGTTTCAACAGTTGCCATAATCAAAGTATGGGAACACAGGAAGATATACAAGAACGGATAAATAACAGGCTTACAATGCCCGCAAACCTCTTAGAGGGTGGATTTTCACAACAGATAATCGGCTCGGTAGCTTATGAGCTTGCAAATATTCAAGACACCGAATTAAACAACATCGTAAACAGATGCTTTGTAAAAACTGCAACAGGCGACGATTTGGACAATGTCGGCAGTGATTATGGATTGCCACGTAGGGAAGATGTCGCCGCAAGTGTTTATCTTGAAATTGAGGGTGCACAAGGTGCAGTAACAAACCAAAATGTCAAAGTTACCTATAATAACCTTGTTTACACCGTTCAAGAATACAAGATTATTAATTCATCAGGAATTGCAAGTGTAAAAGCCAAATGTGAAACACTGGGAACTATCGGTAATGTACCGGAAAATACAATTACGGAATTTGTAACAGATTATGAGGGGTTATCAACGGTAACAAATCCTGAACCTGCTTACGACGGTTTTGATAGGGAAGATGATGAAACTTACAGACAAAGGATACTTGATTATTTGGCAGAAGATGCCACAAACGCAAACAAAGCACAATATGAAAAATGGGCAAGAGAAGTTGAGGGCGTGCAAAAAGCCGTTATCGAAAGTGCAGAAGTAATGGGAGCGGGCAATGTTGGGGTTTATCTCTCTGCAATAGGTGATGTTGATGTTTCAGAAGATTTAAAGGAAAAAGTACATGACCATATTGACGCAGTTCAACCGATTAATGCGACTGTAATTGTAAACTCTTTGACTTATGTCAAAATCAATGTTGTTGCAAATGTGGTATTGAAAAACGGTTACACTGAAATAGATGTAAAAGACGAGTTGACAAAGAAGCTTAAAGCATACTTGCCGACAGTTGACAACTCCGTTTCATACTTTAATATTAACAATTTGATATTTGACTGTGTCGGGGTTGAAGATGTCACAAGCTACACTTTAAACGGCGGAACAAATTCTATTACAATCACTGATACAGAATATCCGGTTACTGGTGAGGTAATTATCAATGAGTCTTAGCGATAACTTACCAAAAAAGATTACAAGCATTTTGGGGTTAAAAGATGTATTACTTGCTATTGACCCTGAAATCCAGCTTGTCAGAGATGATATTTCACAAATCATTAAAGAATTATACGTAAAAACTACGGAATATTTTATTGAACGTTGGGAAACAGATTTTTCATTGTCTTATGACCCATCATTAACTTTACAACAGCGTAGGCAAAGGATTTTGAATAAGTTAGCAAGAAAAAAGACTTTGACGTGGAAAAATCTCGAATTGCTTATAAGAAACAATATCGACAATCCGCAATTTTATATTTCTAATCATTCATCAGAATACCATTTTACGATTATGGTACAAACAGAGAACTATAAAGAAATGCAAAAAGCCTTAGATATCGCAAAGCCTGCTTATTTAACGTTTGACATTGTAGTTACTGAATATTTTAAACGTTGCGGAACGTTTGCATGCGGTACAAATCCATTATAATGCCCGATTGAAAACTCTTTATGATGAAGATAACAAGGAGATTTTAATAAATGGCTTACGTTAAAAATACTTGGGTAGACCAAAAAGTACAAAGACCAAAAACTTATAATTTTACGACAAATGACGACGGTTCGACAACTTTAATTGATGCTTTTGGAGATGTTGAGGAATTAGGAACACCAGTTAATGCGGATAACATGAACCATATTGAAGATGGTTTAGCTAATGTTGGGATATGGACTTATTCTGCAACCGTAGAATATAACAAAGATGATGCGGTTATTAGAATTGTTAATGATGAGTTTGTTTTATACAAATCTAAACAAGACGAAAATAAAGGTAACGCTTTAACAAATACAGATTACTGGGAAGAAGTAAAGCTAGGTGGTTCAGGTCTTGAAGTTTGTGATATTGGTATGTCTTTGTTTCTTGATGAAACCAAAGGGTTAAGACGCAGACTTAACGGGCAGATTGTTGATATTAATACTAATACACAAGGGTTCTTGACACGTTTAAAACAGATTACAACGCTTTATCCTAGCTTGTTGTGTACAGAAGAAGAGTGGCAAACTATCAAGGGGGCTAGCAAACTAGGACAATGCGGTAAGTTTGTATTTAATTATAGCGGTGTTGAAATTACTTCGGTGCGTATTCCTGCTGTTGTTAATATTAATGGCTTAGCCGATATGGCTAACGCAGGTTTGATTAAAGATGAAAGTTTACCGAATATAAAGCAATATTTAGGTCGCGTGGAATTTTATAACAATAAGCTACCACAAGCAACTATTGAAAGTAAAGCGGAAGGTTACACCTTTAGAGATGAACTATACAGTGGTGATACACTCGCATACATAACATTTAATGCTAACAACACTAATAGTGTTTATAAAGACAATGCACCTGTACAACAAGAAGCAATCCAATATCCTTACTTTATTCAAATTGCGACGGGGCAAGAAACAGAAGTTAATATTAAGGATACACTTGAGCTTAATAATCCTTTTACTTTTGGTATGAATATGTATTTCAAAGGTGAAATGGAAAATATCTCTTGGTTAAAATCAGCAAATCAACAAAATCCAAAAGCACTTTGTCCTGTTTTTTATGACTGGGTATTGACTAATGCTAATGCGGGTAAAGATGGGTTTAAACTATCAACCGCAAGCGACATTACAGATTATGACTTTGTTGTAAATACTACTGATGAAACGTTCAGATTGCCATTGAAAAATCATAGTGCAGATGACGGAAACACTAATCTGATACTTTACTACTATGTAGGTGAAACAGTACAAAACCCTAACCTTATTGACGCAGGAAGAATTGGTGAGAATTTAGCTAACAAGCTTGATACCCCGCCTCGTTATCCAGTTAAAATATCCGACAAATCTTTAATGCCTAGTTGGTATGTAGTGTACAATGACGGCTGGTGTGAACAAGGTGGTATTTCAAAAACGGCAACTACGGGAGTTGCAACAGTTTCACTATTAAAGTCTTATAAGAGTGCTAACTACACAAGGCTACTAACGCTAGGAAATCGCATAGATGGTACTCAATGGGCAATATACCCTACAAACAAAACTACGACTAGCTTTGGCGCATTTAGCCCTGTTACTGGTTATAAATTGGAATTTGACTGGGAAACTAAAGGTTATGTAAGTTAAGGAGCAAATTATGGAAGTAAAAGCACAATTAAATAAACCCTATACAGAACAAGAAAAAATAAACTTCATCGTAGAACAAAATCATAAATTAGGTTATACAATTGAAGAGCAAGCAGACAAGCTAGTTGCGCTAGGTTATACAGATGAGGAAAAAGCTAACGCACGTAAGCAAACGTTTTACACTCAATTTATTCAGACATCTTTTGGTAATTACAGGTTACAGCCAAAAGGCTATGCTAATGCACAACAAGCGATGGATGTTACAAACACAATGGCTACCGCATTAGGTGGGCTTACTGAACAACTTACAAATCTTGTAATCTTTTATGAAACGCCTGATTTTACAAAAGAAGAAGAATGCACGGAAGAATGGTTAGTAGCTCACCAAATTAAACCTAATGTTATGACATTAGCAGATTGGCAGAAATTCTATTTGGAATTTTGTCAGCTTTATGCAATGCAACAATATAAAACAACTGTTAATGGGGGTAATAATGAAAATACAACCGATACAGAACAATCAACCGACGTTTCAAATGAAGTGGAAACAAAGGCAACTGACGAACCTAACGCTAACTAACATTACTCTTGACAACGGTAACAGGCTCGTAACAAGACAAACAGACACTTACAAACTACAAAGCCTTTATGATGAGTTCGGTAAATGGATTAAATCTAAACTTAGGTATTATAAAAGTAAACAAGTTATAAAAGAAGTAAGAAGTAATAACATAAAATGAAAGGATAAAAGATGAAAAAATTAGCAATTCTATTAGGTTTATTATTGGTCAGTAGTTCAACTGTGTTTGCTGATGAAGTTATGCCTGCACAATCTGCAAAAAATAATCAAGCATATTTTACGGCTAATATTCAAAAACAACCGCAAAATAGCAAACAAAAACAAGATATAAACAATCATTTCACCTTTTTTACAATCAACGTACAAGTTAACGGAAAGATTGATAATTTTACCAATACTGACAAAGAGTAAAATAGGGGTAAAAGTGATTTGGAGGTTTTAAAGATGACACAAGTTCATTTTAATACGGCATTTAAGGGGATGAAAGCCAGTACTTTAAAGTATTGGCTTACCTTTAACCATAAAAGACTTATTGGGAGTGCCATTTTTACAAAAAATAATTCTGCAACATCAAAAGTAGTTCGTTGGGCAGAAGAAAAAAAATGCCCTGATAAAGGTTTTATCCCTTCTCACACCGGCTCAATCATTGAATATAACGATAGATTATATCTATTCGATATGAAACCTATGAGAGCAAAAATTCAGCCGTTACTAACTTATTTACTGACTACCGATGATGAATTTGCACTTGTTATAAGAGATTTTGACCTTGATACAAAAATGTTTTCAATAAATGTTGCAGAACATATCGGTGAATTTTATCCGTTTATGTCTGCTATTAGAAGTGTTTTTACAAAAAGACAATCAAAATGGACAAGACACTGTTCAGAATTGCATTTAAGAGAGTTACAAAAACAAGGGATATTAACAGAATTAAATCCTGAAATTACACCGGATGAGTTATTTCATAGTTTAACTCAAAAAAAATAATTGGAATTAAAGAATAGCTGCGCTTTTCAAAAGGAAGGAGCAGTAATGCAAGAAATTAAAAGAATATTGAAAATGATGAATAGTGAAATTTTTTATAAAATTATAAAGATTTCGGGGTTAGATGATCGGGAAAAAACGTTATTAACGGAATTTATCTTACGAGAACAAAAACGGGATTATGTTTGTGAATTACTTCATGTTTCACGCTCAACATTCAGAGAAATAAAAAATCAAGCAATGCTGAAAGTCAAAATTGCATTAACTAACCTTTTAGACGAAAAAATTAATCATCTCTCATAATAAGTGAACCTTCTTATTAGTACAATCCTTTATACTTAAAGGTATGGAGGATTTTTTTTTATTGGTCGGAGAAATGGAGATAAAATGCAAATAAAAACAGAAGACGGAACAAGAAACGTTTCATCTGCCGGTGTTGGTGGCGCAGGTTTAGGTTTAGGCATTGCAGGAACAGCATTAGGTTTACTTAATGGAGGTTTGGGAGCATTGGGGAACTGCCGACAAATAAATGGTTCAAGTGAATGTCAAGACACAAGACAGATTTCAGCACTACAAGCTGAACTAGGGAAAGAAAAGGCTGAAAGATATGCCGATAATATAGGAATTGAAACCTATAAAGCAAGTGTTGACCGAGCAAAAGAAATTACATCAGAAGTTAATAACAATTACAAAATTTTTGCAAGTCAAATTTCTGACTTAGAAAAAAAGGTAGCAGTTGGGGAACAAAGAACTAGCGATAATTTCAACTTTATGAATTATAAAGTTGACACAGTTAAAAAAGAACTTGAACAAGATATTAATTGCAAAACTAATAACTTGCGTGCTTATGTAGATGCAACATTTGTTCCGGGTAAATTGGTTATGCCATTGGATAACATCTGTCCAGAAGCTATGCAACGTTATAATTCTTGGACTGCTCCAACAAATACAACAACAGGAGGTTAATTAAATGTTTAAAAGTGATGATAGGGTCGGAAATATCGAACTTTTAGAACAAAAATTAAAACATTTTGAGGAGCAATCCTCAATAAATGAAACAGGTTATTGGCAGAAATTATCTGAAATGTGTTCTAAATTAAGTTCCGACCAGCTTAATTATATTAATAACAACGAAAACGTTATTGATAAGAAAAATAAGATGATGGAAGCCTTTAATCTGTTTTTGTTTGAAAAATTCAAAAAAGATTTTGCGGAAATTCCAAATTGTCAAAAACTTTGTGATGACTATATCGATACAATTCAAGATACTATCGTTAATTACAACGAACAGATCACAAATACAATCGAAGAAAATAAAGAACTTAAAACCAAAATTGCTGAATTGGAAAGGAAAATAAAAAATAATGAGAAATCTAATACAAAGAGAACTTGATAAAGCTGAAGAATACATGTTAAAAACTCTTTTTAATGATATTCAAAATCCACAAATAAGCAATAAAATTAAGTTTTTTATGATATCTAAAAATATTGATTTTGACACCTTTATAAATCATAAAATAATGATTTTTGAGGAATTTTCACAAGATTTTATGAAAGATAACGGTTATTATGATGGTGAAAAATTAACAAAAGTTTTGTTATTAAAATTTCCTATATTAGAGGGTTTAGAACTCCCCGATATTAAACCAATAGATTTACTTAAAATATTAGATAATTTTATAAATTTAAAACAAATAGGAAATTTTATTCAAAATTTTTAGAGGTGAACATGAAAGAAAAAGCTTTAAATAAATACAAAGAACTGAAAAAAGATAATCCGAATATTGACAATGAACTTATAATGACATTTATCGAACAGATGCCACAAGAAGCTATTTGTGTGTTTGATTATATGCTTTACGGCTATCATATCGTATCAAAAGAAATGTATGAAAAAGCAGTTGAGTGTCTTGTTAATCGTGACGGTTCAAAAGGTCCAAAATGGAGCTTAACAGAAATTGAAAACAAGGTAAACATTGATTTTGATAACAAAGACTATACATTGATGGATTATGCTTATGTCCTTAATATGCAATACAGTGATATTGGAGATTTGACAGGCACAGATATGCTTATGAAGATTGCTAAACGATACCTTGAGGATAATGATTATTACGGAGACCCGTCAGAACGTGCTTATTTTGATGCAAAAGAGCGAATAAAATATTTTGAAGAAAATTAATAAACAACTCCTTCCGCCGCCAATAAAAACGGCGGTTTTTATTATTGGTAACATAAAAGAGGTAATAAGGAAATGAAATTTATGAGCTTAACGCCCGAAGAAGAACGAGAAATGTATGCAGACATTAAAGTAATAAAAAGTAATTGTGCAAGATGTCTTGAATGCCAAAAAGAACACGGCGAAAGGTTAACGCAATTAGAACAAGATGTTACTATTTTGAAAGAGGATAAAAAAATAACAAGTCTTGTTTGTTCAGGTGTTGGCGCACTTATTATGTGGTTGTTAAGCAATTTATTTAGTTTTTTTAAAGGTTAAATTTTATGAAACGTATAATCATTCACTGGACTGCCGGAACAAACAAACCTTGTGCTACTGATTTAGAATATTATCATTATTTAGTTACAGGTACCGGAGAAGTTAAAAACGGTAAATACAAGCCAGAAGATAACGAGAATTGCAATGATGGCAAATATGCAGCACACACAGGCGGTGGTAATACCGGTTCAATTGGTGTAGCTATGTGCGGCATGTATGTGCCTTCAAAGGTAGACATAAAGCGCACTGAATACCCGTTGACAAAAGTTCAGTGTGAAAGAACATTTAAACTTTGCGCAGATTTATGCAAAAAGTATAATATTCCTATCACTACTTACGGAGTTATGACCCATTATGAGTTCGGGAAAGCTAACCCGAAAACATCTAGCGCAGGCAAAATTGATATCATTTATCTTTCACCGTGGCAAGAAGTAGCACCCGCTAAGATAGGTGATTTTATACGAAATAAAATCAAATGGTATTATAAAAATTCATAATCATTAACTTTTTAAACTTAACTTACAAGCCCTATTTATAGACCGTAGGGCTTTTTATTTGCTAAGTTTTCTCAACACCTCCTGCAACATTGCGCACTCTTTAGGCGGTTCAGCAACCCAAATTCTATTTTGTGCATTTCTTGCCTCTGTTTCTTTAATTTGTTGCGCATAATACCTGTTAGCTGCCTCTTTAGCTTTAAAGTCCTTAATTATCTTCTCAGCTGCCCCATTTCGTTTTAAAGCTGCAATGTATGAAGTTATGTTCTTAGCTCCTTTACTTTCTGCATATTCTTTTAGAATTTTAAAATCCTCGACTCTTTCAGGTTGATTAATTTGTTCCTTTATAGGTTCATGTTCATGATGTGACAAATTGTCACGGTTTGAATTGTCATTTTGTCCTAAATCTTCTGACATATTTTCAGGTGTAAAAAATTTTTCATTTTGCGACCACTCTCCGCCAATTCTTGACGTGAAAACATAGTGATTGGTATATTTACTCTCAATTAAAATTAACCCTTCTTTAACAAGCTCCTGAATGCCTCTAACAACAGAACGCTCTGAAACTCCTATTTTTTTGGCAAGAGTTTTTTGTTTTGGGAACATATCAGGTTTATTTGGATTATAACAAGCAGATAATTCCAACAAAACAAGTTTTGCTATTGGGGTAATATCAAATTGTGACAAATTATTAAGTAAATAGTTTGTCAGTTTAAATTGTGAAAAGCCATGCCCAGCATGCTTTTTGACAGTGTTCTCTCTCATCTCCACATCTCCCTTTCTAAAATTTTGCACATCAACTATTGCCTAATGAAAGAAAGCGTGGTATTATTTACTTAGTTTTGGATTTTGAGGCTTTCTTTCGAGAAGGTCTTTTTTATTATTTAGTTTTTTGTTAACGGCATGTAAAGATTAGCATGCCATTACTTTACTCATGCTAGTTGATATGTTTTAATGTGTCAAGAAGGTTTATAACACGTTATTTAAGGATAGTTTAACGGTTTTAGCAACGTTTTAAGAAAGGGTTGTGATTATGCAAAAAAAATATACTGTTAAGGAATTAGCAAGCATTTTGGGGTGTTCTGTCACTGCTGTAAATAAAAAAATAAAAGCAGATGAAAACAACCCAGATATTAAACGTTATAGAAACCGTTATGAAACGGTTGTTGAAAACAATGTAACGTACATTCTGCTTGATGATGTGGCATTAGAAGATGAAAAAAATAAATCAAAAGGGTTTAAAAACGGTTATGGAAACGTTTTAAATACAGGTTTAAACGAACCCGAAACACCTGATATTATAGACGTTGCGCCAGAAGTAAAACAAGAAAAAAGCGATAAAATACTAGAGTTTACAGAACGTTACATTGAACGTTTTTCAACATTACAAGAAACGTTTTATAATGAAATGAGAGAAAAAGACAAACAAATTTATTTGTTGACGACTTCCGAAACTCAAAAACAAGAGAAATACTTTGAAACAGAGGCACAAAACAAACAACTAAAAGCACAAAACAACGTTTTAAAAATCGTTTTAGCGGTTGTTATAACATTGTTTGTAACGTTGGTAATAACGTTTTTAATGTTGAATATATCAAAATCAGAGTCGACACAACCAACTACCGAGAAAACCTCGGCAGTTCAACAGGTTAGTCAACCGGTTAAAGAAAGTAATAAACCGGTACTAAAAAATCCTAAATAAACAAAATAATCTATACGTTTGTTCTGATAAGGCTTACAACTCGCCCAATGATTTTAAATGTATCGTTAGGGGTAATTACTCTATTTTGATATTCTTTGTTTTCTGATTTAATAATAATCTGATCTATATTTTTGACAAGCTTTTTAATGAATAATTCATTGTTGTATGAAAATAAATAAACTTTGTCATCTATTATTTGTTCACCTTGCCAATGTTTTAAAATAACTTTATCACCATCAAATATAAGAGGATACATGGATGAACCTTCGGCAGTAATGACAGAATATGTCGCATTTGATGAATAATCTGTAATACTGTCTTTGCTTATTGATATTTTCTCGGGGCTTTCTTGAAAAACTGTACAACCAGTTCCGCAAGAGGCAAAAACATCAGGATAATAATTAAGTTCAACCGAGTTATTATCTCCACTGCGTAAGCTTATGCCATAATGTTCTTCGATTTTTTCAATATCTTCATCAGGGAAACTACTATCACGTTTTTTTCTTGTGTATATTGTTTGTTCGCTTGGGTGATTACAAATTTTTGATAAATCTTTTAATGTCGGTTCAAATCCTAATGTTTCAGCTAATAATCTTAAAAATTCCGATGTTTTCATTTCAATCCTTTTTATTCATATTTGACAAATAGTTCATTATGAACTTCTGATTTTATTCATAATGGACTTGACAAATAGTTCATAATGAACTATAATACTTTTGTCAGTTATAAATGTTAGTTCAAAACGATAATATTTTAAACCTGACACAGTGTCAATAAAACGTAAAGCAGATGTTAAGCGACTAGAGCCAACCTAGTATAAAAAGGGACAACGCAAAGCAGTAACAAAAGCATACAAAAGGCACTATAAACATAGTAAAAGGGTTCAAGTTTAAAAGGTCTTAAAGAAATAAGCCTAGATTAGGCTTGGCTCGGCTATGCGAAATTAAAAGGTTAGATTATGGAAATTTTAATCAACAAAGAAACAGACAATTTGATGAAAGATACAGATGCGTTCTTGATGTTGTTGAAAATTGCATACAACACAAAACGAGATGATTTCTTTTCAATTCCTGAATTGGATATTGGAGAAGCTTTTATCACCGCTGAAATTGCCGGAATGTCTCAACAAACCTTTAGAACAACAAAGAAAAAGTTATCAAAATGGGGTTTTGCAGAGTTCAAACCGACACCAAAAGGCACAATTGCTCGTTTGACTACTGATAAATTTTTCAAATTATAACCGATTTAAAAATATTGTACATTGACAATTGAATAGCGTAAGACGTTAAAGATGATATATCGGCGCAGAAAAACAAGTTTTTAATCAGCTGTCAAGTAATCCTTGACAGTTGCCATAAGAACTTTAAAGAAATCTTTTCACCTTGCCCTGTGCAACCGTTTACACAAAAACCTCATATAAGTCTACCTGCGCAGGGCAACCTAAAGAGATTTACTGGGGAAACACTCCTTTGTGGCTAATTAACTATACGATATAGACCAACAATTCCATTCCGTTTCCCCTTTTTCTAAAACTTTACTATCCTTTTGGGGCTACCGTAAAACTCACTGAACTTAAAAATATCGCAAGCCCCTTTTTTTTAGATTTTTACGACATAGGAGATAATAAAAATGAACTTATCATTACCACTCGTCATTCAAGGAATGGCAGTTTTTGCAACGTTTTATTTTATGTTTACAAGCTTTGTAATTCTGATTGGAGGCTAAAATATGTTAGTAAATTATTGTTATCCAACAATGGATAAAGACTTATTACTCCACAAAATAAACAAGATATCAGCTAAGCTTGATGCTTATTATCAAACAATTGAACGAAACAATGTTGACATTCCCGACTTTATGAAATCAGCAGAACATCAAAGGAAAAACCTTATTAAAGCAGACATTAATAGACTGCTTAGAGAAGGAACTCTTGATTATTACTATTTCAAATTGTTAGAGGAAGAAGAAAATGGCATTAGAAGATAATTTTCTGAATAAAGATCCCCAAAATTATCAAACAGAGCTTGAGTTTTTATTAAATTCAGGCTCGCTTTCCTTTGATGATTGCGAGGCATTATTCGGGAGTAAAAAAATTACAAAAGAAGATTTTGAGTATTGTAAAGAATACTTTGAAGAAGTTTAGAAAGGATTAATTATGTATGACTTAACAACACAACAAGACAGAAACCAAATGACTAATTTCCCAAATGTTGGACAGGAGGTTGAAAAAACACGTGCTTTACAGGAAGTGCAAGGAGCTATTTTTATGGCAAGACAATTTCCACGTAATGAAGTTTTAGCACAACGAAAAATAATGGAAAGTGCAAAACGTTTAACTTTAGCCGAAAAAGCAACATATTGTTATCCACGTGGTGGGCAACAAATTAAAGGTCCATCAGTTAGAGCAGCAGAAAATATTGCAAAACTTTGGGGAAATGTAAGCTATGGTATAAAAGAACTTAGCCAAAATACAACTACACATGAAAGTGAGGTGTTGGCTTATGCTTGGGATTTAGAAACAAATGTTAGAGCAGAACGTATATTCAAAGTTCCTCATACAAGATATACCAAAAGCAATGGAAATACGATTTTAACAGATCCACGAGATATTTATGAAAGAATTGCAAATGATGGCGCAAGAAGAAAAAGAGCAGTTTTGCTTGAAATTCTTCCGGGTGATATTGTTGAAGATTTTTTAAATGAATGTGATAAAACTCTCATTGGGTCAAATCCTAAACCGTTAAAAGAAAGAGTTCAAGATATGCTTACACTTTTTGAAGAATTAGGGGTAACGCAAGAGATGATTGAAAAACGTATTGGTACAAAATGTGATAATTTTATTGCAAAAAACATAGTTGATTTAGGTTCAATTTACAATTCAATTAAGAATAATTTTGCATCTGTAGGACAATATTTTGATGTTCCGAGTGCAGCTGAAAAGCAAAAAGAAGAAACTGAAAAGAAATTGAAAAGCGCAGGAAAAGATGGGAAAAAGAAACAATACGAACCAACTCCTGAAGAACTTGAAGAATTAGCAAATGTTTATTATGAACAAGAGGCTCAAAATGAAATTAACGAATGATAACTATTATTCATTAAAAGCAAATCAAGCATATTTCAGCGTTTCACAAATAAAAGATTTTTTAAAATGTGAAGCATATGCAATGGCAAAAATTAATGGTGAATGGAGTGAAGAACCTACAACTCCAATGTTGATTGGTTCATACGTTGATAGTTATTTTGAGGGAACTCTTAAAGAATTTAAAGAACGTACTCCACAAATTTTCAAAAAAGATGGAACTTTAAAAGCGGATTATATTAAGGCAGAAAAAATTATTGAAACTGCCGAAAAACAAGAACTTTTTATGAAATTAATGTCCGGTGAAAAGCAAGTTATTATGACTGGTGAACTTTTTGGAGCAAAAATAAAAATTAAAATGGATAGTTACATTCCGCATGAATTGATTAACGATTTAAAGGTTGTCAAAAATGTACGTGATGTTTCTTTTACAAAACAAGGATTTAGGCAATCTTTTATTGAAAAATCAGGTTATGATTTACAACTGGGAGTTTATCAGGAAATTGTAAGACAAAATACAGATGAATTGTTGCCGTGTACAATTTCTGCTATAGATAAACAAGATTACCCAGATATGGCATGTATATTAATTCCAAATGATCAATTGGATTTTCAACGAAAACAACTTCGTTGGAAAATACCACGACTAATCGAAGTAAAAAATCACAATGAGGAGCCAAAAAGATGCGGAGTTTGCGATTATTGCAGAGCGACACAGAAACTAGAACGGCTAATTTTGCCAGATGAATTAATAATAAGAAATTAAGAAAGGAATTAAAATGACGAGAATTGGCGCAGGGTGGCTAAAGGTAGATAAAAATGAAGAACATTACATTTCAGCAAAAATTGACGAGGCTATTTTACCATTAAATCTTACCTCTGAAAAAATTTTGGTAATAACTCCAAATAAAAATAAAACAGAAGATAAACATCCTGATTATTATCTAGAGTTATATAAACCTGAAAAGAAAGAGGAACAAAAAGCAGAGAAAAAGGTAGAGAAAAACAACACAGGATTTCCGGTGTAGACACTTGGAGTAAAAATGAGTAAAGAAGCGTGGATTTTGTTATATAAAAAATTCTTAAATTGGGAATGGTATGACCATCCACCGACAAAAGATGTTTTTCTTCATTGTCTATTATCCGCAAATTTCATTGATGAAAATTGGAAAGGACAAAAAATAAAACGTGGGCAATTCCCAACAAGTGTTGAAAAGCTCGCCACTACTCTTGGTTTAACTGTTCAGCAGACAAGAACGGCTATAAAAAATTTGCAAACAACAAATGAAATTACTATACAAACAACAAATCGATATTCAATAATAACGGTAATTAACTATAATTGTTATCAGCCAAATGTCAAACAAGGAAAAGGTTTGAGGGGTAATAACAAACAAACAACAAACAAACAACAAGCCAAAATCCTTGTAAACACTGGGGAAATCAGGATTGACGAAAACGATAATAACAAACAAAGTGGGGGGGCAAATAACAACACTATAAATAATATAAATAAAGAGAGATATAATAAATTATATCTCTCATCATCATGTAATGAAGAAACAAATCTAAAAATAGATGATGATGAGAGAGATATTCTTAAAAATTATGTCAAAAGAAAAAAACTTGCAAAAACCAATCTAAGAGGTTATGTCAACAAAATAATTGAAAATGGAGATTACATTGACATTCTCAAAGAAGAAAAACAAAGATTGGCAAGACTTGAACAACAATCTAAAGAGATTAATATCCCGCCCGCTGAAAAAATTGAAAAAACTTCTCCGGAAGTTGATAAGGCTGGGTTGGAATTGATGAGAGAAACAGTAAAACAAATTAGAAAGAGAGGTTAAAATGGTAGCAACTGCCGTAAAAACAACAGAAAAAGATAATAAAGCATCAAAAAATCAGATGTATATTGTAAAGGTAAAAATAAATAATGATGGAACAGCTGCAATTAATTATAGAACAAGTTGCGATAGTGATACAAAAGAAGTTTTTTTATCAAGGAAAAGATGGTGTTACAGAAGAATTTAAGAAAATTTTTCAACAAACAGTAAATGGTTTAATTGGTTGTATTCCGAAATTAGCGGGTGATAAAAATAAAATTACTATGAACTCAATTAAGTTTGATTATGGCAAAGATGAATTTTTAAAATCTGCATTATATTCAGCTAAATACGCTTTTAATGACCAAAATAATGCAGTTATTAACTTGAATACACCACCGTTGCCTATCTATAAAGAAGAATTAGAAAATACTTTTTGTATTTCCGGCAAAGATGAAGAAGCATTACATGAAGTAATTGCAAAAGCAAAAGATTATATTAATGGAGAAACAAAAACAAAATAAATGAAGCTTGTTGTTGATAACAGTGACAAATAAAGCTTTGAACAATTTAGAGGAGAGAGGAAAGAGAGAGTTATTTTTGAACTCTCTCTTTTGTATAAAAAGGATTTAAAATGATAGAATTCAAATTACCTGTTAGACCGGCAACAAAGAAAAATTCAGGTCAAATAATTCAGGTTAAAGGGAGAAGTATTCTAATCCCTTCTAAACAGTATAAACAGTTTGAAAAAGATTGTCTTCCTTTTTTTAAAAGAATTAAATCTGTTACTGGGCAAATTAATTATCCGGTAAATGTAAAATGCCTATTTTTTATGGAAACAAAAAGACGAGTAGATCTCCCAAATTTACTCAATGCAATTGATGATGCAATGGTTTATTCAGGTTTGCTGCTTGATGACAACAGAGATATTATTGCCGCTCATGATGGTTCAAGAGTTTTTCATAACAAGTTTGAGCCTTGTATTGAGGTAACAATAACAGAAATGCAAGATTATAAGCAATGGAAGGACACAATTACAACGCAAAATAAATTATTTTAAACAAGGAAATAAAAATGAAAGAGAAAAAAAGAAACACAAAAATAACTAGTCGTGAAAAAAAAATAATTCGTTTAATTGCCTTGGGTTATACCGACATTGAAATTGCAGAAGCAATAAAACTTTCTTATTCAACAGTTAGATTATGTTTAAGGCAATTATTATTAAAAACTGCAACGGTAAATCGGGCAAATTTAATAAATTGGGCATATCAAGAGAAAATTTTATAAGGAGAAATTATGATAGAAGAATTAAAAGAGATATTTGAACTTGCCACATCTCTAACAACATTGGCAAAAGAGATTTTAAAGTTAAAACCAAATAATAAAAATGCAAATGAAAATGATATAATTATTGCAAATAAGAACTACTCCGCACAAATCGGAAGTTCTGGCGACTACGCAAAAATCGGAAATTCTGGCGACTACGCACAAATCGGAAGTTCTGGCGACTACGCACAAATCGGAAGTTCTGGCGACTACGCAAAAATCGGAAATTCTGGCTACTCCGCACAAATCGGAAGTTCTGGCGACTACGCACAAATCGGAAGTTCTGGCTACTACGCACAAATCGGAAGTTCTGGCGACTACGCAAAAATCGGAAGTTCTGGCTACTCCGCACAAATCGGAAGTTCTGGCTACTCCGCACAAATCGGAAGTTCTGGCGACTACGCACAAATCGGAAGTTCTGGCGACTACGCAAAAATCGGAAGTTCTGGCGACTACGCAAAAATCGGAAATTCTGGCGACTACGCACAAATCGGAAGTTCTGGCGACTACGCACAAATCGGAAGTTCTGGCGACTACGCAAAAATCGGAAATTCTGGCTACTCCGCACAAATCGGAAGTTCTGGCGACTACGCACAAATCGGAAGTTCTGGCTACTACGCACAAATCGGAAGTTCTGGCGACTACGCAAAAATCGGAAGTTCTGGCTACTCCGCAAAAATTAATTCTACTGGGGATGATACAGTAGTTACAGGGATTGGTTATAAAACAATAATTAAAGCTAAAAAAGGTTCGTGGATAACTCTTGCAGAATATGATCCTAATAATAATTACAAACCAGTTTGTGTAAAATCTGCTCAAATAGATGGTAAAAAATTAAAAGCAGATACTTATTATATTTTGTTAGATAAGAAATTTCAAGAATGCGTATATATTGACGGCATAATCTCTATTGTTATCAGTAAACATAAGAATGTTTATAAAGTCAGAAATTTGAATGAAACAAAAGAAAGCTTTATTGTTCAAGACGGAGACATTTATTCTCACGGCTCAACAATTCAAGAGGCTAAGGATAGTTTAATTTACAAAATATCAAATCGAGATACTTCAAAATTTGATAATTACACGTTTAAAACGGAATTAACTCTGAAAGAAGCAATTGAAATGTATAGAGTTATTACAGGAGCTTGTGAGAGTGGAACAAGGTATTTTGTTGAGACTGTCCTAACAGATAAAAAAGAAAAATATACTGTTCAAGAGGTTATAACTTTAACACAAGGTCAATACAATCATGAAAAGTTGGTAGAATTTTTTAAGGCATAGGGGGATTATCCCCCTTTTTGAAAGGGAAATATGACAGAAAAAGAAATGATTGAATATTACAAAGCAGAAACAGCTATTTTGAAACATTATGGGCTGAAAGTCCAGAAACAACAGTTTATACAAGAACTTGCAGAGCTAATTGTTGCATTAACTAAAAAAGATATTGATAACTTGATTGAAGAAATGGCAAATGTTCAGGTAATGATAGACCAATTTACAATTAATGACGTTGATTTAGATTTAAAAATGCAAGAAATACAGTTACAAAAGGTTAAAAGACAATTAGAACGAATTAAAAACGAATAAAGGGGTATAATATGCAATTAACTAAGAGAGAATATCAGGTATTAACCTTAGCCTGTAACTCAGATAAACAAATAGCCAAACAACTCGGAATTTCATTGTCGACAGCTCACACTTATATATTCCAATTATTTAATAAATTTGTAGTAAATAACCGCAGTCAGTTGTTGGTAGAGGCTTTAAGGCAAAATGCAATAACACTTGAAGATATAATATTGAGGTTAGAATGATTGATGAAAAAGAAAAAGCTTATTATCGCAGTAATATAACTGACAAATATGTAATTGAGATTGATACAATCCTTGAGGCAGAGGAACGAATAAAAAAGAAAAAATATGAACTTGCATGGCGATTTGAAAAACTTAAAAACAACCCTGGTTATAAACGTTGCAATAAATGTGGAGAATATAAAAGACTTTCAGAATTTTATAAAAATCCTTTAAAAAAACAAGGAGTTTTTGATTATTGCAAAAAATGTGCAATAGCAATGGGTAAAAATAAGAAAAAAGTTGATTTAGGATTTTGGGATAAAAACGGAAAATATAAAGAAGATTTTCAAGAGATAGATTTTTCAAAGGAATGAAATATGAGGTAAGGCGGAAATAAAACCGCTTTCTTACATAATAATTCTTATTGGTACATAACACAGCGTTACAAAACTTAATAAAAACCCGCACGGCTACGTTGAGCCAAAATCCGCTCAAATTGCCGTCTATATCAAATAGAGGAGAAAATTAAAAATGATAATTTTACTTTTGATAAATATTTTAGAACTACTAGCAATTGTTTATTTGTTATGGATTTTGTTTGAGCAAGTTATGAATTGTGAATACTTAAACGATTTGCACGACAATGCTTTGAATAGTTTAGAAAAAATTAGAAATGAACGAGATTACTTGCGAAATGAATATTATCGCTCCACAAGTGAAACAAAGGCAGATTTATTAAAGCAGAATGATGAATATAAAAATACAATTAACAAAATTAAAAAAATTGCTAAAAACTCAAATATGATACCTTGTGGAGATTTTTATACTGATTGCGAAAACTGTAAAGACGAAACGACTGACAACGGTAAAACCTGTATGAGAAAAGGTTTGAAACGAATTTTGGTAGTAGTAGGAGAATTAGAAAATGAAAAAATTTAGAACATTTTTTTTGAAACTTCTCTTTCCGACTTTATACAAAAGGATTATGGGAGTTACAGCATATTGGCTAACTCTCCGACTTTTACGTGTTCACGATATAAAAGACGAGTATGTAGATAACAGGTTAAGAGATTTTGAAACTGCAATTTGGTATTTAGAGGAGTATATAAGATGACAGATAAAGAAATAATAATCAACGGTATTGATGTAAGTGAATGTAGATATTTATTTGATGATACATCTTATAAAAGAAGCAAAACATCTTGTTCAATAACATTAAAAGATTGTAAATATCTTGGTGATAAATGTTACTTCAAACAACTCAAACGCAAAGAACAAGAGTGTGAAGAGTTAAAGTTTAATGAAAAAAATTTTAGAATTGATGCAGCAAGAGCGAAAATGAAAGCAAGCAAATACAAACAAGCACTTGATGAGATTGAAAGTCTTTGTAAAAACGAAGCCTGTAGTCCTTGTAAAGAGCTGGAAGAAAATAACCATTGCGATGAGTGTCATAATAAGATAATACTAGATATTATTAACAAGGCAAAGGAGAAATAAATATGAGATTTTTAAAAACATTAAAATATTGGTTACTAGTTAAAGCAAGCAAACTTGCAGGTATAGACGATTTTTCTTGTGATGATAATTGGAACTTAAATAGAAGTGATTGGTATAATTGCTATCATTGTTTTGTAAAGGACGGTGAATAATGGATTTTGGAATTAAAGCAGTTTGCACTATGGCATTAGGATTTTTAATAGTTTTGCCACTAGGTATATGGAAACTAATCGAAATAATTTTATGGATATTTAACCATATTCATATATCAGTAAATTAAAATTGGAGAAACAAATGGATAATTATGACAATATGTTTTATTCCCCTAGTTGCTACAATTGTGAATTTGCCAAACCAAATATTGATGAAACAAACCTAGTATTCTTTTGCCAATATCACTCTCAATATTCAGATATTAGAGTTAGAAACAAATGTGAATTTTATAAAAGAAGGAGAAATAATGAACAGTGATTTTTTCAATAATCCAATTATTTTGCAAAACGACGAACAAGTTTTGTTAAACAAAATATTTAGTGAATATTACAAACAGTTAAAAATGGAACAATTGAGTAATCAAGATAGAGTTATGACACCTTATTTTGAAGAAGCAATAACCAAATTGTTTGATTTAGCAAGAAAACTAAAAGTGACAATTTATGATGAAAGTAAAAGATAGGAAAAATAATGCAAGATAGATTTAAGTTTAGATACAATAACAACAATAAAATATATGACGTTTTTGCCATTGACTTCTTTCACTCAACTG
>ERZ773229.436-NODE-436-length-37432-cov-25.434572_pt1 | contig 37432 bp, 53 predicted proteins | sample MGYA00580992_ERZ773229 | MGnify/ENA primary metagenome ERZ773229 (study PRJEB29015, sample SAMEA2737795) | human gut metagenome | biome: human gut; feature: human-associated habitat; material: faeces | place: China | collected 2012 ... | reverse complement strand
CCCAGGATTCCATCACCACGGAACTCAATGGGGGAGACCGCGTGATCGTATGGGGTGATTCCTCGGACCTGAAGCTCAAGAAAGCGGTGGTGGACAAGATCGTCAATGATCCGAACGTGATTGGAGACAAGCATAACGTGGACGTGTCCGCGCCGTTGAGACCGATCATCAAATAGCGTTATTGCGCAACGTCACTGCATGACGGAGCGGAAATACTTTGATCTAGCTCTTTTTGTCTTGACAGAAAAATGAAACGCGCTCTGGACCTTCTTTCCAAGGGAGGGCCAGAGCGCGTTTCCGCGTTTGGATGGATGGTATTAGCCGTATGCGTTGAACGGGCGTCAGTCCTTGACGATGGTCTTGCCTGCGGTCGCCCCTGGCGTCAAGTCCTGAATCTCCGTGATCTCCAGAACGGGAATGGTCATGGGCTTCTTCGTGCCGTTATCTTCGGCCACGGCGACCTGCTCATCGTAGATCGCATCATCGGAATGCAGAGTGACGTTGCCACGGAAACGATAACCTCGCTTCTGCTCAAGATTGGCCACTGCGATGACCAGTTCGCTGCCGTCGAGCAGATTACGGTACATTTGACCGGCGGTACGCTCGTGATAGCCGATATGAGTGTCATCGATGACGAACGTGCTCATTTTCGGCCCCAAATCGACGTGTCCATCCTTGCCGATGGTGGCCACCCAAGCGAGATTGCTGCTGATGAAATCCTTCATTTCCTCTGTAAGCTTCGCCATGATATCGTCCCTTTCGATGGTTGGCTGGCCGGCGGCTTGCAATATTGAAAGGCGCCGGACGGTTATTTCGATGATACGGAGGCGTTGCTGCCGACATGCGTTGTTTCACCAAACGAGAAATGTGATTGCAAATACAAAAAGCCGTCATTGCTGACGCATGATTCGTGCCCACATTTTGCCCATGTTTTTGAGAATTATCGCGATAAGGGGCGAATTGCAGTGAATTGCAAAAGTGGTGGAAACCGTTGGAAATAAAGGAAAAGCCGCCATTTCTGGCGGCTTTTCATCAGTGGAGATGCGGGGAATCGAATCCCGCTACATCAATCCCGAAAGCCCTACTCCCGCTTGAATCACGCCGCGCTCGCAGTCGTTTTTGGCAACATTTTGGCAACATTTTCCCGAAGCAGCAACGAATCCATCGCCAGACCGACCGCGTCCAGATCGTCGTCGAACAGGTCGGCGTACACATCCAGGGTCATCGCCGCGCTCGCGTGGCCGAGCTGGTTCTGGATGGCCTTGACGTTCGCTCCGGAGCTGACCATGAGGCTCGCCGCGGTATGGCGCAGGTCGTGGTAGGTGAGTCCGAGAGGGACGCCGGCGCGCCTCTTCGCCCGCCAGAACCACTTGGTCGGATCGTTCGGCGGCGCGGTGCGCGCCAGATATCCGCCGTCCTGCGCAGGGAACAGCGGCTCGCAGCCTTCCCTTCCCGCACACCGCTCGCGCAGCGGGGCGTCGAGTGTTCTGGGGAACACGACCTGCCTCGGCCTGCCGGATTTTGGCAGGTCGACCACCACCTCGTGGCCGACTGTGGTGGCACTCCGTCTGACCGAAAGCCGGTGTCTGGCGAAGTCCACGTCCTCGACGTGCAGTCCGGCCATCTCGCCCCATCTCAGTCCGCACAGGCCAAGCACGAGCACCATCGTCCGCCGGTCGCCGGATTCGTCGGCGAGCCGGAACAGCTGTTCGACGGTGAGGTACGTGTGCTCCTTGCGCTTCTTGTGTGGCGTCTCGATGCCGTCGCATGGGTTGGACGGGATGAGCCTGTCGGCGGTGGCGTCGGCGCAGATGCCACGCAGGATTCCGAGGTTGCGCAGCACGACGGTGGCGCTCTTGCTTTCGGCCTGCCCGCTGACCCATTCCTGGATTTCGGCGCGGGCCAGTGATTCGAGCGTGCGCGCGCCCCATTGCGGTTCGACATGGACCCGCCACGCGCGTTCGAGCGATTCGACGTAGCTGGCCTTTGACGAGACGCGCTTCTTGGCTATCCACGCCGGCCAGAGCCCGCCGACCTTCCGGCGTCCGGCCTGCGGGTCGATGTACGTTCCGCTGGCCTTGGCGACGGTGACGTGTTCGGCCAGCCATTCCTGGGCGTCGCGTTTGCGTTGGAAGCCGCGCCGGCTGGTCTGCGTGCCGTCCGGTTTACGGTAGATGACGCGCCATCGTCGTCCGTTCTTGGTGTCGTATGCGTCAATGGTCGCCATCTTCCGCCTTCTTCCGTGGCCTGCCGCCGCCGACGCCTCGGCCGGGGCGGCTGGCATTCCACCGGTCGATGGTCTCCTCACGCCAGCCTCTGGCCTTGCCGACGACCACGTCCGGCTCGGGCAGCCTGTAGCGTGCCAGTGCGCCTTTGGTGATTCCGAGGCGTTCGGCCACCTCGGTCATACTCAGATAGCGTTCAGTCATCCTTGCCGCCCCGTCTGTCCATGGCGAGCGTGGCAAGGCTCCAGATGCCGGCCGCGAGTCCGAACAGTCCGGCCTGCCATGGTTTCCCAGCGAAGCCGAGCATGGCCGACAGCAGGCCGCATGTGATGCCGCAGACGGCGAATATGGTGCTTGTTTTCATGATGGCCATGAAATAGGATGGAACCGGGGTTCCGGGCACTAGGTCTGCTCGGAACCCTTTCGTCATCTCTTATGGCGTGGTCGGCGCCGTATCGAGATGATGAGCGCCGCCAGTGCGATGATGTTGCTCACCACCGAGCTGATGGCGGTCACGATGTCCGTCCATTTCATGTTCACCTCCTTTCCGTTGACATAACTATTATAACAAAGTATGTAAAGTAATGCAAGTCAGAACACGACGAAACACGCTCACCAAAATCATCAAAATGTGTCAGGATTATCCAGATTGTGAAGAAATGTAGACGATGCCGCGCGCTCGCATGTAGTTTGAAAGACAAGGCAAGGGAAGGGCGTGCGATGAAGTCGATGACATATGGAGAGGCGAGACAGATTGCACGCGATCTCGCGAGGATACATTGGAGAACTACTGGTCCGGCTCATACCCGGTGGATCCGGTAGCGATAGCACGGAGCGCCGGGATAGAGGTTTACAGCTCACAGCTTGGGGTGGATACATGGGGCATGCTTGTCGGCGGCGACAACAGTGTCACCATGTACCTTGACAAGGACCAGCCGTTGAACAGAATGCGCTTCAGCGCTGCGCATGAGCTTGGCCATTATATGACACACACCGCATCTGATGAACGGCTCGCGGATTATGTCAAGCTGATACCAGCCGGCAAAGGATACGTGGACAAACGTAGCGACGCCGGACGTGGGAACCTCTTCGAGGTGATCGCGAACGAATATGCCGGGGCACTTCTCATGCCGGAGCAGGAACTGCGGAGAATGGCGAAAGCCGACGACAGCAACATATCCATAGCGAGAGCCTTCCGTGTATCCGTGGATGCCGTCGCATACAGACGAAAGATCCTCGCGCTGTGACGAAGGAAGAGGATTACTTCGGATGGGCCGACGCGTCGGATGACGACGGCATCCCATCCATCGATGACGATTTCGCGCAGATCGATGACATGCCTCCAAGGGATGACGATTCACAGATCGACAAACTGCCGGATGATCTAGGTATGGAACATTCCTCCCAACCAGTCTCCGAAGACGCAAGCATGAGCATGCTGCTCAAAGCTGCTGGGTGGCATCCGTTCCTCCACCTATTCGTCAGAATCTCGAACATGCTATACGGAAATTATCCAGAATGGCAACGCCCCAACATCCTCGCATCAAAGCACAGACGCATGTTCTGGTACTCATGGATAAGCGATCAAATAGTCCAGTGGCTATGTGTATTGGGAGTCCTGGCATTCGTCGCCGTCACTGCATGGAAAGCACTTTTCGCATAAACAAACCCCGGCGCTCGCGGTATGCGGGTGGCCGGGGTCATTTTTATAAGGAATCCGAAGGGGTATAAGGCTCTATAAGCACGTATAAAGGCGTATAAATTATTGCACGCACACGCCGGAATCGTACAATAGCTGCCGGTAGTCGTTCAACACCTGGATGGTGACGCCCAATTCCACTGCCATCATCCACGTATTGCCCTCGTACACCGTCTCGGCCATGCCGTAATCCACCGGCGATATCAACGTCAGCGCGGTCTCCCTGCGGCAACGGCGCTCGCATTTGATTCCGGCTTGGCTGCCACATCCGGGGTCGTGGTGTCTGGCGTGGATGAGCTCATGGCACAACGTGCAGCGGCGTTGGCGCTGGTTGAGCCAGTCGGCTAATAGGATGAGTCCATGCCGGTCATCGTACAGTCCGCATATGTCGCGTGGAAGGTCACGCGACACGACCGACAGGCCCATGGATTCCGCATGCTCGATCAAACCTGAAATCGTTTCGATTTTAAAAATCCTCTTTCATAGGTGTGGTGCCCACACCCATACGCGCACGCAACGCTTCGGAGGCCCTGAACTTGAGTGGACGTTTCCCGACAAATTCGATGAGACCCGCGCTCGCAAGTTCATCCACGTATTTGCGGACTGTCTGCTTCGTCAGCCTGAGGTCGACTTCAGCGTCTTCGAGCGTCATGGACTTGGTGGTGTCAAACAGCTCCTCCTGCATGACCGCGTAAAGAAGCAGCGTCGCATTCTTGGACATCGCATGCTCATTCCGCAGTTCGTCGCGCAGGTCGGTCGCCTTGCCAAGCTGGTCGATCTTGATGCCGAGTTCCTCGATCAAGGACTTCTGCGCGCGTTCGATGAATCCGAGGATGGTGTATACGAAGAACGTGAGTTCCCCGCGGTTGAGCTTGTCCTCGGCCTCTGTGAAAGCCTTGTAGTATTCGTTCTTGTTCGCCGCGATTGTCTTGGAGAGGGACAGCACGGTGGGCAGTGTGAGGTCATGGCTGAGATAGAGCGCGAGCAGATACCTGCCGGTTCTGCCGTTTCCGTCGTAGAACGGGTGGATGTATTCGAACAGGAAGTGGCTGGCGATGGCCCTCTGCAGGAACGGTATGGTATCCGAACGGGCGAGGTCTATCATCTGCGCCAGCAGTGCCGATATCCGGGCCTCGCCGCTGACTCCGCTATGGATGACCGTGCCGTGCGGTCCTTGCACTTCCACGTCGCCTTTCCGGAACAGTTCCCCGTCGGGCCTGTCCTTGTCTTCGATCTCGTCGAGGGCGATTTTGTCGTAGATGTCCCTGATATCCTCAAGGGTCTTGGGCAGTTCGACATCGTGGTCGGTGAGGTTGAGATACAGTTTCGCGAACTCGCCGAACCGAGCCTTCTCCATATCGCCGTCGGCCTTGGCCTGCCGGGCGGCGGCCACGGCCGCTTCCGTCTCCTTACGTGTCGACCTGACGCCTTCCATCTCGTTTGTGGCGAGCAGCTCCTCGGATATGGCGTGGTGGATGTAGTTCCACCGCATGACTCCTGGGATGCTTTTCCACATGGCCGATACCCGGCGTTCGGCGAGAAGCACCTTCTGTGTGAGCATGCACATGCAGCGCGGTGTGGCGATGAACAGTTCGCCCAGGGGCGTGCCGATTCCGGTCGCGAAGGTGGAATCGTCCTCGAGGCGCTGTTTGGCGAGCCTGTCGTGGTTGGTGTAGGAGTCCGCGCTCCTGTCGGCGTGGAACAGTCTCGCCAAAGTCTTATATTCCATGCTCATTAAGGTCACCGCTTTCTCAAATACAATTCTATTTGATAGAAATGATAAACTATGAGTCAATATTAGTCAAGATAAAGTGCTTAAAGATGAATAATAGCAATTAGCGTCCGTCCATTACCCTACTCATCGGGCGTCTCGGCTTCGAGGCGTGCGTTCGGATCCGTGTTGGCGGCCATGTCATAGTCTTCGGGGTGTGCGGCGATACGGTCGATGAGATCATCGGTGATCTGGTTTTGGCGCTCGCGGTGTGCGGGCGCCGTGGTCTTTTTCATTGCATGCACACGCCGAAATCGCGGAGCAGCTGCCGGTAGTCCATCAGCACCTGCACGGTCACACCCAACTCCACGGCCATCATCCACGTATTGCCCTCGTACACCGTCTCGGCCATGCCGTAATCCACCGGTGATATCAACGTCAGCGCGGTCTCCCTACGGCAACGGCGCTCGCATTTGATTCCGGCTTGGCTGCCGCATCCTGGGTCATGGTGTTTGGCGTGTATGAGCTCGTGGCACAACGTGCAGCGGCGTTGGCGTTGGTTGAGCCAGTCGGCCAGCAGGATGAGCCTGTGCCGGTCGTCGTACAGGCCACATATGTCGCGTGGGAGGTCGCGCGATACGATTGACAGTCCCATGGATTCCGCGCTCCGATGAAGGTCCGCAACGGTCTTGTTATCCACATTCCTCTCTTCCGAAAGTATTGTTTTTCGAGAAGTACTTTTTTGCTGTTTGTCAAGTTCTGTTTGACAGTTGGAGTGTCGTATGTGATATTTGAATCAGCTCATCTACCAAGTTGTAGAAGGAGTCTCCGGGGTCGCTGCGGCGGCCCTTGCTTTTTATTGAATGCAATTCCCGTCCAGGCTTGACTGATCGTATTCTTTCAGCAGTTTGTTGAAGCTGTGGTCATGATCGACGTAGTAGGCGGTGACCAGCATGCAGTAGCCTTTTTCCTTATGCGGTTCCAATACGACTAGATACCGTTCTGGTTCAATGAGGATATACAGCTTATCGCGGCCATGCTTATGCTTCCTCCAGATTAATGGCGCATCGCATGTTTCATAATGGCATTGCGGGCAATCCTTTGCGTCGTCAATCGTCTTTCGCGGAAACCTGATTCGTTCGCATCTACGCAGATCAACGTTCCTGTCACCGGTCGCGTGGTCTTCGACGCTTGTGATGTGGAAGAACCCGGCCCATTTTCCGTCGGTCTCCTCTCTCTGGCGGCGCACGGAGACCCTCAGACCGTCGAATGATGGGTGTGAATCTATGAAGTCCTGCCTGAAGATTGCGTAAATCCTATCCTCGTATACGGCGAAGTCTTCTATCGGGGATTTGGGCACGAGCTCCGGTATCCAATGCGGTGTCATGCGTTCCGTCCTTCCCAGACGAAGATGTTGAACTTTCGCGTGCCCAGGGTTGTTGACTGGGTGAGACGGAGCTTTGATTTCATGCGTATGTAGTCGATGATTTCAGCTTTCGCGCCCGATGGTTGGGGGATGGTCGTCCGGTTCGCCCTGCAGACGGCCCCGTTGATCACATCGGTGATCTGCATCATCTGCACTTCGTCCGAACGGATCGGCTGCACTTTCTTGATGCACTCGTGGTTGAAGTCGTAGTGGCTGTTCGCCAGCACTTCCTCAAGTTTCTCGGTACGTTGCGCGGAATGCGTGTCCTTGATGTCCACGTACACGTTGTAGGTGTTCGTGGAGTCGAACAGCCTGTTCAACATGGTGAAATACATCTTGTAATACCAGTCGTTGTGCGACTGTGACCATGCCTCATGGTTCAGGCGCGTCTTCTTGGCCACCAGAACGCGGAACCTCATGTCGTCATCCAGGAAGAAGCAGTTCAGTAGGTCCTTGTAAAGGTCGATTTTCGGCATGCTGGCCTTCGTCCACTTCACTTCCGTACGTGCCTTGACGCCGTAACGTGCCTTGATCTGGAGGATGTTTTCCGTGATCTCCTGCTTTTTATCCTTGGGAATGATGAGGGCTCCAAGGACCATGACATCGCTGTCGTCATGTTCCAGATGACAGCTCTCGTCACAATACAGGTTGTATTCGGTCATTCGTGTTCCTTTCAATCCATCAATCGTCAGGCGTCTCGGCTTCGAGGTGTGCGTTCGGATCCTTGTTTGCGGCCATGTCATAGTCTTCGGGGTGCGCGGCGATACGGTCGATGAGATCATCGGTGATCTGGGATTCGCGCTCGCGGGCCTCATTGCGCGCGGCTCTAGCAATGAATTTCTCGGCTTCCTCAATGAGTTCATGTGGATTAATACCGAAAACGTCTGCTAGCTGAGCTATTTGCGTTACTTTGATGTCGCGCTCGTTTTTCAGCATTCTGATTAGCGTTCGTTCTGGTACGCCAGACTTCTCCGAAAGCTCTTTGATGGTTAATCCTGCTGCAGAACGTTCTGCAGCAATTGCTTTAGCTGTTGCTTCATTAATGTCCATATGGACAGTATAACGACTGTAAATTTGCTAACAACTGCCCGTCTGGGCGTGTCGCACTTGCATACTGCCCAAATGGGCATTAGTATGCAAAGCATGGACAGCATGAAGTATTCAGCAACAGTTGCAAAACGAGTTGACAAGGCTCTTTCCAGTGCGAAATTCAGCGTTTCTGAGGCGTCGGAGAAGTCTGGAATCCCTCGAGTCACATTGACAAGGAGGCTTAGATATCCAGCGTCATCGCCATTCACTGTTCGTGAATTGCATCAAATTGCTGAAGCGATTGGGTGTGATGTCAGTGAGTTCTTCGTCGGAGACAAAAAATCATAAGTCGCCGACGCATGAATTGAAAGGAAGGTTTTTATATGGAAACGATAACGACTTGGTTCTCCATCGCCTGCGCGGTGGTGAGCATCATCACGATCTTCATCAATCTGTGGCTCAACAGCTAACGACGCAACAGAAAACGAGCCACGCGTTCTCTTCTAGTGGATTGGACGAAACCATGTATCTCAAGTTCGTTAATAGCCGGTTTGCCGGCATCATATTCATCCTTGGACACCTTACGTGGTTTGCCGAGTGGGATGAGACGGTCAACGAGACGTTGCCCGTCAACGACGTCCCACCGGAAATCCTGCTTGAGGTATTGAGGCTTACGGGTCGGCGAATCCATCCAATAGACACGGAACCAACAGCTTTTCGCCGGAGTGACACCATCCAGAAACAGTTTGGATTCCGGATCATCGAGCAATGCGTAGACAGCACCACGCGGTTCCACGAACGCGAATTCGGCGCCGATGTCTTTTGCCTGGCCATGTGGCGTGTCCAGGTATTGGATCGCCTGCACAGAGCAGCCCAAGGCGAACAGTTTGACTCCAGCCGCCTGCATCTCACCGTTGTTCGTCAACGCAAACATGTGACCGATCCCATCGGATTTCGCAAGATCGTCATCCGCGTCCTTCAGGAACCGGTTGAAATCAATGCGTTCTTCCTTGCCATGTACGGGGATGCAAATCCAATGCGCGGCCGGCCTGCGCTGCCAATTGCGGAACGTAATCCACACGTTGACGGCCACTGCCAGAAAAGACAAGGCAGGGGACAACAACGATACCCACAAGGGACTGGCGCTCATAAATCACTCCGCAATCAGTGGAACACGGTCAACGTGTACCACGATACCGCAGAAACGCGTCATGGGAATGCATGACCACCAATGAAAACGATTCTAAGGAGAATCCGAAATGATGACTACCAAGAAAACGATGATTACCGAAATCGATCTTTATGAGTTGACGGACAAGCAGTTTCAAGCGCTCGGCGAACTGCTCGGGGAGGATCCACTGGAGATGGCCGCTCTCGATGTGCAACCGATTCGTGTGGTGTATTCGCCGGGACAAGATCTCACTGCGGTCAGGTACATGAAAATGCGGCAGGTCAAAGGCAATCAACTCGGCCATATCCTCGGCATCACGACCGGTGGTACGGAGGGACCGGTTTCATCACAAAGAAACGATGGGATAGATCGTCGGGAAGAGCCCAGGTGATGCGTACGTCATCGTTGGTGCTGATTGCCAAGCCCCGCTCAAGGAACAGGAAGCTTGTCTCGGAACCACGGGAGATGTCGCCGAGCTCGTATTCCTTGCCGTCGGGAAGCTCGATCCTCACATCCTTGGCGTCGAACGGATTGTTGTTCGCGACGGAATGTCTGAGGTTATGCACCTGGCGAAGCTCCCACTTTGGAACGGACGCCTCGTCTTCCTGGATGGTCGCTTGGCGTTGCAGGGCGTCAGCCTGTGACTCAAGGGCACGCACCTGATCGCGAAGCGTTGAAACCGTGGCATTCGACGCTTCGAGCTGCTCCCGCAACAGTTTGATGTCTTCCTCGCGGTCCTTGTTCCGTTCTTTCGAACTCTTGTGTTCGACGACCCATCCAACGACCGTCACGACCAGCGTGAGAACGAATGCGGCGAATTCGATGCCGTGCTGTGAAAACCAATCAGTCATGAAAACGATTCTAAGGAGAATCTAATGAACAACGAAATCCAACGATTCGATTTCAAGGGCGCCTCATTGCGCACCTTGACCGATGAGGCGGGGGAGCCTTGGTTCGTCGCCAAGGACGTATGCGACATCCTCGGCCACTCAAACGTGAGTATGGCGCTTGATCGTCTCGATGATGACGAACGGTCTAAGTTCAACTTAGGGCGTCAGGGTGAGACCAACATCGTCAACGAAGCCGGCCTCTACGTGCTTGTGCTTGGCTCCCGCAAGCCGGAAGCTCACGAGTTCAAGCGTTGGGTGACTCACGAGGTCCTTCCGTCCATCTGCAAAACCGGCGGCTACATCCCGACGTCCGAGTCGGATTCGGATGAGGACATCATGGCCAGGGCCGTGCTCGTCGCGCAGAAGACCATCAAGCAAAAGAACCAGCAGATCGCCTTGCAGCAGTCGCGCATCGACGAACTCCAGCCCAAGGCGTCCGCGTGGGACAACTTCGTCGATATCGACGACGCGCTTTCCGTTCGTGATTCCGCGAAACTGCTCAGCAACCTGGGTAGGCATGTCGGGCAGACGGAACTGTTCGAATGGCTTGACCGGCATGACTGGATTTTCCGTGAGAACAAGCATTGGTCCGCGTGTCAGAGCCGTATCAACGCCGGGCATCTGATGATGGTTCCGTCGAAGTCGCATGGGACGCACAAGGACGGGACTCCGTTCGCGTTCCCGCCGACGGTGAAGGTCACGAGGAAGGGTCTTGCCCTGATCGCCCGCCGGTTCGGCGAGGAGACGCTCCAGCTCGAATATCCGAAGGCGGGCGCGTGATGGGTATCTATGAAATACGCCGCCGCCAGCTGAGGAACGGATTCTACACCGGCGGCGACTACACCAGTGTCGTCAAGGCAGCAAGGCTCACCTACGGACTTGGCGAATCAACAACTTCGTCTCATCAACGGATTTATCCAGAAGCGTCATCGCATACGCGAGGTCGTTCAATCCCTTCGCAAGCTCACGCTGTGAGTAATCCGTCGCCGAATTGGAGGCGTTGTTGAAATGCGTTTGCGCGGAATAAAACCAGCTTGTCGCATTACTCATAATTCTTCTCCTAACTGTTCGGCCCGCACGTCGGAAATGCGGGATGACACCGATTTTAGGAGGGGGTCGGGCGGTTCTCCTAACGCCGCCCGGCATCACACACGCAAAGGAGGTGCGTGATGGTCTTGCAGCAGATGATGACCACCACGCAGGTGGCGAGGCTTTTCGGGGCCGAGACGCCGGAGGAGATTCGGACGCGGCAGGGGTATCTGGCCCAGTTGCGTTTCCGTGGACAGGGTCCTCGGTTCGTGAAGCACGGGCGGATGATCCTTTATCCGGAAACGGCAGTGGCCGAATGGCTTGAGGAAGGCGAGACGAATTGCACAAGGAGCATTGCATGAACGACATTCGCAAGGCGTGCGTGAGGGCCGTGTTCGACGAATTCGAGATCCAGGGCGAAATAGTCCACCCATTCAAGGACGTGGATGCGGAGGCCATGAGGTCGCTCGGCCACATCGTCGGCTACATCGACCTCGACGTCACCGGAATCGTGGACCTCATCATCGACACGATCAACAAGGAGCTGTGATGACACTCAGGAGAATCGACGCGGAAACGCTGCTGACACCACCAGCACCGCCGAGGGACACGGTGATCATGTTCGGCTTGACCGGCTACGCGATTCGCGTCACGGGCAAGGGCGCCAGCCTCATGGAGCTCGACGTCGACGGAAGCCACGAGCTGGCGAGCATCGGAAAAGACCAGGCAAGGAAATTCATTCAAAGCATCGGAGGCGCAAGATGACCGACAACGACTATCGCATCGAGGACAGGTCCGAAAAAGGGAGGCCGAACTACACGCTGCGTCGTGTGAAGTTCGCGGCCGCCGTGATCGGTCTGGTCGTGAGCGTGACGCTCATGCTCACCTGGCATGGCGGCGGTCTGACGGGCGCGCTTGTGGTGGAGGGCGTGTATCTGGCCACGGCCCTGTGGCTGACGGTCAGGTTCGCTCCGCGCGATGACGTGGATGGCGTCTGACCGTATCCGCCGGCGTACAAGGATGCAGACGGATGGCGGAGGCGTGGGTCCCTTCATCTCACATTGCATTTCACGCATGCACTCTCACGTCTTCCGCCGTCACACCGTCCGCTGCGGGTTCGAATCCCGCCGCCGGCGCTTGGCCGGACCGTCAACGCCGCCCGCATCCCCGCTTCGACAAGCTTTCTCGGGGGTGTGGGAACGATGGGTGCGATTATTTGCTGTCATGGCGCCCAGCGGTCCGGCTCATATCAATCAATCTCATATCAATCAAGGTCAAGGGAGGAACCGATGAAGGAGATTCTGCCGCATTGGCATTTCAGTCCGAACGCTCCGGTCAAGGACGTCGACGAGAAGAGGATGACGCGTGGCGACAGGGCCGTGGCGGAGGCGTGCCGTCGGGCGATGGAGACCGAGGCGTGGAAGGAGCTGGTGATCCTCGAATCGTTGGGCGTGCGTTTCAACGGACTGGTGGGCCGGTTCGTGTCCGAGGTGGCGTCTCCGGTGTTGGAGGTGATGCCTGGTGACAGTTTCCATCAGGGCGCCGCCGCGCAGTTGACGCACATGGTGAAGACCAGGGATGGTGGCGAGACCATCCGCATCATCAAGACTCTCGCCGTGAAAGGTAGGTTCTGATGGCTGGCGAAACGATTATTACCGTGGTGGGCAACCTCACGGCGGATCCGGAGATTCGTACCACTGGTAGCGGCGCAGCCGTTGCCAGCTTCACGATTGCCTCAACCCCGCGCACTTGGAACCGTAACACGAACCAGTTCGAAGACGGTCAGGCTTTGTTCATGCGCTGCTCCGCGTGGCGCGACATGGCCGAACATTGCGCGCAAAGCCTGGCAAAGGGCATGCGTGTGATCGCCCAGGGAAGGCTGACACAGCATTCGTGGGAGGACGAGCAGCATCAGAAGCGTTCTTCCATGGAATTGCAGGTGGACGAGATCGGCCCTTCCTTGCGGTATGCGACGGCGCAGGTGGCCAAGGCGCAGAGGGGTACGGCTGGAGCGTATGGGAATCCGGCTTCCATGCCGGCGGGCTATACGGGCGGAGCCACCGCTGCCGGTGCCTCGTTGCCGCCGTCCGACCCATGGGGCTCGCCACAGGGTGAATCGTCGTCGTTCGGTGATTTCGGCAAGCCGGAATCCGAACCGGAATTCTAAGGAGGAATCATGGGCATCACCATAGAGGATCTGCCCGTCGAGGATTTGCATCCGAATCCGAACAATCCACGCAGGCAGGTGGGCGACGTGGCCGATCTGGAGGCGAGCATCCGCTCGCAGGGCATCAAACAGCCGCTCCTGGTCACGCCGACGGGAGAGACCGACATCGACGGGCATGCGCAGTACCGCGTCGTCATTGGCCATCGCAGGCTCGCCGCCGCCAAACAGGCCGGACTTGAGTCCGTGCCGGCGATCATCGAAAGGATGGACGCGCGGAGGGAACGCGAGGTCATGCTGGTTGAGAACTCGCAACGCTCCGATTTGACGCCCATCGAGGAGGCCGACGGCTATCAGGGGCTCCTCGATCTAGGCGTGGGCGTCAAGGAGATGGCCGAGAAGACGGGACGCAGCGACCGGTTCGTCCGCAGACGGTTGAAGATAGCCAGAATCCCGCAGGAGACGCGCGACATGGCCTCCGACTTCAGCCAACTGACACTCGACCAATTGGACAAGCTCGCCGAATTCGAATCCGACCCCGACATGCAACGCGAGCTCGCACGGTCCACCGACTTCGAATGGACGTACCAAAGGCTCGTCAGAGAACGCGACAAGACGAAATGGTGCGGTGAGGCCGACAAGGCGCTCGCGAAGGCCGGCGTCAGGGTCGAGTCCTTCCCGGACGGGAAGAACTATTGGACGTTCGAACCGCGCGGCTACAGGCGGCATAACATCATTTCCTCCACTCGGGATCCGTTCTGGAAGCAGTTCACGAGCGAGGACGGGTGGCCGGAATTCTGCGTCTTCAAGAACCACGGCGACTACTGCCTGTACGAGCCGATTCCACTCGACCAGCTCGAAAGGGAGAAGAACGCGAAAACCGAACGCCAGGCCATCATGGCACGGGGGAAGGAACTCGACCGCAAGGCCAGGGACTTCGAGGCGATCGCGAGGGACACGCGTTTCGCATGGCTGAAAACCAACCTCCACACGCTCACCCGCGAACAGACAGTGGCGGGAATCTGCGAACTCGCGCTCGCTGAGACGGTCGGCTGGCATTCGATGTTCGTGAGCCAGCCAAGCCATGGCGAGGGTGTCGTGGAGACGCTCATCGGTTTTGGATGGAATCTGCCGATCACTGAGCATGACGACGACCACTGGTCGTTGGAATGCAAGGAGAACCTCGACCAGATCCGCATGGTGTTGAGGGACAGGCCGCTGCGGATCCTCGACGTGCTGGCCGCACGCCAGGAGGACAACGCCGATTGGCGTGCGTGGCGCACCATGCGCGGCGTTGATGAGATGTGCGTCTGGTACGGCGCATTGGAACACCTCGGATACCAGCCCAGTGCGGAGGAGCGCGAGGCACTCAAGGGCGCGATGGCCGAAAAGGAGCAGGAATCATGAGTATGAAGGCATTGGAGTGGGCCATGTACGACGTGCCCGCCGAAATGGCCAAAGGGTCGCTTCTCCGCATCCTCCTCGCGCTCGCCGACCACGCCGACACCGAAGGCCGTGGCGCGTTCCCATCCCAGAAGCGCCTGTGCGCTCTCACCGGGTACAGTCGCCGCACCATCCAGCATGGATTGCACGACCTGGAGGCATCCGGATTGATCGTCAAGGGCGACCAGAGGCTCACCGAACACTACGGACGCCACCGTCCGATCGTATGGAACCTCAGCATGGAGGATTTTAGAGGCGCAAAAACTGCGCCCCTAAAAAAGAACGAATCCGAGGCGCAGCATACTACGCCCCAAAACAGCCAAGAGGCGCAATTAGGGGCGCAAAAAACAGCCGTTAGAGGCGCAATTAGGGGCGCAGTATCACTACGCCCAAACCTATATAAGGAAGAAAGTTATATAGAACCTAGAGAGAGTAACGCGCGCGCGAGAAAACAAATCCCAATACCAGCCGACTGGAAACCCTCTGAGGAACACCAGGCGCTCGCCGACAGGCTTGGCATCGACTGCGACATCGAGGCCGACAAATTCCGCGACAGGGCCCTCGACTCGGGAGCCCGCTCGGCCGACTGGAACGCGAAATTCCGCAACTGGCTCGTCAAAGGCAAGGAACGCGGATTCGCCACGCCAAAGGATTCCAACGCTCGCCGACGGTATACGTGGGGTAGTGAAGAGGTCAAACGGGTTCTCGGCCCGATCGCCTGCGAGGGCACGGACACGTACATGGAGCTCGCATGCAGGGTCGCGGACCTGCTCAACCAGGGCGTGGATCCGGACATGCTGCGCCGTCAGCTCGCGAACGTGCCCGGCGACGTATTGGCCGAACAATTGTTTGAACAGGAGGCGGCGGCATGAACGCCATGACCATCGCACACATGGCCGGCATCCTCACCTCGGCCATCCAAGCCGCGGACCGATTGGAACTCGACGCACTCAAAGGTCCGGCGCTCGCCGATATGGACCTTGACCTCGTCCGCGATATCAAACGCGACTGCTCGACCTGCATCAACCTGCTCGACCAACTCGGAAAGGAACAACGATGAGCGACCGGCAATTCCAGGAATCGAAACGCGTCGCCTTGCAACGTCAGGGCTGGCATTGCATGCGTTGCGGACGCAACCTGCACGACCCGACCGTCTGGCCGGGCAGGAGCGGCCACCACCGGCAGTTGCGCCGACGAGCCAACCCGACCATGCGCGACCTGCCGAGCAACATCGTCGAACTGTGCGGGTCGGGCACGACCGGCTGTCATGGTTGGGCGCACGCGCATCCGGCCGAGGCGGAACGGTTCGGCTACATCATCCCGAGCTGGTGCGCTCCGCTCAGCGTGCCGATACGCGACTGGAACGGCGACTGGTGGTGGCTGTTGGATGACGGCACGGCGCAACGGCTCACGCAAATCGAGATCATCGAATGGCAAAGCGATTGGAAGGAAGAATCATGAGGAAACAGGACGAAGACCTGAACGTGAAGCCGGAGGCGCTGCTCTGGCTTGATTTCGAAACGACCGGTACGGACAGGAATGACAGTCTGCCGTTGGAGGTCGGCATGGAATGCACCGACGTGCTGGGCGAACATTCGTATGGATCCCTGCATCGCATCATCCGTCCGGACTGTCTCGACCTGTTGGACATGAGCCCGATAGTGTTCTCCATGCATACGGACAACGGCCTCCTGTTCGAACTGTTGAACGGTTCAGCCGGGAACGACTGCGTAGAAGCGGTCGCGAACGCCGTGGAGGAGTATCTCGACTCCCTGTCGCAACGCTTCACGCTGGTTCCGGCTGGAACGAACGTGGACTTCGACATCGACTTCCTGAAACGTCTCGATATGAACCCGGATAGGTGGCTGTCCTACCGCAAGTTCGACCTGACCACGCTCCGCCGCTACCTCACGTTCCTGGACTGTCCCGAGGATCCGTACGAGGGGCATCGTGGATCGCACAGGGTGCGCGACTGCATACGACGCGACATCAACGACTACAAGTGGTACCGCAAGCTTCTGAAGGGAGCATGGTGATGACAGCGGTCTCCATGATGCTCCTGTGCGCGGCCGTCCTGGTCGCTTGGATCGGAGGCCGGCCATGACGGTCCAGACGCACACGGCGTGGCGGTACCGGAATCCCGCCGACCTGATCGGCCGTCGATGCATCGCGCTCACCCACAATGACGTCACGTTGGACGGCCCATTGGATCTGATCCGGTTGAGCCCGGTCCACGCGGTCCTGAAATACCGAGGCATCGGCCTGCACGTCATCGACTGCGACCTCCGCCACCACACGAACAAAACCTCGGACGGCATCCGCGCCGTCGTCATCACGGAAAGCAAACCATGAAACACGCCACATCACATGCCAGGAAATGGCATAGGACCAGCCCATGCCCATACTGCGGCACGAGAAAACCCGGCATCGAACCCTGCGCCCGAATCATCGGAGCCACGATGCACTGCATCTGGATCGCCAAATGCCATGGATGTCCGAACGCCATCTGGATCAAAACACCGGACGACGACATCAAAACCGCGATCCGCGGATGGAACCGATACGCCAACGGCGAATGGCGCAAACACCAGGAGGAAACGAAATGAGAAAAACAACACGCATCACACTCGCCATCACCGTCATATGCATGGCGCTCGCCGGATGCGGAAGCGCGTCGGAGCCTTCCGCGCCAGCGCATGAGGTCAGGTCAATCGACTCGCAATGCTCCGACATGGACGACGAATTCCGTGAATGCGTCATCACCCTGACCGACACGAGGAAAGTGGACTGCGTCGTCTACTCGGGCTACAAGCAGGGCGGCCTGTCATGCGACTGGGACCATGTGAGCGGCGCGGACAAGGAGCCGGAGCGATGAGCTACAACGTCGTCACCCAGGAAGGCGTCAGAAAGTTCGAGAACATCGACGATGCCGGCGACTACGCGCAGGCCATGTCCTTGAGAACTGGCGAACCGGTCAAGGTGTTCCATGCCGAGACCGGGCTGGTCGCATTCACGGTCAAAACAAAGAAGGAAACGAAATGAAAGTGAAGAAAACCCTCATGGGCATGATCGTCAAATGGCATCAGGCCGGATACAGCCTCGATGAGATCTCGCCACTCGTACCGCAAATCCCCAAAGAGGAAATCAAAGCGATCATCCAACAACACCACGAATAACAAGAAACCCGACCTTCCGGCCGGGCTCCTGACACCACCAGAAGACTACCACGCCGGAGGGAATCGAACAAATGAACGAACAAAACAACGAATCCCAACCAACACCAAACCAGACACAACCACCACAAAACAACCAAAACAAGCCAGCGCTCGCCGGTGTGTGCCTCGTCTGCGGCGGAGAATGCGCTGTTGGCGACACCATGTGCGCGAGATGCGATGGGCTGATGCGCGGCTGGCTGCGGGAATATCCAGCATGGTTGGATTCGCTGCATGAGTTCCTGGACTCGACCGCGCACTACGGAGGCCGCCAGCCTGGACGCGTCAACCTTCCAGCCGCGCCGACGCCAATCCGATTGCCGGTGCTCGACCACATGCAGGAGGTCGGGGACATGGCGGTCGCATTGTGGCGCAGACTGTACGCGCCATCGGCGATGCCATGGGCGAACGGCCGGATCCACCCGTCCCTGCTGGAATGTTTGAGCGTCTGCGCCGCATGTCCACGGTTGAACCGGCTTCCGGACATCGACATCATCTGGCATGACTGGGAATCCTTGGCGCGCAAGACCTTGTCCATCATCGACGTGCCGCTTTCCAAGCATGGCATCGGCAGATGCCCGAACCCATTGTGCGGTGTCGAACTGTCGGCGCCCATCGACGCGGTCGAGGTCACCTGCCCCGTATGCGGCGGCACTTACCGCGTGGTGGACGTGCGGCTCGGCTTCCTGAAAGAGTGCATCGCATCCGGCAAAGCGTTCACGGCAGGGGAATGCGCCGAACTCCTGCGCGAATGCGGGTTCCAATGCGGCGTGAACACGATCTACTCGTGGCGCAGTCGTGGCAGGATCCAACCAGCCGGCAAGAACGGGAAGGGACAGCCGCTCTACCGTCTCGCCGACGTGCACAGGCAGCTTTCCCGACGCGACTCGATTTGACGTTTCTCGAAGTGCAAGGCATAATTGTCAGTGGATTAGAGGGTTCAAACCGAAGACATGCGGTTTGAACCCTTTTCATATCCACCTTGGATTCTCCTAACTCCTTGGGTTGCGTAACACTGTCCTGTCCGAACGGCATATCGGACACGCTCCGCCCACTCCACGTCAGAGTGGGCATACACCAACAGTGGCAGGCAAGCCAATCCCGCGCTTACGTGATGCGGTGATGCTCAAACCGCCTGTCCATGCCTTCGTAGGAATCAGTGGCAGATCGCACCGGTCGCAGATCTTCGGATCCTCTTCCTTGCGGCCGCGTGTATGCGCGGGTTCGACTCCCGCCGAAGGCACCTATCCCACCTGACCTTGGTGGACGGATGGTGGCATATGCGCAATCAGATGCATTGGAACAGCAGCGACAGAAGATTCAGGCTGCCCGACGATTGGGAGAGCCGCAGGGCCATGGTCAAGGCTCGGGCGCATGGACGCTGCGAAGCGAGGATTCATGCGAAGGATTGTGATGGAATCGGGACGGATTGCGATCACATTATTCTTGGAGACAACCATTCCTTGGAGAATCTGCAATGGTTGAGTTATGCTTGCCACAAGGCGAAGACGGCGCGCGAGAGCGCTGAAAGGAACAGAAGATACAAGAGACTGAGAAAGCATCCGAATGAACGGCACCCTGGCCTGATCGGCCGCTGATTGAGGTGTCGATACCGGTGGGGGAGGACTCCGCCGGCGCCAAGGCCTAACCGCCGATAGCAACTCAGGTCGTACGTACGCTTCTCCGTCCCGTTTTTCGCGCTTCGACGTTTTTCCATCGTTTCATCGAGATGGTTCCGCATATCCCTGTTTTTGCGACGTACAGGCATGGCACAGCTTTTCGCGACGCCTTCCACGTTTTTCCGGACAAACGTTTTTTACTAATGTCACGAAATAACAAAAACGGTTGAAAATACTGGTATACAGCGTTTTCTGAGAGAAAAACAAATATAATGGGGAGTATGAACACCTGCGAAACATGCGGAATCGAGCTCCCCGAACAGACCGGTCGCGGCAGACGCCGCCGCTACTGCTCCGACGCATGCCGGAAACAGGCCAACCGCAAAAAGCTCAACCCTCCGGCGCGCATGGCATTGGTCGACCGATGGGTCAGATGGCGCAAGGTGGTCCGAGGCGACGGAACGACGAAAATCCCACTGACGATAGACGGCGCCGTGGCGTCCAGCACCGATCCGGACACGTGGAGCACGTTCGAGGCGGCCGAGGCATCCACCGCAGGCGACGGATTGGGCTTCGCGCTGGGCAGTGGAATCGCCTGCATCGACCTCGACCACTGCTACGACTCGCGCGGATACCTCGCCGACTGGGCCAAATGCCTCATCGCGCCGGTCGAGGGAAAGACATGGATCGAGATAAGCCCCGGCGGCGACGGCCTGCACATCTGGGGACTGATGCCGGAACGCGCCGGAATCAAGGTGCGGGGCATCATGAACGCCGAAGCCTACAGCCAAGGACGCTACGTCACGGTCACAGGACGCACGTTCCGCGATTCGCCGGCCAGATTGGCCGACCTCACGTTCCTTTTCACCCTGCTCGACAGACTCGGATGACCTTACGAAGGGAGGAAGCATGGCCAAGGACGCGGCCTCCCACCGTATGCCGGCCGGACTGATCAAAAACGGCCGCGGCCAACGGCTCTGGCGCGACATCACCGCGAAATGGGAGCTCACCGAAAGCGAGTACCGCACACTGGAGAACGCCTGCTACACCGCCGACCGCATCGGACGCATTCGCAGGGCCCTTGGCGACGAGCTCACCACCGAGGGAAGCCAGGGACAGCTCGTCGTGCACCCGCTCCTGCCCGAACTGCGCCGCGACGAGACCCATCTGGCCGACCTGCTCAAACGCATCGACATGCCGGAACCCGAGGAACAGTCCGAGGACGCTTCGGCGGACGGCGGCAGATCCAGCCAGATGCGCGCCACCGTCAACAAACGATGGCACGACAGCAAATGGGAGAAAGCCTACGGCTGATGGCAAGACTACGCAGCAACCTGAAGGCCGCCGCGTTCATCCCAAGCCGCGAAAGCGAGATCCGCGAGATCTCCAACTGGTATCGGGACATGCTCGCCGACGAACCGGCGCCGCAATGGAACACCGACCCGATACTTATCGGACCGACATGGCGCCGTGACGAGCATGGGTGGATCCTCCCGCGGGTGACGCTCGGCTGGCAGTTCCTCGGATGGAGCGGCTACTGGCTTCGCGACTCATCCAAAGGACTGCCGTGGAAGTGGACCAGCGAACAAGCGCGTTTCTGGCTGTGGTTCTGGGCCCTGGACGACCACGGACGCCCATTGCACGACAACGCCGTGCTGCAGCGGCTCAAAGGCTGGGGCAAGGACCCGATGGCGGCCGGAGGGGCATGCGGCGCGTGCTTCGCCCCATTGACGTTCGACCATTGGGATCCCGAGAGCGGAGATCCGGTCGGCAGGGACGAGCCGAACGCGTGGGTGCAGGTGTGCGCGGTCAGCCAGGAACAGACCAAGAACACCATGAAGCTCCTGCCCGGCCTCCTGCCTGCGTCCACACGCAAGTACTACGGCATCCAATTGGGCAAGCTCAACATGTACGCGATGGGAGACAGCCGGCAGATCGAGGCGGTCACCAGCTCGCCGTTGGCGTTGGAGGGCGGACGTCCGACATTCGTGATCCGCAACGAGACGCAGAACTGGAACTCGTCCAACGGCGGCAGCGACATGGACGGCGTGCTTTCCGGCAACGCGGCCAAACGCGAGGAGGGCGTCGCGGTCAAGATGCTCGACATCTGCAACGCCTACCGCGATGGCGAGGACAGCGTCGGACAGAGGGTGCGCGAGGCATGGGACGGAACCCAAGGCGACCCCGACAGCGACGACGAGGGCAAGCGTCCGAAATACATGGACTTCGGCCTGCTCTACGACTCGTTGGAAGCCGCGCCGGACAGTCCGATGACCGAGGACACGATAGGCAAGGTCATCGAGGACGTGCGCGGCGACAGCACCTGGCTGTCCATCGAACGCATCAGCAAGGAAATCCTCAACCCGAAGAACCCGGTGAGCGAATCCCGGCGCAAATGGTACAACCAGTCCACCGCGCCGGAAGACGCGTTCGTCACCCACCAGGAATGGGACCAGAACGAACACCCGGAGCTTTCGCTCGAACACGGTGAGCGCATCAGCATGTTCCTCGACTGCTCGCTCAACGACGACAGCACGGCGCTCGTGGCCTGCCGCGTCTCCGACGGATTCGTCAAACCATTGGGCTTGTGGCAGAAACCGGCCGGTGAGCGAGGAAAGGACTGGCGCGTGCCCAGGGAAAGCGTCGACGACGCGGTGCGCGCGGCGTTCCACGCGTACGACGTGGTCGGATTCTTCGGCGACCCCAGCCACGTGCTGGACTCCGAAACAGGCCTGAGATACTGGGATGCCCTGTTCGACCGGTGGCACCGCGACTACGGGCGCCGGCTCAAGACATGGGCCGTCCCGTCCGGCCGGGACAGGCACGCCGTCATGTTCGACATGATCAACACGGACATCCAACGCAGGTTCGTCACCGCCGTCGACCAGGCGTACACCGACATCGCGGAGGGAGACTTCCCCCACGACGGCGACGCCAGGCTGCGCCTGCATATGCTCAACGCCAGACGCCAGCCCACAAGGGTCGGCATGAGCATCGCCAAGGAAAGCCGCGAGTCGAAACGCAAGATCGACCTCGCGATATGCGCCATCGGAGCGCGCATGGTCAGACGCGAATACCTGAACAGGAACTCCAGAAGCGGAGGAGGACAGCTATGGTGACCACCGGCTACGACAACGAGAAGCAGGCGTTCGAAGCGCTGAGCACGCTGCTCATCCCGGCGTTCGACAACGAGACGCCGAAACTCAACAGAATCGACCGCTGGTGGCGGTGGAACCCCAAGCCCATCCGCCTGAACGCCGGGGCGACCATGGAACACCGCATGCTGCGCGACATGGGCGAGACCCCATGGCTCGGCCTCGTCGTCACCACGCTCGCCCAGACCCTCTACCTGGAAGGCGTGGACTCCGAGACGCAGGACACCGGGGACGCTCAACGCTTCTGGGAGCCATGGCAGCGCAACCGCATGGGCGAACGCCAGATCGCGCTGCACCGCGAGGCCATCGCCTACGGCACCGCATACACGGCGGTCCGGGGCGAGGAATCGTCGGACGAACTCCACGCCCGCATCGACTGCTGGAGCCCCCGCGACGCGATCGCCCTCTACGACGACCCCGCATCCGACAACTGGCCGCAGATCTTCATGCGACGCCGCAAACTCGACGACCATGCCGTCGAATACCAGCTCTGGGACTCACGGAACATCTGGACATGGCGCAAAACCGGCGGCACATGGCAATTCGACGGCCAGACGCCACACGGCGTGACCGCACCGGACGGCAACCCGGTATGCCCGATCGTCAGATACTGCAACCAACGCGACCTGCAGGGCCGCGTGCCCGGAGAGGTCGAACCATACATCCGCATGGCCAGCCGCCTGAACAAGGACAACTACGACCGCATGCTCGCCCAGCACTACAACAGCTGGAAAGTCAAAACCGCTACCGGCCTCGACATGAGCGGACTGACCGAAGCGGAAAAGGAAGCCAAAAAACTCCAGATCGAACACGACAGCGTCCTCGCCGGAGGCATGGACGTGAAATTCGGAAGCCTCCCCGAAACCGACCTCGCCAACATCGTCGCAGCAAAAACCAGCGACGTCGAGGAACTCGCCGCCGTCAGCCAAACCCCGACCACGGCGTTCGGCAAGATGACCAACGTCGGCGACGCCGGCATCGAGGAATCCAGAGCGGGCTTCTACGCGAAACGCAACGAACGCCGCCGCGCCTTCGGCATCAGCCACATGGATACGCTCCGACTCGCCTCAGCCGCCGAAAACCGACCCGACGACGCCGCCAACTTCCACCTCTTCCCCAAATGGGAAGACACCGACACAAGAACCATCAGCCAAGCAGTCGACGCACTCGGCAAAGCCGTCCAAATGCTCCACGTCCCCGACCAACTCGTCTGGGACATGATCCCCGGCATCTCCAAACCACAAGCCGACGCATGGCGCGAATACGCCGCACAACACCCCACAGCCGACGACATCGCAACCCAAATCCAAATCGGACAACTCAACGGAAACGGGGCATACGATGGCATCAACAGCTAAAGGCACCCTCCTGACCGACCAGCACCGCAGACGACAGGTCGCGCTCGCCATCACCGCGGACAGCCAGATGCGACGCGTGTGGGACAACACCCTCGACGTGAACGACCTCGACCGCACGCAGCCGATCTGGAAGAAGGCGATGCTCGACCTGCTCGGACAATGGTGGAAGGTCAGCGCCGACACGGCCGCCCAATACCTGCCTCGCTTCCGCAAAGCCGAGACGGGCGACGGCGACATACAGGTCGGAGTGCCCCGCTTCGACCGGAGCCAAACCGGGAAACAGTTCGAATGGGGAGGCGTGGCGAACATCCTGTGGCACGTGGCCATGGGGCAGACGCAGGAGGCCGCGTACGCGGCCGCACGCGAACTGTTCATCGGCATGTTCCACGAGGCCGTGCTCACCGGAGGACGCCTCACCCTGCAACAGTGGGCCGCCAAGGACGCGCGCGCCATCGGATGGCGGCGCGTGTCCGACGGGCATCCATGCGCGTTCTGCGCGATGCTCTGCAGCCGCGGCCCCGTGTACACGAGCGAACAGAAGGCCCTACGCCGCCAGACGGACGGCGAGAAGTTCCATCCGCATTGCGGATGCACCGTCGAAGTGGTGTACGGCGACTGGAACCCCTCCGACAAGGAGAAACAGTGGATCGACAACTACTACGATGCCGCCGAAAGCCTGCCCAAAGGCACCGCGAGAACATACGACCAGATTCTGCCGGTCATGCGCAGGACCGGAGACTACCGTGACTCGCACAGTTACAGAAGCACGCCCGAATACCGTGCGAAAATCAGCAAGGAACGCGCCGAAAAACGCAGGGAGGTCCTCAGGAAACGCGAAACCGAACTCTCCAAGGTCCTCGCGCATCCCGGAAAGTCGATGAGCATCACGCAGGCCGACAGGGGAACGTCCAATCCCGGATTCGCCGACCACAAGTGGGGATGCTCCACCAACTGCCAGTCGTGCGTCGTCGCATATGACGCCCGAAGGAAAGGCTACGACGTCGAGGCCAGGGCGAGGACCAGCTTAACGCAGGACAGACTGTCGGAAAACCCGAACAGCATGTGGGTGGACCGCGCGACCGGGCTGCATCCACGTATCCTCGCCGTCGGCAGCCCGAACCGCGGCAATGTCGTTGACAGGATCGAACGGCATGTCGGCATCGGCCAGCGCTGGTGCATGCATTTCGGATACACGAACCAGCATGCGCAGGGCCACATCGTCATCATCGAACGCCCCTCGGCACGCACCAACGGAGTCGAACCCATCGTCATAGACCCGCAGAACGGCAAAATATCCAGATTGGATGACTACCTCGATAGGGATATCATCGATGTGAGAAGCGTGCGCATGTTCCGTGTCGACGACAAGGACATCGTCAGGGACCACGCGTACGAGATCATCAAACCGAAGAAGGCGATGCGACGATGAAAACAAGACGCGAACTGGACAAGGCCGCCGACGAATTCGCCAAGCATCACGGCGTCATACTGCACGAGCCCGAAGGAATATACGACGGACTGGCACTCTACTACTACACCTGGCCGGGAATGGCAAAAGGCGGATGCTACGGCCCGCCGGCATACATCCTCGTCAACGTCGAAACCGGCGAAGCGCAGTGGGAAGCCAACACGGACCTCGACAAGTACATCTCCAACGAGGTCCGCAGAAACCTCAAGCCAATGCCGGAAGCCTAAAAGCCGAACATCACATCTTTAGCCCATCGGGAAGCCCCGACGGGCTTTTTTCATGCCCGCAGGACGGGCGGCAACAAAAGGAAGGAGCCCACAGTGGCAGACGACAACCAGCAGGACAGCAACGTCCAGAACGAACCCGACGGCACCCAACAGTCCGAACCGGACACGAACAACACGGAAGGACAGACGGACGGCCAGCAGGAGCCGCAAGCCCCATGGGAACGCGAAGGACAACAGTTCGACCCAGCCACCGCATGGAAACTCATCCAGAACCTCCGCGAGGAAAACGGCACCCTCAAACACAAGAACGGCGAACTCGCCGACAAGAACCGCGCATACGAGGACGCCAAACTCACCGAAACGGAGAAAACCCAACGAGACCTCGACGAAGCCAACCAGAAGATCGCACGCCTCGAAGCCGACAACGCCTGGAGCCGCGCGCTCGCCGCTCACCCGCAGTTGACGGCCGAAGACCGCGAACTGGTGGGAGAGGGAACCCCGGAGCAAATCGAGGCGAGGGCGGCGAAGCTCGCCGCGCGATACGCCGCGCAGGCCACGGCGCAGCAGAAGCCGGATCTTCGCAATCCGGCGAACCGGGCGAAGCCCACGGGAGGAATGGACCCGACCAAGCCGTCACGTCCGTCCGACTGGATGCGCGACGCCTTCGACAACAACGACTGACCGCCATACAAGGAGCAGACAATGGCAGACAATTTCAATTCCAGCATCCAGCGCAACGACCTCGGACAGGCCCTCATCCCCGACGAGATCAGCCAGGAGATCATCCAGACCATGCCGGAGAAGAGCGTCATGCTCACCCGCGCGAAGCGTATGAGGATGAGTACCAAGAAGAAGACCCAGCCGGTCCTCGCCACCCTTCCGGAAGCGTACTGGGTGTCCGAAGGCGGACTCAAGGAGACCACCAAGAGCGGTTGGGAGGACGTGAACATCACCGCCGAGGAACTCGCGGTACTCGTCCCGATTCCGGACTCCGTACGCGAGGACGCGTCCATCAACCTGTTCGAGACCATGAAGCCGCTGATCGCCGAGGCGTTCGGCAAGAAGATCGACCAAGCCGCCATCTTCGGCGTGGACAAGCCGTCCACGTGGGGCAATGACATCCTCGCCGGCGCGAAGAACGCCAAGAACACCATCACCCAGGGCACCGGCAAGGACCTTGCCGCCGACGTGGCGTCCCTCGGCAAGACCCTCGCGAAGGAAGGCTACGCAATCAACGGCTTCGCCAGCAAGCCCGGCCTCAACTGGGAGCTGACCGAACTGCGCGACGCGAACAACCGTCCCATCTACACGCCGAACCTGACCGACAAGCAGCCGGCCAACCTGTACGGATACCCGTGCAACGAGGTCCTCAACGGCAGCTGGGACGATTCCAAGGCGGTGCTTCTGGCCGCCGACTGGTCGAAATTCATCGTCGGCATCCGACAGGACATCACCTACAAGGTGTTCGACCAGGGCGTCATCTCCAACTCCGCCGGCGCCATCGTGTACAACGCGATGCAGCAGGACAGCCAGATCATGCGAGTGGTCATGCGCGTCGGCTTCCAGGTCGCCAACCCCGTCACCCGCGTGGCCAAGAAGGGCACGCAGTATCCCGCCGGATTCATCGTCCCGGCCGCGGCCGCCTCTTCCGAATCCCGCTGACGAGGAGGCGCATGATGGCGCGTGAACCATTCGCCACCATCCCGCAGCTGGCCGAATGGCTCGGCGAAGACATCGACGAGAAGTCGGCCGACGGCAAACGCGCCGCCATGGCGCTCAGATTCGCATCCAACCGCATCCGCGCATACACGCGGCGCGAATGGTCCGGACCGGACCTGCCGGAGGACCTGCAGGACGTGTGCATCACCTGCGCCGGCCGCCTGTGGAGCAATCCGAACGCGGAAACGCAGTGGACGCGCCAGATCGACGACGCCATGGACGGCGGAAGCCGGAAGGTCGACGAGGCCGGCGCCTACCTGACCGCCAGCGAGAAGGAGACGCTCGACCAGCTCGTGGCCGACCAGTCCCCGGCCATCGCCGGCCTCGGAATCCTGCACTCCACCAGAAACGAATCCGCCAACACGGACATGAACCGGTATTGGACGGACGACGAGGACGGCGAACCGTTCCTCATGATGAAGGTGACGGGATGAGCAACAGGACGCTGACGAGAATGCGCCGATGGGCGGAAAACCTCATGACCGACCGGATACGCGTCACCGCGCCCGGCACGGTCACGGTCGACCCGTCCACCGGAGCCGAAACCGTGTCCCAACACGTCGTCTACGACGGCAAGGGAAAAGTGCAGACGGCCGGCGGCATCGCCGGACAGCAGCACAACGTGAACGGCGACGGCTCAGTCGGAGCGTTCATCCCCGAATGGGGCCTCTACCTCCACCTTCCCGTCACTGCCACGACGCCGCGCGAGGGATACGAGGCGACCGTCGTGGAATCGGCCGACCCGGCACTCGTCGGACGCCGATACCGGCTCGTGAACATGCAATCCGAAAAGACGCACGCCACCGCCAGAAGATGGAACGTGCAGGAGATCCCGATGGAAGGAGGCTCATAGTGCGCATCGACTCCCATGAGCTCGACGAACTGGCGAGAAAACTCACCGTCGCGAGCGTCCGCGCGCCGATCAAAGCGGCCAACGCCGTCAAGAAAGGCGCGCAGAACATCAAAACCGCGGTCAAAGCGGATCTCGCGTCGAGCAGCCATTCGAGCTTCCGCCGAATACCCATCGCCTACGAGATCAAAACCGAAGGCATGAGGGTCGAGGCGGACATCGCGCCGGTCAAGACAGCAGGCGGCCTCGCCAACATCGCGTTCTTCGGAGGCGCCCATGGCGGAGGAGGCACCCACCGCTTCTACGAACACGGCGAACAAGAGTCCTCCCCCACCGCCCGATACGTCGAGGAAGCCGGGGCAAGCCTATGACCGACTTCCTGAAGGTCAGGGAATCCGTCCTCCGGCTCGTCGGCGAGATCCGCGGCTGGGACGTGTACACGGACGGCATCGCCCCAGCCGGCAAAACCCCACCATGGGTCGTCATCGGACTGACCGAAACCAGCCGCACCCACACGGAAAGCCAATCCACCGACCTGCACATCGGCAGACTCGACATCCGCATCGTCGCACGAAGCCAGACAAGCGTCGACACACTCGCCTCGCATCTCACGGAAAGACTCGACGGAGCCCTCTCCGACATGCCGGGATTGTCCCCGCTCATCGGAGACGTGGACACCGGCAGCACCCCAAGCGACCTGACCGACCCGGACACCGGCACGCCATACATGATGCGCGTGCTCACATGGCGGGTCGGCTGGCCGGAAACAACATGAAAGGAAACACCATGCAGAAAGTCCCAGCACATCTCGGAGACGGCGAATTCCGAACCATCATGGTCGAGGAATCCGGCATCAAGGACTACACCAACCCCACCGTCACCGAACTGAACAACTCCAACAACCTCGACCTGAGCCCCTACCTGTCCGCGACCGGCTGGCACCTCACCCACAGCCAGGACATGGTCGACGACGACCGCGAATCCTCCGCGACCGTCGGACAGATCCCCGGACAGGAAAAATTCACCGACGGCAGCATGGACCTCATCGACAACGTCAACACCACCGACGCGAAGGAATACAACAAAGCCGTCGACACGCTCACCTGCGGCAAACGCTGCTGGATCGTCCGCCGCCGAGGAAAGACCGTGGACGCCCCGTTCGAGGCAGGAGACGTGATCTCCGTGTACCTCGTGACCATCGGCATCAAAATCCCGGTCGCCCACAGCATCAACAGCCGCCAGATGAGCACCATCAACTTCAGTGCCGACCCATGCAGCAAGGAAGAAACCATCACCGTCATCGCAGCGGGCAGCGAGTAGTCCACCACAGCGCCCCGCGCATCCAGGTCCGTCCGACACGGGGCGCCACCAAAACCGAACGGACCAACAAACAGACAAGGACAAACACATTGAAAATCACCATCACCCGCCCGACCGGCCAACACCGCATCATCACCGACATGCAGGCACTCGCGGAAAGCGTGCGCCTCGGTAACAGGATCATCGAGCTTGATGCCACGGCGGATTCGACCGAGGCAGAGGCGTCCGAACGCCGCAAGGAGCAGGACGCCATCCGCAAGCAGCTGGACTCGTTGTTGAAAAGCGTCGAACACAGGACGCTCGTTGTCACGCTCCGCGGCCTGAACTCCAGCCAGTGGGCGCAGATCACCCTCAAAAACTCCAAGACCGTGCAGGGGCGGGTGGTCAAGGACCTTCCCGCCATCGCGAAGGAAGCTGCGCCGCTCATGATGGAATCCGCCGAATGGGCAGACGGCGATGATGTGGAGTTCACCGGCGAGGAGTTCTCTAATCTCATCGATTCGATGACCGACAGTCAAGTCAATGCGCTCATGCAGACCGTGCAGGAGCTCAACACCCCGGTGGTCGAAATCCCAAAAGAGTTGACGCGGCTGGCCTAGCGGACCGGCTCGAGCATGCGCCGGCCCTGATTAACGACTTGCGGTGCGCGCGACGTCTCGGCATCAGCCTGAAACGATGGCTCGGATGGATGCCTTCGGAGGATGATTCCATCGAATGGGATGAGACCGAACGCGACTGGATGCGCGCGCTCGACATGTACGAGAAACTCCATGAATGTCCGTTGTGCGGACTGAGCGTCGACCTGTGCCACGACCAGGGCAAGGTGGACCGGCTGTTCGCCGGAGCGCAGGTTGAGACCTGCTGGATCACGTTCCAGCGAGAACGCGCCATGCGCAAATACGAGGAATCCGGCACGGTGCTTGCCCCGCACGCGCAGACCGCGAACCTCATCCCGAGAAACTAGAAGAAGGAGATGCCGACGATGGCGTTGAACGAGAACATCATGATCCGCCTGTCGGCCGATACCTCCAACTATTCCACGAAGATGGCCGCCGCGAGCACGCAGGCGGAGAAGCTCTCCACCGCGTTGGAGAAGCCGGGCAGTAAATCCCGCATCGCCACGAATCTTATGGCGGGAATGGGATTGGCCGCCGTCGCTTTGGGCGTTTCGGCCACGAAGATGGCCGCGGACTTCGACCAGAGCATGAGCACCATCCAAGCCGACCTGCAGGCATCCGACGGTGACATGCGGAAGCTGCGTGCCGCGGCCATCCAAGCGGGCGCCGACACCGTCTACAACGCTAACGAAGCCGCCGACGGCATCGACGCGTTGGGCAAGGCCGGCCTGTCCACCACGGACATCCTTTCCGGCGGCCTGTCCGGAGCGTTGAACTTGGCCGCGTCCGACGGAATGCAGGTCGGCGAGGCCGCAGAACTGATGAGCACCACGCTCAAGCAGTTCAACCTCGAGGGCTCCGACGCGGGCAAGGTCGCGGACGCGCTGGCCGCCGGCGCCGGCAAGGCCGTCGGATCCGCGCACGACCTAGGCCTCGCATTGAACCAGGCCGGTCTGATGGCGAACAGCATGGGCGTGAGCATGACCGAAACAGTCGGCACACTGTCCGCGTTCGCCAACGCCGGCATGATCGGCTCCGACGCGGGCACCTCGTTGAAGACGATGCTCCAACGCCTGTCCAACCCCACCAAGGAGGCACAGGCGCAGATGGACGAGCTGGGCATCAGCGCATACGACGCGTCCGGCCAGTTCGTCGGCCTGGAGAACTTCGCCGGCCAGCTGAAGACCTCGATGAGCGGGTTGACGCAGGAGCAACGCAACGCCGCGTTGAGCATCATCTTCGGCTCCGACGCGGTACGCGCCGCGAACGTCCTGTACTCGGAAGGCTCCGACGGCATCGCCGGATGGACGAAGGCCGTGTCCGACAGCGGGTTCGCGGCCGACGTCGCGTCGAAGAAGAACGACAACCTCAAGGGCGACGACGTCGAACAGCTCTTCGGCAGTTTCGAAACCCTGATGATCAATCTCGGCGAGGGTTCGCAGGGCGTGCTCCGCAACCTCGTGCAGGGATTGGACACGCTTGTCAACGCATTCTCGTCCCTGCCGGCCCCGGTCCAGCAGGGCGCGCTCGCCATGACCGCCGCGGTCGGCGGCGCCATCGCATTGCACAAGGCGTTGGGGCCGTTGGAGAAAACCTCCGGCACGGCCGGCAATGCGATCGCCATGCTCATCGACCCGATACAGCGTGCCAGGACGGCGGCCCCGCAGCTGGCCGAAGGACTGATGCAGGTCGGCTCGTCCATGGGTGCGGCCATGAGCGACATCGCCACCGGAACCGTCACCATCGGCAAGGGCGAGACCGCTCTCAACGGTCTGAAAAAAGCCGGTTCCGGCGTCATCGACCTGCTGGGAGGGCCGTGGGGCGTCGCCATCACGGCAGCAGCCGCGGTGTTGGGAACGTTAATCTCCGAACAGCAGAAAGCCCAGGAACGCGCAAGCCAACTATCGACCGCACTGCAGGACGGAACATCCGCCATCCAGTACTACGACAAGGCGCTGGCCGACTCCAGCGGGGCGAAAGTCACCGACAACTGGCTCTCACGCCTCGTAACCGGATACGACAACGTGTGGCAGGCCGTCGACAAGGTCGGCATCAAACACGCCACATTCATCAGCGCCATCAAAGGCGAGAAAAACGCCGTCAGCGAAGTCTACAAGGAGATCGACGCATACCGCAGCAAACTCGCCGACCAAGGCAACATGGTCACGGGCAACGAATACCGCGTCATCTCCCAAAGCCTCACGGAACTGCAAGGCAACTACAAAAACGCCGAAATCTCAGCAGCCGACCTCGCACAAGCCGACAAGGAAGCCACCCAGGCAAGCCTTGACAAGACCGGAGCCCTCCTGACAGGAGCCGACGCGGCCAACCAGTCGGCATCCAGCTCGCAGGATGCGGCCAGCGCCGACGACATCCTCGCCGAAGCGTTCGGAGCGACCAAAGATGCCGCCAGCGACACGGCAGGAGCACTGTCCGAAGTCATCGACGCGATGGAAACCTACTACGGGTTCGCCATCAGCTCATCCGATGCGCAAGTCGACCTCGCAGACAAGATCGCATCCGCGAACGACACCATCGGGAAGAATGCCAAGACCCTCGACCTGAACACGGAAGCAGGACGCAAGAACCAGAGCGCGTTGAACGACATCGCCGACGCGGCGCTCAAATGCGCCAAAGCGCAAGCCCAGAACGGAGACAGCCTCAACGACATCTACCCGAACATCGACAAGGCGCACGACGCGTTCACCAGCCTCATGCAATCCCTCGGCAAAACACCGGAGGAAGCCGAGGCCGCCGCACAAGCCTACGGACTCACACGCGACGCGGTGGACGACCTCGTCACCAGCCTGCAAGCCACCCCCGACTCGAAAACAATCGAAGTCACAGTCACCGGCGATGCAGTCGCCAAATTCGAACAGGTCAAACTCGCGGCCAAGGAGACACCGGACGGCAAGCACGTCACCATCAGCGGAGACAACACCGACCTGATGAAAAAGATCGCCCAAGCCGCAAACGTGGAAATCGACCCGAAAACCGGCACCCTCACCCTGGACAGCGACCAGTACATGATCGCCCTCGCCATCGCGAACGGAGCCAAAATCGACGACAAGACAGGCTACCTCAAAGGTGACAATTCCGATGCGATGAACAAATTCCTCCAAACCCAAGGATGGAAACTCAACGACAAAGGATTCATCGTCAACGCGAACGGCGACCCCGCCATGAGCGTGCTCACCAACCTGAGCAACTACCAGATCGCCGACAAATACTTCCAAATCCACGGAAGCTACGTCGACGAATCAGGGGGCACATACTCATCCAGCGGATACCGTCCGAAAAACGCCACAGGCAACATCCCGACAGGAGCCACCGGCGGCCTCTACGACGGCAACCAATTCAGATACGCCAACGGAGGCTACGCCTTCAACGGCTACGTCGACCCGAAATGGGCGCCAGGCACCGCGACCAGCGACAGCGTCTACCTCGACAACGGCCGCATCGCACGAGGCGAATACGTCGAAAACGCACTCGCCACCAGCTATTACGGCGTCGACTTCATGGACGCGCTGAACCGGCGCGCCATCCCACGCGAAGCCCTCACACCCACCAACACGCAAAACGTGTCAGTGACCGTGGACACGGCCAGCGTCGTCGCCGCAATCACAAGCCTGCACGCCGACCTCGGCAACATCATCTCCGAACACGACGGAGGAGAAAACGTCACATACCGCGATCTCGTAAGGATGATACGCAAATGCATGCGCTGACGTACCGCAGCCACGACGGACACGCCGTCGACCTCTACTGCGAACGAACATGGACACCGAACCTCACCGAAATCAGATCCACACAATGGAACTACACACTCGGCACCAGAGGAATCACAGGATCCAGCAGAACCGCGACGGAAACCACCATAACCGTCACAACACTCAACCCCAACGACCTCGACCAACTCCAAGCACTGGCCGACATGGACGTCGAGTCGCTTTCACCCGGAACACTCACCATCAACAACGAATGGACGCAAAAAGCATTCATCGTCGGAACCAACGTGCAAACGCCAATACCCAGCCCAGCGCTCGCCGTCGTCACGTTCAGGATCGTGTTGTGCTACGGCCTGTGGCGTCATCGTCTGCCGACGCAGCGGTTCGCCCCGATGGCCGCGGATTCGGGAAGCGTGCTTGACATGCCATATGATCTGCCAGCCGACCTGGCCTGTCCCAAAACGATCCAGCGGATTTCGAATCCCACGGTTTCCCCGTGCGGGTTTGTCTGCAGGATCTTCGGACAGGCCACGAACCCGCAGTTCACCGTCGGTGGGAACCTCTACCGCTTCGACGACGTGACGGTGCCGTCCGACGGGTACATGACGGTCATAGGCACGCCATTGGAGAAAAGCATCAAGGTGACCGACGCGAACGGGGATGTGGCGGACTGTTTCTCCAGTGGGGCGCGAGGAGTCGGGAAGGGATGTGGAACATACTGTTTCGAGCCGATACCCTCCGGTGAGAACATCCTGACATGGTCCGGGGGATTCACCATCGAATTCGACTTGTACGAAAGCTCGGGGGCACCACCATGGTCGACGTTATCCTAGCCGACGCGAATATGAAACCGGTCTGCTGCTCCGCCGGCGCGGCCCTAGATTGGGCGGCGGGGAGCAGTGAGAACGATTTCGAACTGTCCATTCCGGGAACCGAATGCGAACTCGGATGGTATTTCTGGATCGACGGCACCGATATCGGAGGGCGAGTGACCGATCGAAGAAGCGTCGTATCGGGAACGACGTCGGACGTCTCATGGCTCGGAACGAGCTGGACCGGACTGTTGTGCGGGAAAATACTTTCCCCGGATCCGAAACAGGATTACCTCGTCGTTTCCGGCAGCCTGTCCGAAGTGCTTTCCTCGCTGGTCAAAAGAATCGGATTGGAGAAAGTGTTCACGGTGCGCGCCGGAACGAAGAACCCCACCCTGTCCGGATACAAATTCCAGAATCCACGCTACGTCGACGCCTACACCGGCATCAGTGCGATGCTGGAATCCTGCGGCATGCGATTGGACTTCACCGCCAAGGACAACCGCATCGTCATGTCCGGCCAGCCGGTACGCACCATCGACGGCACCTTGGATTCCGACCTAGTCGATTTCACCGCGGAGACATGCCATCGGACGGTGAACCATCTGATCGGCTTGGGACAGCAGGAACTCGCCAACAGGCTTGTGAGCGAATGGTACGCGGACAAGGACGGAAAGGTCTCGCAGAAGCAGACGCTTTTCGGTGTCGACGAAGTGGCAGAGGTCTACGATTATTCGTGCGCTGAGATGCAGACGCTGTCCGACAATACGCGCAAACGATTGCAGGAGCTTCAGTCGGGCGGCAAGGTCGACGTGACCCTGCCGAACGATGCCGACTCGCTCATGCTTGGTGACGGTGTGGTCGTGTCTGACAGGAACTCCGGTCTGAGCCTGACCGCGAAGGTCACCAAACGCATCGCGAAGGTCAACGGCGGCATCCTCGACATCACATACGAGGTAGGCCAGCCGGACGATACCGAATCGTCGGGGAGCAGATCATCGGGATCGTCTGTCACGATGACGTCCGGCGGAACGTACACGGCGGGCAAGGGCATCGACATCGCCGGCAACGTCATCAGCGCGGAAGTCGCCAATGCAGACCTTGAATCATTCCGGACGCAATCGGACGCCAAATACCAAGTCAAGGGCTCGTACCTATCGGGTCTCTCCATCGGATCCGTGACGACGCTCCAGCCAGGCGCGTCAGCGTTGGCCACATTGACGGGCGCCGGCAGCGACAAGACCCTCGATCTAAGCATTCCACGTGGCGAGACAGGCGAGCGGGGACTGCGTGGAGAGACGGGACTGCCCGCATTGACCGCCGGCCGGACCTATTCCGGCTCATGGGATCTGGATGCGACATCGGTGTTCTCGGCGGACACGCTATGCCTCAACAGGATTCCGACGGTCGGTGAGAGATTCTTCGCACTGACCGGAGGTGGGAAGACCCTGACGTATTTCACGGTCTCTAAGGTCGACGTGGCGGACGTCACGATCAAATGCGTGAGCAACACGACGCTGACCGGCAGCAAAGGAGACAAAGGCGAGAAGGGAGACCCTGGCCCACAGGGCCCGAAGGGACCTCCCGGCAACAGCGCGAGCATGACCGACGCGGAGATATTCCTTATCGCATGGCCGGTCGGAAGCATCTACATGTCCGGAACGGCCATCGACCTTGCCGCGACTTTCGGTGGAACATGGGTGGAACTGCCGTCGACCGGCCCATTCACGTATCAAAGAACAAGTTAGAAGGAGGCTTTCCGTATGGGAAGGCAGACCGGTTATTCGAAACTGACATGCGACAGGTGCGGTAGAACGGCGTTTCTGCAATCCGGGAACGCCGACGCGCAATCTTGGTACGACGTTAACCATCTGACGTCCACATCGGCGGCATCGGCCCAACCGCCAAGCACATACACGCTTTGCGGGGACTGCTACAAGGCGTTCCAGTCCTTCGCCGCCACAGCGGACGCGGAGTTCGAGAAATGGGTGAAGGACGCCGACAGGGAGGAACAGTCATGACAATCGAACTTGTGGACGGCAAGGCCGGGACCGCACATATCAGCAGCGAGGACAAGGCGATTATTCACCAGGCCAAGTTCGGCGCGTCCGACATGGTGTTCGAATGGGGCGACGCCATGTCGTGCACCATGCAGTCGGCGAACAAGGCCGTCATCGGTACAGGGTGCGCGTCGATCCAGGGATTGGATTGGCATATCACCAATCCTGAGACCGTCACGATACAGTCCGGGTCGAGCGGCAAGAACCGCAATGACATCATATGCGCGCATTATCACCGCGAGACGTCAACTGGTGTGGAAAAAGTGGAACTGGTGGCGTTCAAGGGCGTTCCTAGCGATGGCGCGGCCGTTGATCCGACGATACCATCCGCGAAAATTCTTAACGGGGCCGCGGACGCGTACATGCCCCTCTGGCGCATCCCGCTGACCGGCATCACTGCCGGAACGCCAGTGCGTTTGTTCAATAAACGGTATGCTTTGTGGGATTCCGTAACCCTGCCGTTTGGGAAAAGCAATGGCAACGGAGGAATCTATCCAATC
>ERZ773229.435-NODE-435-length-37529-cov-7.919838_pt1 | contig 37529 bp, 47 predicted proteins | sample MGYA00580992_ERZ773229 | MGnify/ENA primary metagenome ERZ773229 (study PRJEB29015, sample SAMEA2737795) | human gut metagenome | biome: human gut; feature: human-associated habitat; material: faeces | place: China | collected 2012 ... | reverse complement strand
TGAATACAAAAAATGGTGTTGAAAAATCATCATCAACACCATTTAGTATAGACCCGTTTTTTTTGCGTATGCATGACGATCGCCTTCAATGATTGAAATAACCAAAAATAGTTTGGCGCGCTGATTTATCAGGCACTGCATTTGGCAAAAGCTCTGCCGTTTACGGACACATCGATGAAAATGGGCCGTTGTCCGTAAATGGCCTGCTCTAAAAAAGGCGATTACGGACAAAATGGGCAAAAACAGCCGTTTGTCCGTAAATTCCCAGCATAATGGTCAAAAATTTACGGACAAATCACTAGAAAATGGCGGTTTGTCCGTAAAAATTGAATGAAATCCTGGCACATTAGTCGAACGGCCACGCTGCATGTTCCGATTTGCCTAAACATTTCTTAAACTTTGCGGCTCATGCTTTCCAAACGCTTGTCAGCCATATTTTCATAGACTATAATAAGGAAGTTAATCAATCAAGATATATTCAGAAAGGACTTTTAATCATAATGATAATTGAACTAATCAAAGCCTTCCTGTTCGGTATCGTTGAAGGCATCACCGAATGGCTTCCGATCAGCAGCACGGGGCACATGATCCTGCTTGATCAATTTGTCAAATTGGACGTTTCAAAATCATTTTACAGCATGTTTGAAGTCGTCATTCAGGTTGGAGCCATCATGGCCGTTGTCGTCATCTACTGGAACAAAATCTGGCCGTTCCATAAAAGCAAGCAAACGGGCCCGCTGGCTCCGACCGGAATTTGGCGCTATGTCGACAAGGACATCATCATCATGTGGATCAAAATCGTGATTGCCTGCCTTCCAGCCGGCATCATCGGCGTTGCTTTCAACGACACGTTTGAAAAACTTTTCTATAACCCGGTCAGCGTTGCGATTGCGCTGATTGTTTTCGGTATCGCGTTCATTTGGATCGAAACGGTTCACAAAAACAAGCGCGCCAAAATCAATTCGCTTGCCGAGCTTTCATACTATACGGTTATTTTGATCGGTTTCTTCCAATTGATTGCCGCTGTTTTCCCGGGAACGTCTCGTTCAGGCGCAACGATCGTCGGGGCCTTGATTCTTGGCGTTTCAAGAACCGTTGCCGCAGAGTTCACGTTCTTCCTGGCAATTCCGGTCATGTTCGGCGCTTCATTGTTCAAGCTGCTGAAATTCGGTTTCGTCTTCTCATCTGCTGAACTTTTGATTTTGATCGTCGGTTTGATTACTGCATTCGTTTCATCAATCATCATTATCAAATTCTTGATGCAATATATCAAAAAACACGACTTCAAGGTCTTCGGATGGTATCGCATCGTCCTTGGCCTGCTGGTGCTGCTTTACTTCTTGGTCATCAAGTAGATTTTTGGCACTGCATTTTTCATTAAAAGGACAACAAAAAAACCAGGATTCAAAAAATGAGTCCTGGTTTTTTTGTTTTAAAAAATCAGTTGCAATATCTCCACTTGTCATCCGTGATGATTCGGGCAACGATCAGCCCGAGCGGCAGGAACATGACGATCAAAAGCGCCTTCGTCAGCCACAATGCCCCGTCAGAAATCGACGTGACGCCGATGTTGTAGATTGCACGGTACATGTAAAGTCCGGGAACCATGATGACGATTGAAGGCACCGTCAGCGAAATGCGCGGATAGTGCATCCTCTTATATACGTATGATGCGAGCAGTCCGGCGGTCAAGGCGCCGAAAAATGCAGCGACGCCGGGAGCCAACCCGCATAAATCAACCAGTTCAAGGCGAAGCGTATTGGCAACGGCTCCGATGCAGCCTGCAATGGAAGCCATTTTGCGCGGCGAATTGAACATGATCGAGAAACCGTAGACCCCGCAAAAACTGGCAATGACCCGTAAAAACATCAATTGCAAAACGGTCAATTGAAGCGGCATGAAGTTTTCCGGCTGCAAGTGCACCACAAGCGCAGTTACCCAGCCGACAAGCGTTGCGACACCAATGATGACGATTGCGTGAGCCAGTCGCTCAAGACCTGAACGCATGTCCATTTTTGCAATGTCAAGGCCGCTCGTAATGAACGGAAATCCCGGGATAACGAACAGCATTGCGCCGATATAGCCAGCTTCGTGTCTGGCCGCAACGTTAAACAAAAGCTCCATCGCATGAAACGACAGCGTATATGACAGGCAGGCGACCATTACGCTGACTGCCACGCACGCCAAAAGCGTAATGTGCTTGTCAAGCATCTTGCGTCTCGTATAATTTCCTAATCCTGCTCCGATAAACGAACCGATCATTTCAATAATGCCGCCGCCAAGCAAAAAGACGAAGGCACAGCATGCAAGCGCAGATGCCAAGCCGACTTGATACGGTTTGTAATTGCCAGGAGTTGCCTGAATCTTGTCGAGTTCGTCATGAATCTCTTCAAGCGTCATCTTAGTTTCCTTGCGGTTGATTCTTTTGACAAAATGCTCCATTCGGGTCAATTTATCGGTATTGACGCCCGTCGTCGGAAGAGACAGGGCTTGCGTATAGGACTGCCCGTCCTTGTCGATGCATGTGAACTCGATTGAAATCAATCCGATATCTGCCGAACAGACCAGGCCTAATTTCCTGGCCATGATGTTCATTGAGTCACGAACGCGCCATGCTCCGGTTCCGCAAGAAAGCATCATCAATCCAACTCGTCCCACGACGGCTGCTTTTGCCGGAAGACTGGCCGTTCTGGCCAGATCATGATCGTCATCCGGAATAAATTCGTGCCAGGGCATCGCCATGTGATGTTTGTGATGCTTTTGATGCTTCTGAGACAAATGAATGCTGCTTCTTTGTCTCAGCTCTTCTTCTTTGCTCATGTCAATTCCTCCAAATATCTTCCTCGTTAAAAACACTTTCAATTTTAGCACAGTTTGAAAAACTGAAAAAGACTCGGAAAAGATGTAAACGCATCCCCGAGTCTTTTTGTTATTTGTACATATATTCTCTGATCCAGAATTTCTATGAAAGATAATTTAAACGCCAGGTTCTTCTTTGCTCCGTCACCATAATTTTCAACATCGCCATTGTCATAAGCAACCTGAACGGGAATATTAGAAAATTCACGCAATCAGTCTTCAGAAAGTATAAACGTTAGCTTTTTCTCGTGTCGGAGTTTCCAGCGCCAAACACAAATCATCAAGCGTCATCTCAACGAAACACAGCTCTTTTTTCGTTCTGGAAACCGCCGTATAGGCAAGTCCGTAATCAACCGCTTCAAGCACGTAAACGCGTTTGGCACCGCTTCCCTGTGCTTTATGAATCGTCAGCGCATACGCCAGAAGCAGATCTTCTTTGGCGCGCCAAATCGGCAGCACATATTCCTTTTGATCCGTTTTGACGACGACTTTGCCGTTTTTGTTCTTTTCGCTCGGAAGTTCCAGGGAAACGATCCTGCCAAATTCAGAGTTCGTATAGCCATACTTTTGATACTGATCGTCGTTTCTGTAGAAGACGACCTCTGCTCCGACAAAAAAGCCGCCACGTCCGTAACCGTTCTTATACTCGAAGGGGACAACGTTTTGTTTGCCTTTTGAAAGCACTTTGAAAAACTGCTCGTTGATTCTGCCGACCGTTGCATTGCGATAAGCAATAATCATGCAGTCCTCAAGCGGCAGGTGCTTTAGTTTGTAAGAAATCATGTCGTCTGCTTTTGACTGCTTGAAGACGTGCAGCTGCTTGAGGTTTTTCGTATTCTTATAGCGGCACTGCGCAATAAACATGCGCACTCGTTCATCCTTGCAGCGCAGGTTGGCCTGAAAATCAAAGTGCGATCCGGATTGAATCAACAGCTGCATGACGTTGCCGCATACTTCAAGCGCATCCTCATCCTGACTGACCGGAGGAAGCTGCTTGTCATCGCCTAAAAAGATGAAGCGATAGTCGTTTCCGACGTATTGCAGCAGCGTTTTCAGCATGTCTTGCGTAACCATTGAAATTTCGTCAATCACGATAACGTCATAGTCGTCCCCGTCGATCAGCTCGCTTTGACTGTTTTCAAGCTCATAGATCACTTTTTGAATCGTCTCGTTGTGCTTGAAACCGCACTTTTCCAGATTGATTCGCGCTTTGTGCGTCGGTGCAAGCGCCAAAACCCGCTCATGATCCAAAATCTGCCCAAGCGTATACGTCTTGCCGCTTCCGCCGACTCCAAGCAGGCTGATGATGCGATGATTGTTTTGAAAGATCCAGTGGATAAACCTGAACTGTTCTTTTGTCGGCCGATATTCTTTTGGAGGATGCCGGAACGGCAGCTTTTGTCTGGTCGTTTGCTTCAAAAGTTTTTCGATCAACCGTTCACCCAGACATTTTTCTTTAAGGTGCACCGTATTTTGGCAATTTCTGTCGCAAATAAAGCCGAATTTCCTCAGCTGCTCTGCATTTTCCAAAACGGGCTCGGAAGAAAGCGGCATGACCTCGCCCTGTTTCTTCAAATAAACCAAATCGTCGCAGCCTTTGAGGTGACGCTTGGCCTGCGTGTCGAGCAGGTCGTTTTGAAGCAAAAGTTTTTCGATCATCTCACGTGAAAAGATTTTCGTCAGCAAAAGTGCAAAAACCTTTGACTTCTCCCACTTTGTCTTAAAAAAGCGATCTTCTTCCAAATAATCATTGAACGAAGAGCGCAGATACAAGCTGCCGATTTCAGGCAGGTATTTTTTGTAATATCCTCGATCGTCCAAAAGCGCAACCGACATGAACCCTTTGAACTTGACCTTTTTTGGCTTCGTGACCTCTAATTCGTGCCACTTGCCGTCACAAAATTTTTTCTTTTGCTCGTCGGTCATCCCGTTGATGAAAAATTTCACCTTTTCATATTCCTTGAAATCCGTTTTGGCAATCGGCGTCTTGTTTTTGGCGAGCTGCAAAAATTTGAAACGCATCTTTTTTGAAAAAGAAGTTTCATCAATCTTTGCGATTTTCTCCTTTAAGCCGGCAAGTTTTTCAGCACCATGCTCTGATGCCTCCTGCAAAGAAGACGCTGCTTTTTCCTTGTCTTGTCTGCTGACATAAATTTTTGTCAGTAGTTTCCATGCCTGCCCTTGATTTTTCTCCGTGTCGTTTTTCGTATGCAGTTCAAGAAATTTTTCTGCTTCGTCAAATTCCCGCAAAAAATAATGGCACTTGCCCAAGTAGTAGCAAACGGACAAAAAGCCTGCATTTTCTTGAAAAACGCGCTCAAAAAATGCCATGGCCTGCTGATAATCTTTTGCCTTGATTTTGGCGATTCCTTTTTGATACGTTTCGGCAAGCTTATCCATGAAAGCATTTCCTTTCTTAACAAATTCTTATTTCATTTATAATACTTTTTCCTAGAATAATATGATACGCTTTATCCCAGAAAAGTTTCAAGGAGTGATTTTTTTGGTACGTCGTTTATTATGGTTGCTGATGTCTATCGTAAGTTTTTTGCTCCTGGTCGTCGGAATTGTTTTTCCGATCGTGCCGCAAGTCCCGTTCCTTCTCGCATTTTTGTACAGTCTTTCAAAGTTTTCACCGCGGTTTCACAAGTGGCTTTTGAACACGAGAGTTTACCGCCGGCTAAAAGGCTTCATGAATAAAGAAAAAGAAAAAATCGGCATGAAACGCTTGTCAAAAAGCAGAGTCAAGCTCTAAAAAAAGAGGTCGGAAACGGCCTCTTTTTTGTTTGCTCTTGATGCCGCATGCAGTGCCTGCACCGCCAAAAGCAAAAAACGCCCCGCATGAGCGAAGCGTTCTTTTGACGATTGCTGAAAACGAGTCTGATCTGCCGACAAACGATGATCGTTTCCGTTGCCTATTTTTCTTCCATGGCTTTTTTCAATGCCGCAGCCAATGCGCTTTCCTGCGGCTCGTCGTCTTGGTTGATTTTTTTCAGCAAGCGACGTTCTTCGTGCTTGCTCATCTTCTTTTTGCCTTTTCTGCCGCCGAGTTTTTCAGTCGTTCCGTCATACTTGCAGCGGAAATATTCGCCTTTTTCACCGGAGACGATCAGCATCTTCTTGTGGCACTGCGGACAGCGGTGATTGGAAACTTTGGCTTCGGCACGGCGTTTGTAGTCGCACTCTGCATTTGAACAGACCAGAAGCTTGCCGTCCCTGACCTTCTTTTCCTTCAAGAAAGCTCCGCATTCAGGGCATTTCTTTTGCGTCATGGAGAAGTCCTGGTACTTTTTGGTCGAATTCTTGACTTCGCTGACGAGTTTTTTCGTATCGTCTTTGATTTCTGCGATGAACTTCTGGCTTGAAAACTTGCCCAAAGCAATTGCTTCAAGCTGCTTTTCCCATTTTTCGGTCAGTTCCGGCGTCACCAGGGACGGATTGACCAGTTCGAGCAACTGGCGGCCTTTACGCGTTACGCGCAAAAAGTTGCCGGAGCGTTCCATTAGTTCTGACGACACGAGTTTTTCAATGATTTCTGCGCGCGTTGCCGGAGTCCCCAGACTGTATCTTTCCATCAAGGCAAGCAGACCGCCTTCGGTCAATGGATTCGGTGGCGTCGTCAGCTTTTCTTTGACTTCAAAAGTTCCCTTGATCTGCTGTCCTTCTTTAAAATGCAGTGCTTCGCCCGACGTCTGCGCATTTTCTTTCCATCCCTTTTGCAAAACGGTCGTCTTGGAAAAATTGAATCTGCGATCGCCAAAAGAAACGGTGATTTTTTCCTTTTGCTCGCGATACTCAGGCGCAAAAAGCATTACGAACCGTTTGACGATCATCCCGTAAATTCGATGCTCATCGCTTGACAGCTTGGCATAGTCGGGACGCTGCTCAGTCGGAATGAGCGCGTGGTGATCGGTCACTTTTTCGTTGTTGAAGACCTTTTTTTGAACGACTTTTGCGCCCTTTCTGGCATATTCCAAAGCTTCCGGCACCATTGAGCCGACTGCCTGCAGGCGTTCCTTCATCGTCGAAATCATGTCGGTCGACAGGTACTTGCTGTCCGTTCGCGGATAGGAGACGATTTTGTGAACTTCATAGAGACTTTGCACGACGGACAAGGTCTTTTTGGCAGAATAGCCGTATTTTTCGTTCGCCGCACGTTGAAGCTCGGTCAGATCATAGGGCAACGGTGCTTTTTCGGAGTGCTCCTTGACGGTGATTTTTTCGACATTGCCGATTGTTCTTTCAAGTTCCGACACGATTTTTTGCGCTGTTTCTCTGTTCTTGATTCCGTAAGGATTTTTTTGTTCCATCAGTGCCTTTTGATTCGACGCGTTCAACGCAATCTGATAGTATTTTTGCGGAATGAAGCTTGAAATCTTGTCTTCCTGCTTCAAAACCAAGGCCAAAGTCGGCGTCTGCACGCGCCCGGCCGACAAATTGTCCTGATATTTCACGGTCAAGGCACGCGTTACGTTGAGGCCGACAAGCCAGTCTGCAGTTGCGCGCGCCAATGCCGATTGATACAGATCATCATAATCAGAAGCAGGTTTCAGCCTGGCAAACCCTTCCCTGACGGCTTTTGTCGTCTGAGAAGAGATCCACAAACGCTTGACCGGCTTGTTGAACCTGACGTACTGCAGAATCCAGCGTGCCACAAGCTCGCCTTCTCTTCCCGCATCCGTTGCGATCACAGCTTCTTTGACGTCCGATCTCTTTGCCAGGCGTTCGATTGCCTGCAGCTGGTGCCTCGTTTTCGGCAAAGGCTTCGTTCCGATGAACTTCGGAAGCATCGGCAAAGTCTCAAGCTGCCATTTTTGCCAATCCTTGTTCAGATCTTCCGGCATTTTGAGCCCGAGCAGGTGCCCCAATGCCCAAGTGACGATTACGTCCTCTCCTTCAAAATAATCCTTATGTTTTTCCGTTGCTCCGAGAATCTGGCTCAAATCTCTGGCAACGCTCGGCTTTTCAGCCAAAATCAGTTGTTTCATTTACTTTCCCTTCTTGCGGGATCGCCCGCACAAATGCTGTCTGCTTCGATTCTGCCCAAAACGACGCTGCCCGGTCTGATCCAGACATTGTCTTCAATAATCGTCCCCGGTAAAACGACCGAGTTGCTTTCGATCACAACGTTGTTTCCGATTCTGATCGGAAGCTCACTGCACCAGTGATCACAACGCAGCTTGGGATCTTTTGCATGATTGCTCGTGTAGATTCCGACGTTTTCTCCGATGGTGACGTTGTTTCCGATCGAAACCTCGTTGCAATCGATGATTTTTAAGCCGCAGCCTGCGTCAAAGTCGTCGCCGATGCTCAGATTAAAGCCGAATTCGGTAATGAATCCGTCAGCGATGCTTGGATTTTTGCCCAGTTTTTCAAACAAGGACCTTAATTCGTCAATGTCCGTTTCATGGCGGTTGTAGCGTCGACACGTCTCATAGGCAAAATTTCTTGCGCTTTCAATCAGCGGATCATAATCATAATAGAGACGTCCGCTGTTCGTAATCTTTTTGACGTGTTCTGTTTCTTCTTTGGTTAATTTATGTCGTCTGTTCAGATCCATTGCAAATTCCTCTTTTTTAATTATAACAGTTTTTTGCTAAAATATAATTTGAGGTGATGATTATGGAAAATTACTACAGCCTTACGGATGAAAAAATCATCCAGGCAAGGAAAAGAGCACAAAAATTGTGCGTTGAATACAACGAAAAAGTCAATCAAAAAAATTTTTATGATGAAGCATTGCTTAACACGCTGCTCAAAAAAGTCGGCAGAGATCCCTACGTTGAACCGAATTTCCGCTGCTTTTTGGGTTCAAGGATCGAACTTGGCGATGAGGTGTTTTTGAACCATGACGTTACGCTTCAGGACATGGCGGAAATCACAATCGGAAACAACGTCAACATTGCGCCGAGAACAGGCATCTTCACTGAATTCTGCCCGAAAGACAAAGAACTCAGAAGACAAAAAACACGCTACGCCAAACCGGTCGTGATCGAAGACGGCGTCTGGCTCGGTGGAAACGTGACCGTCTGGGGCGGAGTCACGATCGGAAAAAACAGCATTATCGGCGCCGGTTCGGTCGTCACGGCAGATATTCCGGAAAACGTGATTGCAGTCGGCAATCCTGCCAAGGTCATCAAGAAAATCGAAACAGACTAAAAGCTCGCGACCTAGGGGTGCCGCGAGCTTTTTTCGGGTATTCAAAACTACTGTTTGTCGTTTAATTCAACCAGATGACCGTTTTTGCTGTAGACGATCCATTCCGACAGATTCACGATATAATCGCCGATCCGTTCAAGCAGTCTGGCAACCAGCAGATAGCTTGAGGTCGCAACGGCCGTCTTTGTTTCGTGCTGCATCTCCTTGACGATCAGATCGCGGCAGACTTTGTACTGCTCATCGATCTTCTTGTCTTCCTGCGCAATGTTTCTGGCGCTTTTTTCATCTGCTTTGACATAAGCATCAAGCACTTGTTCAAGCATCTTTCTGATGTCTGCCGTCATCGCCGAGATTTTTTCCTCAATCTGCGGCACGCGCGGATTTCCTTTGACAAGAATCGTTTCCTTGGCAATGCTGACGGCATGGTCGCCGATGCGTTCAAGATCGGAACTGGCCTTCAAAACGCTGACGATCGTGCGAAAATCGCTTGCGACCGGCTGCTGCAAGGCAATCAGCTTCAGAGCCTGATTTTCGAGCTGAATTTCGCCGCTGTTGATCTCCTGATCATCGTTGACGATTTCATTTGCGAGTTCCTTGTCATGTTCGATGAACGATTTGGTCGAACGATAGATCTGCTCGCTGACGTTGATGCCCATTTCCATAAAACGAACTTTGAGTTTTCTCAACTCATCATAAAATATTTCATGCATCAAAAATTCCCCCTTTATCCGAAACGACCGTTCAAATAGTCATCCGTAATTTTTTCCTTTGGTCGAAGAAACATTTCTTCCGTGCGATCGTACTCGATCAGATCACCGTTCAAAAGCAAAGCCGTCCTGTCCGAAATTCGCGAAGCCTGCTGCATGTTGTGCGTCACGATGATGATCGAATAATCATTTTTAAGTTTCAGCAGCGTATCTTCAATCTTGGAGCTGGAAATCGGATCCAGGGCACTGGTCGGCTCATCCATCAAAATGACTTTCGGATGAACCGCAAGCACGCGCGCGATGCAGATTCTTTGCTGCTGACCGCCGGAAAACGCCAGTGCGCTCTTGTGCAGGTCGTCTTTGACTTCATCCCAGACGGCCGCCTGCTTCAGGCTTTCTTCGACGCGCTGATCGATAAAGTCTTTTGGCTGCTTTTTGCCAAGCCGCAAACCGTATGCCACGTTGTCATAGACCGAAAAAGGAAACGGATTCGGCTGTTGGAACACCATGCCGACTTTTTTGCGCAGATCGACGACATCGACGTCTGGCGCATAGATGTCTTGATTTTCAAAAGTAAAGCTTCCGGTAATCGTCACGTCCTCGAGCAGATCGTTCATGCGGTTGATGCAGCGCAGATACGTCGATTTGCCGCAGCCGGAAGGTCCGATCAAGGCCGTGATCTCATTTTCATGAAAATTCATGCTGATGCCGTGCAAGGCCTCTTTTTTGCCGTAATAAAGATGCACGTCTTCTGTTGAAATAATTTCTGCCATAGTTCCCTCCTATCCGAAATTGCCGGAAACATAGTCTTCCGTCAGCTTTTCATGCGGCGTTTGGAAGATGTTTTCCGTCTTGTCGTATTCAATCACACGTCCCAGGTGGAAAAATGCAGTGTAGTCACTGATTCTTGAGGCCTGTTGCATATTGTGCGTCACGATGATGATCGAATAGTTTTTGCGCAGCTGTTCCAGCGTATCTTCAATCTTTGAAGTCGAAATCGGATCAAGCGCGCTGGCCGGTTCGTCAAGCAGCATGATGTCCGGTTTCATCGCGCAGCATCTTGCAATGCACAAGCGTTGAGCCTGACCGCCCGAAAGAGCAAAAGCGCTTTTGTCAAGCTCATCTTTGACTTCATCCCACAGCGCTGCCTGCTTCAGGCTTTCTTCGACGCGTTTGTCGAGTTCTTCCTTATCGGTCAAACCGTTTGCCTTCAATGCATACGTGATGTTTTCCCGAATCGATTTGGCAAACGGATTCGGTCTTTGAAACACCATGCCGATGTGTTTTCTGACTTCGTACACGTTGATGTCTTTGGCATTGATGTCGACTCCCCTGTACCAGATTTTGCCGGTAACGTTTGCGACCTTGTCGTTCATGCGGTTCAAGCTGCGCAAAAACGTGGATTTGCCGCAACCGGAAGGCCCGATCAAAGCCGTAATCTTGTTTTTTTCAAATTCAAGGTTGCCATCGAAGAAAGCATGATGGTCACCATAATATACCTGAAGATTTTCCGTCTTCAAGGCAGGATTTTCAAAACTCAGCATCATTTTTCCCCCTTAATTCGCAGCCGTCAGTTTTTTGTACAGGAAACGTCCCAGGGCGCGTGCCCCGAAATTGAACAATAGGATGACGACGATCAAAACGGCAGACGATGCGCTCGAAACAACGCTTGCGTCCGGCACGACCGCCTCTGTATTTACCTTCCAGATATGCACGGCCAAGGTTTCGGCAGGTCTGTTCCAGTTCAAGAAGCTCGTTGCAGAAAACGGGTTCCAATTGCCGTAATCAACTGCGGGAGAACTTTGACCCGCCGTGTAGATCAAAGCTGCGGCCTCACCGAAGACGCGCCCGGCACTCAGGATGACGCCGGTCAAAATACCGGGGAGCGCGGCCGGCAATACGATGCCTTTGATCGTTTTCCATTCGGAAAGGCCAAGGGATGCTCCGGCCTCGCGCTGAAGCTGCGGAACGTCTCGCAACGAGTCTTCGATGTTTCTCGTCAAAAGCGGCAGGTTGAAAAACGTCAACGCCAAAGCACCGGCAAGAATCGAAAAGCCCATCTTGAACTTGATGACGAAGAACAGGTAGCCGAACAAGCCGACAACGATCGAAGGAAGCGAACTCAAGATTTCAATCGTCGTTCTGAGAACTTGAGCAAACCAGTTGTCTTTTGAAAATTCCGACAGGTAGATGCCGGATCCGAGCGCGATCGGAAACGAAATGATCAAGGTCAGGATCAGAAGATACAACGAGTTGAACAACTGATCTCTGATGCCGCCCCCGGCCTTGAAGGCTTCTGCCTGAGAGGACAGAAAATGTAAGGAAACGTCCGGCAGCCCGGTTCCCAAAATGTATCCCAGCAAAAACAGCAGAATCAAAACCACGATTGCGACGAACGTCCAAATAACTCCGGTTGCGACTTTATCGCTCGTTTTCGGATTCATTTTTTCATCTCTCCTCTCTTGGCAATCAAACGGACAAGCAGGTTAAAGAACAGCGACATGAACAATAAGATCAAGGCAAGCGACCACAATGCGTTGTTCGACAAGGTTCCCATGACCGTGTTCCCCATCTGACTCGTCAATTGACTTGTCAGAGTTGCGGTCGGCGTCACCAGACTCTTCGGCATCAGGCAGGCATTGCCGATGACCATTTGAACGGCCAATGCTTCACCGAACGCTCTGGCCATCCCGAAGATGACTGCCGTAAAAATTCCCGGTGCGCTGGCACGCAAAATAACTTTGTAAATCGTCTGCCATCTCGTTGCGCCAAGCGCCAGAGAAGCCTGGCGGTAGTGCAGAGGAACTGCCTTCAAACTGTCGATCGTCAGCGACGTGATCGTCGGCAAAACCATGACGAACAATACGATCGTTCCGGAAAGAATCCCAAAACCGGTTCCGCCGAAAACTTTGCGAATAAAGGGCACGATGACCGTCAAACCGACATAGCCGTACACAACGGACGGAATTCCGACCAAAAGCTCAATCACGGGCTGCAGAAACCTGGCGCCGTTTTTGGCATACTGCGTCGTGAACAAGCCGATTGCCAAAGCAAACGGCGTTGCCGTCAACGCAGACAGCACCGTAACGGCAAAGGACGTCGTAATCATCGGCAAAGCTCCGACTTTCTTTGCGCCTGCTGCGGGATCCCAATCTTTGCCCGTCAAAAAATCTCCTATGTTGACCTTGTCCTGCACAAACGTCGCAATTCCTTTTGACGTTATGAAATAAAGAATCGATGCCACCAAAAGAATGATCAGCGTTAAGCTTAAGTAGCACCAGAAATGACCGCGTTTGTCCTGCATCGTTTCCTTTGAAGGGTTGGTCAGCTTGTCTTTGATCTCATCCATTAACAAAACCTCTCATCTTTAATCAAAAAAGCAAGTCCCTGCCCACACCAGGACCTGCTTTCCTTAAACCTGACTATCCGTTATTCACTAACTTTGCCGTTTGCGTCCTTCTTGACCTTCATATCATGAATGCTGATGTAGCCAAGTTTTTTGACAAGGCTTCCCTGAACGTCGTCAGAAAGCATGTAGTCGATGAACTTCTTGGCTTGACCCTTTGCCTTGCCGTTCGTGTACATATGTTCATATGACCAGATTTTCCACTTGTTCGTCGTGATGTTCTTGTCGGTCGGAGCAACGTTGTCGAGGCTCAAAGTATGCAAGCCGTCAGTCTTTGCGTATGAAAATGCAAGGTAGCTGATTGCCCCGGGAGTCGTTGAAACGATCTTTTGAACCGTTCCGTTTGAATCTTGTTCCTGTGCTTTGACTGCTGACTCGCCGCCCAAAACGGCACCTTCAAACGTTGCGCGCGTGCCGGAACCCTTAGCACGGTTAACGACCGTAATCTTTTCGTCCTTGCCGCCGACGTCTTTCCAGTTCGTAACCTTGCCCGTGAAGATGTCTTTTAATTGGCTCATTGAAAGGTTCTTGACCGTCACGTCAGAGTTGACGACCGGCGTCATGCCGACAACGGCCACCTTGTGATCCTCGATCTTCTTAGCATCGATTCCGCTTTGTTGTTCTGCAAAAATATCTGAGTTGCCGATCGTTACGGAACCTGCTTGAACCTGACTGAGTCCCGTCCCGGAACCTCCGCCTTGAACCGTGATCGTTGCGCCTTTGTTTGCATCCTGATATTTGGAAGCAGCCTGTTCGACTAACGGCTGCAAAGCAGTTGATCCGACAATCGTAACTTTTTCATTCGATTCTGATTTACTTGAGGATGTCTTGCTGTCGCTTGATCCCCCGCCGCAGCCCGCAAGAACGACTCCGGCCAAACCTAAAACAAGCAATGATGAAAAAAGTGATTTCTTTTTCATAAAATATGTGTCCCTTCTGTGGTTGAATTTGCTGAACTCACCCGCTGGGGTCTTCCCCTTACGAGTACATTGTCTATGTTATGCCTGGGTTGTAAAGTTAAAGTTTTGATTAAGTAAAGCGATTGTAAATGTCTTGTAAATCCAAACACAACGCCATTTTTTTGTGGCATAACTTTAAATAAGGGATATTAAATAAAGGCAAGGAGGAATTTTGAATGAATGAATACGTAATCGCACTGACGGAAAATCTGCCCTTGTTCACGGGAATCAACGACGCATGCAACGAAAACGGATGGTTCGTCTGCAATACGACTACGATAAACGATTTGAAAAAAAATCTGCTGAAACGCGATCCGATCGGCATCATTTGGGATCTTGAATATGAAATTCCCGCCGCTACGCTTAAAGATTTGAAAAACTTGCGCAAAAATTTCCGCGAACCGATCATCGTGCTCGCCAAAGAAAAGGACATCGATTATGAGGTCAGGCTGTTTGAAACCCAGGTCAACGACTACATAATCGCGCCGTTTGACTATTCAGACATCGCGATTCGCCTGAAGCAGCAGCTTCAGCTCAAAATGCTGCTTCACAAGCCTAGGAATTCATTTGACGAAGCAGACGAAGACTCTGCATTTCAAGAACGAATCTTTGAACTAAACGGCATCACTTTGTGCCTCGATTCTTTTCGCGCCATCAAGGACGGAAAAGATCTTCAGCTGACGCCAAAAGAATTCAAACTGCTGGACTACCTGGCCAAGCACTGCGGTCAGGTTCTGAGCCGCGAGCAGCTGCTTCAGGGCGTTTGGGGCTATGACATCCTGGGCACGAGCCGCATCGTCGACATCCACATCAGCCACTTGCGAGACAAGCTCGAAGCCGATCCGAACACGCCTTTGTGGATCAAAACCAACCGCGGCTTCGGCTATTCGTTTGCGGGCAAGATAAAAATCAAGGCATGAAACAAAAGTTAAATAAAAGCCAGGATGATTTGCAATTAACTGGAAATCATCCTGGTTTTTCGTTTTATTCGTAAAATTTCAGCAAGGTCGCATAGTATTCTTCCAGAATTTCAGCCGAACAGTTGAACAATTCGTGCTTTGCTTCAGGAAACTGCTTGAGCCTGACGAATTTGCTTTTCTCGGCAAATTCCGTTTGTCCCGAAACGTCAACCATCGCATCGTTTCCTGACGAACAAAGCAGCACGGGACATTTGATCCTGCCTGCATTTTGCATGAGCTGTTTTTCCGCGTTCAACGCTGCCAAAACCCATGAATAGGTTGCGCCGTTCGTTTGATACTCTGCATTTTTCAGGCGCTGCTTGAACTGATACGAATAGCGCGCCTCGGACAACGCGCAGCTGTTCTTGAAATCAGGCCGTTCGTCGAATCTTTCCTGTCCGATTGCCAGTCGCTTGGCGCGATGAAGAGCTTTTTGCACCAGGCAGAGCGGCCTGGCGACCTTTTTTAACCGCGGCTCAAGTGCCATCCTCATCATCGGCGAACTCAGCACTGCTTTCTTGAACGTTTCCGGGTATTTTTCCAAATACAGCGCACCGACGCAGCCGCCCATCGAGTGCGCAAACAACATCAAATCAAGCTTTTTTTTCGTCATTTTGGAAACCTCATCGGTAAACAATTTCAAGTCTTCGACATACTCGGCAAAATTCCCGACGTAAACCGCATCCTTGTCCGAAACTTCGCGCAAAGACTTCCCGAATCCACGCTGCTCATAAAAGAACACGGCATATCCCGCATGATAAAAATCGTAAAACAGCTCGTGATACTTGCCAAAAAATTCGCAAAAACCATGCACGAAAACAAGCGCTTTTTTTGGTTTTTCCGGAATCGCACAGTATGCTTGAAGCTTTTTTCCGTCATAGCTGTCAAACGCAAAATCCGTGACGTTTTCTTCAATCCACGGCTTGACTTCCTGCTCCATAAAACGTTCACAGTCCTCGTCCTTGAACGGAACCATCCTTACTTCGTTCAAATTATGTACTCCTTCCAAAGCATCTTTTCGAAACTGAAATTAAAAAATAGTTTCCAAAGGAAATTATACTATGGAATTCGGCTCTTTTAATGTACAAAGTTGTTAAAATGTCGGTAAGGGAATGTGATGTGCTTTTATGAAAAGTTTCTCTCTCGCTGTCAAATCACCAACGCATCCCCAACCACGCCAAAAAAGCACCCGCCCCCATGGAGCGAGTGCTTTTTTCCTTGCGATAATCGAAAATTAACGCTTGGAGAATTGGAATAAAAAAGGTAATACTAATCTAATCCAACTTTTTTTGACGTGAATACAGGATAAGGAGAAACAAGCTTAAAATAATAAAGATGGCAATCAAAACAACTTCAACGAACCAAAATTCAAAATAGTTATTCAAAATCCCGATAATCCATAGCACAATCATTGAAATAATACTAGATACGGTACCTGCCAGTGAAATTACTGAAGCAACGATATTAGAATCTGATTCTTTTTGAATATTTACAACAAGTTGATTATTGTATACATTGAATGGAACCAAAAAAATAATGATGAATATTAAGAATAATATTTTATCCGGTGTAAAAATAGAGATTAGCAAAGCACCAGATAAAGTGATTGTTAATGGTATGAGCAAGTTAGAAAAATTATGTCTGCTAAACAAAGCATTACTAAATATTGCAACAATTTGAAAAAGTACATAAAGTAATCCAAAGTAGGTTTTAGAAAACTCTTTGTCCAGAAAACTTACTTGCCAAAATTGATAAAAAAGTTGAGATATTATCTGGAAAATACCATATAACCCAATAATAGTTATTAATTTGTTTTGATATTTTATGTTTTTTAGTTCCGTAATAATTTTCTTTAAGCTTTCTGAAGAAGTCATTTCATTATTTTCTTCAGAATTCTCTGCATGAAATCCGAAGGTAATCAACATGAAAGATGAGATAATCAATAAGAGAGAGAGAATATAGATATGTTCAGAAAGAATTTCATAAAGAAACGAACCTAATCCGCCACCAATTAGACCGCTGTATAAAGTTGAGCGGTTAATCAAAACATTAATTCCTTTAATCTCATGCTTGTTTTCAGCACGCCTGATAAAATACGAATCGAGTGAACCGCTCATGGAAGCTGCGCTCATACCATAAATAAACCATGACAAGCAAAGCAGATAGTAGTTATTCGTAAATAAAATAATGAAATAAGAAATTCCGATTAAAACCAAAGAAAGTTGGTACATAATTTTTTCAGACCAAATATCTGTTAAAAAGCCTGATGGAAATTCAAACATAATTGCAGCCAACATATAAAAACTTTGGACAATTGCAATTTGTGAAACTGTCAGCCCTTTGTTTAAAAGTATGACTGTTAATATAGCATGTGGCAGAACACGAGCGAAGTTGTAAAGAAATAAACTTGCCAGATAGACTGTTCGATTAGTTTTGGATAATTTATACATATGCAAGTTCCTCAACAATCCATTTAAATTTTTTGAAGTTACTTTCTTTAATATTATAAATATTTTGCAATTTAGCTGCTGAACAGATAGTATCATAGATATCTAAGAAAACATCTAAGATCTTATTTTCATCATAAAAATTCTTTATAATATTTAAAATTTCAAGAGTAACTTTTTTTGAAATTTTTACTTCATACTCTGTTGTTAAAACTGAAATATTAGCTTTTATTTCTTCGATAGTAATATACGGAAGCTTGAAGATCACAAAACGTCTAGTGAATGCTTTGTCTTTTTCTAGTATCTCTAATTCATTATTGGTTGTCGCTCCGATGATTGAAAGTTCTCCAGTTGATAGGTATGGTTTTAATATGTTGAGTGCTGATATACCGCCTTCAGATTGTCCCAAATTATACAGAGAATGAATTTCATCAACAAATAGTATTAAGTGATGTCGGATAGCATAATCAATAATTCGGCGTATTTTTTTTTCAAAACTACCTCGATATTCGGTACTTGATATTAGTGATAACGTATCTAATTGTACGATAGGAAAACTTTCACTTAAAGATTCTACTAGAGCAGTTTTTCCTACACCTGGTGCACCAGATATCAATAGATTAGAACGATATTTTTTCCCTAGAACGATTTCCATTAATCTCAACTCTTTTTTACGTCCGACTATATTTTTGCTTTTTTTGATAGGGAGGAGTCCACCTGGTAAACTTGCGGTATCAATAGCATAATTATTATTTTGGGGGGAGAAATGATTGCTTTTCATTAGATGCATATTGTTAACATTACAGAACATTATGAGTGCTTGTTTTGATTTAATTATATGCTGAAATTCGTCATATTTTATTTTGTCACTGGGAGTATCAATAGTTTGTTTTTCAAATCCATGATTTTTCATTTGTTCTACAATTTTTTGTTTAGACTTGGGACTAGATAGATAACCTAAGTCAATACCTAAGGTTAAAAAATCGGAGTAAGATATAGTTTTAGTAGCCATATTTGTTAACCTCTAAGAGATCCATATCTAATTTGACACGTTCTCCCCATGTAGCTAAATCAGCACATTTTGTAATGTATTTTATCACTTCGTATGCTGTTAATTGACCTACAGCACCATTCATAGGTTCGATAACATTAGTTACATAGATTTCATCATTAATACTTGCAACAATATCATCGATATTGCTGCAAGGAACAAGCTGAGAGTAACTTTTTGTTTTTTCTTTCTGTATAGTTGGTCCAATAACAACTTTACTTCCTGTAGAACCATTAAAAATATAAGGAATATTGGTATCGTATAAAGCTTTGTCGACAATATACCTGATTTTTCCTCTAGGGTTATCCATAGTATTTACAACAAAATCAAATTGTTCTTTTCCAATAATATTTAATAGATCGTTAGTATTTTCGATTTTTTTAGAAATAATTTTGATATTAGCCTCAGGATTAAGTTTTAATAGTCTCTGTTTAGCAATTTCAATTTTTGGAGAGCCAAGATCTGATTCATCGTACAACATTTGTCTTGTAACATTTGTGATTTCAATATTATCAAAATCAACAATGGTCATATTTCTGATGCCACTTGCAATTAAAGAATGTGCGGTATGGCCACCTGTTCCACCAACACCAAGAACCAGTATATTAGCTTTGAATAATTTCTGTTGCAGTTGCTGTGCTTTTAAAAAATCAACATTATCAAAAGAAGAAAAGAAATGTAATATCCTATCATATTTTAGCACCTCCCTGTCGGATAAAATATAGTGATCACCCGGATTGAAAACTAATTTTTCTTCTATAAAGACTTTGGAAATAATACTTTCTAAACCGTCTATGCTTTGATTAAAACCAATTTCTTCTAAATTTTGTTGCAATTCCTGTAAGGTATGGTTGCCATCTAGGAATTTTGCAATATGAATCAATAAATTATCTGGATCTTCGTAAGCTAGAACGTCACCATTACTTTTACCAATTAATGTTAAGTCATCTTCTTTATCAAATACAACGCTTTTTAGTTTTAAATTATTCATATTTACCTCTATTTATATTTATTTTAAATTATAAAAAAAGCAGGAAAATCCTGCTTTTATGAACGATCCAACTAGTTTCCTAAAACAGCTGACAAAGTGCGTTCTTGAAGTTTAGTTGATACTTTAACTTTAGCAAGTGTCATGATATTCTCCTTTCTTGCTTTAATTACAGCCAAGAAATAGCCATAGAATTAAACTATTTATCAATATAGGAAAAAGCAATTTTCTATTATTCATAAAATCACCTCCCTATAACTGATAGTGCTATGATATAATATCTCTTATTTAAAATAATAAAATGTATATAATACGCACATTTTGAGATTAGGGGAACTAATATGATTTGGAATTTTGGGGAAGTTTATAAATTTATTCGGAAATCTAAAGGAATATCACAATCTGATATTTGTTCTGATGAACTATCACGATCTACTTTGTCAAAAATTGAAAATAATAAGTTAATGCCTAGTTTTCAAATAATGGATTATTTATTGAAGCAAATCAATATGACATTTGATGAATTTGAGTATATTTGCAATCGATATAAACCCAGCACTAGGTATATTTTAATTGGGAAAATATCTAGCGCGTTAAATAATTATAAAACAAGTGATATTAAAAGAATTATTTTAGAATGTCGAGAATATCTTAAATCAAATAATGATTTATATGTAGAATCACTTGTAGAAGTTTTAATGTTAAAAGAACAGATAAGTAATATCAATGATATTAATCACTCTATAGAAAAAATAGCTGAATCAATTTGGAAAAAGTTAGAAAAATCAGATGAATGGTATTTTTTTGATTTAATATTACTTAATAATATTTTGTTTTACTTTCCTTTTGAGACTGTAAAAAAGTTAACTGAGAAAGTATTAAAACGGTTAGAAAAATTTAGTGATTATAAAGATTCAAACGACAATCAGTGTCGTTTACTTATAAATTTATCTACAATTTATATATATAATTCAGATTTTAAAGGATGTATTATAATTTTAGATAGAGTTTATTCATTAATTGAACATCTAAATAGATATGACTATTTGGCAATTTATTGGATTAGGAAAGGAATTTGTCAAAAAAATAGTAAATTGATTGAAAAGGGAAGAAATCTTCTAAAGTTAGTTGAAGAAAGTAATTTGCTTAAAGAGTTAGAAGTAGAGATAACTAGATTTAGTTAACATATTTTTGGATTGTATTAATTGGAAAGAACAGGTCACAATGACCGATTGGAACGGTGTTCCGCATACCTTCAGTATTTTCTTATATGTCTTGCCTTATTCCAAGTTCAAGTTTTTAAAACTAACCCTAGATCAGAAACAGGATACTCTATTCAAATGTTTATTTGAAGCATTTAAGACTGCTGGTGGAATTCCCAAAGAGATTTGATTTGATAATATGTCGACTGGCGTTGACCATAAATTAAGTAACTTCCATCATCATCTATTTAACGAACGATTCCTATCATTTAGCCATGATGCGAGATTTCATCCAATCGCTTGTCGGCTGTTGAAGTAACAATGATACCGTCACTGTAATAGTCTTTACCTACTTCGGCAAGAAAAGAATCAATGTTTTTCTTATTGATTTTGCTTCTGTAATACTTTGCTTTAACTGCCGTCAACTTGCCGGTCGCACGGTCTCTGGCAACAATATCAACACCGGTGTCCTGCTTGGAAATGTGATATTCTTCCGGAACCTCGTTTAACATCCAGACGTCACTGTATTTATTTTTAAAGGCAGGTTCATTTTCCAAATAAGCCACAGCCAGTTTTTCAAAAGCTGTTCCTCTGTCTCGTTGCTGCTCAATATTTTCATCAATTTGATTAACTAATTCATTAAATGTAGCCATGATTCTTCCTCCACATCTGCCCGATATAAATGAATCGTTGCGTATACGCTTTATTCTAGCATATTCCATAAGTCAAAATATGTCGCCATGAACATTTTTCATTTATATCATTTGAATATTATTAATAACCTACACCACAACAAAAAAGCACCCGCCCCCATAGAGCGAGTGCTTTTTTTCCTTGCGATAATCGAAAATTAACGCTTGGAGAATTGTGAAGCCTTACGAGCTTTCTTAAGACCTGGCTTCTTACGTTCTTTCATACGTGCATCACGTGTCAAAAGACCTGCACGCTTGAGAACGCCACGGAAATCTGGGTCAACTTCGAGCAATGCACGAGCGATACCATGACGTGTAGCGCCTGCTTGGCCGGAGAAACCACCGCCGTTTACGTTTACCAAAACGTCATATTGACCTTTTGTTTCCGTAACAGCAAATGGTTGTACCATAACTTCGCGTAAGTTTGCAAATGGAACATATTCTTCTGCAGGTTTGCCGTTCATCGTGATCTTGCCTGTACCAGGAACTAAGATTACACGAGCGACAGAGTTTTTACGACGGCCTGTGCCGCGATATTGTACTTGTGCCAAAATCGTTTTCCTCCTAGGTTAGATTAAGTTAGTGATATCCAAAACTTCTGGGTTTTGTGCTGCATGCTTGTGATCTGCACCACGGTATACATGAAGCTTCTTAGCTTGTTGACGGCCAAGGGAACCCTTTGGAAGCATGCCCTTAACGGACAATGCGATAAGCTTTTCCGGATCCTTTTCACGGTAATCACCAGCTGTACGAGCCTTCAAGCCACCTGGATGGTTTGAGTGATGGTAATAAATCTTGTTCTTGTCTTTACGACCTGTCAAAGCAACCTTTTCAGCATTGACAACGACTACGTAATCGCCTGTATCAACATTTGGTGTAAATGTTGGTTTGTTCTTACCGCGTAATACGGAAGCCACAACAGCTGACAAACGGCCCAAAGGCACGTCTGTTGCGTCTACGACATACCACTTACGTTCTACTTCGCCTGGTTTTGCAATATATGTTGTACGCACGTTAATTTCCTCCATTTGATGTATACATGTTTGACATACAATAAGATTAACGGGGCTTACTGTGGGGCAAACAATACCAAATACTATATTACGATTTTTATTCGATATAGTCAATTGAAATTCTCTTAAAAATTTAAAGAATCTGCAATTTTTCCTTAGTCATAATAGACTTCTTTTAAATACAGTCCGCTGGCAGGCGCCGTTTCGCGGCATTCGTTTCGATCCTTGACTTCGTACAACCTCAAAAAATCATGCACGGGGCGTTTGCCGTTGCCGATTTCAAGCAGCGTTGCCACCATGATTCTGACCTGGTTGTACAAGAAGCCGTTGCCGCAAAATTCAAAGATGATTTCGTCGTTTTCCTTGTCTTCTCTGACGGTTGCCTCATAAATCGTGCGAACGTGATTTTTCGTTTGGCTGCCGGAAGCAACAAAGCTTGAAAAATCATGCGTTCCCACCAGATCGGGCATGGCTTCCTTGATTTTTTCAATGTCCAACGGATATTTGTAGTGACCCGTGTAAAAACGCTTGAACGGGTTCGTAAAGCGCCCGCGACTGACACGGTACATGTAGCGCTTGCCATGCGTCGTAAAACGAGCATGGAAGTCATTTGGAACGATTTCGCATCCGACAACCTCGCAGTCGAGCGGAAGCATTGAATTCAGCCCCTTGAGCATTCCTTCTGCCGGAATGTCATGCGGAAAGTCAAAATGCACGACCTGTCCCAAAGCGTGCACGCCGGCATCCGTTCTGCCGGAGCCGTAAATCGTGATGTAATCAGAATTTTTGCTCATCTTGTTGACGGCAGCCTCAAGCACCGATTGCACGGTTCTTTGATTCGGCTGTACCTGAAAACCGGCAAAATTGGTGCCGTCATAAGCAAGCGTAATCTTGTATCTTCTAGTCATTAAAATTTCCTCAAAACAAATAGCAGAATCGTCACGATCGCAAACAAAATCACCGCAATCGTGTCGATTTTGGTCCAAACCTGCACTCTGTATTTCGTCCGGCCTTCACCTCCGCGATAACCGCGTGCTTCCATTGCCGTCGCAAGTTCTTCCGCACGGTTGAACGAACTGACGAACAACGGAATAAGCAGCGGAATCACGGCCTTGATCCGTTGCATCAGAGTCCCTTCCGAAAAATTGACGCCGCGCGATCTTTGCGCATTCATGATCTTTTCCGTTTCGTCCATCAGAGTCGGCACAAAGCGCAATGCGATCGAAAGCATCAAGGAAATTTCGTATACCGGAACCTTGATGGCCTTGAGCGGCTTCAAAAGCGACTCGATCGCATCGGAAATTTCAAGCGGCGCAGTCGTCAGCGTCAAAAGCGTCGACATGAAAATGATCAAAACGAAGCGGCAGAAGACGTAAAATCCGTTGACAATCCCAAAATGCGTCAGGGACAGCGGACCGAAAGCCCAGTAGACGTGGCCGCCTCTGGTGAAAAACACCTGCAAAAGCACGGTAAAAACGATCAAACCAAGCAAGGGCCTGACGCCTTTGATGAAAAATCCGATGCCAAGGTCGGAAAACTTGACGCACATCAAGACAAATGCCGCAAGCAGCAGATACGTCTGCCAGTTGTTGCACAAAAAGATGATTGCCACAAAATAGAAACTGAGCACCAGCTTGCTTCTGGCATCCATTCGGTGAACCAAAGAATCACCGTTGATGTAGCGCCCAAGCAAAAGCTTATTCATCTGAAGAACCCCCTTTTATCCTGTCTGCCAGGATCTGCGCCAATTCTTTTTTCGTCAGCGGAAGCGAATCAAATTTCATCCCGCTTGCCATCAGTTTTTCGGCAAACTTGGTCGTCTGAGGCAGATCGAGGTGATGTTCTCTGAGCCATTCAGGTTTTGAAAACAAGGCTTTTGGCGTCGTATCGGCAATCAGTCTGCCATGTTCCAAAACCAGCGCATGGTCGGCATAATCAGCGACGTCATTCATCTGGTGCGTTACCAAAATGATCGTCATCCCGTTTTTGTGAAGTCTTGAAAAAAGCCGCATCATTTCCAGACGACCCATGGGATCAAGTCCTGCCGTCGGTTCATCTAGAACCAGAATTTTCGGCTCCATTGCCAAAATGCCGGCAATCGCCACGCGCCGCATCTGCCCGCCGGAAAGCTCAAACGGAGACTTGTCCAAAACCTCATCGGGAAGATCGACCATTTTGGCCATTTTGATCGCAATTTTTTCCGCTTCTTCATCTGACTTGCCGAAATTTTTCGGAGCAAACGCAATATCTTTTTTGACCGTTTCTTCAAACAGCTGCGCTTCAGGAAACTGAAAAACAAACCCGACTTCTTTTCTCAAATCGCCGAGCTCCTTGTTTTGCGTTTCCGGCGTAATCTGATGTCCGTTGATTTCCAGGAATCCTTCAGTCGGCTTCAGCAAGCCGTTCAAATGCTGCATCAGAGTCGACTTGCCGCTTCCGGTGTGGCCGATGACGGCGGTATAGCTTCCGTCTGTTATCTCAAGCGAAACATCCTCCAACGCCTTATGTTCCATCGGCGTGCCCGCCTGATAGCTGTAGCTTAATTTTTCAACGCGGATCGGCATAACCAGTCAACCATCCCTTCTTCATCCAAATATTCATTCGGAACATCGATTCCTTTTTCTTTCAGCTCTTCTTTCAACGCTTCGGGATACGGCAGATCAAGTCCGATTTTCGTCAGCAGATCACCGCTCGCAAAAATTTTTTCCGGAACGTCATCATCAATGACCCTGCCGTCGTTCAAGACAATGACGCGATCGGCCAGGCTGGCTTCATCGATGTCGTGCGTGATCGAAATAATGGTAAAGTTTTCCTCATCGTTCAGCCGACGCATCAGTCCGACGATGTCTCTTTTTCCTTCCGGATCCAGCATGCTTGTCGATTCGTCAAAAATAATGATCTTCGGTCTGACGGCCAGAACGCCGGCAATCGCCACGCGCTGCTTTTGCCCTCCTGAAAGACGCACGGGCTCGTGTTTTGCAAATGCGGTCATATCGACTGCTTCCAAAACTTCTTTGACGCGCTTTTGCATTTCTGCGCGCGGAATCCCCCTGTTCTCCATGCCAAATGCCACGTCTCCTTCAACGTCCGCGCCAACGAACTGGTTGTCGGGATTTTGGAAAACCATGCCGATGCGTTCTCTGACGTCCCAGACGGTTTCTTCCGTCAAATGCAGTCCGTCGACTTCAATCGACCCGGACTCGGGCATAAGCAGGCCGTCAATGCACCGTGCCAAAGTCGACTTGCCGCTTCCGTTGTGGCCGATCAGCGCGACCCATTGGCCTGCTTCAATTTCTAAATTAACGTTATCCAGTGTTTTTCTTTCCTCTTCAGCTGAATATGAAAATGTCAGATTTTTAATTTTAATTATTGAGCTCAATCTGTTCCCCCGCTCCCATCATGTTAAAAATATCATACCACATTTTACAAAAAAAAAAGCCGTGCCGCAAATTGTCAACTTGCGGACACGACGATTTCTAGATTGCCTGTTCATCGATCCAGGCCTGATAAAAAGTTTCTTCTTCTTCGGTAATGCATGGCTTGTAGGCATTCAATTCAACCTGCGCCTGATCATATCTTCGCCAAAGAATCGTGCTCAAAAAAGTCAGTCCCAGTCTGTAATCGTGAGCCTTCTTTTGATTCATCCGTGCGATTTTTTCCTGCAGATCAGCAAAGATCGCAAGCGCACGGTCGCGCCGATGCAGGCCGACATTGCATGACAGCCGCAAATATTCGAGTTCGGTACTGTATTTTTCAGAAGAGATCGTATCCATGTAGGCCATGCACTCCTCAAAAGTTTCGACCCTGAAAAGGCAATACGCGATCTGAAGCTCATCGATCGGCCTGAAATCCAAGATTCTGGTATCAGCCAGCGAGATGATCGTCTTGTAAATACCGAGCAATTGTGACGCTGCCAGGAGATAGACCGCTTGTTTGCGCTGTTTGACAACCTTTGATCGGTAAGAAATCTTTCCTGCTGCAAGATACAGTGCAAAAAAAGCGAAGGCACCGGCAAAAACCAAATTATTCCAAGCAAAATCGCAAACGCTGCTGATCAGAACAATGGTTGTCAGCACCAGTGCCACAATGCTTCTTTGCAAGCAGGCGTTAAAACGACCGATGATTTCATTTTCAATAAATTTTTCGACCGTCGAATCAACGACGTAATGAACGTTTTCTATCAGACGCGAAGAAACGGCTTCAAATGAGCGGTCTTTTTGTTCATGTCTTGAATCATTTTTTAACATGAGCCATGTCAGACAAACCCCGCATCCCCAGACCAAAGAGAGACAAAAAAGCAGCAGCGCACCGCTTAAAAAATTTTCTCCCGTCATGAAATAAAGCAGCAAGCTTATCGAAAGCATCAGCCATGATGCGGTCTCAAACAAGTTTCTCAAAAACAGACTATGTATCCACTCGTTCCAGCTATCGAAGCTTTTTTTAGGCATCACCAAGACGGTAATCTGCCATAGATAAAAAAGCATCGCAAAAATCCCGGCAATTGCATAAATCATGGCAAATTTCGATTCATAGAGTTTGGTCTTGTATATATACGCATTAAAGAACAGGAAGACGCTCCAAAAACTTGCCAATATGATCGTCATCCCGCGCCAAATTTTGATTTTCATCTAAACATTTTCAAGAATAACAAAATTATTCGTTCCTTTCGTACAAAACAATAGAGCATTGGCGATATTATGTTTCATTATACAAAAATTATTTGAAGTTTAATAGAAAAACTCACGATAAAAAACTAACTTTCTTACATGAACCAAACACAACTAAAAAAGGCTTGGACATCATCTCCAAGCCAAAAAAAAATCACTTTTTACAATGAAGGTTTCACAGGTTCCGCAACCTGCTACTTAGGACTAGACTCGGATTTTAACCCAACATCGTAACGCCCAGTTATCATTGTAAAAGTGACAATTTTTCTATCTGATTGCTATTGAATTAGTCAACTAATTCAAGCACAGCCATCTTTGCAGCATCGCCGCGGCGAGCATCCATCTTGATGATGCGTGTGTAACCACCGTTACGGTTTTCGAAACGAGGTGCAACATCGTCAAAAAGTTTTTGCAAAGCAGTTTGAACAACGACCTTGTCTTCTTCTTCCTTAACGTCTGCAACAACATCCATCATGAATGCAGCTGCACGACGACGTGAAGCGAGATCGCCCTTCTTGCCTAATGTGATCATCTTGTCAGCAAACTTGCGTACTTCTTTAGCACGAGTTTCTGTTGTGACAATGCGACCATTAACGATCAAATCAGTTGTCAAGTTGCGTAACATTGATTTGCGGTGTGCGCTTGTGCGTCCTAATTTGCGATAAGCCATGAACAGATTCCCTCCCTTAATTAAAAAATATTAGTCATCATGACGTAATGATAAACCAAGATCTGCCAACTTAGCCTTGACTTCTTCCAATGACTTGCGGCCCAGATTGCGAACCTTCATCATGTCAGATTCAGACTTGTTTGTCAAAGCCTGCACGGTATTGATGCTTGCACGCTTCAAACAGTTGTATGAACGAACGGACAAATCGAGTTCTTCAATTGTCATTTCGAGCATTTTTTCTTTGTGCGTTTCTTCTTTTTCGACCATGATTTCAGCATTCTTAGCTTCATCTGTCAAATTAACGAATAACGCCAAATGCTCCGTTAAGATCTTAGCGGACAGACTAATTGCTTCGCTAGGCGTGATTGAGCCGTTAGTCCATACGTCTAATGTTAATTTGTCATAATCATTTTTTTGACCAACACGTGTTTTTTCTACTTGGTAGTTGACACGTTCGATCGGGGTATAAATCGAGTCGATTGCTAATACGCCGATTGGCATATCATCTGCCTTAGCCTTGTTTTCGTTTGCGGAAACGTAGCCACGACCTTTGTTTGCAGTCATCCGTGCATGGAATGAAGCACCATCAGCAACCGTGCAGATGTAAAGATCCGGATTGAGGATTTCAACATCGCTGTTCGTGCTGATATCGCCGGCAGTAACTTCCTTAGGTCCAACAATATCGAATTCCAATGATTGTGGTTCTTCGGAGTTGAGTTTCAATGCAACTTTCTTGAGATTCAAAATGATTTCAGTCACGTCTTCAAGCACACCTTTTACAGTGGAGAATTCGTGCAAAACGCCATCAATTTGAACGTCTGTGATAGCAGCACCTGGTAATGAAGAAAGCAGGATACGACGAAGCGAATTGCCTAATGTCGTACCGTAGCCACGTTCAAGCGGTTCAATGACAAACTTGCCATGGTTATTGCTTTCTTCAACTTTGTGAATTTTTGGTTTTTCAAATTCGATCATTCTTATCTTTACCCCTTTCAAAACGTAACGTGTAATCTGGCGAAAACATTATGAAGTGTACCCTCAAAATGAATACTGATCCACATTAAACACGACGGCGTTTTGGAGGACGGCATCCGTTATGAGGCACTGGTGTAACATCCTTGATAGATGTAACTTCAAGGCCTGTTGCTTGAAGCGCACGAATTGCTGCTTCACGACCGGAACCAGGACCTTTGACTGCGACTTCAACGTTCTTCATACCATGATCCATTGCGCCCTTAGCAGCTGCTTCAGCTGCCATTTGTGCGGCAAACGGCGTGGACTTACGTGAACCCTTGAAGCCTAATGCACCTGCAGATGACCATGCAACAGCGTTACCATGAACGTCTGTGATCATAACAAGTGTGTTATTGAATGTGGAATGAATATGTGCAACACCGCTTTCGATATTCTTCTTGACACGGCGCTTGCGAGATTTCTTTACTGCCATGAAATAGCTAACCTCCTTACTCTAGATTATTTCTTCTTACCGGCAATAGTTACCTTAGGACCTTTGCATGTACGTGCATTGTTCTTCGTGTTTTGTCCACGAGATGGCAAATGACGACGATGGCGAAGGCCGCGGTATGAGCCGATTTCAGAAAGACGCTTGATGTTGAGGGATACTTCACGACGAAGGTCACCTTCTACCTTGTAGTTGTCAACAACTGCACGGATCTTGTCTTCTTGATCAGAAGTCAAATCACGAACACGAACATCTTCTGAAACACCTGCTTCTGCCAAGATCTTCTTAGCAGTAGTATCACCGATACCGTAGATGTATGTTAAGCCGATTACGATACGCTTGTCACGTGGTAAATCGACACCTGCAATACGAGCCATTTATTTTCACCTCCTTGAATTATTAGCCTTGACGTTGTTTGTGCTTAGGATTGTCACAAATAACCATAACGCGACCCTTGCGCTTGATTACTTTGCAATGTTCGCACATCGGTTTAACTGATGGTCTTACTTTCATTAATCATACCTCCTGAATAGTTTCGAAGTACAATCTATTTAAAGCGATAGGTAATGCGACCCTTAGTCAAATCGTAAGGGGACATTTCAACCGTAACCCTGTCACCTGGTAAAATACGAATGTAGTGCATGCGAATCTTGCCAGAAACGTGAGCAAGAATCTCGTGTCCGTTTTCGAGTTCAACTTTAAACATCGCATTGGGCAACGTTTCTTTGATCGTACCCTCAATTTCAATCACATCATCTTTCGCCACGCAAAAGTACCTCCTTAAATTTTGGTTTTAAAACTTTACACGTCAAAATGTGAGAAGCTTTTTTGGAGTCCCACCTTTTTCCGCAGGGCAATTTTCCAAATTTGGGCAAACTGCACCTATTGAAAAGATAAACCTGAATTATCATATCACAATAGACTTGAGGTTGCAAGCACTACTGCAAAAAAATAACAATTCAGGTTCTTTTGAAAACTTTATTTGATTTGGTCCAAAATTTCCTTGATGTCAGCGAAGACCTTGTCGATATCCTGGTTGCCGTTTACTTCATGAAGCAGGCCTTGTTTCTTGTAAAAATCAAGCAATGGCGTGTTCATCTTGATGTTAACGTCAAGACGATTCTTGACCGTTTCAGGTTTGTCGTCTTCTCTTTGGAAGAATTCGTGACCGCCGCAACGATCGCAAGTACCTTCAACTTTTGTCGGATTGAAAACCTTGTGATAAGTTGCACCGCAATCGCGACAGATGTAGCGACCTGTCAAACGTTCCATCAATGATTCAGGATCAACGTGAATGTTGATGACGCAATTGAGCGACTTGCCAAGTTCCTTGCCGAATTCGTCCAAAGCTTCTGCTTGAGCCATGTTGCGCGGAAAGCCGTCCAACATATAGCCGTCATTCACGTCATCTTTTGCCAGACGTTCCTTAACGATGCCGTTCGTAACTTCATCAGGAACAAGTTCGCCCTTATCAATAAACTTCTTAGCTTCAAGGCCCATCGGCGTACCGTTCTTCATTGCGGCACGGAAAATATCACCTGTTGAAATGTGCGGAATCTTGTATTCATCCACGATTTTTTCAGCTTGAGTTCCCTTGCCGGCGCCAGGAAGACCCATCAACATAAGATTTAATGCCATGACAATTTCTCCTTTATTATTCAATGTCTTACTCGTTCATTATACATTAAATATCCGTTCAATAGTAGGAAAAATAATGCTTCCGCTTAAAAATGCAGCGCGTTGAAAGCTCTGCATTTCATAAAAAAAGAAGCCGGGAAAACCCGACTTCTCATCTAGCAGCGTTAGGCTTCGTCACGAATGAAACCAACATATTCACGCTTCATCATCATACCTTGTAATTGGCGCATTGTTTCGAGGGTAACCCCGACAACAATAAGCAGACTAGTACCGCCTAATCCGATCGACTCATCCAAGCCCCAAACGGAGGATGCAATCAATGGAATCAAGGAAACAAGCCCCAAGAATAATGAACCAACGGAACTCAAACGCATTAAGAGACCTGATACATACTTCTCCGTTTCCTTGCCCGGCCAGACAGAAGGAATATAACTGCCTTGCTTTTGCAAGTTTTCAGCCAATTTTTCAGGGTTGACCTGAACAAAGGCATAGAAGAATGTAAACACAATGATCAAAACAGTATACAGAATCATACCTGAAGTCGTCTGCATGTTGAAAAGATTGCTCATCACCTGATACCAAGTATCTTCTGAGTGATTTTGAGTAAAGAGCATCAAAATCGTCTGCGGCGTAGCAATAAATGAACTTGCAAAGATAACCGGAATAACACCGGCAATGTTGATCTTCAACGGAAGATACGAACTCTCTGAAGCTCCTGCAAGACGTCTCGTATATTGAATCGGAATCTTGTAATTAGCCTGTTGGACGTAAGTTACGAACGTTACGATAACCAAGATGACCAATGCAAGAACGACAACATACAAAATTGGCTGCCAGATACTGGAAGCACTCTTGAATTGTTCAACGTAAATCTGATGAACGCCAACGGGAACGCGAGCCAAAATACCCGCCATGATAATCATGGAAATTCCGTTGCCAAGACCGCGTTCCGTAATCATGTCACCTAACCAGGTCGTGAACATGGTACCACCAGTCAAAATGATACCGATACTGATATACGTTTTAACACCTGGATGTTGGACCAGATTCAAGCTACTCATGTAGTTGAAACCGGCCGTAATACCGATTGATTGTATAAACGCAAGCACGATCGTTAAATATCTCGTATATTGGTTGAGCTTACGACGACCAACTTCCCCTTGTTTACCTAATTCAACAAATCGCGGAACAATGTCCATTTGCAACAATTGAATAACGATTTGAGCAGTAATATATGGAGAAACTCCCATTGCGAGAATGGAATAGTTTGTCAAACCGCCACCGCTAAAAGTATTCAAGATACTAATTAACCCTGAAGACGCAACGCTTTGCAAAGCTTTAGCGTTGATCCCAGGGACAGTGATGTAAGTGCCTAAACGAAATACAATCAAGACACCTAAGGTAAATAAGATTTTTTGACGAATCTCTTTTACAGCAAAGGCGTTCTTCATTGTTTTAAGCATTTATTACATCACCTCAGCTGTACCGCCTGCTGCTTCGATGGCTGCTTTGGCAGATGCAGAGAACTTGCTTGCCTTGACAGTAAGCTTCTTTGTCAATTCACCATTGCCCAAAACCTTGATACCATCTTTTTCATCTTTAACAACACGTGTTTCGACCAACAATGCTGGCGTAACTTCCGTGCCGTCTTCAAATTTGTTTAATGTTTCCAAGTTAACAATTGCGTAATCCTTGCGATTTACGTTCTTGAAACCGCGCTTAGGCATACGACGGAACAATGGCATTTGTCCACCTTCAAAACCTACACGCACCTTGCTACGAGCCTTTTGACCTTTTTGGCCACGGCCTGCAGTCTTACCATTGCCGGATGAAGTACCACGACCTACGCGGTTGCGCAATTGACGTGAGCCTTCTGCTGGCTTTAATTCATGTAATTTCATTAGGGTTGGCACCTCCATTCTTCTAAATAATAATTATTTAGCCAATTCAACGTCCACTAAATGATTGATCTTGCGGATCACACCACGCATAGCAGCATTGTCAGGAACAACGACAGAGCTATTGACACGTCCAAGGCCAAGGCCCTTAACGATATCGCGTTGGTTTTGAGGACGTCCGATGACAGAACGAACTAATGTAACTTTCAAGTTAGCCATGAATTTGTCCTCCTTAATTATTCTGCTAAATGCTGTACGGAAACGCCGCGCATTGCAGCAACTTCTTCAGCATCCTTCATTCTTGACAAACCATCCATTGTTGCGCGAACAACGTTGATTGGTGTGTTGGAGCCCAATGATTTACTTGTAACATCAGCAACTCCGGCAAGTTCCATAACGGCACGAACTGCACCGCCGGCTGCAACCCCAGAACCTGCTTCAGCTGGCTTAAGCAAGATGCGGCTACCGCTGTATTGACCGACAACTTCGTGAGGAAGTGTTGTTCCGACCATTGGAACTTTGATCAAGTTCTTACGAGCAGCATCAACAGCCTTGCGAATAGCTTCTGGAACTTCTTGAGCTTTACCTGTACCGAAGCCCACGTGACCGTTGTGGTCGCCAACGATAACCAAAGCTGCAAAACGGAGGCGACGGCCACCTTTAACAACTTTAGTGATACGGTTGATTGCAACGACGCGGTCTTCTAAATCTAATTGAGCTGGATCAATAAAAGTCATAAACGTTATTTCCTCCTTTTCCTAAAAGTCTAAGCCGTTTTCGCGCGCAGCTTCAGCCAAAGCTTGCACACGACCATGATAAAGGTATCCGCCACGGTCAAATACAACTTCTTTGATACCCTTGTCTGCAGCACGCTTAGCAACTACAGCACCAACTGAAGCAGCTTGTTCAGTCTTTGTGCTGCCGCTAACTTCACTGTCTAAAGTAGAGGCACTAACTAGCGTCACACCCGCTACGTCATCAATAACTTGAGCGTAGATGTTTTTGTTTGAACGATAAACATTTAAGCGTGGGCACTCAGCAGTACCAGAGATCTTACCACGGACACGCGTATGACGTTTTTGACGTGTCTTATTCTTGTCTGGTTTTGAAATCACAATTTTCACCTCTTAATTAAAATTAAAACAGCATCATGCTGCAAGATTATTTACCAGTCTTACCTTCCTTACGACGAACAAATTCGCCAACGTAGCGAATACCTTTGCCCTTGTAAGGTTCTGGTGCACGAGTTGCACGAATGCGAGCTGCACAATCGCCAACTTCTTCCTTATTGATACCGGAAACGATAATTGAAGTTGCAGATGGTGTTTCATAAGTAATGCCATCTTCTTCTTCAAATTCTACAGGGTGAGAATAGCCAACGTTCAAAACGAGCTTCTTACCTTGCATTTGTGCACGGTAACCAACACCACGAAGTTCAAGTTCCTTCTTGAAACCTTCTGAAACGCCAACAACCATGTTGTGGAAGTTTGCACGCGTTGTACCGTGCAATGATTTAGACTTGCTGTCATCAGATGAACGTTCAAAAGTTACAACGTTGCCTTCAACGTTGATTTTGATCAAATCTGAAAATTCACGAGTTAATTCACCTTTAGGACCCTTGACAGTCACAACGTTGCCGTCTTGCTTGACTTCAACTCCTGCAGGCAATTCAACTGCTTTATAACCAATACGACTCACGGAATGGACACCTCCTTGCGGTTAATTTATATTACCAAACGTAAGCAATTACTTCGCCGCCAATTTTCTTAGCGCGTGCATCTTTGTCTGTCATGACACCTTCAGATGTTGACAGGATAGCGATGCCCAAGCCGTTAAGAACCTTAGGAACAGCGTCTGCTTTAACGTATGAACGCAAGCCTGGCTTAGAGATACGACGAAGGCCAGAAATTACGCGTTCGTTATTTTTACCATATTTCAAGAATACGCGGATGATGCCTTGCTTGTCATCATCGATGTATTCAACATCACGGATAAACCCTTCATTCTTAAGGATTTCAGCGATGTCACGTTTCATCTTTGAAGCAGGAACTTCTACGGATTCGTGCTTTACCATGTTGGCATTGCGAATACGTGTCAAGAAGTCTGCAATTGGATCAGTCATTGCCATGTTGTTTGCCTCCTTTATAGAATATTTGGATTACCAGCTAGCCTTTTTCATGCCAGGGATTTGACCCTTGTGGGCAAGGTCGCGCAGGCAAACACGGCATAACTTAAATTTACGATATACAGAATGTGGACGACCACAGCGTTCGCAACGTGTGTAAGCTTGTGTCGAGAACTTGGCTGGTCGATGATTTCTTACAACTTGTGACTTTTTAGCCAATGTAATACCCCCTTATTTAGCGAATGGCATTCCGAGTTGTGTCAAAAGTTCGCGTGATTCTTCATCAGTGTTGGCTGTCGTAACGATAACGATATCCAAACCGCGTACTTTATTAACATTATCAAAATCAATTTCAGGGAAGATCAATTGTTCACGTACACCCAATGTGTAGTTGCCGCGACCGTCGAAGGCGCGCTTGCTTACACCGTGGAAATCACGCACACGTGGCAATGAAACTGAAACCAACTTGTCTAAGAATTCGTACATACGTTGGCCGCGAAGCGTAACTTTGGCACCGATGGCCATGCCTTCGCGAAGACGGAAACCGGCGATAGACTTCTTAGCACGTGTAATTACAGGCTTTTGACCAGCAATCAGTGTAAGTTCTTCGACAGCTTCATCCAAATTCTTAGCGTTTGCTACAGCATCACCAACACCCATATTGATAACGATCTTATCAACCTTTGGTGCTTGCATGATTGATGTGTAATTGAATTTTTCCATCATTGATGGAACGATTTCTTTATCATATTTTTCTTTTAAACGATTGACCATGAAGAATAGTTCCTCCTTTCTCGACTAATTAGTCTTCTTTATATTCGATAGCATTTCCGGATTTCTTGGAAACACGAACCTTCTTGCCATCAACAACCTTGAAGCCAACACGTGTTGGTTCGTTTGTAGATGGGTCAATAAGCATAACGTTAGAAACATGAATTGGTGCTTCAAATTCAACGATACCGCCATTTGGGTTTGCGTTGTTTGGCTTTTGATGTTTCTTAACGACGTTTACGCCTTTAACGACCACGCGATCCTTGGCAGGCAATACGCGTAATACAACGCCTTCCTTGCCCTTGTCCTTACCGGCGATCACTTTAACTTTGTCATTGCTTTTGATGAACATTCTGCTTGCGCACCTCCTTGCCTGATATACGGTTATTACAATACTTCAGGTGCTAAGGAAACAATCTTCATGAAGTTTCCGTCACGTAATTCACGAGCAACCGGCCCGAAAATACGTGTACCCTTAGGTGACTTATCTTCACCGATGATTACAGCGGCATTTTCATCAAACTTGATGTAAGAACCGTCTGCACGGTGTGCACCAGACTTTGTACGAACAACAACAGCCTTGACAACATCGCCTTTTTTGACAACGCCACCTGGTGTTGCTTGTTTAACAGTAGCAACAATAATGTCACCGATATTTGCAGTCTTCACACGAGAACCGCCCAAGATCTTGATAACCAAGATTTCACGAGCACCTGAATTATCAGCGACTTTCAAACGACTTTCTTGTTGGATCACAGTATGTGACCTCCTTTCGCTATTAGATAGATCAGAATACGAATGTTAAGTTGATTATCAGATTAGATAATAACTGCTTTTTCAACGATTTCTAATAAACGGAAACGTTTTGTAGCTGACAATGGGCGTGTTTCCATAATCTTGACGATGTCGCCAACTTTTGCTTCGTTGTTTTCGTCATGTGCCTTGTACTTCTTGGAATACTTGACACGCTTGCCGTAAACTTTGTGGTTAACATAAGTTTCAACAACAACTGTGATTGTTTTATCCATCTTGTCAGAAACGACACGTCCTTGATAGACTTTGCGTTGGTTACGACCTTCACTCATGCGCGATTAGCCTCCTTCTTCGTATTCTTACTTGTTTAATTCTTTTTGACGCAACACTGTCTTGATGCGTGCAATCGACTTGCGAACTTCCTTTAAGCGAGCCGTATTTTCTAATTGACCGGTAGCTAATTGGAAACGCAGGTTGAATAATTCTTCTTTGAATTGCTTTTCTTTTTCAAGCATTTCAGCAGTGGTTAATTCATTAAGTTCATTAATCTTCATTTGATTCGCCACCTACCTCACGTTTTACAAACTTTGTCTTGACTGGGAGTTTGTGTGATGCCAAACGCAATGCTTCACGGGCAATTTCTTCAGAAACGCCGCCGATTTCAAACATAATCTTGCCGCGCTTAACTGGAGCTACCCAACCTTCTGGAGCACCTTTCCCAGAACCCATACGAACACCGATAGCCTTAGCTGTGTAAGACTTGTGAGGGAAAATCTTAATCCAAACTTTACCACCACGCTTCATATAACGAGTCATGGCTACACGGGCAGCTTCGATCTGGTTGGATTTAATCCAGCATGGATCACAAGCTACCAGTCCGAAATCACCATAAGTGATAGTTGTTCCTCTTGTAGCTTTTCCAGCCATGGAACCACGGAACTGTTTACGACGTTTTACTCTTTTAGGCATTAACATTATTTATCGCTCCCTTCCTTAGTTTCCTTTGTAGGAAGTACTTCACCATGGTATACCCAAACTTTAACACCAACTTTTCCGTAAGTTGTGTTAGCTTCAGCGAAACCATAATCAATATTTGCTCTAAG
>ERZ773229.425-NODE-425-length-38021-cov-32.896592_pt1 | contig 38021 bp, 40 predicted proteins | sample MGYA00580992_ERZ773229 | MGnify/ENA primary metagenome ERZ773229 (study PRJEB29015, sample SAMEA2737795) | human gut metagenome | biome: human gut; feature: human-associated habitat; material: faeces | place: China | collected 2012 ... | reverse complement strand
CGTCAGGCAGTAACCAACGCAGAGAAAACAATCTCTTCCATTAAGAGACATATGGGAACCGATTACAAAGTAAGCATTGATGACAAACAGTATTCTCCGCAGCAGATTTCTGCAATGATTTTACAGAAATTAAAAGCTGATGCAGAAGGATATTTAGGAGAAAAAGTATCAGAAGCAGTTATTACTGTACCGGCATACTTCAATGATGCACAGCGTCAGGCAACCAAGGATGCAGGTAAGATTGCAGGACTTGATGTAAAACGTATCATCAACGAGCCGACAGCAGCAGCACTTGCTTATGGACTGGACAACGAAAAAGAACAGAAAATTATGGTATACGACTTAGGTGGTGGTACATTTGATGTATCTATCATCGAAATCGGTGACGGAGTCATCGAAGTATTATCTACAAATGGTGATACCAGATTAGGTGGAGATGATTTCGATAACAAGATTACACAGTGGATGATTGACGAATTCAAGAAAGCAGAAGGCGTTGACTTATCTACTGATAAGATGGCTCTTCAGAGATTAAAAGAAGCTGCAGAGAAAGCTAAGAAAGAGTTGTCTTCAGCAACAACAACCAATATCAACCTGCCATTCATTACTGCAACAGCAGAAGGACCAAAGCACTTTGATATGAACTTGACAAGAGCAAAATTCGATGAGTTGACACATGACTTAGTAGAAAGAACAGCAATTCCGGTACAGAACGCTATGAAGGATGCAGGCGTAACCAATGCAGACTTAGGTCAGGTATTATTGGTTGGTGGTTCTACACGTATCCCGGCTGTTCAGGATAAAGTAAGACAGTTAACAGGCAAAGAGCCAAGTAAATCCTTAAACCCGGATGAGTGTGTAGCACTTGGTGCTTGTATCCAGGGTGGTAAATTAGCAGGAGATGCCGGCGCAGGTGATATCCTTCTTCTGGATGTTACTCCATTGTCACTGTCTATCGAGACCATGGGTGGAGTTGCAACAAGACTGATTGAGAGAAATACAACAATTCCTACAAGAAAGAGCCAGATTTTCTCAACAGCAGCAGATAATCAGACAGCAGTAGATATCAACGTAGTACAGGGTGAGCGTCAGTTCGCAAGAGATAACAAATCCCTTGGACAGTTCCGTCTGGATGGTATCCCACCAGCACGTCGTGGAGTTCCTCAGATTGAAGTTACTTTCGATATCGATGCAAACGGTATTGTAAATGTATCTGCAAAAGACTTAGGAACCGGAAAAGAACAGCATATTACAATTACTGCCGGATCTAACATGTCTGATGCAGATATCGATAAAGCAGTAAAAGAAGCAGCTGAATTTGAAGCACAGGACAAGAAGAGAAAAGAAGCAATCGACACCAGAAATGATGCAGATGCCTTCGTATTCCAGACACAGCAGGCATTAGACCAGGTTGGAAATAACCTTGATGCGGCAGATAAATCTGCAGTAGAGGCTGACTTAAATGCACTGAAAGCTTTAGTAGATGCAAATCCACAGGCTGAAAACATGACAGATGATCAGGTTGCTGAGATGAAAGCAGCAAAAGAGAAACTGATGGAAAGTGCACAGAAAGTATTTGCTAAGATGTATGAGAACGCTCAGGCAGCTCAGGGAGCCGCTGGTGCAGGTCCTGATATGGGAGCAGGTGCAGCCGGTGGAGCAGCTGCAGGTTCCGCAGATGATGATGTGGTAGATGCTGATTACAAAGAAGTATAATTCTACAGATAAAAAGCAGTAGAAAGGGTTGGCAGTTTTACTGTCAACCCTTACAAACGGTAAAGAGGGAATAGATTATGGCAGAACAGAAAAGAGACTATTACGAGGTCTTAGGCGTTGATAAAAACGCAGATGACGCAGCAATAAAAAAAGCATATCGTGTCCTTGCCAAAAAATATCATCCGGATATGAACCCGGGGGATAAAGAAGCAGAAAAGAAATTTAAGGAAGCATCTGAAGCATATGCAGTACTGAGCGACCCGGAGAAGAGAAAACAGTATGACCAGTTTGGCCATGCAGCCTTTGATGGAGGTGCCGGCGGAGCAGGCGGATTTGATTTCTCAGGTATGGATATGGGAGACATTTTTGGAAGCTTTGGAGACATTTTCGGAGATTTCTTTGGCGGCGGAAGACGCAGCAGCAGCAGCAACGGACCGATGAAGGGAGCCAATGTACGTGCCAGTGTCAGAATTACATTTGAAGAGGCAGCATTTGGCTGTGAGAAAGAAATTGATTTAGTATTAAAGGATGAATGTAAGACCTGTCATGGTACAGGAGCGAAGCCGGGAACCAGTCCGGAGACCTGTAGCAAATGTCAGGGAAAAGGAAAAGTGGTATATACCCAGCAGTCCTTATTTGGTATGGTACAGAATGTACAGACCTGTCCGGAATGTAACGGAAGCGGTAAAATTGTTCGTGACAAATGTCCGGACTGTCGTGGAACCGGCTACATTGCCAGCAAGAAGAAGATTAAGGTCAGCATTCCTGCCGGAATTGATAACGGTCAGAGTGTAAGAATCCGTGAAAAAGGTGAGCCGGGTGTAAATGGCGGACCAAGAGGAGATCTTCTGGTAGAAGTAGTAGTATCCCGCCATCCAATCCTTCAGAGACAGGGCATGGATGTATATTCAACAGCACCAATCAGTTTTGCACAGGCAGCACTGGGTGGAGAAGTAAGAATTACAACCATCGACGGCGATGTGGTCTACGAAGTAAAACCTGGTACACAGACCGACACCAGAATCCGTCTGAGAGGAAAAGGAATCCCATCCCTGCGTAACAAGGCAGTCCGTGGTGACCAGTATGTTACACTTGTGGTTCAGGTTCCGACCGGATTAAATGAAGCTGCAAAAGAGGCACTGCGCCAGTTTGATGCAGAGACCGGTAATTCATTAAAGACACAGAATGGTGCGGCAGGCACGAAAAAGAAAAAGGGATTTATGGGAAAAATTAAAGAGTCCTTCGATGATTTATAAAAATGATAAAGCTGTTTCCTGAAAAAGGGAGGCAGCTTTTTTTACGCGAGTAGCGAGAAAAATCGCATGCTTGCATGCAGATTTGGCGAGCACCGCGATAACTCGAGAAACTCGCAAAGCGTGTTTCTCGTAGTTGCGTATTGTGATAACTCTGGAAACCTGCAAAAGTGAGTTTCTCGTTGTTGCATTTTGTGACAACATATTGTATACTATTCCTGATTCATAAGTTTTTTGTAACCATATGTTGATTTAGGCAACCGTTTATGAGACAAGGAGAGAGATTTATGAAGCAGCATAACAGCGCTGTGATTAAGAAGGATGCAGCACAGTTTGAAAAATGGTGTTTTCAGCAGACTGTGGAACTGGAACATACAAGGAGAGAACTGGAAAATTCCAAACGCGAGATGGAACGCCATCAGAGGGAGTTAGAATTCCAGAAGCGGAAATTCGAGATGGAGAAGAATCTTGAACAGGAGCGGATGAAGCGGGAACAGCATCTTTTTGACATGAAGTGGAAAATATTAGAAAGTGAACTTCAGAAACTTGCTGCCGAAAAGCAGAAAATGGAGCGTCAGAGAGACTTTTACAGCAGAGTACATGAATTTGAACAGGAGAATAGAAGCCAATCATCCAATGTGGTGAAGGGAGAAATGTTCTTTATGGGCGTAGGCAATGAAAAATCATTGCGGAAGCGTTATAAGGATTTGATTAAAATATATCATCCGGATAATCTCAATGGAGACACCGGTACCATTCAGGAAATTAACCGGGAATATCAGGTGCTGATGCAGAAACTGGAAGTAAAATATCAGTAATAAGATTGCAATAATAGCACAGCAATGACATAGCAATAAACAGGAAAATCAGCGGGCAGAAGAAATATGTTCCGCTGTTTTTGTGTTACCAGACATGCATAGGCGTCGCTATGTATCTAAAGAAGCTGTCTGCTGGTTGCCGTTGATTCCCTTACAGTTGCGAAAAATAAAAAGCTATGTTAAGATTAAAATGTTTGCTTTTTATAATAGAAGGTTAAGATAAGAACAGGAGCAGAAACTATGAAATGGGATAAATATACAATAGATACAACAACAGAAGCTGAGGATTTTATCAGCATGATGTTATCAGAAAATGGCATTGAAGGAATTGAAATCGAAGATAATGTACCATTGACGAAAGAAGAAACAGGAGAAATGTTTATTGATTTTCCGCCGGAGCTTCCACCAGACGAAGGAAAAAGCAAAGTCAGCTTTTATTTAGAGGCAGGCGAAGACCATACCGAGACTTTAAAGGCAGTCCGCATTGGTTTAGAGCAGTTAAGAAGCATGGTAGAAATCGGAAGCGGAGATATTACCTCCAGCCAGACCGAGGATATTGACTGGATTAATAACTGGAAACAGTTTTTTCAGTCTTTTTATATCGATGATATTTTAATCAAACCAACCTGGGAACCATTAAAGGAAGAGGATAAAAATAAATTCTTAATCGAGATTGACCCGGGTATTTCTTTTGGAACCGGAAAGCATGAGACAACACAGCTTTGTATCCGCCAGATTCGTAAATATTTAAAAGAGGGCGAGCGTGTTCTGGATGTAGGATGCGGCAGCGGAATCTTATCCATTGCAGCATTAAAGCTTGGTGCAGGCAGCGTAGTGGGTACGGATGTGGATGGAGATTGTATCACATCAACTCATGAAAATATGACAGTCAATCATCTGGCAGAAAATTCAGGTGAATTTTATGTTGGAAACCTGATTGACGATAAAGCATTTCAGGAAAAGATTGGCACAGGTTATGATCTGGTCGTAGCGAATATTTTAGCGGATATTATTATTCCGATGGCACCGGCACTTTATCAGTGTGCGAAAGAGCAGGGAGTGCTTATTACTTCCGGAATTATTGATTTTAAAGAAAACGAAGTAAAAGAAGCTTTAGAGCAGGCAGGCTTTGAAATCTTAGAAGTCAACCATCAGGGCGAATGGGTCAATGTAACTGCACGGAAAAATCAGAGGTAAAATAGATGCATCAGTTTTTTGTTGAAAAAAGCCAGGTGGGCAAAGAATATGTTACCATAACCGGAAGCGATGTAAATCATATCCGGAATGTACTGCGTATGAAAATCGGAGAGACGATTCGCATCAGTGACCGGGAAGGTGGCAATTATTTTTGTAAGATTGCAGAAACCGGAGAAAATTTCGTGCAGGCAGACATAGTATCTGTGGACGAAGAAGGAACCGAGCTTCCGTCTAAAATCTATTTATTTCAGGCACTGCCGAAGGGAGATCGGATGGAAACGGTGATTGAAAAGGCAGTAGAACTTGGTGTCTATGAAATCATTCCGGTAGCCATGAAATACTGTGTGGTAAAGCTGGAAGGAAAAAAGGCAGCACAACGGGTACAAAAATGGCAGGCGCAGGCAGAGACTGCAGCAAAACAGTCAAAGCGCAGTATCATTCCAAAGATTCATGAAGTAGTATCTTTCAAGGAAGCCTTAAAGCTGGCAGAAAACTGTGATATCCGCTTAGTGCCTTATGAAAATGAAAATGGCATGGAAGGAACCAGGACAGTATTAGAGCAAATCGAACCGGGAAAGAGTATCAGCATTATGATAGGACCGGAAGGCGGATTTGCAGAGGAAGAGATTGCAAAAGCAAGAGAGACCATGCAGTCCATTTCCTTAGGAAGAAGAATACTTCGGACAGATACAGCGGGTATCTGCATGATGTCCATGCTGATGCTGCAATTAGAGAGCCGTATATAACGAAAAAACAGTAAGAAAGTGTAGAAAAGTATGGAAGCATATCTGGATAATTCTGCGACCACCCGCTGCAGTGACCGGGCGTGTCAGTTAATGGTAGACCTTCTGACGAGGGATTATGGAAATCCATCTTCCCTTCATATGAAAGGAATTGAGGCAGAACGATTTGTTGAGACTGCAAAGAAGAAAATAGCAAAAACATTAAGAGTATCAGAAAAAGAAATCATCTTTACATCCGGTGGAACGGAGTCAAACAACCTTGCGATTATCGGTGCTGCAATGGCAAACCGCAGAGCGGGAAATCATATTATAACCACATCCATTGAACATGCATCCGTAGAGAATCCAATGGAATTCTTAAAGGAGCAGGGCTTTGACATTACTTATCTTTCTGTGGATGAGAATGGAATTATTTCACTGGAAGAATTAGAAGAAGCAGTAACGGAACAGACTATTCTTGTTTCCATGATGCAGGTAAATAATGAAATCGGAGCCATCGAGCCGGTTGCAGAAGCTGCAGAGCTTATTAAGAAAAAGAATCCGGCTACACTGATTCATGTAGATGCAATCCAGTCTTATGGAAAAATGTATATCTATCCAAAGAAGCTTGGCATAGACATGCTTTCCGTCAGCGGACATAAGATTCACGGTCCAAAGGGAAGCGGATTCCTCTGGGTGAAGGAAAAGACAAAATTAAAGCCGCTGATATTAGGCGGTGGACAGCAGAAGGGAATGCGTTCCGGAACGGAAAATGTACCGGCAATAGCAGGTCTTGGAGAAGCAGCAGAAGAAATCTATGAGAATCTCGATGAAAAGAGAGCGCATCTTTACGGATTAAAGCAGCGTTTTATCGACGGAATCGAAAAGCTGGAGGGAACCCATGTAAATGGAAAGACCGGAGAGGATTCTGCACCACATATCGTCAGCGTCAGCTTTGAAGGAATCCGAAGTGAAGTATTATTACATTCACTGGAAGACAGGGGGATTTATGTATCTTCCGGTTCTGCCTGTTCTTCCAATAATCATGCAGGCAAACAGAAGGGAAGCAAGACCCTTAGAAACATTCATTTAAAGGAAAACCTTCTGGATTCCACACTGCGTTTTTCCTTCAGTGTGCATACAACGGAAGAAGAGATTGACTACGCATTAGAAGTACTGGGAGAGCTGCTTCCGGTATTGAAGAAATATACAAGACATTAAAAGAGAAAGGAAATCATATGTATAAATCATTTCTGGTAAAATATGGAGAAATCGGAGTAAAGGGAAAGAACCGCTACATTTTTGAAAATATGTTAATGGAGCAGATCCGCCATGCGTTAAAGACAGCAGAGGGTGAGTTTGAAGTAACCAAAGAGCAGGGAAGAATCTATGTCAATGTAGTATCCGATGACTATGATTATGACGAGACCGTAGAAGCATTAAGCCGTGTATTTGGTATTGTAGGATTCTGTCCATTACTTCAGGTAGAGGATGAAGGCTTCGATAAATTAGCGGAGACAGTGGTAGATTATCTGGGTAAAGAATATCCGGAAAAGAACTTTACCTTTAAAGTAAATGCAAGGAGAGCAAGAAAGAATTATCCTCTTGATTCCATGGAAATCAATGCTGAACTGGGTGGAAAAATCTTAGATGCGTTCCCGGAGAGCAAGGTAGATGTGCATAACCCGGAGGTTATGGTCTGCATTGAAATCAGAAGCCTTATCAATATTTATTCCAAGGAAATTCCGGGACCGGGTGGAATGCCGGTAGGTTCTAACGGAAAAGCAATGTTATTATTATCCGGCGGAATCGACAGTCCGGTAGCAGGTTATATGATTGCAAAACGTGGAGTAGCGTTGGACGCAACTTATTTTCATGCACCGCCATATACTTCAGAACGTGCAAAACAGAAGGTAGTGGATCTGGCAAAACTGGTAGCAAGATACAGCGGACCTATCAATCTTCATGTAGTGAATTTTACCGATATCCAGCTTTATATTTATGAGAAATGTCCACATGAGGAGCTTACCATTATCATGCGCCGCTATATGATGAAACTGGCAGAGCATTTTGCTAAAGAAAACCGCTGTTTAGGACTGATTACCGGAGAGAGTATCGGACAGGTTGCAAGCCAGACTATGCAGTCATTAGCGGCAACCAATGAAGTATGTACCATGCCGGTATACCGCCCATTGATTGGATTTGACAAGCAGGAAATCGTAGAAGTGTCAGAAAAAATTGATACCTATGAGACATCTATCCAGCCGTTTGAAGACTGCTGTACCATTTTTGTGGCAAAGCATCCGGTTACCAAACCGAACATTGAATACATCAAGAAATCTGAAACAAAGTTAGAAGAGAAGATTGATGAACTGATGCAGACTGCAATTGATACGGTAGAAGTGATTCACGTAGAAGCAGAGTAGTGTGAATAGAAATAGAATGCTGTTTAGAAGCAGAATATTACGTAGAAACAGATAATATATAAAAGCAGAGCAATATATAGAAACGGAATTAAATAAGGGACTCGCACAGCGTAGCGGGTTCCTGCACAAATAAAAAAAGGGATTGCTTTCGCAATCCCCCCAATTCATTTACATCAATTCAATTATACAAGATAAGGTTTTAATGCTTCCATAATCTCATCCAGATTAGACTCTGCATGAATTGCTAAGTCGATTGGTTTGGATAAATCTAAGCTGAAGATACCCATGATAGATTTAGCATCGATAACGTATCTTCCAGAGATTAAGTCGAAATCAAATTCGAACTGTGTGATTGCGTTTACGAAGGATTTCACCTTATCGATTGAGTTTAATGAAATTTGAACTGTTTTCATAGTAAGACCTCCTTGGTTGCTATAAATACTTTTTCTTAATAGTAACTTCTTTGGAGGTAAAAGTCAACTAGAAGTGAGGAAAAAATCGAATGAAAAAAGCAGCATTGCACAATTTGGGATGCAAGGTGAACGCATATGAGACGGAGGCTATGCAGCAGTTATTAGAACAGGCAGGTTATGAGATTGTTCCTTTTACGGAACAGGCGGATGTCTATGTGATTAACACCTGTTCGGTAACCAACATGGCAGACCGGAAATCCCGCCAGATGCTTCATAAAGCAAAAAAAGAAAATCCGGACAGTATCGTTGTCGCTGCCGGCTGTTATGTCCAGACTTCATCGGAAGAAGCAGCAAGGGATTTATCCGTGGATATCATTATCGGAAATGACAAGAAACATGAACTGGTGGAGCTTATTGAAAACTGTATGAACCAGAAGAAAAATGCAAACGAAGAAACTGAAGGAGTGGATGACTGGAAGGAAAATATCTGCGATATTAATGAGAAAGGCAGAGCATATGAAGCGCTGTCTATCAGCCGGACAGAAGAACATACCAGAGCTTTCTTAAAGGTGCAGGATGGCTGCAACCAGTTCTGCACATATTGTATTATTCCATATGCGAGAGGTAGAATCAGAAGCCGTAAGGCAGAAGAGGTCGTGCGTGAAGTGGAGACACTTGCAACAAATGGCTGTAAGGAAGTGGTACTGACCGGAATTCATTTAAGTTCCTATGGATTAGACCATGGAGATAATCTTTTACATCTGATTCAGGAAGTGCATAAAGTAGAAGGTATCCGCCGGATTCGTCTGGGTTCCTTGGAGCCTGGAATCATCGATGAGAATTTTGTGAAAGAGCTGGCAAAATTAGAAAAAATCTGTCCGCATTTTCACCTGTCCCTGCAGAGCGGATGTGATGCAACCTTAAAGCGGATGAACCGGAAATATGATACAGCCACTTATGAAGCAGGCTGTAAGCTGATTCGGAAATATTTTACCCATCCGGCAATTACCACAGATGTTATCGTAGGATTCCCGGGAGAAACGGAGGAAGAATTTGAGGCAACGAAGGAATTCTTAGAGCGGATTCATTTTTATGAGATGCATATTTTCAAGTATTCCAAGCGCAAAGGTACGAAGGCAGCAGTGATGCCGGATCAGGTGCCAGAACAGGTGAAGACAGAACGCAGTAAGGTGCTTTTGGCACTGGCACAGGAAATGTCAGAAGAATTCCGGGAGTATTATGTTGGCAGACCGGAAGAAATATTATTAGAAGAAACCGATGAAATCGCAGGAAATGTATATTTTACCGGATATACCAAAGAATATGTAAAGATAGCAGTGCCGGAGGCAGAAGGGGAAGAAAATATTTTGGTGAAAGGTGTAGTGACCGGACGGATTTCAGCGGATGTATACCGGATGGAAAATATTGAAAAAGCAGAGTAGAATTATCGGGAAAAGATAAGTGTATGAGAAGTGTATTTTGAATAATGGTTGAATTTTGCAGTACTTTATATTAGAATAGATTTAGCGATGCTTTTTCATTAGGAAGAACAAAAGAGCAAAATAAGGGCGTGAAAAAATGCAGAACATGAATAACACACAATATTTTAGAGTTGAAAAAGAACCGGAAATCAGGGTACATGATGTACTTAAGATTGTATACGAGGCATTATCCGAGAAAGGGTACAATCCGGTCAATCAGATTGTTGGATATATTATGTCTGGTGATCCGACTTATATTACCAGTCACAATAATGCAAGAAGTCTGATTATGAAAGTAGAACGTGACGAACTTGTAGAAGAGATATTAAAGGAATATATCCATACAAATTCATGGAAGTAGGAGGCAGTTGATGCGGATAATCGGTCTTGACTTCGGTTCTAAAACCGTTGGAGTTGCCGTTAGCGATGAACTGCTTATTACTGCACAGGGAATTGAGATTGTGCGCAGAAAATCAGAAAATAAGCTGCGTCAGACATTGGCACGTATTGAAGAATTAATCAAAGAATATAACGTGGAAAAAATTGTTCTCGGCTTTCCGAAAAATATGAATAATAGTGAAGGCGAGCGTTGTGAAAAAACCTTAGAATTTAAAGAAATGTTAGAAAGGCGTACCGGACTTACAGTAGAACTGTGGGACGAACGCCTTACTACTGTTGCGGCGGATAATCTTATGATGGAAGCCGGAATCCGAAGAGAGAATCGCAAAGAATATGTGGATCAGATAGCGGCATCCTTTATTTTACAGGGATACCTTGACTATCTGCAGAATGAAAAGAATCAGGAGTAAATATGGAAAAAGTAAATTTTACAGACCCGGATACCAATGAGTCAGCAGAATTTTATGTATTAGAGCAGACAACCATACGGGGAATCAATTACCTTCTTGTCACAGTAGACGAAGAGGGTGATTCGGATGCATTTATTTTAAAAGAAACACAGAATGAAGATGATCACAATACCATCTATGAAATGGTGGAAGATGATAAAGAGTTAGAAGCACTTGCAAAAATTTTCGCAGAATTAATGGAAGATGTAGACATTGAATTCTAGGAGAACTTATGTAATTGCGGACAAATGCAATGAGCGCGAAAAGAAAGAATTTATGGAGGTAATATTTTGAAAAAAGAAGCAAATTCAAAATTGAAAATCATTCCATTAGGCGGATTAGAGCAGATTGGAATGAACATAACTGCCTTTGAATACGAAGACAGTATTATTGTTGTGGACTGCGGTCTGTCATTCCCGGAGGATGACATGTTTGGTGTAGACCTTGTTATCCCGGATGTGACTTATTTAAAAGATAATATTGACAAAGTAAAGGGATTTTTTATTACCCATGGTCACGAAGACCATATCGGAGCAATCCCTTATATTTTAAAAGAAGTCAATGTGCCGATTTATGCAACCAAGCTTACGATTGCAATTATCGAACACAAGTTAGAAGAGCATAATATGCTCAAGAAAGTAAAACGTAAGGTAGTAAAATACGGACAGCATATTAACCTAGGCTGCTTCCGCGTGGAATTTATCCGTACCAACCATAGTATTCAGGATGCGGCAGCTCTTGCCATTTATTCACCGGCAGGAACAGTTGTCCACACCGGAGACTTTAAAGTGGATTATACACCGGTATATGGTGATGCTATCGATTTACAGCGTTTTGGTGAGATTGGTAAGAAGGGTGTACTGGCATTGATGTGTGACTCCACCAATGCAGAGCGTCCTGGCTTTACCATGTCGGAGCGTACCGTAGGAAAGACCTTTGATAATATTTTTGCTGACCATAAGAACACACGAATCATTATTGCGACTTTTGCATCTAATGTAGACCGTGTACAGCAGATTATGAACTCTGCCAATAAGTATGGCAGAAAAGTAGTGATTGAAGGACGAAGCATGGTAAATATCATTACGATTGCGTCTGAGCTGGGATACCTTACCATCCCGGAGCAGACCCTGATTGATATTGAACAGCTGAAGAATTATCCGGATGAGCAGACGGTTATCATTACAACAGGAAGCCAGGGAGAATCCATGGCGGCATTATCCCGTATGGCATCCGGCATGCATCGTAAGATAACAATTAAACCAAAGGATACCATTATTTTTAGTTCCAATCCGATTCCGGGTAATGAAAAAGCAGTGTCCGGTGTCATTAATGAACTGACCATGAAAGGTGCAGAGGTTATTTTCCAGGATGTTCATGTTTCCGGTCATGCCTGTCAGGAGGATATCAAACTGATTTACTCACTGGTAAAACCGAAATATGCAATTCCGGTTCATGGAGAATACCGTCATCTGGTTGCCCAGGCTAAGATTGCAGAAGAACTTGGCATTGATAAAGAAAATATTTTCCTCTTGTCTTCCGGTGATGTATTAGAACTGGATGAGGAAAGCGCAGCAGTTACCGGACATGTACAGGTAGGCGATGTCATGGTAGACGGACTTGGTGTTGGTGACGTAGGAAATATTGTATTGCGTGACAGACAGCATCTGGCAGAAGAAGGAATCATTATTGTTGTAATGACATTGGAAAGTGGCTCCGGAATGGTGCTGGCAGGACCGGACATCGTATCCAGAGGATTTGTCTATGTACGTGGGGCAGAAAGCCTGATGGAGGAAGCTCGTCATGTATTAGAGGGAACCATGGAACACTGCATGGATAAGAATATTACAGACTGGAGCAAGATTAAGACAGAAATCAAAGATGCTTTAGGTGATTTTGTCTGGAAAGAGACAAAGCGCAGACCGATGATTATTCCAATTATTATGGAAGTTTAATGTGGGTGGATGAACATGAGCGTAGTAGAAGATAAGGTAACAGAACTTGTAAATGCAATTCAGGATACCAATGAATATAAGCGTTATCAGGAAGCAAAGAATAAGCTGCATGCGAATCCGGAATTAGAGCAGATTGTATTTGCATTCCGCCAGAAGAATTACCAGATCCAGAACAGTAAAAATGTGGATCTGTTCTGGGAAGTAGACCAGCTGGAGCGGGAAAATATAGATATCCGCAAGAATCCGGTTGCAGAAGAATTTATGACAGCAGAGCTTGCATTCTGCCGTCTGCTGCAGAAAATTAATTTCAGACTGGTTGGCGGCCTGAATTTTGAAGTAGGTTTTGTAAACGAAAGATAATGGAGAGGTTGTGCGATGAGTGCCAGTAAGATTGTGATGAAAATTGTCCGAATCAGTTTTTCTGTTCTTGTTGTTGTACTGGTGATTTTTGTACTTTTTAAGGCAGGAAGCTATGCATATGATTTCGGATATCGCGTGTATACAGAGCAGCCGGTGTCATCTGGTGATGGCAAGGATATTGTGGTTCAGATAGAGGCTGGAATGTCCGGTAGTGATATTGGAAGTATGTTAGAGGAGAAAGGACTTATCCGTGATGCCAGGCTTTTTGCAGTGCAGTTAAAGCTTTCTGCGTATTCTAAAAAAATCAAACCGGGAATATATACGCTGAATACTTCCATGACAGCGAAAGAAATGATGGAAGCCATGTCACCGGTTTCGGAAAAAGATACAGAGGGTACAACGTGATAGTAGAGGAACGATTAGTAACGTATATCAATTCCTTAGACAGTGGAAATACACCGCTTTTAGAGGAAATTGAGGCAGAGGCAAAGAAGAATTATGTGCCGGTTATTCGTAAGGAAATGCAGAGCTTTTTAAAATCCATGCTGGCATTAAAGCGGCCGGAGCGGATTTTGGAAGTGGGAACTGCAGTAGGATTTTCTGCACTTCTGATGGAAGAATATAATCCGGTGCCATGCCGGATTACAACTATAGAAAATTACGAGAAAAGAATTCCTATTGCACAGGAAAATTTCAAACGTGCCGGAAAAGAGAAAGAAATCACACTGATTCCGGGAGATGCCACAGAGGTGTTAAAGACGTTAGAAGATCCTTATGATTTTCTTTTTATGGATGCGGCAAAGGGACAGTATATCAATTTCCTGCCGGATATTCTTCGGCTGATGAAGCCTGGTGCATTACTGGTATCTGACAATGTGCTGCAGGAGGGAGATATTATCGAATCCCATTATGCAGTAACCAGAAGAAACCGGACCATTCATAAGAGAATGCGGGAATATCTTTATGAACTGACACACAATGACAGTCTTACCACATCGGTGCTTCCGATTGGAGACGGTGTTACCATTAGCATTAAGAAATAGATGATACAGATTGAAATATTAGGAGAAATAAATCAATGAGACCGGTAGAATTACTGATTCCAGCCAGCAGTCTGGAAGTATTAAAAATTGCAGTCATTTATGGAGCAGATGCCGTATATATCGGCGGAGAAGTATTTGGACTTCGTGCGAAGGCAAAAAACTTTTCCATGGAGGATATGGCAGAGGGCATCCAGTTTGCCCATGAGCATGGCGTAAAAGTTTATGTAACAGCAAATATACTGGCTCACAATGGGGATTTGGAAGGTGTAAGAGAGTACTTTACCCAGTTAAAGGAAATCAAGCCGGATGCCCTGATTATTTCTGACCCGGGTATTTATACCATTGCAAAAGAAATCTGCCCGGAAATCGAGCGTCATATCAGTACCCAGGCCAATAATACCAACTATGGAACGTATCAGTTCTGGTGGAACCAGGGCGCAAAGCGTGTGGTAACAGCAAGAGAGCTTTCTTTAAATGAGATTGCTGAGATTCGCAAAAATATTCCGGATGAAATGGAAATCGAGACATTTGTGCATGGAGCAATGTGTATTTCCTATTCCGGAAGATGTCTTTTAAGTAATTATTTTACCGGAAGAGATGCCAACCAGGGAGCCTGCACTCATCCGTGCCGCTGGAAATATGCAGTGGTAGAGGAAAAACGTCCGGGAGAGTATCTGCCGGTTTATGAAAATGAACGTGGTACCTATATTTTTAACTCCAAGGATTTGTGCATGATTGAGCACATCCCGGAACTGATTGAGGCAGGTATTGATTCCTTTAAGATAGAAGGACGTATGAAGACAGCACTTTATGTTGCTACTGTAGCACGTACTTACCGGAAAGCCATTGATGATTATCTTACCTCACCGGAGAAATATAAAGAAAATATGGACTGGTATTTAGAACAGATTTCTAACTGTACTTATCGCCAGTTTACCACTGGCTTTTTCTTTGGAAAGCCTTCGGAAGAGAGCCAGATTTACGATAATAACACTTATATCAAAGAGTATACCTACCTTGGAATTGTAGGAGAACGCAACGAAGAGGGATTATATCAAATTGAACAGAGAAATAAATTCTCCGTAGGGGAACAGATTGAAGTCATGAAACCGGATGGAAGAAATATTCCGGTTACCGTAAAACGGATTGTGGACGAAGATGGAAATGAAATGGAATCAGCACCACATCCAAAACAGGTGCTTTACATTGATTTAGGACAGGAACTGGAGATGTATGATATTTTACGCAGACAGGAGGAATGACCTATGGAAGAAAAGTATGTTGTTTATGTCGGAACGTATACCCATGAGAACAGTATCGGAATCCATTTATATGATTTGGATGCAAAAAGCGGAGAAATGAAGGAACGGAAAGTGGTTCCCATCAATAATCCTTCCGATTTGCTGGTATCGAAGGATGGCAGATTCTTATATTCCATTGCAGATGAAGGCGTGGAAGCATTTCACATTCTGCCGGATGGAGACCTTGAGCCAATGAACAAGCAGTGGATTGGCGGTATGCGTGGCTGTTATGTGGAAGTGGACAGTAAGAACCGTTATCTTTTCGTAGGCGGTCATCATGATGGCAGAGTGACCATGATGAAGTTGGAGGAAGACGGCAGCATCGGAGAAATCGCAGACGGTATTTTTCATAAGGGAATAGGACGGACCATTGCAGAGCGAAGTTCCAAGCCACATGTAGACTGCGTGAAGCTGACACCGGACGAGAAGTTCTTGTGTGCAGTGGATAATGGATTAGATCATGTAAAGATTTACCGGATTGACTATGAGAATGGCAGGATGAAGCTTGCAGATATCATCCGTTGTCCGTTGGAATCTGCACCGCATATGATTCGCTTCAGCCGTGATGGAAGATTTGCTTATATTCTCTATGAGCTGTTGAATCAGATAGAGGTATTTTCCTATATGTTAGAAAATGACCAGCCGCATTTCGAGAAGGTTCAGACCATTACAACGACCACACCGAAGGAAGCTGATGTCTGTGCTGCATCCGGTCTGGAAGTGACAATGGATGGTGAATATTTATTCTGCAGTAATGCAGGTGCAAACTCCGTATCGATTTATGAAATTGATAAAGAGAGTGGATGTCTTACCATGATGTGTAATTCGAAAATCAGTGGTGATTATCCGAAAATGATTGGTATCTGTCCGGACAGAATGCATTTCATGAGCCTTAATAATGAGACCAATGAGATTACCATGTTTAAGGTAGATTATGAGAAGAAATATATTCTGATGGAAGAGAAGCCGATTCCGGTAGACAAGCCGAATTGTATTTATATCCATAAACTAAGTTAAAAGCGAACTGCAGGAAACATGCTTTAGCCAGGCATTTTTCGGTATTCATGTAAAAAGGGTAAAAAGATGTCGTTTGTTAAAAAAATAACAGACGACATCTTTCTTTTTTGGAAAAACTATGATAGAATAACACGGTTGAAGCCTACCGGTCCGGAGGCTATCAATGGAAGTGCTTGGCCGCAAAGCCTTAAAATGCGGAGAAAAAAGAAAATAGAAAAAGAAAATTTAAGAAAAGAGGAAGAGACTATGAGTGAAAAAAACGTAGCTTTTACCAGGGACAGAAGTATCCCAAAATCTTATGAGCTGGTTCTGACAGCTTTATTTACCGCCATTATTGTCGTAATGGCATTTACCCCGTTAGGATTTATTCCTTTAGTAGTAATTAATGCAACGATTATCCATATACCGGTTATTTTAGGTGCAATTTTCTGCGGACCGAAAAAAGGTGCCTTTTTGGGATTTGTATTTGGATTAACCAGTTTTATTAAAAATACATTGATGCCAACTTCTATGTCAGCATTTGTATTTTCACCGATACTGGCAAGCAGCATCGATGGCGCAGCAGGTGTGGTAAAGAGTACCATTATCTGTTTTGTACCACGAATTTTAGTAGGTATCATCCCATATTTCGTATATCGTGGAATTGTAAAATTAACCACATCCAGCCATGCAAAGGCTGCAAAGGTAATCAGTAATCTTGTAATCAGTGTACTTTTACTGGTTGGTATCCATGCGTTCTTTGCTAAAATGCTGACAACAGATTCGAAGGAAATGATTGGCTGGATATCAGGTGCAGCTGCAGCAGTTATTTATTTTATTGTAATGGAACTGACCGGAAGAAAGAAGGATGGTAGATTCTTGGGCTATGTCTATGCCGGCGTAACCGGAGCATTGACCAATACACTGCTTGTAATGCCGATGATTTATATTTTCTATAAAGAGGCATATGCCAACGCATTGAGCATTGAGCCGGGCGCAGTTATGGGCGTAATCCTTGGCGTTATCAGCTTTAATGGAATTATAGAAGCGATTGTAGCAGCCGTTCTGGTAGCCGCTATTGGAATGGTATTGAATAAAGTACACAGGAGGTAATTCATATGTTAAAGGGCAGGAATATATTACTGGCAGTGACAGGCAGTATTGCAGCATATAAAGTGGCTTCGCTTGCCAGTATGCTGGTAAAGCAGCACGCAGATGTGCATGTAATTATGACGAAAAATGCAGAGCAGTTTATATCACCGGTTACCTTTGAAACACTGACCGGAAATAAGGTAATTGACGATACCTTTGACCGCAACAGCGGATATCATGTGGCACATATTGCCATGGCACAGGAGGCAGATGTGGTGATGATTGCTCCGGCTTCTGCAAATGTCATTGCAAAGCTGGCACACGGAATTGCAGATGATATGCTCACTTCTACCATGTTAGCCTGTGAGGCTCCGATATATCTTGCCCCGGCAATGAATACACATATGTTTGACAATCCGGTAACACAGGATAATCTTAAGAAGCTAAGAGAATATGGTTATCACATCATTGAGCCATCCTCAGGCTATCTTGCCTGTGGCGATACCGGAAGGGGAAAACTTCCGGAACCGGAAGAACTGTTAGAATATATTCTGCAGGAAGCTGCCTGTGAGAAAGACCTGACAGGAAAGAAGGTTCTCATCACAGCAGGAGCCACCCAGGAGGCAATTGACCCGGTACGTTATGTGACCAACCATTCCACTGGAAAAATGGGTTATGCACTGGCAAAGAATGCGGCAAGAAGAGGGGCAGAGGTAACACTGGTCACCGGACCGACCAGCCTTGAAAAGCCTTTTTTTGTAAATACAATTCAGGTGGTTACGGCAGAAGAGATGTATCAGGCTGTTACAGATGCATTTGCAGAACAGGATATTGTAGTCATGGCTGCAGCAGTAGCAGACTACCGTCCAAAGACCGTTGCGGATGAAAAAATCAAAAAGGCCGATGGCGGACTGGCGTTGGAAATGGAACGCACGAAAGATATTTTAGGAACAGTTTCTGCCCAGAAGGAAAACCAGTTCCTGTGTGGATTTTCCATGGAGACACAGCATCTGAAAGAAAATTCCAAAGCCAAGTTAGAAAAGAAGAAGCTTGATATGATTGTTGCCAATAATCTTAAGACAGCGGGAGCCGGATTTGGTACCGATACCAATGTGGTAACTTTGATTACAGAATCAGAAGAAAAAGAGCTTCCGATTATGTCGAAGGATGAAGTGGCTTCAGCTATCTTTGATGAGATTCTAAGCAAAATGCAGGCGTAGAAAATAATAATAATCCCTGTCAGCGGAAGGTCACCTGAGTTTGTGACTTGTAGCAGACAGGGATTTTGCTATTTCTGATAGAAGCCTTTATTTCTTGTAGAAATCTTTGATTCCATCCATCCGGGCACTCATGTTAGAAAGCATGGCATCGAAAATAGTAATGGCAGCCATGGATTCGACAACCACAACAGCTCTTGGAACGATAATCGGATCGTGACGTCCCTTGATATTGATTTCGATTTCCTCGCCGTTTTTATTTATGGTCTTCTGGGTGGAGGCAACGGAAGGAGTCGGCTTGATGGCAGCACGGAATACAATCGGCGAGCCATCACTCATGCCGCCTAAGATACCGCCGGCGTGGTTGGTTTCTTTTGTGACAGAACCGTTTTTATCCGTTACAAAGGCATCGTTGTTGGTAAGTCCGGTAGCAGCAGCAACTGCAAATCCATCACCGATTTCAAAGCCTTTTACAGCACCAATGGAGAAAATTGCTTTGGCTAAATTTGCATCGATTTTTTCGAATACCGGGTCACCGATTCCGGCAGGAACACCGGTAATAACACATTCGATAATACCGCCGGCAGAGTTCTGCATGGCTTTGCATTCTTCCAGATAGGAAGCAGCTTTTGCAGCAGCATCTGCATCCGGCATATAGAGCGGATTCTTCGTAATTTCTGCAGCATCAAATCTGGTTTCGTCAATGGTAACTGGACCGATGCTCTTACTGTAGGTGAGAATCTCAATGCCAAGTTCTTTTAAAATCTTTGCGGCAACCGCACCGGCAGCCACACGTCCGATAGTCTCACGGCCGGAAGAACGTCCGCCACCACGGTAATCCCGGAAACCGTATTTGGCATCAAAGGTAAAGTCAGCATGTCCCGGACGATAGTAGGAAGCAATCTCACGGTAGTCTTTGGAATGCTGGTTTTCATTTACCACAATCAGTGAGATTGGAGTTCCGGTGGTTCTGCCTTCAAAGACACCGGAAAGAATATGTACTGCATCATCCTCTTTTCGCGGGGTAGAGAAAGCAGATTGTCCCGGTTTACGCCGGTTTAAATAGGTCTGTATATCTTCTTCACAAAGGGAAAGTCCGGCAGGACAGCCGTCAATTACGACACCGATTCCTGTTCCGTGTGATTCTCCCCAGGTTGTAATTTTAAAGTTAGTTCCAATAGTTGAGCCTGCCATAGCATCCTCCTGAGTTGTTTTTGTAAAAAAGTCAGACTCTATTATAGAAGATTTTTCAGATACTGGCAATCCCACAGTTGCAAAAAGTGCGAAAACAAGGTATGCTAGGATAGTATTTGTAAAAAGAACAGAAACAGGAGATTATATGTACGAATTATTAAAACAGGATGGAAGAGCAAAGAGGGGCATTTTTCATACCGTACATGGTGATATACAGACCCCGGTGTTTATGAATGTAGGAACGGTCGCTGCCATAAAGGGAGCTGTTTCTACCGAAGACTTAGAGCAGATTAAGACACAGGTGGAATTATCCAACACCTATCATCTGCATGTACGTCCGGGAGATAAATTAATCAAAGAGCTGGGCGGACTGCACAAGTTCATGGTGTGGGACAAACCAATCCTTACCGATTCCGGTGGATTCCAGGTATTTTCGCTGGCAGGACTCCGTAAAATCAAAGAAGAGGGAGTTTATTTCCATTCTCACATTGATGGAGCAAAAATTTTCATGGGACCGGAAGAAAGTATGCAGATACAGTCTAATCTGGCATCCACCATTGCCATGGCATTTGATGAATGTGCACCGGCACTGGCTGACCGTGGATATGTAGAGGCATCCGTAGCCAGAACAACCCGCTGGCTGGCACGCTGTAAGGCTGAAATGACAAGACTGAATGGGTTGGAAGATACCATTAATAAAAATCAGATGCTGTTTGGAATTAACCAGGGAGCCATTTATCCGGATATCCGGATTGACCATGCAAAGCGAATCAGTGAATTGGATTTAGATGGCTATGCAGTAGGTGGACTTGCAGTAGGCGAGACCCACGAAGAGATGTATGATATCTTAGACCAGACCGTTCCATATCTGCCACTTGAGAAACCAACCTATCTTATGGGTGTCGGAACTCCGGCAAATATTTTAGAGGCAGTAGACCGTGGCGTGGATTTCTTTGACTGTGTATATCCGACCCGTAATGGCCGCCACGGACATCTTTATACCAATCAGGGAAAGATTAACCTTTTCAATAAGAAATATGAAAAGGATATGCGCCCAATAGAGGAAGGCTGTCAGTGTCCGACCTGCCGCCGTTACAGCAGAGCCTATGTCCGCCATTTGTTAAAGGCAAAGGAAATGCTTGGCATGCGCCTTTGCGTATTGCACAATCTGTATTTCTACAACACTATGATGGAAGAAATCAGAGACGCCATTGATGCCGGCAATTATAAGTCATACAAAGAGGAAAAACTCTACGGTATGAACCAGATAAACCGGGAAAAAGAGGCGCAAATCTAAAAAAAGAATGAAATATCGGGAAAATACTTGTGAAACGCAGTCTTTTTGTGTACAATGTTTTTCATGAACTTAAGTTGTAATTTAGGAGGAAAAGAAATGTCTATTTTAGCATCACAGCAGGCACAGGCCTGGGGAAGCATTATTATGTGGGTAGTAATTATGGTTGTATTCGTATACTTCTTTATGATTCGTCCACAGAAGAAAGAAGCAAAGAAAAAAGAGCAGATGATGTCAGAGTTGGCAGTAGGTGATACCGTACTGACAACCAGCGGTTTCTACGGAATCGTAATTGACGTATCTGAAGATGATACTGTTATCGTTGAGTTTGGCAGCAACAGAAACTGCCGTATCCCAATGCAGAAAGCCGCAATTGCAGCAATCGAGAAACCGGAAGAAGCAGTAGAAGCAAAAGAAACCAAAGAGAAGAAATAAGATAAGACCTTAGAAAATCCGTGGAGTGTGCGAGATGTACAAGCCACGGATTTTTTGTATACAAGGAACAGACAGTTGCCTGAAAAAATGCAGGTATGTTATAATAGAATAAAATTGCAACAAATAGAAATTGTTATAAATTCATAGAAAATGAGGTGAGAATGATGTCATACAGCATGAAAGAATTGTTAGATAAATATATAGCAGAAATTAAAAAAATATATGGAACACATTTGCAGGAAGTGATTTTGTATGGCTCATACGCCAGAGGGGATTTTAAAGAAGATTCAGATATTGATATCATGATATTGCTTGATATAACAGATATGGAAATGAAGCAATATCAGCATCAGTTATCTTATGAGACATTCGATTTTAATATGGATAATGACCTGGATATTAAGCCGATAACAAAGAATGATGAACATTTCCGCAAATGGAGTGAAGCATATCCGTTTTATGAGAATGTAAGGAAAGAGGGAGTAAGGTTATATGGAGCAGCATAATAATGATGATATGAAAAAAGAACTCGCCCAATATAGGATGGAAACAGCAAAAGATGACTTACGTGCAGCAAAAATATTATTAGATGCAGGGGAATATAAGGCAGCAAATAACAGGGCATATTATGCTATTTTTCATGCTATCAATGCAGTGCATGCAACAGCGGAATGTTTTGGTAAACTGGTGGAAAAGTATATATTGGAATATAAGAATGAATCTTAATTATGAGGATATACAGTATGAGAATATTCAAGAAAAAATCCATGCCATTGCCCTATGATAAAATGAACAAGAAGCCTGTTATTAAAGCCAGCATCTGCAATGGAGAACAGGTGGCAGGCTTTAAAGATATCCATACAGGAAAGATAGAAGAAGTAATGCTGATAAGAAATGAGGCAGACCTTGATACGTTCCGAAAAATGTATGGAATTGAGGGAAAAATAGAAAAGGAATATTAAGCAAAGCATAATAGAAATTCAAGACAGAAAGAAAAGGAGCATAACCATGCAGACAGATATTAACGCAGCATATTTTAAAAGCATCATTGACCAGGATCGTTGTTCCGTTGTGATATGCAATTTAAAGCACGAATAGTCTATATGTAGAGCGGTACATCGACAAAGGTGTATCGCTCTATTTTGAAAAGAAAGAGTTTAAAAAAACAACAATACTGTTTAAAAACAAACTATTTAAACAAAAAAATAAACTTGAATTAAAATGTTAATTGAGATATTATAGTAAATAATCAAAGAAAAATGAGGTTAATCATTTATGGATGTATATTATGAACTGCTAAAAAAACCGGTATTTACATTAAATGATGTGAATCAGTTTTATCAGAATATGGAATCAGCCTGTTCAGCAGTTCGACGGTTGTTGAATAAGGGGCGCATTGTTCGGATAAAAAAGAATATGTACACTTGTATAAGTGGAGAAACAGATAGTCCTGTTGCAAACAAGTACCAGATAGGATGTGCTATTACGGAATCATCATATATATCGCATCATACAGCAATGGAATATTATGGCATGGGTGACCAGGTGTATTATGATATATATGTTTCGTCTAAAACACCATTTAAAGAGTTTGAATTTGACGGCTATAATTATTGCTATATTGCCTCGAAGTGTGATATCGGTATTGAAGAGATTATGTACAGTGGTGGTATACGGGTGACAACTAAGGAGAGGACAGTTGTTGACAGTATAAAAGATATGGACAAAATAGCCGGCATTGAGGAGGTAATAGCAGATATAGAAGCAGTGACATACTTACAGGAAAAACGTTTGTTACAGTATCTGCAAGCGTATCATAATCAGTTCCTGTATCAAAAGACAGGGTACCTGCTTTTGGCGTATCAAAATAAACTCGGATTAAGTGATGATTTTTTTGAATTTTGCAGGGGAAAAATCGGGAAAAGTAAGCGATATCTGACGAAGGAAATGACGGGTGGAAAATATGATAACAGTTGGAAACTGGTTGTTCCAAATGATATATATGGCATGAAAAATGGGGTGTTAGATGATAGCATATAATAAGATTGAATTAGAAAAAGCGGCAAAACAGGCAGGATTTGTCAGAGATACATTTGAAAAAGTGCTACGGTTGAAAGAAGTTTTGAAATATATTAACAGTGATGCGTATTTAAGGGAGCATTTAGCGTTAAAAGGCGGTACTGCAATTAATATGACAATATTCAATCTGCCACGTTTGTCAGTAGATATTGATTTAGATTTTACTCCGAACTTATCCAAAGATGATACGCAGATGCATAGAAAACAGATTACGGAACAATTGTGTGAATATATGGAAGAATCAGGGTATTACCGGTCTGAATCATCAAGATATAGCCATAGTTTAGATGCATTTTTGTTTTTGTATCAAAATGCAGGCGGAAATAGGGATAATATCAAGGTGGAAATCAATTATTCCTTGCGGTCACATTTGTTTGAACCGACAAAACGGAGGATTGTGACGGATATGTTTCAGGAAGATGTGATGATTCGAACATTACATCCGATGGAAATTTTTGCTGCCAAGGCAAATGCATTAATGAGCAGGGCTGCAGCGAGGGACTTATATGATTTCAATAATATGATAACATATGGTTTATTTGGAAAAGAGGAAGAAATTCTTCTACGAAAATGTATTATATTTTATGCTTCAGTATCAGCAGAAGTAATTAACAGGAATTTTGACACATCTGCAATTGATGGCTTGAATTTTACGAAAATCAGGAGAGATTTGTTTCCGGTTTTGAGGAAGAAAGATAATTTTAATCTGGAAGAGAGAAAGAAGAAGGCAAAAACATATATACAGGAACTTATGATGTTGACACCAGAAGAAAGAGAATATTTAGAGGCATTTGAAAGAAAAGAGTATAGACCAGAGTTGTTGTTTGATGATAAAATAATTTTAGATAATATTTGTAGTCATCCTATGGCAATATGGAAAATGAAAGAACAGAAAGAAAAGGAGCATAACCATGCAGACAGACATTAACGCAGCATATTTTAAAAGCATCATTGACCAGGACCGTTGTTCCGTTGTGATATGTAATTTAAAGCACGAAATCATTTATATGAATCCAACTGCAGTAAAAAGCTATGAGAAATGGGGCGGTGAAAGCCTTGTTGGAAGAAGCCTTTTAAACTGCCATAATGAAGAATCGCAAAAACGCATCCAGCAGGTAATCGACTGGTTCGCAGCAGATGAAAGCCACAATCTCATCTATACATCCCATAATGAGAAGCAGAATAAGGATGTGTATATGGTAGCACTAAGAGATGTCGAGGGAAAGCTGATTGGCTATTATGAGAAGCATGAATTCAGAAATGCGGAAACCATGGAAAAATATGATTTGTGGTAAAATGGAATATAGGAAAATGAGATAGTTTCATATCATAAATAGAGCGGTACATCGACAAAGGTGTATCGCTCTATTTAAATTCAATAATATCATTTGGAGTACAGCCTATAATGGTGCAGAGCTTTTCCAAGGTGAGTACAGTAATATTTTTGTTGTGTTTTAATCCATCCAGAGTTTTATTATCAATGCCCATCTTTAGAAGCTGGTATTGGGATATCTTTTTGGACTTCATAGTATTCCACAAGGGAGCATAGCTAATAATGGCATATCATTCCTTTCTGTCTGGCATCAATTTGATTATAGAAAAGTATTGTGAAAATCGACATTGTGGAGTTTTACACAATATGAGCGGATAACAGGAAAGCCTATACTATAAGATGCGAGCGACAAATTAGCAGAAAGCAAAAGAAAATAAAAGTACAGGAGTGATGAAAATGAAAAAGAAAACAAAGATAATACTGGCTTGCATCGCAGTGTGTATTATAGTGGCAGCAGTAGCGGTCGTGATTAAGGTGAACCTTGATAAGCAGGCAAAGAACAAGAGCCTTACGGAGGGAGAGACAGCAATTGAAACATATTTGCAATCCTTTGATGAGGAAAATGAAGAAGGAAAAAAAGCAGAGATTTATACATCCTTTCAATCAGATGAGAAGATTACTTCCGTGATAGAAAAATACTTCCAGAACAAAGAAACGAAAAAGGAAGACTGGTATCAGAATTATTCAAAAGCGAATAAGAAAATGTATCAATATTTCGTGGATTATTTTAATGATTTAATCAGTACGGAAAGCGATAACTTTGAGAATGATAAAAGTATTGCAGCATGCGATACCATGATAGAGAATCTTAACAATATCAGTGATACACTGGAGCAGGATGCAATCATTAAGTCGGACGATAAGGATAGCATAAAGGATACTCTGTCCGAAGTGATGGGGCGTGTAAATGATGAAATAAATTCCATTGTGGACAATTATAATGCGACCTATGAATCCTATGTAATCAGTGACGTTGAAAACGCTTCAAAAGATGATTTAAATACTGCTATTACAAATTTAAATACTTTAAAAGATGAATTAACCAATTTAGGTACCGATCATTTTACAGATATTATTTCTAATATTGATAGTAATGTTGAAACCTACACTAATAAAGTATCAGAGATTGAAGAAGCAGAAAAGAAAGCAGCTGAAGAAGCTGAAAAGAAGAAACAGGAAGAAAAGAAGAAGAAAGAAGAAGCCGCTTCAAATAATTCAAGTAGTAATAGCAGCGACAATTCTTCAAGTAATAGTTCTTCCACACCATCTAGAGGCGGTTTAAGTCAGAGCTCCTGGAGTATCACCGGTGGAGGCTGGGTTGAAGAAGAAGGTCAGTATGTTACTTTTAATGCTCCTCAGGTTATTTATGATGCTTACGCATCTGGTAAAGGATATGAATGGGTTGTTTTACATAAAGACGATCTTGGAACCATTTGTAGCTGGAGAATAGGTAATTCTCAAACATATTATGATTGTGATAAAAATGGTAATGTTCTTAAAATTGAAAATTATTAAGGAGAAAATCTTATGAAATTTTATGTTGGCGGAAATAAATTAGTTGTGTTAATGGCACAGATATAAAATAATAAATACAAAGGAGACAGAGTGATGGAATTTACAGAACAGGAGAAAAAAGTATTAGCAGATAAGTATGAGACATTCAAGGAAGAAATAGAACTTGCTATGATACAGAATTGTATTGTGGAATGCGAATTGTACTCTCTTCTGGCGGAGATTATCCGGGGAACAAAGAGTGGAAAGAAAATTTCTTTAAGGGATGTAACTGCAAGAAAAAGAACGGAATTATCAAAGAATTTAGAAGGGGAAGCAGGTTTCCCGGATTTTGTTGTGCTGGAAAGGAAGAAAAGTCGAGATGCAGCTAAATATGGGTGCATAGAAGCAAAACGACCGTATGATAATATGGAGATAACAGAGCAGATAGAAGGACACCTTAATTCTTATGGAAAAGTGATTTATACAAATGGACTCGTATGGAAGTTTTATAAAGAGAAAAAAGAAAACGAAAAAGTTTATACTTTAGGAAGCATCAAGCCAAAGAATAAGCAGGCTATAATCTGGGAACCGGTAAATAACTGGTATGAACTGATGAGCTTTTTAGAGGACTGGGATTGGAAATCATAAGATAGGGTTGCCATAGAAAAAAGGCAAAAAGCAGGCATATCACACGACAATAGATATCCGTGTGATATGCCTTTTCTAGTCCCTTAGAAGTTACTGTCATTCCATCCCCAGTCTTCAGTCGGGAAGTAAGCAACATAGATTCGTTTCTTCGGAATACCAAGTTCTTCTTCTAAGAGCGTGCAGACCTTCCTTGTCATAAGATTCATCTGTGGCTTGGTCGGATAGCCGTAGCATTTCACTTCTACATAAGCAATGTCTTTGGTGCTTCCTAGAAAGCAAAGAGAAACATTACCCTCGAACCCGGTCATAACCCAGTTCTCACCTTTGCCGAGACAGTCTCTGGTGATGATGCAGAGCTCCTTGGACAGGGCATCTTTTTTGGCAATATCTAAAGTAGCAGTAGTTTTCATGTTAATAAATGGCATTGTTAGTCCTCCTTACAAATGGATAAGTTAATTGGTTCATTATATAGGTGAGAGTGAAAAAGCTATGATTCATCAGAATATGGATGCTTGAAGCAAACGGTTAGAGGCACCTGGCATTTCGTACAATATCAGGCAACACCGGCACATGGATGTGACGGTGAGGTGCAGCTTGAACATGGATGTGAATCTGCACCGGTTGCCGTACGGTATTAGTATTGCGGTAGAAATGACTGCTGCCCCTTACCGTTTTGCCTCGCATCCATATCTGATGAATCATAGAGTATTCCTCAATTCCTATAAAATACCTACCTCAAGTCTACTGTACCAGTCCCCATCTGACAAGAAAAAGATTTGTATAATAACAACAAATCATATCAAGAGAATAGAATATAACCACAGTTTATAAATACTATGAGAAACTATAATGGTAAAATTTATTGAATTCTTCGGATAAATAAGCTATGATATAGGATAATGAGCATTACCATAATCAGTAGTTATGAAATTGGGATGCATGCAATAGGAAAAGAAAGAAGGATTTACCCATGAATTATAATGTTGGAGTAATTGCCGGTGACGGAATTGGACCGGAGATTGTAAGCGAAGCAAGAAAGGTGTTAGATGCCATTGGAGCAAAATTCGGACACACCTTTACATATGACGAGATACTGATGGGCGGTTGTTCAATCGATGCAACCGGTGTACCGCTGACCGATGATGCCATTGCACATGCAAAAGCAGCAGATGCAGTTCTGATGGGTTCCATCGGAGGAAATACAGCAACATCACCTTGGTACAAATTAGAGCCATCCCTTCGCCCAGAGGCAGGTCTTTTGAAATTAAGAAAAGCATTGAACCTTTTTGCAAACTTAAGACCGGCATACCTTTATGAAGAATTAAAGGAAGCATGTCCACTGCGTGACGATATTATCGGAGACGGATTTGACATGATGATTATGCGAGAGCTGACCGGCGGACTTTATTTTGGCGAGAGAAAGACAGAAGAAGTTGACGGTGTGATGACGGCAACCGATACTTTGACATATAACGAAAATGAAATCCGCAGAATTGCAAAGCGTGGATTTGACATTGCCATGAAACGCCGCAGGAAAGTAACCAGCGTGGATAAGGCAAACGTACTGGATTCCTCCAGACTTTGGAGAAAGATTGTAGAAGAAGTAGCAAAGGACTATCCGGAAGTAACATATGAGCATATGCTGGTAGATAACTGTGCCATGCAGTTGGTAAAAGACCCGAAGCAGTTCGATGTAATTTTAACTGAGAATATGTTTGGAGATATTTTATCCGATGAAGCAAGTATGGTAACCGGTTCTATCGGAATGTTATCCTCTGCAAGCTTAAATGATACGAAATTCGGTCTTTATGAGCCAAGCGGCGGTTCTGCACCGGATATCGCAGGAAAAGGAATTGCAAACCCAATTGCAACCATTTTAAGTGCAGCGATGATGTTAAGATATTCCTTTGATCTCGATAAAGAAGCAGATGCCATTGAAAATGCCGTAAAGAAGGTATTAAAGGCAGGCTATCGTACCATTGACATTATGCCACAGGAAGAAGCAAAGAAAGCAACCGTAACCCAGGTAGGAACAGCCAGAATGGGTGACTTAATCGTAGAGAATCTGTAAGAGATAAGAAATTTTCAGACAGAACAATAAAAAAGAGAGGAAGAACGAAGATGAAGAGTGATAATGTAAAAGCCGGAATGCAGCAGGCTCCGCACAGAAGTCTTTTTAACGCTTTGGGATTTACCGAAGAAGAAATGAAGAAACCAATGGTTGGTATCGTAAGTTCTTATAATGAAATCGTACCGGGCCATATGAATCTGGATAAAATTGTAAACGCTGTAAAATTAGGTGTTGCAGAAGCAGGTGGAGTACCGGTTGTATTCCCCGCAATTGCAGTTTGTGATGGAATTGCCATGGGACATATCGGAATGAAATATTCCCTGGTAACAAGAGACTTAATTGCAGATTCCACAGAGTGTATGGCATTAGCCCATCAGTTTGATGCACTGGTTATGGTGCCAAACTGTGATAAGAACGTACCGGGACTTCTGATGGCAGCAGCAAGAATTAATGTCCCTACCGTATTTGTTTCCGGTGGTCCGATGTTAGCAGGTCATGTAAAGGGACGTAAGAGAAGTTTATCTTCCATGTTTGAGGCAGTAGGCTCCTATGCAGCAGGTACAATGACAGAGGAAGAAGTAAGAGAATACGAAGAGAAAGTATGTCCGACCTGCGGCTCCTGTTCCGGTATGTATACCGCAAACTCCATGAACTGTCTGACCGAGGCACTTGGTATGGGCTTACGTGGAAACGGAACTATTCCTGCTGTATATTCCGAGCGTATCAAATTAGCAAAACATGCCGGAATGGCAGTTATGGATATGTATCGGAAAGATATCCGTCCAAGAGATATTATGACAAAGGATGCTATTTTAAATGCACTAACCGTAGATATGGCGTTAGGCTGCTCTACCAACAGTATGCTTCATCTGCCTGCAATCGCACATGAAGTAGGATTTGATTTTGATATTTCCTTTGCAAATCCAATCAGTGAGAAGACTCCGAACCTCTGCCACCTGGCACCGGCAGGCCCAACCTATATGGAAGACTTAAATGAAGCCGGCGGTGTCTATGCTGTCATGAAAGAATTAGCAGATGCAGGACTTTTACATACAGACTGTATGACCGTAACCGGTAAGACCGTAGGCGAGAATATCAAAGATGCAGTCAATAAGAATCCGGAAGTTATCCGTCCACTGGATAATCCATACAGTAAGACCGGTGGTCTTGCCGTATTAAAAGGAAATCTTGCTCCGGACGGCGGTGTTGTAAAACGTTCCGCAGTCGTAGAAGAGATGATGGTTCATGAAGGACCGGCAAGAGTATTTGACTGTGAGGAAGATGCCATTGCTGCAATCAAAGGTGGAAAAATTGTTGCCGGTGATGTAGTCGTGATCCGTTACGAAGGACCAAAAGGCGGCCCTGGTATGCGTGAGATGTTAAATCCGACTTCTGCAATCGCAGGTATGGGACTTGGTTCTTCCGTAGCATTGATTACAGACGGACGTTTCTCCGGCGCAAGCCGTGGAGCTTCCATCGGTCATGTTTCACCGGAAGCAGCCGTAGGCGGACCAATCGCATTGGTAGAAGAAGGCGATATCATTAAGATTAACATTCCGGAAATGAAGTTAGAGCTTGCAGTATCCGATGAAGAACTGGCAGCCCGTAAAGCAAAATGGCAGCCAAGAGAACCGAAGGTAACAACCGGATATCTGGCACGTTATGCTTCCATGGTTACTTCAGGAAACCGCGGTGCAATTTTACAGATTCCAGGTACCGGGGAAGAAAAATAAGAACCGGTAATCTGTAAATATACAGCAGAAAGATAAGTTGGAAAGAGAGGAAATTTCAATGCTCTTAACAGGTGCTGAAATCGTAATAGAATGTTTGAAAGAGCAGGGCGTGGATACGGTATTTGGTTATCCGGGCGGTGCAATTTTAAATGTATATGATGAGTTATATAAACATAGTAATGAAATAAAACATATTTTAACTTCCCATGAGCAGGGAGCTTCCCATGCGGCAGACGGATATGCAAGAAGCACCGGAAAAGTAGGTGTGTGCTTTGCCACCAGCGGACCGGGTGCAACTAATCTGGTAACCGGAATCGCAACCGCATATATGGATTCTGTTCCAATGGTAGCAATTACCTGTAATGTCAATGTGCCGCTTCTTGGCAAAGACAGTTTCCAGGAAATTGATATCGCAGGAATTACCATGCCGATTACCAAGCACAACTTTATTGTAAAAGATGTCAATGATCTGGCAGATACCATCCGCCGGGCATTCCGCATTGCAAAAAAAGGAAGACCGGGTCCTGTTCTTGTGGATATTCCAAAGGATGTCACTGCCAACAAGGCAGAATATAAAGCACAGCGTATTGAACCGGTACTGCGTGTGACAGAAACCATCCGGGAGGAAGACTTAGAAGAAGCAGCAGCTTTGATTCAGAAAGCGAAAAAACCATATATCTTTGTGGGCGGCGGTGCCGTAATTTCCGACTGTTCGGATGAATTGAGAGAATTTGTGGATAAGGTGGATGCACCGGTTTGTGATACCCTGATGGGAAAAGGTGCATTTAACGGAACGGATGAACGTTATACCGGAATGCTTGGAATGCATGGAACCAAGACTTCCAATCTTGGAGTCAGCGAGTGCGATCTTCTGATTGCAGTAGGTGTCCGTTTCTCAGACCGTGTGCTTGGAAATGCTAAGAAATTTGCCCATCATGCAAAAATCTTACAGTTTGATGTGGATGCGGCAGAGATTAATAAAAATATCATGGTAACAAACAGCGTGATTGGTGATTTAAAGAAGATTCTTGCAAGAATCAATCCGATGTTATCTCCGATGGAGCATAAAGAGTGGATGGAGCACATCATGGAATACAAGAAAGAATATCCATTGATCTATCATCCGGAAGGATTAAGCGGTCCGTTCGTAATCGAAGAAATCTATCGTCAGACCAACGGAGATGCTATCATGGTAACGGAGGTCGGACAGCATCAGATGTGGGCAGCACAGTATTATAAATACAAACAGCCGCGAACACTTCTGACATCCGGTGGACTTGGAACCATGGGTTATGGACTGGGGGCAGCAATCGGTGCGCAGATAGCAAATCCGGATAAACAGGTTATCAATATTGCCGGTGACGGATGTTTCCGTATGAATATGAATGAGATTGCAACAGCAGTCCGTCAGAAGCTTCCGTTAATCGAAGTTATCATCAATAACCATGTGCTTGGAATGGTAAGACAGTGGCAGACACTTTTCTATGAGAAGCATTATTCTGCAACTGTTTTAGACGATGGAGTAGATTTTGTAAAACTGGCAGAAGCCATGGGAGCAACGGGATATCGTGCAACCAGTCAGGCAGAATTTGTCGATATTTTGAAAAAAGCACTTGCAAGTAGTACACCAGTTGTTATAGACTGTATAATTGATAGTGATGATAAGGTGTGGCCAATGGTAGCACCGGGGGCAGCTATATCTGAGGTGTTTACCGAGGAAGATTTAAAATAATAAGCCATTACATATAGAAAGATATGTGTAAGAAGTGAGGAGGAATTAGAAAATGAGCAGAGTATATAATTTTTCTGCAGGTCCGGCAGTATTACCGGAAGAAGTTTTACAGGAAGCAGCAGATGAGATGTTAGACTACAGAGGATGTGGAATGTCCGTAATGGAGATGAGTCATCGTTCCAAAGTATATGACAACATCATCAAAGAGGCAGAAGCTGATTTAAGAGACTTAATGAATATCCCGGATAATTACAAGGTATTATTCTTACAGGGTGGAGCTTCCCAGCAGTTTGCTGCAATTCCAATGAACCTGATGAAAAATAAGAAAGCTGCATACATTGTAACTGGACAGTGGGCTAAGAAAGCTTACCAGGAAGCAAAAATGTATGGGGATGCAGTAGAAGTAGCATCTTCAGCAGATAAGACCTTCTCTTATATTCCGGATTGTTCAGATCTGGATATTCCGGAAGATGCAGATTATGTATATATCTGTGAAAACAATACAATTTATGGAACCAAGTTCAAAGAACTTCCAAATACCAAAGGACATACACTTGTTGCAGACGTATCTTCCTGCTTCTTATCAGAACCGGTTGATGTAACCAAATACGGAGTAATCTACGGCGGCGTTCAGAAGAACATTGGACCTGCAGGTGTTGTAATCGTAATCATTCGTGAAGACTTAATTACAGATGATGTTCTTCCGGGAACACCTACCATGTTAAAATACAAGACTCAGGCAGATGCTGATTCTCTTTACAATACACCACCATGCTACGGCATTTATATCTGTGGTAAAGTATTCAAATGGTTAAAGAAGATGGGCGGACTCGAAGTTATGAAACAGCGTAACGAAGAGAAAGCTAAGATTCTTTATGATTTCTTAGATCAGAGCAAGTTATTCAAGGGAACTGTAGTTCCAAAAGACCGTTCTCTTATGAACGTACCATTTGTTACCGGTGATGCTGACTTAGATGCAAAATTCGTCAAAGAAGCAACCGAAGCCGGTTTTGTAAACTTAAAGGGACACAGAACCGTTGGCGGTATGCGTGCCAGCATTTATAATGCAATGCCAAAAGAGGGCGTTGAGAAGCTGGTGGCATTTATGAAGAAGTTTGAGGAGGAGAACGCATAATGTTTAACTATACATGTTTAAATCCAATCGCTGGTGTAGGCTTAGACCTTTTGTCAGATGAATATAACAAAGTAGAAGATATTAAAGATGCACAGGCAGTCTTAGTAAGAAGTGCAGCAATGCATGATATGGAACTTCCAAAGACTTTAGAAGTTGTTGCAAGAGCCGGTGCAGGTGTAAATAATATCCCATTGGATAAATGTGCAGAAGCAGGTATCGTAGTATTCAATACACCGGGTGCAAACGCAAATGGTGTAAAGGAACTGGTATTTGCAGGAATGTTATTGGCAGCCCGTGACGTAGTCGGTGGAATCGAATGGGTAAAAGGCGAGGAAGGCAATGCAGATGTTGCAAAACTTGCTGAGAAACAGAAGAAGAACTTTGCCGGAAGCGAAATTGCAGGAAAGAAGCTTGGCGTTATCGGACTTGGTGCCATCGGTGTTAAAGTAGCAAATGCTGCAACACATCTTGGAATGGAAGTATACGGATATGACCCATACATTTCTGTAAATGCTGCATGGAGCTTATCACGCAATGTAAATCATGTAAATGCTGTAGAAGAAATTTACAAGAACTGTGATTATATCACAATTCATGTTCCGCTTTTAGATTCTACCAAGAAAATGATTAATGCAGAAGCAATTGCAATGATGAAACCTACCACTGTAGTATTGAACTTTGCAAGAGACTTACTGGTTGATGAAGAGGCAATGGTAGCAGCATTAGAGGAAGGAAAGATTGCAAAATATGTCAGCGACTTCCCAAATCCAACCACAGTTGGAAAGAAAGGCTGTATCGTAACTCCTCATATTGGAGCTTCTACCGAAGAATCCGAAGATAACTGTGCAGTAATGGCAGTAAAAGAGATTCGTGATTTCTTAGAGAATGGAAATATTACACATTCTGTAAACTATCCGGACTGCAATATGGGCGAGTGCAAGAGTGCAGGAAGACTGTTACTGTTACACCGTAACGTAAAGGGAATGATTAGCAGCTATACTTCTATTTTAGGAGATGCAAATATCAACATTTCTGATATGACTAATAAGAGCCGTGGCGATTATGCATGTACACTGCTTGATGTGGATGCACCTGTTACTAAAGAAGTAGAAGAGAAACTTCAGACCTTAGATGGTGTATTAAAGGTTCGTATTGTAAAATAATAAATGCAGGTGAGAAAAAGATAATATATGGACTGCCCGGTTACGCCGCGACAGTCCATTTCTCTTACGCAGGAAACTCACAAAGCGTGTTTTTCGCAATTACGCAGGAAGGAGAAAACAATGGCAGATATCAGACCATTTTTATGTATCAGACCAAGAGAGGATGAGGCGGCAGAGATTGCAGCGCTTCCGTATGATGTATATAACAGAGAAGAAGCAAAGAAAGCGGTAGAAGGACATGACAAAAGCTTTCTTCGCATTGACCGTGCCGAGACACAGTTTGATGATTCCGTAGACACTTATGCACCGGAGGTATATAAGAAAGCCCATGACATGCTCTGGGATATGGTAGCAGAAGGTGATTTCGTAAAAGAAGAGAAACCGTGCTATTATATTTACGAACTGACCATGGACGGAAGGGTGCAGACCGGTATTACAGCCTGTGCTTCGATTGATGATTATCAGAATCAGGTCATTAAAAAACATGAGAATACCAGAGCAGATAAAGAGCAGGACAGAATCAACCATGTAAATATCTGTGATGCACAGACCGGACCGATTTTCTTAGCATACCGTTCCAATGATGTCATCAATGCAGTGGTAGAGAAGGTAAAGAAGACAGCACCTCTTTATGATTTTGTGGCAGAGGATGGAATCGGACATCGTGTATACAGAATTGTAGAGGCAGAAGATATTGCGGCTATCGAGGAAGCATTTGCAAAGATAAAAGAAATCTATATCGCAGACGGTCATCACCGTGCAGCATCCGCGGTAAAGGTAGGACTGATGCGGAGAGCAGAGCATCCGGATTATGACGGAACTGAGGAATTTAACTATTTCTTATCCGTATTATTCCCGGATGACCAGCTTATGATTATGGATTATAACCGTGTGGTAAAAGACTTAAATGGAATGACAGAAGAGGAATTCCTTGGAAAGATGAACGACCTGTTTGAAGTGGGCACGCCACAGAAGGAAGCGGTTCATCCAACGGAAAAAGGAAGTTTCAGCATGTACCTTGGGGATAACTGGTATGCCTGCCGGATGAAAGAAGCGGATTTAAGCAGTGACCCGGTAGATGGGCTGGACGTATCAATTTTACAGAATGTGTTACTGCATCCGGTACTTGGCATTGAAGACCCAAAGACCGATAAGCGGATTGATTTCGTAGGTGGAATCCGTGGACTGGAGGAATTGGAGCGCAGAGTACATAGTGACTGTAAAGTGGCATTTGCCATGTATCCGACCAGCATCGGAGAGCTGTTTGCAGTAGCAGATGCCGGAAGACTGATGCCGCCGAAATCCACCTGGTTTGAGCCAAAACTTCGCAGTGGATTATTTGTTCATGCACTTTCATAATAACTTTCATAAATAACTGGAGGATATTAAAATGGGATTTTATCTGACCGCATTAGAAGCCGGCACAGAGGGCATTACAGCGGAAGAAGTCAGCGATACTATTGAACAGATGAAGAAACCGGGCGTGGTACGTACTTACCTGGAGGGGCTGGTGCCGGATTTACTGGCGTTTCTCTTTCAGGTGGTGATTGCTTGCGTGGTATATGCCATTGGCGTAAAGTTAATCAAACTTTTCCGGAAACTCGTCCGGAAATGGCTGGATAAAAAGGATGCTGACAAGGGTGTAAAACAGTTTATGGATGCACTGGTCAAGTGCATTGGATATTTCTTCTTGATTGTAATCATTCTTTCGCTTTTTGGAATTGCAACCACATCTGTAATGGCAATTGCAGGTTCTGCAGGACTGACGGTAGGCCTGGCACTGCAGGGAAGCTTAGCCAACTTTGCCGGCGGCGTATTAATACTGATGTTAAAACCGTTTAAAGTGGGGGATTATATTGTAGAAGACAGCCATGGCAACGAAGGAACGGTAACAGAGATTTCGATTTTCTACACCAAGTTAAAGAGTGTTGACAATAAGATTATCGTAATTCCAAATGGAATCTTAGCCAACAGCAGCCTTACCAATGTAACCTACAGTGAGAAACGCAGGATTGACCTGGAAGTAGGGGTGTCCTATTCGGCGGATTTAAAGAAGACGAAGGCTGTGATAGAGCAGTTGCTTCTTTCCGAAGAACGCCGGCTTAAGGACGAGGCGGTGCAGGTCTTTGTATCGGAATTGGGAGACAGCAGTGTTACCATTGGTGCAAGAGTGTGGGTGCCGACTGATTTATACTGGGATATCCGCTGGGCACTGACTGAGGAGATGAAAAATGCCCTGGATGAAAATGGAATCGAAATTCCATTCCCGCAGCTTGATGTCAACGTAAAGAATCCGGTATAAAATCGGACAAAAAAGTGAAAAAGTTTGACAAATATTGGAAAATATGCTACTGTTAGCCATGTAGTCGTGCACAATTTTGTGCAACTTTTTAGATTTATTGTGTATTAGGAGGAAAAAGAAATGCAGGGAACTGTAAAATGGTTTAACGCAAAGAAGGGTTATGGATTTATCTCAGATGCAGAAGGAAATGATGTATTCGTTCATTTCTCCGCATTAAATATGGATGGATTCAAAGAGCTTAAAGATGGAGAAGCAGTTGAATTTGAGGTAGTAGAAGGAGAAAAAGGACCTCAGGCAGCTAACGTAGTTCGCTTAGGTTAATTCGTATAGAGTTGAATATGAAATAAGCGCAGAGCAGGAAGATGGATATCCGTCTTCCTGTTTTTAGGTTTATCAGGTGTAAATGTAAAAAAAATGTGTTATACTGATAAAGACTGTGAGTCAGATTATGAGAACATGGAGGATAAAACATTTGAATTTAGCAGCGTTAACAGCATATGAATTAATCAAAGAAGAAAATCTGACAGACATCCATGCAAAGGGATATCTGCTTCGACATAAAAAGAGTGG
>ERZ773229.424-NODE-424-length-38127-cov-9.103147_pt1 | contig 38127 bp, 30 predicted proteins | sample MGYA00580992_ERZ773229 | MGnify/ENA primary metagenome ERZ773229 (study PRJEB29015, sample SAMEA2737795) | human gut metagenome | biome: human gut; feature: human-associated habitat; material: faeces | place: China | collected 2012 ... | reverse complement strand
CCGAGGCCAAGAAGTACGGTGAGGTCATCGTGGCCGCCTCCTCCAAGGATAAGAACTACAGCTACATTCCCGATTGCTCCGACCTGGACATCCCCGAGGATACCGACTATGTCTATATCTGCGAGAATGAGACCATCCACGGCGTCACCTGGAATAAGCTGCCCAACACCAAGGGCCATGTGCTGGTGTCCGACCAGTCCTCCATGTTCCTCTCCAAGCCCTGCAATGTCTCCGACTATGGCCTGATCTATGCCGGCGTGCAGAAGAACGTGGGGCCCGCCGGTATGGTGATCGTCATCATCCGCGAGGATCTGATCCGCGACGATGTGGATCCCAAGATGCCCATCTACATGAAGTATAAAACTCACGCCGACAACGGCTCCATGTACAACACCCCCAACTGCTGGGATATCTACTGCTGCGGCAAGGTGTTCAAGTACCTCAAGAGCATCGGCGGCCTGGAGGAGATGCACAAGCGCAACATCGCCAAGGCCAAGGTCATTTATGACTTCCTGGATTCCTCCAAGATGTTCAACGGCACCGTGGAGCCCCAGTTCCGCAGCCTGATGAACATCCCCTTCGTCACCGAGTCCGCCGAGCTGGACGCCGAGGTGGTCGCCGCCACCAAGGCCGCAGGGTACGATAATCTCAAGGGCCACAAGTCCGTGGGCGGCCTCCGCGCAAGTGTCTATAATGCCATGCCCATCGAAGGCGCCCAGGCTCTGGTAGAGTTCCTGAAAAAGTTCGAGGCCGAGCACAAGTAATAAATTTGCTGGGCGGACACTGCTGTCCGCCCAGCAATTCCCCACCGCACCCACGTAAAAAGCTATTATTGCGGGATCTGTTTGCACACTGGTTGTGGCAGCCCGTATTTACAAACAAAAATATTCTATAAGGAGATTACAATTATGCGTATTCTGGTTACCGACGGTATGGATAAGACCGCTATGGCGCAGCTGCGTGAAATGGGCCACGAGGTGGTCGAGCAGTTCTATGAGCCCGATCAGCTGGGCGCCGCCCTGAAGGATTTCGACGCTGTGGTCGTCCGCTCCAAGACCAAGGTCCGCGCCAACCACATTGACGAGGCCAAGACCGGCAAGCTCAAGCTCATCATTCGCGGTGGCGTGGGCGTTGACAATATTGACGTCAAGTATGCCGAGTCCTGCGGCATCACCGTGAAGAACACCCCCCGTGCCTCCTCCCAGTCCGTGGCCGAGCTGGCCATGGGTCATATGTTCTCCTGCGCCCGCTATCTCTCCATCGCCGGCCACACCATGCGTGAGGACAAGTGGGAGAAGAAGGCTTACGGCAAGGGCATCGAGCTGCAGGGTAAGACCCTGGGCATCGTGGGCTTCGGCCGCATCGGCCAGCACCTGGGCGTCATGGCCAAGGCCATCGGCATGAAGGTGATTGCTTTTGATATTTTCCACATCCCCGGTATCGAGGAGCAGCTGGGCATCCCCTATGTGGAGATGGATGAGCTGCTGGCCCAGTCCGACTTCGTTTCCGTCCACGCTCCCGCTGTGGATGGCGGCGCTCTGATTTCCGCCGAGAATATCGCCAAGATGAAGGACGGCGTGGTGATTATCAACACCTCTCGCGGCACCAATGTGGACGAGGCCGCTCTGCTGGCGGCTCTGGAGTCCGGCAAGGTCCGTGCCGCCGGCCTGGATGTCTACGCCGATGAGCCCGCCACCAACAAGGCCCTGTATAGCCATCCCATGGTTTCCTGCACGCCGCATATCGGCGCCGCCACCGTGGAGGCTCAGAAGCGCATCGGTTCTGAAATCGTTGATATCATCAAGAGTTTCTGATTCTTATCCGCATTCCAAAAGCAAGAGGGTACTTCGGTATCCTCTTGCTTTTTGCTGCCCAAACTACGCACCACACTTTTTATCGTAATTTTGCGTGGGTTGATGTCTCCGGCGCGGCAATCTGTCCCCCATGCCCACACAAAAGAGCCACCGCATCGGCCGATGCGGTGGCTTGATCTCTTTTTTCTGATTGTCCCTTGTTTTGCGCTGCTGCCGTCATCGGCCCTTCATCATGAGCACGGCCGCCTGTCGGGTTAAAGACCGGTGCAGGGCTATCTGTGCGCGCTTTACATCCAGGTTGGCGCCGCGCTCTGCCAATCGATCCCGGGCCCGCTTCTCAGCAGCCTCCGCCCTGGGCAGGTCAATATTTTCGGCCCGCTCCGCTGTGCGAACCAGCAGCGTCACCTCATTATGCACGACATTCGCCACGCCCAGGTTCACGGCGATGAATTCCGTAGCGCCGTTCTCCTTCCGGGCGGTGACAACGCCGTCCTCAATAGCACCCAGCATGGGCGCATGATCTTTCAGAACGCCCACACTGCCGCCGGAAAACGGCAGCTCCACATAGCTGACCATGTCATCATACACGCTGCCGCCGGCGGTGACAATCTCCAAATGGATCCCGTCTTTCATAGGCACCTCTTACATCTTCTTGCCCTTGGCAAGCACATCGTCGATGGTCCCGCACATAAGGAATGCCTGCTCCGGGATGTTGTCGCACTCGCCGCCCAGAATAATCTCAAAGCCCCGGATGGTCTCCTCCAGCGGCACATATTTACCGGCCATGCCGGTAAAGTTCTCCGCCACATGGAACGGCTGGGACAAAAAGCGCTGGATGCGACGGGCGCGATTCACCGTGGCCTTATCCTCCAGGCTCAGCTCATCCATACCCAGTACGGCAATGATGTCCTGCAACTCTTTATACTTTTGCAGCACGCTCTGCACAGCACGGGCCGTGCTATAGTGCCGGTGCCCCAGCACATCCGGTTCCAGGATTCGGGAGGTGGAGGCCAGGGGATCCACTGCCGGGTAAATGCCCAGCTCGGAAATGCCGCGGTCCAGCACCGTGGTGGCATCCAAATGGGCAAAGGCCGTAGCCGGGGCCGGGTCCGTCAGGTCGTCGGCGGGGACATAGATGGCCTGCACCGAGGTAACGGAGCCGTTGCGAGTAGAGGTGATACGCTCCTGCAGAGTACCCATTTCCGTGGCCAGGGTGGGCTGATAGCCCACAGCAGAGGGCATACGCCCCAGCAGCGCCGAAACCTCGCTGCCCGCCTGGGTAAAGCGGAAAATATTGTCGATAAACAGCAGCACGTCCTGTCCGCTGGTGTCGCGGAAGTTCTCCGCAATGGTCAGGCCCGACAGAGGCACCCGCAGACGCGCTCCGGGGGGCTCATTCATCTGGCCGAACACCAGGGCTGTCTTGCTGATAACGCCGGACTCAGTCATCTCATTCCACAGGTCATTGCCCTCACGAGAGCGCTCACCCACGCCGGCAAACACGGAGTAGCCGCCGTGCTCGTAGGCCACGTTGCGTATAAGCTCCTGAATAAGCACCGTTTTACCCACGCCGGCGCCGCCGAACAGGCCGATCTTGCCGCCCTTGGAATATGGGGCCAGCAGGTCCACCACCTTGATGCCCGTTTCCAGAATCTCCGTGGAGGGCATCACATCGGTAAAGGACGGCGCACTCCGGTGGATGGGCATCCGCTCCGCTTCCACGGGGCCTTTGCCGTCGATGGGATCGCCCACCACGTTGAACATGCGGCCCAGGGTGGCCTCGCCCACGGGCATGGTCACGGGAGAGCCGGTATCCACAGCTGTGCAGCCCCGGGCGATGCCGTCGGTGGAGAACAGCGACACGCAGCGCACGGTGTCAGAGCCCAGCTGCTGCATGGCCTCCATAACCACCTTGCGGTCCTCCAGCTGAATTTCAATTGCGTTGTAAATGTCCGGCAGATGTCCGGTAGGAAACTGCACATCCACCACAGGGCCGGTGACCCTTCTGACAATACCGTTTTTCATAGTAGCCTCCTATCGTAGGCGGAATTACTTTTTCGCCTTTTTCAAGGCGTTGGCGCCGCCGACAATCTCGGCGATCTCGGTGGTAATGGCCGCCTGACGCACCCGGTTAAGCTGCAGGCTCAGGCTGCTGATCAGCTCGCCGGTGGCATCGGTGGCCGCATTCATGGCCGTCATACGGGAAGCCTGTTCGCTGACCTTGGCCTCCAGCAAAACGGAAAAAACCATGTTGTTCAGGTACAGCTGCACCATGTTTTCCAGCACGCTCCGGGCATCCGGCTCAAAGATGTAGTCATTGGTCGGCTCCTCCTGCTCCTGCGCATCCAGGCGGGCGGGCAGAAGCTGCACCTGTCCGGGCACCTGCTGCAAGGCAGAGCAGAACTGCTGATACACCAGGTGGATCTCATCCACCTGGCCGCTCAGGTATATACGCTTGAGATAGTCCGCCACCGGCAGGGCTTCCGCCATGCCGGGCGCATCACTGATGGCATCAAAGGTGTGCTGCACCGGCAGACCTGATTGCCGGATGATATCCTTGCCCCAGCTGCCGCAGACCACCACTGTGCAGGGTCTTGCTTCTGCCTGTACCAACTCCTGGGCATAGCGCAGTACCGCATGGTTATATACGCCGCACAGGCCGCGGTTGCCCACGAACAGAACATAGCACACTCTTTTGATCTCGCTCCGGGGAAGCAGGAATCGGTTATCATATCCGGCGTTCTCCCCGGCCAGCAGCTCACCGAGAATATGTCGGCTGCTCTCCGCAAAGCTGCGGATGCCGTTTAGACCCTTCTGGGTGCGCCGCAGCTTGGCTGAGGCCACCATCTTCATAGTCTTGGTGATCTGCTGGGTATTTTTCACGCTTTTGATCCGTGCCCGGATCTCACGCATGCTGCCCATTCCGCTCTCCCCCCTTTCTCAACTTATTCTCTCTCAAAAGGACTCCTTAAAGCGCTTCAGCGTACCGCGCAGGTTCTCCAACATATCGGCGGGGATCTTCTTGCCCTCGCAGATGATATCCACCAGCTCCGGCATAACCTGCTTCACAAACTCCACCGCTTCTCGCTCGAACCGGGGCATATCACTCAGGGCCACATCGTCAGCGTAGCCCTCGTTGGCAGCAAATATGGCTATGACTTGATCCTCCACCGATAGGGCGGCAAATTGATTCTGCTTCAGCAGCTCCGTCATGTGCTGGCCGCGGCACAGGGTAGACTGTGTGGCCGCATCCAGCTCGGACCCGAACTGCGCAAAGGATGCCAGCTCTCGGTACTGTGCCAGGTCGGTGCGCAGACGGCCCGCCACCTGCTTCATAGCCGGCATCTGGGCTGCGCCGCCCACACGGGACACGGACAGGCCCACATTAATGGCCGGCCGAATACCGGAGTGGAACAGGCCCGTCTCCAGGAAGATCTGACCATCGGTAATGGAGATAACATTGGTGGGAATGTAGGCGGAAATATCGCCCGCCTGGGTTTCGATGATGGGCAGAGCGGTCATGCTGCCGCCGCCGGAAGCCTCGTCCAGCCGTGCCGCCCGCTCCAAAAGGCGGGAGTGCAGGTAGAACACATCGCCGGGATAGGCTTCCCGTCCGGGAGGCCGCTGGAGCAGCAGGGAAATCTCGCGATATGCCGCCGCCTGCTTGCTCAAATCGTCGTAAACGATCAGCACATCCTTGCCCTTGTACATGAAATATTCGCCGATAGCCGCGCCTGCATAGGGGGCGATATAGAGCATAGGCGCAGGCTCAGAGGCTGACGCACACACCACAGTGGTGTAGTCCATGGCGCCCAGCTCCGTCAGCTTACGCACCACGTTGGCCACCGTAGACTCCTTCTGCCCGATAGCCACATAAATGCAGTGTACGTTCTTGCCCTTCTGATTGGCAATAGTATCCAGGGCGATGGCGGTCTTGCCGGTTTGGCGGTCGCCGATAATCAGCTCTCGCTGGCCCCGGCCGATGGGCACCAAAGCGTCGATGGCCTTAATACCCGTCTGCAGGGGCACGGTGACGCCCTGCCGGTGCAGCACACTGGGGGCCGGACTCTCCACGGCCCGGAAGCCGTCGTTTTTAATGGGTCCCTTGCCGTCTAACGGGCGGCCCAGGGCATCCACCACACGGCCACACACAGCCTCGCCCACAGGCACCTCGATGATGTGGCCCGACCGGCGCACGGCATCGCCCTCCTGGATGGTGGAAAAGTCACCCAGCAGCACAACACCCACGTTGTCCTGATCCAGGTCCATCACCATGCCACGGAGATTGCCCTTGAACTCCAGCATTTCCCCGGCCATCACATCGGCCAGGCCGGACACACGGCAGATACCGTCGGATACGCTGATAACCTGACCCACCTGATAAATATCCACAGCCCCGCCGGCTGAGGACAGCAGGCTGCGCACACCGTCCAGTACAGACCGGCCGCTCTCATCGCCGCTCTGCTCCGCCCGGTGCACCAGGCGCTCCAGGCAGCGGGCTGCACTGCCGTCATATACGGTGTCGCCCACACGCAGACGCATGCCGACAATCACGCTCTCATCTGTCTCGCTGTACAGGTCAATAATCTCTCCGCAGGGTGCATCCTCTCCCGCCGCCCTGCAGGCAGCGGCAAACACATCCGTCAAGGTCCGGCGCAGCTTTTCGGTCTGCGCCTCCGTCAGCGGCTCAGCGCCGGTGGCGGTGACTGCCAGCTTCTTCCCGGCCGCCAGGGTCAGGATGTCACTGGGCCGGGCCGTGACCATCTTTCCGGTCTTCTCAATAAAAGCATCAGCCAGTGCCGTGCGGCGGGCTGCGTATTCGTCCTTCCGCAGGGTCTTGCCGGTCTCCTCCGCCACCTGGCGGACAACCTGGGTGCTGACCTCCTCGTGCATAATGGCCCGCAGCTGCCGCTCCCGCTCCGCAGCGCTCTGGCGCAGCACATTGGCTGCCGCCTGTCTGTCGCCGGCGGCACAGACTCTATTTTTCTCCACCTGCCGCTGCGTATCCTCCAGCAGCTGTTTTTCCTGTTGCCGGGCCAGCTCATTGTCCCGATTGACCTGATTTTCCAGAGCGGCGGCACTTTCCTCCGCCTTTTTCGCCTTGTCCAGCTCTCCGGCGATCTTTTCCTTGCGCTCTCTGAACATCCGGGAGATCATCTTGCGGGTGATAAAAAACAGAGCTCCAAACAGAATCAGAAAGTTTGCGATTGCAAACAGAATATCTTTTAAATGCATCTCCGCATCACCGCTCCTCTCCGCCGGTGTCGCCGCTCAAAAGCTGCTGCGCCAGGATAGAAACCAGCTGCGGCAGCTGCTCCTGGGCATCTGCGCACACCTGTCGGCGTTCCTGCTCAATGCGCTGATTTGCTTCCTGCAGTGCTTTGTTTGTCTCTTTCTGTGTGCTCTCCAGCACCCAGGCGCGCTCCCGATCATCGGCCGTTTTTCCTTCCGCAAGAAGCTGCTTGGCTTCTACGCTGCGCTCCCTCCATTTTTCACGGAGCGCAGCGTCGTTTTCGTCCTTTTTCCGCTGAGCATCCCGGCCCCTTTCAAGGCCCTGGTCAATGGCCGCCTGACGCTGCTCCATGAACCGGATCAGCGGGTCAAACAGGAACTTTTTCAGCACAAACAGCAACGCGAAAAAGCAAACGATGGTCCAAATTACTTCTGACACATTAATGCTCAATGCGTATGCCTCCTTACTTTCTCTCTCAGGGGGTCGGTCACATCTTGCCGATCAGCATAAAAGCAATGAGCAGGCCGTAGATGGTCAGGGCCTCCATCAGCGCCAGGGCGATAATCATGCTGGAACGGATATTGCCGGCAGCCTCGGGCTGACGGGCCATGGCCTCCATGGCCTTGGAGGCGGCGATGCCCTGGCCGATGCCGGGGCCCAGAGTGCTCAGTGCCACAGCGATAGCGGCTGCCAGTGCGATGATTGCGGATGACGTCATAATTCTTTCCTCCAAAGTTTCTCCGAAATTTATTAAATAGTATCTGGGATATGCATTCGTTTTAGTGCTCCTCGCCCACAGCTTCCTCAATATAGACGGACAGCAGCATGGTGAACACCACCGCCTGGATCAGGCAGAACAGCAGGCTCAGCACCTGCATGACAAGGGGCAGCAGCAGCGGGAAGATGCCCTTGAGCTGCTCGGTGACCATTTCCTCTCCGTAGATATTGCCGTACAGTCGCAGGGCCAGGGAGAAGGGCCGCACCACCTGCTCAATAAGGTTCAGGGGCAGCATCAGGATAAAGGGGGAAATGAAGGTCTTCAGATACCCCAGCACGCCCCGGCGCTTCACGCCCACGATGTGGGTGGTGAAGAAAGCGATAATCGCCAGGCCCGCCGTGGTGGACAGGTTGGCCGTAGGCACGGCAAAGCCGTGGCCCGCCCCGGGCAGAATACCGGAATAATTGCTCACCACGATAAAGATGAAAAAGGTGGCCATCACCGGGAAATACCGGCGGGCGTTGTCGCGCCCCATAGTGCCGGTAAAGTAATCCTGCAGCTTGGTCACCGCCATTTCCGCCGCACTCTGGATGGGCCCGGGAACCATTTTCAGCCGCCGGGTGGCCAGCCATGACACCAGGCCCAGCACCACAATAATGACCCACATGGTGACAACGGTCTTTGTCACCTCCAGGGGGCCGATGGAAAATAGCGCATTACTGGTCGCTTCCATAGTTTGTTTCTCTCACCTCAATTCCTACCGTCTGTTGACTCGGGATTTTTCGTTGGGTCCTGCAATTGTTTTTTGCTCAATCTCAGATTCAGCAGTATCCCCACCAGCGACAAGCCCACGGCCGTGCCGATGATAGTACCGTAAAACGGTAAGGGGAGCAGCTTCCGGGTAAAATATACCGCCGCCAGGGCTGCGATGTTCACAAGCATCCGCAGCAGGCTGGCCGCCATCACGGCGTTGGCACTGTTTTTTTGCAGTCCGCGCCGGGTGATATACATATTCACAAACGCCACCAGCGAGCCGAATATAAACCCGATCCCACCGGCCAGCAGATACATTTCAGCAGGCATTGCGCCCCTCCTCTCCGCCATTCTCCCAGAGCTCTCCGCCCCGGGGATGCTGCATACAACACTATGAATCAATTGTACCATAACCCAGGTCTTTTATCAAACCATTTTTTGCAATTTATTAACATTTTTTGCTTCTTTCATCATAAGAAATTAATCTTGTGGCAATTACGATAACTATGGTGGGAAATCCCTTCCTATCTGTGTAAGAGGCTTTTCCCGTGCAGGAAAGGAAAAACGCCTCCCTCCCCGGTCACTGAACCCGGGAGGGAGGCACCTTCACTTTTTATTCTGCCGAGGCCGCAATGTCTTTGATCTCCTGAAGACTAGCGGCAAAGTGTATATTTTCCAGCCGCTCCGGTGCGGACAGACCCATATCCACCATATGCCGCAGCTGCAGGCGCAGGTGGTCATAGTACCCGTTCAGGTTATACAGGACACAGGGGGCCTTGGTCAGCTTCAGCGCTGCCAAGGACATGATCTCGCTGATCTCCTCCAGGGTGCCCGTGCCGCCGGGAAAAGCGATGAACACATCCCCCCGCCGGATCATCTCCGCCTTGCGTTGGGGAAAGTCCGGCTTGACGATCAGCTCCGTCAGCCCCGTGTGCTGATACCCCGCCTCCATAAACATCTCCAGCTCCACGCCGGTCACCTCTCCCCCCGCGGAGAGAACACTGTCCGCCAGCAGGCCCATGAGGCCCGTCTTGGAGCCACCGTAGATCAGTCGGTTTCCGCTTTCCCCGATCCACCGGCCCAGCTCTGCAACCGCCGTTTTCATCGCCGGATCATTTCCCTCGCAGGAGCCCAGGTATACCGTAATATTCATAGTCATTCTCCTATTAATTTTCTTCTTTTTGTTTCGCCGCCTTTTTTCGGCAGCATCATCCTGTTTTTTGGATTATAGCACATCTCGCCCCCAAAAATCCACCCCATTACACTGCTCCCCCCGCGCATGCTTTTTCTCTTTTGAAAAAAACAAATATTTAACACAGTTATGGTGGTTTCCTTTTCATTTCAATGGTATACTGTCTGTGCAGAAAGAAACAAGGAGGTCTTCCCATGGATATTGCACCCGAAAAGATGGATATTTTTAACGAAAAGAAGGGCTTCATCTGCGATATGGATGGCGTGATCTATCACGGAAACCGCATCCTGCCGGGGGTGGCGGAGTTCATCCAGTGGCTGCACGATGAAAAGAAGGAGTACCTGTTCCTGACCAATAACAGCGGCTATACGCCTCTGGAGCTGAAGCAAAAGCTGGCGCGCATGGGCTTAGACGTTTCGGAGGATCATTTTTATACCAGCGCCCTGGCCACAGCAGCCTTTTTAAAGGAACAGGCCCCCGGCTGCTCTGTGTTCGCCATTGGCGAGGCAGGTCTGCTCAATGCCCTGTATGACGCGGGTATCACCATGAATGATGTGAATCCGGACTATGTGGTGGTGGGGGAAGGCCGGTCCTACTCTCTGGATACTCTGACCAAGGCCACTAATCTGGTCCTGGCAGGCGCCAAGCTAATCGGCGCCAATTCCGATGTCTCCGGCCCCATTGAAAACGGCATCGCCCCCGCCTGCCGCGCCCTGGTTGCGCCTATTGAAATGGCCACCGGTACCCAGGCCTATTTCTGCGGCAAGCCCAACCCACTGATGATGCGCACGGGTCTGCGTATGCTGCACTGTCATTCCGCTGAGGCGGTGATGGTGGGCGACCGAATGGATACCGACGTAATCTCCGGTATGGAGAGCGGTATGACCACGGTGCTGGTGCTCTCAGGCGTGTCCACGCTGGAAACACTCAAGACCTATGCCTATCGTCCCAGCATTGTTCTGAGCGGCGTGGGCGATATTTCCGCTATGGCAAAAAAAGCCCGGGAAGACGCAGCGGCCCATGCTGACAGTTAAGTGTTAAAAACACGTTTTTTACGCAGAGCAAAAAACCGAATTCCACGGTTTTCGCTGACAGGGCAGTGAAGCACAGCATCACCGTAAGCCGGACAGCCAACGGGGAAACAGCCGAGCGGCAAGGATGCCGCTCGGCTGTTTCTGTATCCGCACATTCGATTCCCGCCGCTCCCCCTCCTGCTGCAAAAATTGCAGAAAATTAGGGCTTGCATTCCCATTTGAGCCATGCTATAATAGCCGCATCATTTGAATATGACCCTGTGAACCATTAAGGATCCCTCGGGAAACTGAATGGGGAGGGGACTCTGGAGAATCCCATTGAGTTGGGTGCCGAAGGTGTAAGGTCCGGTTGGGCCGAATCTCTCAGGCAAAAGGACAGAGGCGGAATCGCAGTTGTGCGTTTCCTCTGCATTCTTCGGAGTCGCTGCAAAAGCGGCTCTTAATTTTTTTTGAAGGAGAGAAAGAAAAATGATCGAAGAAGTGTTGTATCCCATTGTATGCAAAATCAACGAATACCTATCTAGCTACATCCTGGTGTTCCTGCTCATCGGTGTGGGCCTGTGGTACTCCATTCGCACCCGCTTCGTGCAGGTCCGCTGCTTCGGCGAGGCCATGAAAAAGACCTTTGGCAACATCAAGCTCAAGGGCGGCGCTCAAAAGAGCGGCATGACCTCCTTCCAGGCCCTGGCCACCGCCATCGCCGCTCAGGTGGGTACCGGCAACATCATCGGCGCCTCCGGCGCCATCCTCACCGGCGGCCCCGGCGCCATCTTCTGGATGTGGGTCATTGCCTTCTTCGGCATGGCCACTATCTACGCGGAAGCCACCCTGGCCCAGAAGACCCGTATCATTGACAAGGACGGCACCGTCCACGGCGGCCCTGTGTACTACATCACCACCGCTTTTAAGGGCGGCTTCGGCAAGTTCCTGGCCGGGTTCTTCGCCGTTGCCATCATCCTGGCCCTGGGTCTCATGGGCAGCATGGTGCAGTCCAACTCCATCGGCTCCACCTTCCAGACTGCTTTCGGCATTCCTGCCTGGGTCATGGGTATTGTGCTGGTCATCATCTGCTCCATTATCTTCCTGGGCGGCGTGCAGCGTCTGGCTGCCGTCACCGAAAAGCTGGTGCCCATTATGGCCGCTATCTTCCTGCTGGGCGCACTGGTGGTTCTGGCAATCCGCATCCAGTACATTCCCGAGACCTTCGGCATGATCTTTAAGTATGCCTTTAACCCCAACGCCATCATCGGCGGCGGCATCGGCTATGCTCTGAAAACCGCCATCAGCCAGGGCGCCAAGCGTGGCCTGTTCTCCAATGAAGCCGGTATGGGCTCCACTCCCCACGCCCACGCCCAGGCCAATGTAGCCCACCCTCACGACCAGGGCGTAGTGGCTATGGCCGGTGTGTTCATCGATACCTTTGTGGTGCTGACCCTCAACGCCCTGGTCATCATCTCCACCCTGTATACCAGCGACGGCCCCCTGCACGAGTGCGGCGCCGCTGCCGCCAGCACCACACTGGGCAAGGCCAACCTGGCTCAGACGGCCTTCGGCACCGTGTTCGGCGAGTCCTTCGGCAATATTTTCGTGGCCATCTGCCTGTTCTTTTTCGCCTTTTCCACGGTGCTGGGCTGGAACCTGTTCGGCCGCATCAATGCTAACTATCTTTTCGGCCGCAAGAATAAGAAGCTCTGCAACACCATCTACACCATCATTGCCCTGGTGTTTATCTTCCTGGGCACCCTTACCGGCAACGACTTTGTGTGGGAGCTGACGGATATGTTCAATAACCTCATCGTCCTGCCCAACGCCCTGGCCCTGTTCGCTCTGACCGGTATGGTAGTCGCCATGCTGAAGGAAGGCCAGCAGAACAAGCTGAAGGTCTGATCTTACCACTGGCGAAAAAGCTTCATTTTTCCCGACAAAGGGCTTAAACTCTGCGGACACGAACTCTGGGATGCTTTTTGACAATCCGAAAAAAATCATCCGGCTTTGTGACGGGCGGATAACGAAGTTTTTATGTAGGATACGGTGCAGTCTCTGAAAAGGGGCTGCACCGTGTTCTGCTTTATGCAGAAAATTTGAACTGCTGTGGGTTTTGACGTATCTCCTCCATTGCTGCCTGTAGTTCCTTTTCCGTAGGGAGCGTGAACAGACCCACGGCAGTGAAGTAAATATCCGCCTTGACCTTCTTGGTTTCCTTGGCGGCATATAAAGGCATAAGTCAGGCTAAATTGGCCGCTCTTGTCGGTATGACAGCCTCTAACTTTAATCAAAAGCTGAAAAGAGCCACATTTACAGAAGATGAACTGTCAAAGATTGCAGAGGCTTTAGAAGCTTCCTATGTACCATTCTTTTTTGAATTTGCGGACGGTATGAAGATATAATACTTCTGGCCTGAGTCGGCTAAACTCGATACCATTTTGGTACCGCTTTTGGTAAGGTGGTGATTTACCACCTTCCGGCTATTCATTCACCCACTTCTATCAAGGACACAATAGAAATTTCCCCAAAGGGGACACCCAAATCGTGACACCCTCGAAACCTGCAATAGAGTCGCAATTCATGACACTATTAAAGCCTACAGGGAAAGGAGACAACTGAAATGTATATTCTGCTTTTTATTATCCTGCTGCCTATTATGGTGCTTGCGGAATTGCTGAAATTAAACAAGCGAGAGTTGCAATTCAAATATTCCGCCGGTATCTGCCCTCTTTTCCTCTCCGGCAAGCATCCAAAATAGCCGCCTCATGCCGAATTTCAAATTGTTCGATCAGCTTTCCTGCCTGTTCCCGGTTATCGCCGCGCCCTATATAATCAGACAGCATTTGAACAGCGTCCGGGTTATCACGGAATACCGCCCATAGCTCATAAAGCTCCTGCTCTGAAAATCGAAAGCCAACTGTCATTACTTGCCCACCTGCAATGCGTCATTTACGGGAATCCATACATAAGGCTCTCCGTATTTTTCTAAGTGCCATTTTTCAAATTCTGCCCGGTGCAGAGGGTCTTTGTAATACTCCTTAACAATCCGAGCTAACGAACGGCACAGCATACGGAGCTGGGGCTGAACTTCTGGAACAAATGCGCTCATTTTTTAATACCTTCTTTCCGAAAGCGGGAGGCGGCAAACAACCGCTCCCCGCTCTCTTTTTGTCCTGTCCTTATCCCTCTGTCTCATGGATGCGGATATCGGACAGATTTTGCAGAGCCTGTCCGATGCTGCAATTCAATAAAAAAAAGCAGCGCCATGATGCACGTATTGTGTGACGGCGCTGTCCTCTTTTGCTCTGAATAGAAAGTCCCCTTTGGCGCAATGCGCCAAAGGGGACTTTTCGGTCTATCTGCGGAAGTCTATGCTGTTGCTCAAGGTGTCTGTATAGAGGCTTTCAGTACTTCGCTGAACACGCCCGTATGGCCTTGGGGCGTTACAGCCACAACCTTGTAATAATAAGTTGTATCCGGCTGAGCAGAAATATGCGTATAGGTGGTGCCAGTTGTTTTGAACACCCTTACATATTTGCCATCGGCCTTGGTAGCACGATACACGGCATAGCTCTGTGCTCCATCGACAGGTGCCCATTTCAGCCTGGGCAGTCCATCTGCCGCACGGTGGCCTACGGTTACCTCCGGTCTGCCGCAAGTGCATGTGTTGCTCAAGATCTCGCTGAACACCGTGCTGCCATCGCTGAACACAGCCTTAACCTTGTAATAATAGGTTTTGTCCAACTGAGCAGAAACATGCGTATAGGTCAGGCCCTTGGTCGTGAACACACGCACATATTCACCGTTTTCCTTTGTGGCACGGTACACCTGATAGGATACGGCATTCTGCAGTTTGTTCCAGCGCAGCGTGGGTTTGCCGTCGGTAGACCGATTCCCGGCAACGGGAGCAAAGTTCAGGCTGACCGGCCGGAAGGTGGCGCTGACAAATTCGCTGAACTGGTTTGTTCCGTCTGCGAACAGGGCCTTCACCTTATAGAAGTAGGTCTTCCCCGCCTCGGCGGAAATATGCGTATAGGTCAGGCCCTTGGTGGTGAACACGCGCACATACTTGCCGTCCTTGCTATCAGCGCGATATACCTGATAGGATACGGCATTCTGCAGCTTGTTCCAGTGCAGGGTGGGCTTGCCGTCGGTATCCCGATTCCCGGCAACGGGAGCAAAGTTCACGCTGACCGGCCGGAAGGTGGCGCTGACAAATTCGCTGAACTGGCTTGTTCCGTCTGCGAACAGGGCCTTCACCTTATAGAAGTAGGTCTTCCCCGCCTCGGCGGAAACATGCGTATAGGTCAGGCCCTTGGTGGTGAACACACGCACATATTCACCGTTTTCCTTTGTGGCACGGTACACCTGATAGGATACGGCATTCTGCAGCTTGTTCCAATGCAGGGTGGGCTTGCCGTCAGCCTGTCTGGCCCCGACGACCGGCTCTACTACCGTCAGCTCCACTGTCGTGGAAACAACATCGCTTCTGAGGCCGTAAGCCGCGTCGTTTTTCACTGCGATCACATAGTAATAATAGGTCTTGCCGTTCTCTGCGGCTGTGTCAGCGTATTTCGTCGTGCTCACGGATGCTACCTTGACAAATTCACCGTCTGCACTTTCGCTTCGATACACTGCATAGCCATTCGCGCCATTGACTGCAGCCCAGGTCAGCAGCGGCCGACCGCTCTCATCGCCGCCCACCGCAAGCTTTGTAACTTGTGGGTAGACAGCAGTGGTGGAAACAACATCGCTTCTGAGACCGGAAGCCGCGTCGTTTTTCACTGCGATCACATAGTAATAATAGGTCTTGCCGTTCTCTGCGGCTGTGTCAGCGTATTTCGTCGTGCTCACGGATGCTACCTTGACAAATTCACCGTCTGCACTTTCGCTTCGATACACTGCATAGCCATTCGCGCCATTGGCTGCAGCCCAGGTCAGCAGCGGCCGGCCGCTCTCATCGCCGCCCACCGCAAGCTTTGTAACCTGCGGGCAGACAGCAGTAATGGTAACTGCTTCACTGAAGGGAGAGGCCGTTCCATCCATAAAGATCGCTCTGACCTTATAGGTGTAGGTTGTGCCAGGCACTGCAGAGGTATTGCTGTAGCTGAGATAATTTGTCTCATAGAGCTTGGCAAAGTCATTGCTGGTGTCCTGCGCGCGGTAGATCTCATAATGATCCACATTGGCTAGTCTGAACCAACTCAGCGCCGGCTTACCGGATTCACCACGAACATCGCCCGCAACCACAGGCTTGACAGGCGTTCCATTCGTCATCTTCAGGGAGTAATACTCTTTGTTATCGCTGCCCATCTTCATGGTACCGATCATAACGGCGTAGCCATAAATATCCGTCGTGGGAACAGAGATATGCGTATCCTTTGTCGAAGCGAACTTTTCGAAGGTCTTGCCATCGGCCGTGCGATAGAGGATATACTCTGGCTCGCAGAGCGCCGCATTCCAGGAGAATACGGTCTTATCGCCCTGGGTTTCCATTTGGACATTGGTGGGCAGATCCGGCCGGATCTCATAGGGTACGGTAATGGAGCCCTTACAATTTCCGCGCCACTGGTTCAGGTCCACATAAATGCCGTACTTGGCAGCGGTAAGGGTCACAGTGGCTGTACCCACCTCCACATTGTTTTTATAGGTGGAGTAATAGTCTCTGCCGATACCCGTTTTGGTCAGGATAGTGCCGTCCTGAGTAACAGCCGTAGTAGACGGTGTCCGAGCCTTGCCGGTATAGGTGCAAACATTATAGCTCAGAGACACGTTCGTCTTGTCCATGTCAACGCGCACATGGCCGCACTTCTCGCACACAGCTGCTCCGTCCTCGCCTACCACATACTCGTGGCCGCCGGCATCCGTGTAGTCAATGTGCTTGGTTGCGCCGGAGGCAGAGGTGTAGTCGCAGTAACCGTCCACGATGCAGGTGGAGGGCTTTTCAACAGCGGTCAACTTTTCTCTAATGCAGGTCTCGGGATTGTAGTAACGGATCTCCTCACCGACCGTTACCCAGCCGGTCTGCAGGACGCCGCCCAGCATGTAATAGGCATTGCCCTCGGCATCCATGATGTCGCCGGTGAGGGTTTCATCCGTTCTGCCACACACGGTACACACAGCCTTCTTCGTTGTCGTATCCAGCTGGCACTTGTGGCCGAACTTGGCACAATCGGACTTCAGCGTAATGGTGTCGATGGGGGCGGACTTCGCAATGTCGTAGACGTTGATGGTCAGGGAATCCCGATCCGCATGGGCGGTCAGGTAGATTGCGGAGAAGTCCGTGGTTGCCTGGGCAAAGATCTTTTCGTAGTCGAACCGATCCTGCGTGCTGATGTTGTAAGACTTCTCGCCGCTGCTGCCGCAGATGTAGTACACGGTGCCGTTGTCTTCGTCGATCTCATCGCCCCGGAGCAAATTGGTCCGGGCAAAGGAGTGGTCATGGCCGGAGAATACCACGTCGATCCCCAGCTCGTCCACTACCTTGGGAACCAGTGCATTGATCTCCGCGTTGCCGCCGGCTTCATTGGTGTAGTAGGGCGGCTGGTGCATCGTCAGGATCTTCCAATCCGCATTGCTGGACTGAATGTCTGTCTTCAGCCACTCCAGTGCGCTGCGCAGCTGCGCTGCGTTTCCGGTATAGTTGATAACGGCCAGATACACGTTGCCGTAGGTGCGGGAATAGCAGCTGCCGCCGTAGCTGGCATCCAGGCCAAACATGGTTTTGGACTCCAGGGCCTCGCCCTGCAGCTCGTGGTTACCCAGCACCTGCACCATGTTGGTGCTGCCCATGGTCTCGCCATTAAACAGGCCGGTGTAATCATCCCATCCCTTATAGGCATAGGGGTTATCCACGGCGTCGCCGGTCTGGAGGCCGAAGTTCCAGTGCTCACCCTTGAGAACATCGCGGATGGCGGTGATGTTAGTCAGATCCTCTGCCTGGATATCGCCTAAAACGAAGAAGTCGGCGTGATCCTTCTCTCCGTCCGAGGTGGCAAAGGTTGCCTTATCCGTCCACAGGTCTCCGCAGCCCACCTGATAGTCGTAGGTAGTGCCGGCAGACAGCCCGGTCAGTAGAATGTTATTAAAGTTTGCCGTGATGTATCCGCCCTGGGCAAAGTTCATCTGGGTGGTATCGGCCTCGACAGTCACCCAATTCTCCGTGCCGGACACGGCGTAGCGGATGCTCTGCTGGCCCTCCACGGCGGGGTTGCTGATCCAGCTGATGTTCTTCTCGGTAGCCTCATTCTTGGGGGCGTTGAAGCGGACGTTATAGGGCAGGGTCTTCTCGGCCACGTCATATACGCCCACATTGTACTGGAAGGACAGCAGGCCCGCCTCATCCTTGGCATATACCACATAAATGCCGGCCGCCTTGCCGAAGGCATCCGTGGTCAGCTGGCCCTTTTCATCGGTGGTGCCCACCAGCGAGTTGTCCGCGGCCATGTAGATGCCCACGCCCACAGCGGGCTCACCCTTGGAGTTTACCACGGTCAGCGTGCCCGTGCCGGATTCGCTGACGATGATGGGGCGCGAGGAGATGGTATATTCCGCGCCCACGGGCAGAGTTGCCTCGGGCTGATGATAGGTGGCGTAGGCCCCGCTATCGGTGAGGAAGCTGCCGCCCTTCACGGTGTAGCTGAAGAGTGTACTCTCGGTCAGGTTGGCCGGGATGCTGACACGCACCGTGGCCATGAGGCAGCCGTTGTCCCCGGCCACCGGCTGGGCGTCCGCCTTCCGGGTCACATTCACGGTCAGCTTCTTGCTGAGCTTGCTGTAGCTATAGGTCCCCTCATAGCCGTCGGCAAAGATCACCTCGTAGTCGGGGAAAAGGTTGCTCCGCGTCAGGATGGCGGTGGCCTGGGTGACGGAAGCGTCGGAGGCCAGCAGCTGCAGATCCACCGTCTTGCCGATGATGGCCGTCTGCTCCAGCGGCTTCACCTGCACGGTGACAGCCGGGGCAGCCTTCTTCACGGTGAAGGTGCGGGTCTCGGTGGTCTCGTTGCCGAATTCATCGCGCAGAGAGACGGTGACGGTATGCTCGCCATTCTCCAGCTCCAGGTTATACAGATAGTTCATGGTGCCGTCCGGCTGAGCGGCATACTCATATCTGTCGTTGCCCACCACATTGATATCGTCGATATACATGCGGATGGTGTCCTTATCGATGCCGGAGGTATACTTGTTCTGCACATCGTGGAACATGGCGGTGATGTTCAGCTTGGCATCCTGCAGCACCGCGCCGTTTTCCAGCTCCTTGCCGTTGACGGTGATGGAATCCACTACGGGCGCGTCTATATCGTCCACATTGGTGCCGTACACGAACTGGAAGTTGTCAAAATAGATAGAACCGGCCGACTGGGTACCCATTTTCGTGCCTGCTACGTACATCAGACGGAAGGTCATGCCGGGCTTGATACTGAAGGGGGCGGCCTTGCCGGTCAGATCAGCCTCCAAATATTTCCAGCCCTCCCAATAGATGCCGGGCTGCACGCCATTCCACTTGCCGTCTGGGCCTACCAAAGCCTCAGCCTTGGGCTCAAAGGTAAAGTCGTACTGGATCTGATTTCCGGTTGCATCGTTGGCATAACCGCGCAGCCAGAGGCCTGCCTGCGTGCCTTCACCCTTATACTCGATGCCCACGCCCTCGGGTGCGTAGACCCATACACCTAAAGCCGTCGGTACACCGGGGATATCCATGCCGGACTTGGAGCCGATGCAGGCGCCCTCGGTCACATAGCCGCATCTTGTAAAGTCAAAGTTCATCTTTAGGGACTTGGAGCCGAAGCGGACCGGCTCATCGTCGTCAATGCTGACGATCTCCATGGACTCCTGACCGCCGCGGTTATAGTTGCTGTGTGTCAGAATTCCGTTCTCGCCCACATAATAGTCCTCGGCAGAGGTCACGGCGCCGGTCTCCGCATCCTTCTGGTCCTCAAAGTCCCACACGATGGTGGGCAGCATACCCACGATGACGTGAATGGAGCCCTTGACGGACTCGTCCCACTTGGAGGCGGCGACAAACGTACCGTTGAGGGATTTACCGTCGGAGGAGGTAAAGGAGTTGCCGTTGAAGGCGCCCATTTCCTCCGCTGTCGCGGCATCGCCGGCGGCGGTCTTTACGTTCTCGATGCTCCACAGGATATCCCCATCCTTGATGTTTATATCCCGGTTTTTATTGCGGACCACCAGGCCGAAATCCGTTTCCTCGGTAAAGCCCAGGCTGATCTCCTCATTGGCGAAGTAGATGCTGTCGGGCACAGCCACATCGATGGTGGTGCTGCCGACGGTCTCCCCGTTCAGGCGCAGCTCCACACCCAGGGTGCCACACTTTTCACCGATAGTCACCAGGCCGGTCTGTGCATCCACGCTGCCCAGGTCCTGGCTGTCGGCGGAAATGGCATAGGTAGCGCCAGCGGGCAGATCCATAGCCATGCCGGCGGTATCCACGCCCTTGGCCTCGAACTGGACCGTGCTGCCGGGGGTATATACTTCGTTATTGGGGGTGAGCACAGCGTGGTCAAACACGCCGGTCTTCACTGCGGTGGAAACCACCAGCAGAGAGGAGCTGACTGCACGCTCTGCGCCGTCGGCGGGAGAGTTGCTCACCACCAGCTTGTCCGTGCCCTCAGGTCTGGCGCAATAGGTGGAGGAGCCGCCGCCGTCCAGAGCGATAGCGGACACGCATCCGGCGTTCTTCAGCATCTGTGCCATTTGGTCATAGGTGCGGCCACAGGAAATAGGCGCACGCAGGCCGTATGTAACGAAGGTCAGCACCGTGCCGTCCGCCCGGATACCGATGGCCGTGCGGCTGTACTTCAGTGCGCCGTAGGAGCCGTTTTCGGGAACGACTTCCCCGTTATTGACCAAAATCACATCGCCGCCCACTGCGGTCTGCAGATCGCTCAGGTCCGGAGTGTTCCGGATCACAGCCTTGCCATCCTTGGTAACGCCGAAATAGTTGCGGCCGTTTGCCTGGCAAATGATCTTACCGTTCATAACCAGCGCACCCATGGGCTCGCCGGTGGCCATGTTGAAGAAGTCCGCATTGATTGCGGCCACCACCGTTTCACCAGGGTGATTCTTCTCATAGGCCTTGGCCTGTGTCGTAGTGGGGGTAAGGCTCCACGAGCTTGCGTCGTCCTGGCCGTAGCCAGAGACAATCTTGATGTTTTCACCCATGGCGACCTCGGCAATATAGTCAATATGCTGCTGGTCGCCAGTGGGTACGTTGGTGATGACCTCGTGGCTCACAACGCCGTCCGTAATAGGAGTCACGGTGTCCTTCACCAAGATCTCTCCGTCTGCAACGCAATCTTTGACGGAGGCCGATCCGGTCTCGGACGCATGGATCAGTTCCACAGGGAACAAGCTTGCCAGCATCAGTACAGACAGTACTGTTGCCAGGAATCGGGAACTGATTTTTTCCCTCATCTTTTTCTTCATGCTTTTTCATTTCCTTTCCGTTTTTTTGTGGCTGCTGTATTCTTCTCCTTTCTATTGCAATCATATTGCAATCATATTTGAACCTGAAGATCAGATTGCTCACTTGGCACGGATATGAATCTCTTTGGAAAATGCGGACACTGTAGCGGTGGATTTATTGACGGTGCAGATCTTATAGTAATACGTCCGGCCGGAAACAGCGCCGGCATGGATCACGCTGCGTTTTGTAGTGGTGATCAGCTTCCGGTAGGTGCCAGCGGCGCCAACCTTGACATATACCTCGTACTGCTCAGCCCCCTTGGCTGCATACCACGTGATCTTCGGCTTACCAGTGGAATTATAGCCGGTGCCGGAGATCTGCGGGGCGGACGGGGCACAGGTGAACTGCAGCACGCCGCTGAACGCCGATGCTTTTCCGTTGGCTGTTATGGCACGCACCTTGTAATAATAGGTCGTGCCCACCACAGCGCCGGTATGTTTCATGCTGGTTTTGGTCGTTGTAAACACCTTGGCACCGGAGAAATCTGCATTGGTTGAATAGTAGACCTGATATTTGGCAGCGCCTTTCACAGCATTCCAGGTGATTTGGATCTTTCCGGTGGTGAGAACACTTCCGCCGGCCCGGGGAGGAACCGTCGCACAGGTACGGGACACAATATTGCCGAAGGCAGAGACCGTTCCATTTGCCGCTAAGGCCCGAACCTTATAGTAATAGGTGGTTCCTGCTGCAGCGCCGGTATGTTTCATGCTGGTTTTGGTGGTCGTGAACATCCGGGTATAGGGGCCGTTTTTGCTGGTGGAGCGGTACACCTCGTACTTGGTTGCCCCGTTGACCGCCTTCCAGGTCAGACGAATCTTGCCGGTAGAGGTAATGTTGCTGCCGGTCGCCTTGGGCGCAGCCGGTGCACACGTCCGGGACACCGCAGGGCTGAAGGCAGAGACAGTCCCGTTGGCGTCCACGGCGCAAACCTTGTAGTAGTAGGTAGTACCGGTCACGGCGCCGGTGTGCTTCATGCTGGTTTTAGTGGTGGTAAATACCTTAGCGCCCGAAAAATCTGCATTGGTCGAATAGTAAACCTGATACTTGGCAGCATTCTTCACAGCGTTCCATGTTAGCTGCACCTTGCCGGTAGAGGCGATGGTGGAGGCCTCTGCCTTGGGTGCGGCCAGGCGATGGGTAATATAGCTCATTCCCTGGGTATAAATGAAATAGCGCATAGCGCCTGAGCTATCCCGGTAGCCAAAGCGGAGTTTCCCGTCCGTCATAATGACCTTCTCCGTGCAGGGCCGGACATAAGCGCTTGCCTGTGCAGGCAGCGTACCATCGGAGACCCATCCATCAGCGGCGGTAAAGCATTTGACCTCCGTATGGGCGGGAATGGTCACATCGTAGCTGCCTACCACGGTACTCTGAACTCCGTAGCCCGGGTTGCAGTACGGGCAGGAAGACACCTTCGCATTCCAGCCCAGATAATATTTGGCGCCGCAGCTGCAGGCCATATACATGGCGTGCGGGTGCTCCTCTTCATAGGCCTGGGTGGTGAACTGATGGGTGTGGGACCACTGGCCGCCTTTAATATGCACAGCGGACACCGTCCAAGGCTCCTCCGTATGTCCCTGATGGCGCACCCGCACAACGCTTTCCCTGTTCCACTCAGGATTGTGCGCATATGCCAAAAGGCGGTCATTATCGTCATAACCGGCGACAATGGCAGTATGTACATTTTTCTGGCAATCCGGCGCGGAGCAATAGAAAAACAGGATATCGCCGACAGACAGCTTGTCGGAATTTTTACTCCAGCTGATGTACGGGATTTCATCCTTGTCCTGCGACAGCTCTACCGCGCTGCCGTAGCCCACATCAATGAGCGCGCTACGCAGCGGCTCCACGCCGCCGGCCTTTATATCGATACCCCCTGCCTGCAGGCAGGCCTTTACAAATTGATCGCATACGCCTACGCCATCGTCACAATGCGCCGCAGCATAAGCCACCGCAGCATTCGCATCATATCCGGCAGCCTCAGCCCGCACAGAAGCAACCGGAAGTAAAACGGCTATTAGGAGGCCGGCACACAGTACTTTTATCCAATTCAACTTATTTTGCATACAACATCTTTCTTTCATGTATTAAATTCAAAAATCTTTTCTTCAAATATCCTTTAGGTTTTCAGTCGGAATGCTCTCCAGATCAATCAGCTTGCCAAGGCGCCGATCCCACTCGATCGGTTCATAGCGGAGGAACAGGCCCGGATTAAAGGTCATTTCCCCTACGTAGAGCTGCCCCGCATCCTCATAAAAGTCCAACCGGATCCAAGGAATATTAGCCGCCAGCTTGCGGCACAGGCCGAGCAGCTCCTCCAGCTTTTCCGGCTTAGGTACAGAGGCTGCTTTCTGCACGCCACGGCGGCGCACAGGCATGACCTGCCAGGTCTTCACATCCACAAACGCTCTGCGCTGTGTTTTTCCTGTCCGGTCCGAAACGATCAGGGCAAATTGCGGCTCGCCATAGGCGCAATAGAATTTGTAATCCACCACATCGCTTTCACCGTCACCCAGCATTTTCTCAATCAGGATACGGGGACGAACCTTTTCATCGGTAATGCACATGTTGGCATAGTAGTAAGAGTTCCAGGGATACAGCCACTCGACAATAGACGCCTTGAACACATCCGGATTCCAGTTCCGCTTATTTTTAACAATATGGACCTGCTTATTGCCCCAACCGGCCGTGGATTTTGCGACAAACTGCTCCGGCAAAGCATCCCAATCCAAATCATTCAGGTCTGTATAAACGCCATAAGCAGGCACAACATATTGCTGACCCACGGTATCGGCTACATATTTCTTCATATCCCACTTATCTGCGCACTGAGCCACCAGGGGATTCGTATAGTGCAGAGCCAGCCACAGCAGCTTTTCATTATAGGTCTCGGGGGAGGTGAGATTCGGCCAATAATGCAGCTGTGCAAAGCCCTTCTGCTCGCAGTAACGCTGCTTGTCGCTGACAGTGATCCGCGGCTCCATCAGGTAAGCTTCCTTGGGGGAAAGCTCCTTATAATGGCGAAGGTTGTCAAAATACATCGGCTCGGGCAGCTGAATAAGCTTGCCCAGTTCTGCATCCCACTCCGGGGGCGTGAATTTAAGGATGCCGCCGCCGGAATAAAATGTCATCTCTCCCACGATCACGCGGTCACCAATGTCATAAAAATCTACCCGGACAAACGGGAAAGGTTTCGCCAGCTGTTCGGCATAGGCGATCATCTGCTCATAATGAGGCGGTTTCTGGACCCCGCCTTCTGTTTTGCCGGCCTTTCCGTATGTAAAGGGCAATTCATTAAAGTCACGGTCAAACCAGTTATAGGTCTTCTTCGTAAAACGATCCGTGGTGATAAACAGGTTTTTGCAGACACCGTTATAGCAGAAAAATTTATAGTCGAAAACCTGGTTGCTGTCCCCTACTTCAGAAATATACTCTTCGGCATAAATGACCGGGGACATATGGCGGTAGCCCCAGTTAAACATTTGGAAGTAACTGTTCTGACTGGGGTGGATCCATTTGCGCAACTGGTCGCGAATAGCTGCTTCATCAATTTTGCTTTTATCCGGAACAATGATATTAAAGCCGCTGCTCCAGTTCACTTTCAGGGCAAAACGATCCGGCAGCTTATCAAAGTCGATATCATCCGGGTCGGTCCACCAGTCAATGGTGGGCACTATATGGCCGGGGCCGAGAACATCCTCCACATATGACTTTACGGAAAATTTGTCGCTACACTGCGTGATCAGGGGATTCTGATAGTTCAGCTTCAGCCACATGATCTTTTCATTGAAGGTCTTGGGATTATCCCAATCAATAGAATAACCTAAATGGCGCTTGAAAATTTCGCTCAATATCTTCTTCTTTTTGGCTATGGTCAGCTTTCCGGACTTGTCCAGCAGATAATGCTGATACTTCTGGGAATGGTCACCGGAGCTCCCCTCCCGATACCAGCGAATCATACGCCGCATCATTTTGGCAACTTTCCGCTTGATTGCATGCTTGATTTTATTGCTCATTTACTTTTGCTCCTTCATTGTTTATACTCACTTTGCTTAAATCGATATAGGTCCCCAACACGTCATCCCACGAACGAGGCGTAATGCGCAAAAACATGCCGGGAGAAAATGTCATTTCGCCCACATAAAGCCGCTCCCCCGTGGCAAAAAAGTCAACACGAAGCAGGGGAATCCCTTCAGACAGGGTTTCCGCAATGCGGATCATATCCGCAAGCCGTTTCGGTTTGGGAATATTGGGCACAGTTGTAGTCCCTTTTCTCTGGATCGGCAGCGGCTGCCAAGTATCCAGGTCAAAAAAGGTCTTGTGCATATGCTTGCTCCCCCGATCCTGCACCACTAAGAGCAAGCGCGCTTTCCCGTGAAAGCAGAACACCTTAAAATCATCCAATTCTCCCTGACCGCCTAAAAAGCTCTCAATCAAAATGCGGGGCTTTATACGCTCGTCGGTAATACAGAGATTCTGATAATAGTAGGTATTCCACGGATAAAGCCATTCTGCCATCCGGCTTTTGGTCTTTTCCAAGGGCAGCGCGCACTTATCCGGGACAATTATCACCTGTTTGCCTGCCCAGCCAGCCGTAGATTTCAGCACAAATTGTTCAGGGAGCTTGTCCCAATCAATGCTGTTTACGCTGTCATATATCCCCAGGGCCGGAACGCAGTATTCCTCGCCAAGGCGAGCCCGGATATATTCCTTGCAAGTATACTTATCCGTACACTGTGCGATCAGCGGGTTTTTATAGTGCAGGGCCAGCCAAATCAACTTTTCACTATAAGTTGCAGGCCGGTCTAAATTCGGCACATATCCCAGCTGCGCATATCCTTTGCGCTCGCAGTAGTGCTGCTTTATCTCCGGCGTAAGTACCGACTCCAGGCGGTAGGCCTCCCGCTGGGAAATGCTGCGAAATCCCGCATTGCGGGCACGATACTTATTTCGGGCCTTTCTGTAAATAGAAATGAGGCCTGAAAAACATTTGCTTTTAAAACTTGCTGCCATGAAACGGTTCTACCTCCTGTGCATTACGTTAATTGTGCTTAATGAGCAGCATTGTGACAGCAGCAAAATCGTCTGGTGTGCCATTTCGTTGGCCATCCCAGACATGAATGCAGCTCAATCAAAGCAACCGCCGTTTCCTTTACCTATGCCAACATTTCTGTGGGCAAGAGAAGCGCCGGCATGTAAATAAGAAATTTGTTGCCTGGCGACACAAAATCCGCTATTATTTAAGTTAAATTATACTCGGCTGTATTCGTCTTGTCAATGATTGTACTAACACTTTATGGGTCCATACCCATACGGGCGTATCATATCAAAAGGCATACCCGCCGCAGACTGAGAAGCTTTTTCATACGGCCGGAATCGCATCGGCCTTTATCCGTTCAACGATTTTGTCAGGGATGTGGGACTTGCCTTGCCGCTCCATAGATGTCTTGTAGCCTTCCCTTTGATTTTTTAGGTTGAAAATGCCTTACAAAGAAATGGCAAAGCAACGCGCAAATCAGCAGCACAGAGAATGACTTATGCAGCGCAAAATGATATGCTTAAATGTTCTGCCGGGATATTCTGGCGGCGGCGGCGACGCCGTTTCTGATGATCTTTCTGCTGTCCACGGTGAAATATGATTCCCTGGCGGTTTTCTTACCCTGTGCGCCTCTGTCGGTGCTGCCCATCGGCGGGCTGCTGTTAACCTAAGCGGCGCGGCGGCAGGCTTGGCCTACACCTTTGTCTGCAAGCTGGGTGCCCGGGGTGAAAACAGCCTGCGGATCGTGTTCTGCTTCTCCCTGTTTTCAATTCTCTTGACCCTGCCGTATTTCGTCCAGCTTGCTGACACATTTCTGCTCCTCGCAGTAAACGGTGGAGGTGGGCAAGATGCAGAAATATCGATCCTGCAAATACCTCGCAATCGGTTCGCTGCTCGCTCCTGTCACACCCATTGCATGAAAGAACAGCACGGCAGGATTCCTCCTGTCGCCATATGTTTGAAACAGCATTAGTCGCCATTCTTCAGCTGTAAGCGCAAGGTAATATTTCTGCTTCATCAGCCAGCCCTCCATTGACTTTTCTGTAATCACTATAGCGAGGCTGACAGCGGTAATCGAATATACGGATATAAGAAAAACACCGAGAAAAGTTCAGAATGAACTAATCTCAGTGATTTTCCTTGCCATTGCTACACCTGATAACTAAGCTCTTTTAATACTTCGTTATCAGCTCATAGCCTTACGCCGGATGATTTTTTTCAGTTTTTCAGGCTCTGCAGCGGCGCAGGGATCCGGCCGCCCCGGGCGATAAACGCCGCGGAGGATGCCTCATGCACCGGCATCACCGGGGCCGAGCCTAAAAGCCCGCCCATTTCAATCATATCTCCCACAGACTTTCCCTCCACGGGGATAATGCGCACGGCGGTGGTCTTGCTGTTGACCATACCCACCGCCGCCTCGTCAGCAATAATGGCGGAGATGGTCTCGGCAGTGGTCTCCCCGGGAACGGCAATCATATCCAAGCCCACGGAGCAGACACAGGTCATAGCCTCTAATTTGTCCAGGGTCAATGTGCCGCTGAGGGCCGCAGCAATCATCCCCTCGTCCTCGGACACGGGAATAAATGCACCGGAGAGGCCCCCCACATGGGACGATGCCATGACCCCGCCCTTTTTCACCGCATCGTTCAGCAGGGCCAGGGCCGCCGTAGTGCCGTGCGTGCCGCAGATCTCCAGGCCCATTTCCTCCAGGATCCGGGCCACACTGTCCCCCACCGCCGGAGTAGGCGCCAGGGACAAATCCACGATGCCAAAGGGTGTTCCCAAGCGGCGAGAAGCCTCGGAGGCCACCATCTGCCCCATGCGGGTGATCTGGAAGGCGGTCTTTTTCACCGTTTCCGCCACCACATCAAAGGGCGCGCCCTTAACACTCTGAAGGGCGTGATATACAACGCCCGGGCCGCTGACGCCCACGTTGATGACGCTGTCCGCCTCACCCACGCCGTGGAAGGCACCGGCCATGAAGGGGTTATCCTCCACAGCGTTGCAGAACACCACCAGTTTGGCGCAGCCCAGGCCCTCCTGCTCTCTCGTCAGGTGGGCCGTCTCCTTGATGATACGGCCCATCCGGGCCACGGCATCCATATTGATGCCCGCCCTGGTAGAGCCCACGTTCACGCTGGAGCAGACGAAATCCGTCTCCGCCAGAGCCTGGGGGATGGCCCGCAGCAGCAGCTCATCCCCCCGGGCAAAGCCCTTTTGTACCAATGCAGAAAAGCCGCCGATGAAGTTCACGCCACAGGCTTTGGCCGCCCGGTCCATGGTTTTTGCAAAGGGTACCAGGTCCTCCGTGTCACACCCCCCTGCCACCAGAGCCATGGGCGTTACGGAAATGCGCTTATGCACGATGGGAATACCGAACTCGCTCTCGATGTTTTCCCCGGTTTTCACCAGATTCTCGGCGTATTTGGTGATCTTATCGTAAATTTTATCGCAGCAGCGCTTGGGATCCTCGCTTATGCAATCCAGCAGGGAGATGCCCATGGTGATAGTGCGGATGTCCAGGTGCTGCTTGTCGATCATGTTAATGGTGTCAAAAATATTGTTCAGACTCAACATATTGCCACCTCTTTACAGCTTGTGCATAGCATCGAAAATGTCCTCCCGCTGGATGCGGATGGACAGCTCCCTACCCTCGCCATAATCCTTTATGCTGCGGCTCAGCTCGTCAAAGGCGGCGTCACACCGGGACAGGTCCACCACCATCATCATGGTAAAATACCCCTGCATGACCGTCTGACTAATGTCCAGGACGTTGATGTTATGCTCTGCCAGGCGGTTACACACGCCTGCGATGATGCCCACCTGGTCTTTTCCTACTACTGTTACGATCGCTTTCATTTTTTAGTCACTCCATTTCATCCAATGTCAGGGCAAAGCTGCCCAGGAAATTCTCGCAAAAATATCGCAGCTCCGGCAGGTCCATTTTATCCAGGACTGCCCGGGTCTGCTCCGCCGCCGCCCGGAACTCGCCGTTGCCGGCCTTCAGCTCCTCCAGGCACTTGATGTGGGCGGAGAGCTTATCCGCCGCCTTTACCAGCTCCTGCACCTGCTCATCCGAGGGGTGCAGAACCTCCTCATACTCTGGCCGCAGCTCCCGGGGCAGCATGTCAAGCAGCTTGTCCTCCGCCACCCGCTCTACCTGCTTATAGGAGTCCCGGATCTGGGGATTGTAATATTTGATCGGTGTAGGCAGGTCGCCGGTAAGGATCTCCGGCGCATCGTGATACAGGGCCGCCACAGCCACCGCACCCTCGTCCACGCAGCCGCCGAAGCAGCGGTTTCGAATGACAGCCAAGGCGTGGGCCAGCACTGCCACCTGGTGGCTGTGCTCCTGGATATTCTCGGTATAGCTGTTGCGCATAAGGGCCCAGCGATTTATAAAGCGCATACGGTTAATATAAGCGAAAAAATGGCTCACGGCTCAATTTCTCCTTTCAAGATGCCCCCCTCCACAGCGGTGATACGCACGGGGCGCAGACAGTTGTGCAGATTTTCTCCCGGGGCGGATACCTCCATGTAGTTAGGGGCATGACCGGTGTAAAAGCCCGGCGCCCCGGGCTGCTCAAACAGCACGGAAAGCGTCTTTCCCACACAGCTTTGCAGGTATTCTTCGTGGAGAGCGGCAGCAACCTCCCCGGCCCGGGCGGCCCGCTCCTCCTTTATATTTTTGGGGACCTGCTCCATATCCGCCGCCTTGGTTCCGGGGCGGACAGAGTAGGGAAAAACATGGATCTGGGCGAAGCCACAGCGGCGGATAAAGCCCAGGGTCGCGGAAAACTCCTCCTCCGTTTCCCCGGGAAATCCCACGATCAGGTCCGTTGTCAGGGCGCAATCGGGGAAGAATCGGTGCAGTAAAAGCGCAGATTCAGTGAAGCGGGTGGTGTCGTACCGACGATTCATGCGGCGCAGAGTTGCGTCACAGCCGGATTGAAGGGAAAGATGGAAATGGGGGCAGAGATTTTTAAGCGCCGATGCCCGGCGGCAGAATTCCTCGGTGACGGTACGGGGCTCCAGGCTGCCCAGGCGGACGCGCATAGTCCCGGCAGCGGCGGACACTGCCTCCAAAAGATCAATAAGGCCCTCCTGCCCCGGCAGGTCCTGGCCCCAGGAGGAGATTTCAATACCCGTGAGCACCACCTCCCGGTAGCCCTGGCAGGCAAGCTGCTCCGTCTGCCGGGCCGCCGCTGCCAAGGGCAGGGAGCGGACCGGGCCCCGGGCAAAGGGGATGATGCAGTAGGTGCAGAAATTGCGGCAGCCGTCCTCCACCTTCAGCATGGCGCGGGTGCGGCTGTGCTGCCCGCCGGCAGGCAAAATTTCAAACTCGTGGCGGCGCAGAGCGTCGTCCACCAGGATCCGGGTCTGCTTTTCCTCCGCCGCCGCCAGTAGCTGGTGCAGAAACTCCATGCGCTGGCCGGTGCCGCCGATAAGGTCGATGCCCAGGGCCGCCGCCTCGTCAGTATGGGTCTGGACATAGCAGCCACAGGCAGCTATAATGGCGGCAGGATTCCTGTTTTTGGCCCGGCGGATCATCTGCCGAGACTTTTTATCGCTGACGGCTGTGACAGAGCAGGTATTGATGATATAGGCGTCTGCTGCCTGCTCAAAGTCCACCAGCTCGTGGCCCAGGGCCGCCAGCTCCTGTTCCATGGCCTGGGTCTCATATTGATTGACCTTACAGCCAAGGGTGTAGATGGCGATTCGCATGGGGGTTTTTCTCCTTGCACTTTATGGATTTATCCACTATAATATATGGTTGTATTATAGTCTATCATTCGCCGACTGGCAAGGGTCTGGCAGAGGAAATGAGGTATTTTTTCGTGCATTACTTGGATAACGCCGCCACCACACCGGTGCCGGAGGAGGTCATTGCGGCTATGGCTGATACATTGCGCCATCACAGCGGCAATCCCTCCTCCCAATATCCCTATGGGCAGGACGGGAAGGCCGTGGCGGAAAATGGGCGGGAGATCATCGCCCGGGCCTTGGGCTGCCCTAAGGAGCGGCTGTTTTTCACCTCCTGTGGAACGGAGAGTGACGCGTGGGCCATTCGGGGCGCCGTGTGGCACGGCCGGCACAAGGGAAGGCACATTGTCACCACCGCCGTGGAGCACAGCGCCGTGCTGGAGAGCTGCAGGTGGCTGGAAAGCGAAGGGTATCAGGTGACTTATCTGAAGCCGGACAGCACCGGGATGGTCTCGGCCCGGCAGGTGCTGGATGCGGTGCGGGAGGACACGGTGCTGGTGAGCATGATGCTGGTGAACAACGAGACCGGGTGTGTGTTCCCGGTGGCAGAAGCAGCAAAGCTCCTGCGGGAAGCGGGCAGCGGCGCCCTGCTCCACTGCGACGCGGTGCAGGGCTTTTTGAAGGTTCCCTGTGACCCGGTGGGCTGGGGCGTGGATCTGATGAGCCTATCGGCGCACAAGCTGGGCGGACCTAAGGGCATTGGAGCCCTGTATATCAGCCCGAAGCTGCGGAATTTCCGCCCCCTCCTCCCCGGCGGCGGCCAGGAGATGGGTCTGCGCTCCGGCACCGAGGCCACGGCCCAGATCGCAGGCTTTGCCAAGGCAGTGGAGCTGCGATTGGAGCACTATGACGAGAAAATCCGGCACATGGCGGACATGAAGGCCCTGTGCCGGGAAAAGCTGCTGACCATTGCCGGGATGGTGACGGTGGGCGGCGGCACGGCGCCGCACATTTTGGCCATGTCCCTGCCGGGATATCCCAGCGGCAATATCGTCAGCGACCTGGGCAGCCGGGGCATTTGTATCTCTGCCGGATCCGCCTGCCACAAGGGGAAAAGCAGCCATGTGGTGTCCGCCCTGGGTCTGGACAAGCGCACGGCGGCGGGGGTAATACGCATCAGCTTCGCCCCGGAAACTACGGAGGATGACATCCAGGCGCTGTACGAGGCACTGAAGGCCCACCGGGCAGAGCGATGCGGGATGCTGTAAAAAAGCGGAAAGGCCGATGGGTGCGATGCCCTATCGGGCGGGTAGTGAGGAGCCCCGCCTATACGGAGGGCAGGGCGTGCCTGCGGACGGACCTATGCAGGCTTCATGCCCTTAGGGTTTGATTTTTTCATGTTTGAGGAGATTTTATGGCTATTCTGATTCGACGGGAGCAGGGTTTTTATCGGCGATTAATGAAGCTGAGTATGCCTATCGTGCTGCAAAACCTTATCACCTTTTCTTTAGGTCTTATTGATACCTTTATGGTCAGCCAGCTGGGAAACACCGAGATGGCAGCGGTAACAGCAGCCAATGTACCGGTATTTCTGCTCATTTCCATTGTATTCGGAGTGCAGAGCGGGTTGGGCATCCTGGTAAGCCAGTACTGGGGCAAGCAGGACATGAAGAGCATCAGCCGCTCTATCGGCGTGGCCTCCTTTGTAGGGGCGGCGGTGGCGGCGGTGCTGGCAGCGGTGCTTTTTTTGTGGCCAGTGCAGATTATGGATTTGATGTCGAATAAACACCAGCTGTCCATTTTAGGCGCGCCGTACCTGAAGCTCATTGGTATTTCCTACATCTTCAATATGCTGTCCTCGGTGTACGCCAGCGCTCAGCGCAGCGCAGAAAATCCCAGCTTCGGCATGAAGCTGTTTGGGGCGTCCACACTTATTAACACGGGGCTGAACTACCTGCTCATTTTCGGCAAGCTGGGCTTTCCCATGCTGGGTATCCAGGGGGCGGCCATCGCCACTCTGTGCGCGCGCATCTGTGAGTTTATTATCTGCACGGTCTATGCCCTGCGAGACAAACGTATTCGCATGCAGTGGGCCGCCTTTGTCCGGCCCGGCTGGGATATGCTGCGTAGGTTTCTGAAATATGCCTCCCCGGTGGTGCTGAATGAGGCCTGCTGGGGCATGGGAAACAGTATGCTGACGGTGATTCTGGGCTACACGGAAAACTCCGTGGAGATGCTGGCAGCCAACGCCGTGATGGGAAACCTGGGGCGGCTGTTTTTGGTGTTCTGCTTCGGCCTGGGCGCCGCCACGGCGGTGCTGGTGGGCAAGGCCATCGGCGAGGGGCAGAGCGAGGAGGATATTATGTCTCTGAGCAAGGCTCTGCTGCGCTTTACCGTCGTGTCCGGCACGGTGCTGGCAGCCATTGCCCTGGCGCTGCTGCCCACACTGTTTTTGCCGGTGGTATTTCCGATGTTTAAGCTCTTCGGCGAGTCCGCCACCATTGCAGCGGCCCTGGCTGTGACCAGCTTCGCCTCCATCCCCCTGCACGCCTACTCCATCTCCAGTATCACGGGCGTTTTGCGCTCCGGAGGTGATGTGCTGTGGAGCGCTGCACTGGATCTGGCACCTCAGTGGATCGTCTGCCTGCCTCTGACAGCCCTGTGTGCCCTGGTGCTGAAAACCGGCATCTGGCCTATTGCCCTGGCCATGCAGACAGAGTCTGTCGCCAAGATGCCCCTGTGCATCTACCGGGTACGCAGCCGAAAATGGATTCACGATGTAACGGCCAATAAGGAGATGCTATGAGGAGCCTTTTCATCTGCCCGGTGTGTGCAGCGGCTCTGCAGCGGGAGGAGCGGCGCTATATCTGCCCGGCGGGCCACACCTTCGACCGGGCCAAGGAAGGGTACTGCAACCTGCTGCCGGTGAACCGGAAGCATTCGAAGGCCCCGGGAGATGACAAGGCCATGGCCGCCGCCCGGTCCGTCTTTTTAGGAAAGGGTTATTACGCTCCCCTGCGGGAGGCACTGTGCGCCTTGGCCGTTTCCATGACCGGAGAGACCCCTACGGTGCTGGATGCCGGGTGCGGTGAAGGATACTACACCGACGGTATCTATCGCGCCCTGCAGGATGCCGGCAAGGCCCCGCAGATGGCAGGGACGGACATATCCAAGTTCATCCTGCGCCGGGCAGCCAAGAGGGAAAAGGACATTGAATTTGCCGTGGCCTCGTCGTACCGCCTGCCCATGGCGGCGGGGAGTGCGGACCTGATTATCAACTGCTTTTCACCCATGGCGGCGGAGGAGTTTCGCCGGGTCCTACGAAGCGGCGGCGGGCTTCTCTATGTGGTGCCGTCGGAAAAGCATCTGTGGGAGCTGAAGGAGATCCTCTACGACCGGCCCTATATAAACGAGGTAAAGCAGGTACCCTACGAGGGCTTCGACAGCGTGGAGGTGCGGCATGTGGAGGAGGTCATCCACATGCCCTGCCGGGAGGATATTTGGGCTCTGTTTCAAATGACGCCCTATTTTTGGAACACCCCCCGGGACGGCATCCGGCGCCTGGAGGAGCTGACGCAGCTGGATTGCCGTATCAGCTTCGACATTCATATTTTCCGCAAAAGCGGAAGGAATTAGGCGAAACCGGTTGTATTTACGAAAAATTTATGCTACTCTATATTCGCTGCGCTGTTTAAGGAGCGCAGCGAATCCTTATATCCGGATAATTTTAGGAGAGAAGTACAATGAACGAAAACAAGACCCCCCGGGCGGCGGCACTGCTGCCCATTGCGGTGTTTCTGGTTCTGTATTTGGGCCTGGGCATCGTACTGGAATATGTGCTGAAGGTGAAGATGGGCTTTTATCAGATCCCCATTGTGGTAGCCTTCCTGGTGGCCATTTTGGTGGCCTGCCTGCAAAACCGCAGTATTTCCTTTGACGAAAAGCTGGCCCTTATGGGCCAGGGCATCGGCGACAAGAACATCGTCACCATGATCCTGATCTTCCTGGCGGCGGGCATATTCGTGGGTGTCACCGGGCGCAGCAGCGCTGAGGCTGTGGCCTACTTCCTGCTGTCCATCGCCCCGGCCAAGCTGGCGGTGGCGGTGCTGTTCGTAGTGGCGTGCTTTGTGTCCATGGCCATGGGCACCAGCGTGGGCACCATCACCCTGCTGACGCCTATCGCCGCAGCTGTAGCCAAGGATTCCGGCTTCAGCCTGCCTCTGTGCGTGGCGTCCGTCATGGGCGGCAGCATGTTCGGAGATAACCTGTCCTTCATCTCCGACACCACCATTGCCGCCTGCTCCACCCAGGGCTGCCAGATGAAGGATAAGTTCCGCGCTAACTTCAGGATCGCTCTGCCGGCGGCCCTGGCCACCCTGGCGGTGATCGTTGTCATCTCTCTGCGGGTAAATGTGGCCCAGACCCCCTCCGGTGACCACAACCTGCTGCTGCTCATCCCCTATGTGCTGGTGCTCATCGGCGGCATCGCGGGGCTGAATGTATTCGTGGTACTGCTGGTAGGCATCGTCGCCGGCGCCGCCATCACTCTGGCCATCGGCCAGGTGACGGCTCTGCAGCTCATGGGCAACATGGGCTCCGGCGTCAGCGACATGTTCGAGACGATCCTGGTAACGCTGCTGGTGTCCTCCCTATGCGGGCTGATCCGGGCCTACGGCGGCTTTGATGCACTGCTGGCCGCTATCCACAAGATGTTCCGGGGCAAGCGCGGCGGCCAGGTGGGCATTGGTCTGCTGGTGGGCCTTATGGACATCTCCACCGCCAATAACACCGTGGCCATCGTTATGGCCGGTCCCATCGCAAAGGAAATCGCCGTGGAGTACGGCATCAGCCCCAAGCGGTCGGCATCTCTGCTGGACACCTTCTCCTGCGTGTTCCAGGGCATCATCCCCTACGGCGCACAGATGCTGGTGGCTATTTCCGCCTGTGCCACCCTGGGCTTCACCGTCAGCGCCTTTGAAATTATCCCCCTGCTGTTTTACCCCATGCTGCTGTGCCTGTCCAGCCTGCTGTTCATTCTGTTTGACCGGAAGTAAGCATGGTTTTTTTCCGGGAGCTTTAGTAGAAAAACAATTGATCCGTATATACCAAAAGCCGTGAAGGCGGGGCCGATGCCCCGCCTTCACGGCTTTTATTCTTCTTACTTAGACCCTTGGGCGGCGGCGCGGCCAGCCCGGAAGGCCTTGAGATTCAGCTCCTTGACCTTGGCGGGCACGGTCTCCGCTACAATTTGCTCCCAATCGATCTCGGGGCAGCCGAGACTGTCACACATGGCGCCGAAGAGAACCACGTTCATGCACTTGGCATTGCCCAGCTCCAGAGCCATATCGCTGGCAGGGACGGCGATGGTCTTGAAGTTCTTCTCCATGGCTTCGATGCAGCCCTGAGGATACTCCTCCTGCCCGGCGGCGATGGTGGTGGACTTGATGGCATAGTCGTTTATGACGGCCACGCCGGTGGGCTTTAGGAATTCCGCATAGCGCACGGCCTCCATTTTCTCCAGGGCCACCATGATGTCCGCCTCACCCCGGCCGAACACGGGCCCATAGACCTTATCGCCCCAGCGGACCTGCGTGGACACGCTACCGCCCCGCTGGGCCATACCGTGGACCTCGCTCTGCTTGACATCGTAACCGGCCTTCATAAAGCCGCCCGACATGATCTTGGAAATGAGGATGGCTCCCTGGCCGCCCACACCCACCAGCAGCGCACTTTTCACGTTGGACATATTACTTTTCCTCCTTTTCGATAGCGTCAAAGGGACAGGCCTGGGCGCAGACGGTGCAGCCCACGCACTGGGTGCGGTCGATGAATGCCTTGCCGTTTTCCATGGAGATGGCGGGACAGCCCACCTTCAGGCAGCTCTTGCAGCTGCGGCACTTATCGGCGTTTACTACGCACATGCCCACCTGGGGCTTTTGGCGCTTGATGAGCAGGCACGGACGGCGGGTGACGATGGCGGGCTGACGGCCCTCCTCCAGGGCGGCCACAGCGCTCTCCACGGTCTTTTTCATGGCGGTCAGGTCCTGGGGATCCACGGTGTAGATGGGGCCGAAGCCATAAGCGGCAAGGACCTTCTCCACACTGATCATATTAGTCTCCTGGCCCATAAGAGTATAGCCCGTGCCGGGGTTATCCTGGTGGCCGGTCATGCCGGTGATGCGGTTATCCAGGACGCAGGGAATCATGCGGCCCTTATTGTACACGATCTCGGCGGCGCCGGTCATACCGGAGTGGAAGAAGGTAGAGTCGCCCATGACACCGAACACCACCTTATCGGTGACGCCCTCCCGCTCAAAGCTCTTGGCCATGCCCATGCCGGCGGAGAAGCCGCCGCCCATGCAGATGCACACATCCATGCAGTTCAGCGGGGGCGCAAAGCCCAGAGTATAGCAGCCGATATCGCCGGTGACCACATAATTCTTATTCTTGGAAAGGGTATAGAAGAAGCCGCGGTGGGGGCAGCCGGGACACAGGGCTGGGGGCCGCTTGGCAGGCTGCACCTCAGTGATGGCCTTGTACTCGGTCTTGATGCCCAGGACCCGCTCCCGGACCAGCTCCGTATTTAGCTCATACATATTGCCGGTGAGCTCCTTGCCCACACAGTGGATGCCGGCGGCCTTGATCTGCTCCTCCATGAAGGGATCCAGCTCCTCGATGACATAGAGCTTTTCCACCTTGGCGGCGAAATCCCGGATCAGCTTCATAGGCAGCGGATAGGTCAGGCCCAGCTTCAGGAAGGAGGTTCCCTCCGGGAACACCTCCTTGGCGTACTGGTAGCTGATGGAGGCGGTGATGACGCCCACCCGGCCGTCACCCAGCTCGACCTTGTTCAGGCCGTTTTCCACGGCAGTGGTGCAGCCGTATTCCTCCAGCTTCTTCAGCCGCTCCTCCACCAGCGGGTGGTTTAAGTAAGCATTGGCCGGGGCGCAGATATACTTGCGGGTGTTGCGGGCATAAGCAGGTGCGGTATGCTCCGTGCGCTGGCCGAACTCCACCAGGCCCTTGCTGTGGCAGACCCGGGTGGTGGTGCGGTAGAGCACAGGGGTGTCAAACTGTTCGGAAATGTCACAGGCCAGGGCCACAAAGTCCTTGCTCTCCTGGGCGTCGCTGGGCTCCACCATGGCGATCTTGGCGGCGCGGGCATAGTGG